>Ga0105046_10008923_pt1 | contig 15728 bp, 6 predicted proteins | sample MAT03_FD_78385 | JGI IMG/M metagenome (GOLD analysis project Ga0105046, IMG submission 78385) | Freshwater microbial communities from Lake Fryxell liftoff mats and glacier meltwater in Antarctica - MAT-03 (megahit assembly) | ecosystem: Environmental > Aquatic > Freshwater > Ice > Liftoff...
CGTCGGAACCGCTACAACCTTGGTCGATGGCGGGCAAGCGACACCTCATGTTCCTCATTGGCGGGCTTCTGGCGGCCTGTGGCGGCGACGAAGCGGGCGGCCGACCTGACCTCGAGGTCGAGCCCGAGACCCTCGTGCAGTTCGACGCAGAGGTGCTCGACCTGTTGACGCCCGACGTCGAGCCCGAGGCGGAGATCGCCGCCGAGGTCTTCGACAGCGCCCCCGCGGAGGAGGTCGACGTCGGCGCAAGCTGCGGCGCCGAGCCGTTCTCGTTCTTCTGCCCGTGCACGCGCAATACCCAGTGTGACGCCGGCTGGTGTGTGCCGGTCGACGAAGATGCGGTCGCGATGCGCTGCTCACGCACCTGTCAGGACGAGTGCCCGAACGGGTGGGAATGCCGTGGCGTGGCCGCTGGCGGCGACCCCGTGTTCCTGTGCCAGCCACCGATCGATGCCTTGTGCGATGCCTGCGAGAAGGACGCGGACTGCAAGGAGATCGGCGCCCTGTGCGGCGACTTTCCCGATGGCAGGTTCTGCGGCCGCGACTGCGAAGGGGCGCCGGCGATGTGCGGCGAAGGCTTCGTGTGCGGCGAGGTGAAGAACGAGCTCGGGCAGGTGCGGGCGTACCAGTGCATGCCGACGGGCGGCTCGTGCGTGTGTCCCGACGACACCGACTACGCCAACGATCCACTGAACTGCGCGGTGTGTGGCAACGCCTGCGCGTTCGCGGGCGGGGTCGCGGGCTGCGCCGGGTCAACGTGCTTTCTCGCGAGCTGCGTCGACGGCTTTCAGGACCTCGACCGGGACGAGAGCAACGGCTGCGAGTACGGCTGCACGAAGGTGAGCGACAGCGACGAGCCCGACCGGGTCTGCAACGGCTCCAACTGCGACCAGGACTGCGATGGCATCGATGGCAGCTATGGCAGCGCCGTGTTCGTGTCGGCGACCGGCGTCAACGGCGCCTCGGGGGCGCCCTACGATCCGGTCCCGACGATCGCCGCGGGCATCGACAAGGCGCTCGAGCTCGGGCGCCCACACGTGTACGTCGCGGCCGGAACCTACCAGGGCGAGCTGTATCTGAAGGCGGGGGTGTCGGTCTTCGGCGGCTATTCAAACGACGGCAGGTGGACACGCAACCTGTTGCTGCACAAGACGATTTTGTCGAACCAGAGCGGCACGACCTCGGTGCGTGTCGTGGTCGCCGACGGGATAAGCGGTGTGCGCACGGTGCTCGACGGCGTGGACGTTATCGCCGGCAGCAACGCGAACCCCGGTGGCTCGAGCTATGCTATCTGGGTGCGCGCCTCGGACGACACGCTGGTCTTGCGCAACCTCAGAGCGATCGGCGGCAACGGCGGGCCAGGGCTCGACGGCGACGCGGGCCAGAAAGGAGCCGACGGTGCGACCGGCGACCCGGGCAACCAGGGCGCCAAGAACTGCGGCGACACGCGCGCGCAAGGCGGCGCACCCGGGGGCAACCAGTGCACAGGCGGGCGCAACGCAACGGGCGGCCCGGGTGGCGACGCGGGCTGCGACTCGTTCTTGGGCTCAGACACCGCGCCCGATTGGGGCTCGCCTTCGGCGGCTGGCGCGGGCGGCGGCAACCCGGGCAACGGTGACGGACCTGGCGACGCTGGAGGACCCGGGCAAGGCGGCAGCGACGGTGGCGGCGGGCCGAGTGGCGAGGTCGTGCAGGGCTTCTGGCGCGGGCTCGCGGGCGGCGATGGTACGGGCGGCGACAACGGGATCGGCGGCGGCGGCGGGGCCGGCGGCGAAGGCGGGATCAACATCGCGACTGGACGCTGGGGCGGCGGTGGCGGTGGCGGCGGATCGGGTGGCTGCGGTGGCGCGGCGGCGCGGGGCGGAAGTGCTGGCGGCGGGTCGTTCGGGTTGTTCCTGGTCGACGCGAGCCCCACGTTGAGCGGCGTGTCGTTCGGGCATCGCTCGGGCGGCAATGGCGGCAAGGGTGGCAAGGGCGGGGACAAGGGCGTCGGGCGCGACGGGGGGCTCGGCGGACAACCCTACGACAGCCACGCCAATAATGGCGGCAAGGGCGGCAAGGGGGGCGACGGTGGCCGCGGCGGGCATGGCGGTGGGGGTGCTGGCGGGGTCGGCTACGGCGTGTTCCTGGTCGGCACGTCCGACCCGCGTTGCGAGCTCGTGAGCTATGACCCGCCCGACGCGGGGGGTACCGGCGGGGTCGGCGGCACGGCGGCCGACGGCGCGGGCAGCAAGGGCGGTGACGGGGCGTTCGGGGACCGCAACAAGGCGGCGCCGAGCTGTCCTTGAGGCCGACCGGGGACCCTTGTCAGTAGTGTTATCGGTGTCTCCGGGGACGTGGTTGCGTCCGTCACGGCGGCCTTGTACCTTGCCGGCATGGTTACGCTCCCCGTCCGTGTCGTAGGTCTGGTCGCCCTCGCTCTGTTCGCCGCGTGTGGCGACGACAAGCTCCAAGGAGACGTCGCGGAGCTACCGGAGCTCATCGACGATGTGGCCAATGACGTGGCCGCCGACGTCGTCTTCGACACGGCGCCAGCCGAGATCATCGTGTTCGACACGACGCCGGCCGACACCGCGCAAGAAGTCGATGTGCCGGAGGCGACCTGCAACGACAACCCGAAGCCGTTCTTCTGCCCGTGCGACGTCAATACGCAGTGCCTGTCGAGCTACTGCATCGCGGTCGACGAGGCCGAGGTCGCGCGCCGCTGCTCACGCACGTGCCAGACCGAGTGCCCGAACGGCTGGGAGTGCAAGGGCATCGGCGGCGTGGGCGACCCGGTGTTCATCTGCCAGCCGCCGATCGACACCTTGTGCGAGGCGTGCGAGCAGGACTCGGACTGCCAGGCGGTCGGCGCGAAGTGCATCACGTTCGAGGACGGCAAGTACTGTGGGCGCGATTGCCAGAGCCAGCGGGACAGCTGCCCGGCCGGCTATCAGTGCGAAGAAATCCTAAACGCTCTCGGGCAGATCGATGCCTATCAGTGTCTCCGCACGTCGGGCTCGTGCAACTGTCCCGATGGCACCGACTACTCGAGCGACCCAGCGAACTGCGGCTTCTGCGGCAACGCCTGCGTCTTCACGCATGGCATCCCCGGGTGCGGCAACGAGACGTGTCGGCTGGACGGTTGCGAGAACGCCTGGAAGGACCTGAACGCGGTCGAGTCCGATGGCTGCGAGTACCCGTGCACGTTCCAGTCGGGCGACGACTGGCCCGACGGCAGCTGCAACAGCGAGAACGACTGCGACCAGAACTGCGACGGGATCGACGGCGACTACCTGCGCGCGATCTTCGTCGCGCCCTATGGGACCAATGAAGCGAGCGGCGCCCCGTACGACCCGGTCAGCACCATCAACCAGGCGCTGACGCTGGCGGGCGGCGGCAAGGACCACATCTACGTCGCGGCCGGGGGTTATAACGAGAGCGTGACGCTGGTCGACGGGATCTCGATCTTCGGTGGCTACTCGCCGGACGGGAAGTGGGTTCGCAACCTCGGCCAGTACAAGACGACGATCTCGTGGAGCTCGGGCACGAACTCGGTGCGCACGGTCATCGCCGAGGGTATCGACGCGGCGCGCACCGTGCTCGACGGGGTCGAGGTGCTGTCGGGCACGAACGCGAATCCGAGCGGGTCGAGCTACGCGATCTGGGTGAAGGACTCGAACAGCGCGCTGGAGATCGTCAACGTCAGCGCGGTCGGCGGCAACGGCGGCGGAGGCAACGGCGGCGGGCCGGGTGGGCCCGGCGGCGATGGTGGAGTCGGCACCAAGGGCGACGCCAGCTCCGAGAATAATGGCGGCATCACGGGAACTTGCACTGACTGCCCGACGGGGTTCGGCAGCAGCTGCGACGAGGAAGCCACCTACGGCGGGCCGGGTGGCCCGGGCGCGCCTGCCAGCTGCGGCAATAACGGCGGCGGCGCGGGTGGCAAGGGCAGCTGCGATAGCGGCAATGCGAGCGCGAAAGGCGAGAACTCACCGGGCGGCGCGGCGGGTGGACCGGCCTCGACCGGCGGCGGCAACGGTGGATCGCCGGGTGGCGGCGGCGCACCGGGCGGTGACGGTGGGGGTGGCAACGCGTCGGGCGGCGTCTCAGGCTCGGGCTTCTGGTCGGGCGTCGAAGGCGGCAACGGTGGCAATGGCGCGAGCGGTGTCGGCGGCGGCGGCGGCTCGGGTGGCGGCGGGTCGGACAATGGGTTTGGCTCATGCGCGAGCTGGGGCGGTGGCGGTGGCGGCGGTGGCAGCGGGGGGTGCGGCGGTGGTGGCGCCTTCGGCGGCAAGTCCGGCGGCGGATCGTTTGGCCTGTTCCTGTTCAACGCGAGCCCGAAGCTCGTGCGCTCGGGCTTTGGCCACAAGAGCGGCGGCAACGGCGGCAATGGCGGCCAGGGCGGCGGCGGCGGGTTCGGCAAGGACGGCGGTGGCGGCGGCGACGGGTGCTTCGACGCCGGCAACGGCGGCAAGGGCGGTAAGGGCGGCGACGGTGGGCGCGGTGGCCACGGCGGAGGCGGCGCGGGTGGCGCGGCCTATGGCTTGTACGCCGTCGGCAACTCCGACCCGTCGTGCGAGAACCTGACCTTCTCGCCGGTCAGCTCGGGCGGCACCGGGGGCATCGGCGGCCAGGGACCTGGCAACCAGGGTTCTCCGGGCGCGTTCGGCGACCGCAATGTGTTCACCGGAAGCTGCCCGTAATCACTCGGCGCGAATGCAGCGCGCTCAAGGGGCTGTGCGTGCTGGGCGAAAGCCGACAATGTTTACATTGACCGGATCGGCATCGTCTCGCTTTGCAGCGCGGCTGGCTACGGCATCGAACTGCCAGTTGCCTCCGCGGATCATCAATCGCGCCGGCCCGGAAGAGCCGATTGGGTCGGTCACCGCCCCTGTCCCAAAAAGTCCGTAAAAGTCGTTTGTCCACTCCGACACATTTCCGAGCATATCGTATAGCCCCCAAGCGTTGGGCTGCTTGAGTCCCACCGGGCGCGTCCTGCTTGCCGAGTTGGCCGAATACCAGGCGATGGATTCGAGCACCGGGTCCGTTCCAGGACCCAGCACCGAAACGTTTCCGTTGTAGGTTGAAGTAGTCGTGCCGGCCCGCGCTGCGTATTCCCACTCGGCCTCAGTCGGCAACCGGTAGCCGTCACACGGGAGACCCGCAAACGCACTGCTATCGCATTGGAGGCCGGTACCGGCGGTGCCTGTGCAACTCGACAGCGTGTAGCACTGCGTCAAGCCCGCGGAGGTCGAGAGCGCATTGGCATAAGCCACGGCCTCGAACCAATTGACGTTCTCGACCGGGCACGTCGAGCCACAGCTCGAGAACGAGGAAGGATTGTTGCCCATCAAGAGCTGCCACTCCCCTTGCGTGACCTCCTTCGTCTTCAACCAGAACGGCCGAGTCAGTGTCACCGTGTGCTGGGTCTCCTCACCGGCGTCGGGGATGCGGCCTACTTCGCCGACGGGCGAACCCATCACGAACGTGCCTGGCGCGATCTTGACGTAGCCGGCGAGCAGCTCGCACGTGCTGCCGCTGTATCCGTTGACACACGAACAAGAGTTCGGAGCCGTGCACGAGCCACCGTTGATACATGATGGCGTGCATGTCGGCGTTTGGCATTGCAGCCCGGTGTAGCCGCTGCCGGTGCAGTTGCACACGCCCGGCGCCGAACAGGTGCCGTTCGCGCAGACCGGCGAGCACACAGGTGTCTCGCAGCGGGTGCCGATGTAGCCGGTGCCCGAGCAGGAGCAGCTGTTCGGAGCCGAGCACACGCCGTTGAGACACGTCGGCGAGCACACCGGTGTCTCACACCGCGTGCCCGTGTAGCCGGTGCCGGAGCATGAGCAGGTGTTCGGGGCCGAGCAGGTGCCATTGAGGCACGACGGCGAACAAACAGGCGTCTCGCAGCGGCTGCCGGTATGGCCCGTTCCAGCGCAACTGCACGTGTTGGGGGCTGTGCATGCGCCTCCATTGAGGCACGAGACCGTGCACACGGGGAGCTCGCAACGGGTACCGCTGTAGCCCGTGCTCGTGCAGTCACATGTGTTGGGAGCCGAGCACTGCCCGTTGACGCACGTCGGCGAGCACACCGGTGTCTCGCAATGTGCACCGCTGTAGCCAGTCCCGGCGCAGTCGCAGACATTCGTGCCGGTACAATTGCCGCCATGCTGACACACCGGCGCGCACACCGGTCCGCAGCCCTCGTCGGTCCCGCCGTCGCAGTCATTGTCTTTACTGTCGGCGCAGACTTCGGCGACGGCCTGCGACGCAGAGCCGTTGGGATTGGTGCTGCAGGTCGCGCTGTTGGTGGTGGCGCAAACGACGGTGCCTGCTCCACATTGCCCGACCCCGTCGCACGCGGCCCCGACCGTCGACCCGAGGTAGATGAAGCCTTCATCGGTGTTGCTATCGCAATCATTGTCCGCCCCGTCGCAGACTTCGTTCGCAGCTTGCGAGCTCGGGCCATCCGGATTCGTGCTGCAGGTCGCGAGCACCGTGCTGCCGACCGCGCACACAACAGTGCCTGCGCCGCAGGCTCCGATCCCATCGCACGGCTGTGACACCGCCAGGGCGCCGTACTGGAACCCCGCGTCGGTCGTGCCGTCGCAGTCGTTGTCGAGGTTGTCGCAGCGCTCACTGGCGGCATCTCCGTCGCTATCGCAAACGAGTGCTACGCTATCGCCGGCGCAGACGACGCGGCCGTTGGCACAGGCACCGGCACCACACGTCGCGTTCTTGGACTTGCCATTGTCCGCCGCGAGCTTCGCACCCTGGAGCGTGGTGCCGGTCGCCGTTAGGAACGGGTCGTCGGTCGTGCCGTCACAGTCGTTGTCGACATCGTCGCACGCCTCGCTGCTGGCACCGCTATCGCTTGTGCAGACGAGGCTCATGCCGTCCGGCGCGCACGCGACGAGCCCGCTCTCGTTCGTTGTGCATGCGCCGGCTCCGCACGGAAGGCCCTTCAGCTTGCCGTTGTCCCCAGCGTAAGCCGCACCCGCCAGGGGGCGCTTCGTCGCAGAGAGCGCGGACACAAAATCATCGTCGATGACGCCATTGCAGTCGTCGTCCACGCCGTTGCAGGCGTCATCGGTCTGAGCGGCGGCGTCGCTGCTGCACGTGAGGCCCGCCTTGTCGTCAGAGCAGACGACCACGCCGTCGACGCACGGGCCCGCGCCGCACGCGTCGTCTTTCACCTTGCCGAGGTCACCAGGAAACAGCGCGTCCTCGAGGGCCACCGTGCCAGCGTCGGCGAAGTCTTCATCTGTCGCGCCATCGCAGTCATTGTCGCGGCCATCGCAGGACTCCTCGTGCGCCTCTGATGCGGAGCCCAGGGGGTCGGTGCTGCAGCGCGCCAGGCCGGCCTCGTCGCATTCGCTCGCGCCAGGTCCGCATTCGCCTTCGCCCTCGCACGACTCGCCGACCCCTGCGCACGTGTTCACGACCTCGCCGTCAACGATCTCGCGAACGTCATCGCCATCGTCGTTCTCGATGTCTTCACGTACTTCACCTACTTCACCTACTTCACCGTCGTCGCTCGCCTCGGTAGCCTGACTATCGGCGTCGCCGTTGCTGACCTCGCCATCATGCACCTCGCCCGCGCCATCACCGCAGCTCGCACTGACGACCGGCTGCTCGACGCAGGTCCTGTCAATGCACACGGCCTGCATGCACGGGTCGGCACTCGGCGCACAGGCACTCCGTTGAGAGCATTCGGGCGGGTCCGGGAAGCATCCTGGCGCGACGAAAATGATCGTGAAGACGACGAACACTGCTCGCCGATACCAGACACGCTCGGCCAAAATTGCGCGCATAGGCTCCCCCAGAATGTACCGTCAAGTTGTACATAGTCCGCTGGGGGTCTCGGCGCAAGGCGGTGCCTGGCCTGTTGGGGTCGTCACTCAGGTCGGCGGCGAGAACAGCTCGTCGACGAATTCCTTCGGGTCGAACACGCGCAGATCCGCGACGCGTTCACCGACGCCGACCCACTTGATGGGGATCTTCAGCTCGTCGCACACGCCGAGCACGACGCCGCCCTTGGCGGTGCCATCGAGCTTCGTCAGGATGATGCCGGTCACGTCGGTCGCATCCTTGAAGAGCTTCGCCTGGGTGATGCCGTTCTGCCCCGTCGTTGCGTCGAGCACCATCAGCACCTCGTGCGGAGCGCTCTCGATGGCGCGACTCATCACGCGACGCACCTTCTTCAACTCTTCCATGAGGTTGGTGTTGTTGTGCAGGCGCCCGGCGGTGTCGACCAGCACGAACTCCGCCTTCTGCAGGACGGCCTGCTTCACGCCGTCGAACACGACCGAGGCCGGATCGGCGCCTTCCTTGCCGCGGATGCACGGCGCACCGACGCGACGCGCCCAGTGCTCGAGCTGCTCGGTCGCGGCCGCGCGGAACGTGTCACCCGCGACGAGCACCACGCTCCTGCCTTCGCCGATGAGCTTGTGCGCCATCTTGCCGATCGAGGTGGTCTTGCCGGTGCCATTGACGCCGAGCACCATCGTCACGAACGGCTCGCCCGGCTTCGGCACGCCGACCTTCGCCCCGGCGGTAGCGCCTTCCAGAATCTTCTGCGCCTCGCCGCGCAGGACTTCCCAGACCTTGTTCGGGTCCTTCAGCTCCTTCTTCGAGAGCGCCTCACGCACCGCCGCCAGCAGCCGCTCCGCCGTGCGCACCCCGATGTCCGAGGTGAAGAGCGCTTCCTCGACCTCATCGAGCAGGTCCTGGTCGATCTGCTTACCCGCGAAGAGGCTCGTCAGCTTCGCGATGAAGCCTTCCTTGCGGGTGCGACCGAGGCCATCTTTCAGCGTCTTGGCCGGGCCTTCGTCCTCGGCGCTGACCTTCTTGTCGCCGCGCTTCTTCGCCTCTTCCGCGTCGGTCTTGGCCTTGGTTTCGGCATCCGCCTTGGCCTTCGCCTCGGCCTCCTTGCGCCGCACTTCCGTCTTGGCTTTCGCCTCGGCCTCGCCCGCGGCTTTCGCCTCGGCCTTGGCGCGTGCGTCCGCTTCCTTTACGGCGATGTCGCGCGCTTCGGCCGCTCGCGCCGCCTCGGCACGCGCCTCCTGCTCGGCCTTCTTCTGCTGCTCGGCCGCGAGCCGTGCCCCTTCGGCCGCCTTCGTCGCGCGCGCTTTCGCCTCTTCGTCACTGGTCCCCGCTGCTGCGCGCATCGCCTCGTCGGCCTGACGCCTCTTCGCGTCGGCCTCGCGCGCCTTCTCCTCGGCATCACGCTTCTTGGCGTCGGCCTCGCGGACCTTCTCCTCAGCGCGCGCCTTCGCCTCCGTGTCGCTCTTCGCACGCGCCTGCGCGTCGGCTCTCGACTTTGCGCTCGCCCCGACCGACCCGACCGCTGCGTCGTCGTCGTCCGCGAGCTCCCAGGCCGAGGCTACCTCGCCCTCGCCCTCGCCCGCCTCGTCAGCGTCGTCCGGCGTGAGTTCCTTCGGCTTGGCGACGACCTTCTCGGGCGCCTTCACCGGCGGCAGCGGCGCAAAGCTCTCCTTGCTGGCGGGCAGCTGCTTTGGTCGCGCTGCCTCAGCCGTCGGCGCCTCGAGCGGACCCACATTCTTGTCAAGTCCCTCACGCCCCGCGCGCCGCCGGGCGAGCAGCACGAGCACCACGATCGCCAGGACGAGCCCAATCACCACGACGATTGCCGCGATATTGGCCTGGAGGGGCACGATGGACTCGGTGGCTGCGACAAACGGGAATGATTCGATGATCGACATCGGCGGTTCCTCCGGCGGGGCCGTCTACCAAGCGATCGCGCCCGCGTCCAGCGCCGGTCGCAAGCAGGTTGACCGCCCCGCCGCGGGCGGACACTATCCGCCGATGTCTCTTGGCCCCTTCAGCTCACCGTCGAGGGCAGCCGCTTCGCGGCCTTCGCGTGCGAGCTGCCGCGCCGGGCCTGTCGTATCGCCTTCGGCTGCCGTTGCTGGGCCTGTCGTATCGCCTTCGGCTGCCGTTGCTGGGCCTGTCGTATCGCCTTCGGCTGCCGTTGCCGGGCCTGTCGTATCGCCTTCGGCTGCCGTTGCCGGGCCTGTCGCGCTCGCGGTGCTGCTGGGCCTTGTCTTCGCTGTCGCGGTGACCACCGACCCAGCCCACGCCGTGCCGATCGGCGTACGCGCCAAGAGCCGGGTCGAGCTCGAGCACCGCCGGGCCACGACCGGGGTCCTGCTGGTCGGCCGCCTGCTGGATGACGCCGCGCAGCCGATCGGCGACGAGCGCATCACGCTCGAGCTGCCGGGCCTCGCGCCGGTCACGCGGCTCACGAGCCCGACGGGCGGCTTCGAGGTGCCGCTCTCGCCCCGCGAGGTGACGCGCTTGCGCCGCGACGGCGACCTCGTGACCTGGACTGTGCTGTTCGACGGCAACTCACGCTTTGGCGACACCGCCGAAAGCGGAACGCTCGACCTCTCGAAGGCCGCGACCCGCATTTCGATCGCGGTCACCACCCCGGGTGCCGCCCCCGCCCCACCAGGCGATGCCCCGGCCGCATTCGTGCTCGGCGACCAGCCGGTCGAGATCACGGTCTCCTTGAGCGACGTCTCCGATGGGGTCGACCGCGCCATCCAACAGGCTGAAATTGCGCTCGAAGTGGGCACTGGCAGCCAGCTCGTCGGTGCCACCGGCCGCAGCGGGGCCGCGACCTTCATCGTGCGGCCCGCATCGCTCGCGGGTGGCGGCCGCTATCGCATCGCAGCGCGCTTCGGGGGCGACGCGATGCACAGCCCGAGTCGTGCCGAAACCGAACTCCTGGTGCTGGTGCCGACCCGCGTCACCCTTCGGGTCGTGCGCGAAGGCGACGAGCAGCTCGGTCGCTATCGGATGAGCGGGCGCGTCTCCGATGCGTCGCGTCCACTCGCGAACCAGGTCGTTGCGATCGTCGCAACCGGCCCCGAGCTTGCGGCCCCGCGATCTCCTGCGCCCGCCGCTTTGTCCGCCACGGCAGCGCCGACCGCGGCGCGCGCCTTCGAGCTCGTCGCCGCGACCGACGCCGACGGCGTCTTCGTCACGGCACTCTCGGCAGTCGACCTGCAGGCGCTGCGCGGCTCGCTCGGCGCCCCTCGAGATCGCATCCGGCTCGACGTGCGGGCCCACTTCACGCCGTCAGACGACGTACACGCCCCAGCCGAGAGCGCCTCGGTCGTACTCGACATCCCGCCCCCGCCCGGGGTCCCGCTGCGGTGGTACCTGCTCGGGCTCGGCCTGGTGCTCGGGTTCATAACGCTCGCGCAGGCGCTGCGCTCGGGTGCGCTCGCGCGGGCGCTCCTCGCCGCCCAGGCGGCCCTGCAGCGCTTCCTCGATCGTTTCCGCGGCAAGCCTCCCGAGCCGGCCGAGCGCGACCCGGAGCCGGCCTTCGTCACGCGCTTCGACGCGCCCGATCGCACGGCCGCGCGCACAAGCGACACGCTCTCGGGCCTCATCGTCGACGCCCATACGCGCGCGCCACTGGCCGGCCTCGTCACCGTTCGCTCGGGGCTCCTCGCGCCTGACGCCAGGGAGACCCTCCCGACCCGCCACGCGCGAGCCGACATCCGCGGCCACTTCCAGCTCGGACCGCTCCCCGCGGGGCCTTGGCTCGTCACCGTCGACGCGCCCGGCCATCTCTCACGCGAGGTCGCGCTCGAGGTCCCCCATGATGGCGCCTACGACGGCGCGCAGTGGGCGCTGGTCGCCGTGCATCGCAGCGTGCGTGACATCTTCGCGGGCGCGTTGCGCGGCCTCGACGCACCGCTCGCGTGGGGTTACGCCACCCCGCGCGAGGCCTCGCAGCATGCGCTCGGCATCGTCGAAGCACGCGGGCCGGACCGCCCGGACGTCGAGCCACCACTCGCCGAGCTGACCTCCATCGTCGAGCACACCCACTTCGCGCAGGAATTCGGCACCGCCGCCGATGTCGAACGCGCGCGGGTCCTGCGACAAGCCCTGGAAAAGCGCCCCCTGCCCTCGTCCGGCGCGGGCGACCCGCCCGGGGAAGTGCCATGAAGCCTGCGCACCTCGCGCTCGCGTGCTGCCTGACGCTCGCCGCCGGGTCCGCTCACGCGCGTGACTACGACCTCGATCCCGATCGCTGGAACGGCCTTGGCTACCTCGTCACGACCGCGGACGAAGCCCGAGTCACGCTCGACACGAGCAACGCGATCGACCTCGGCGCGCTGGAACCGGACGACGTGCTCGTCATCCTCTACCCGACCAGCAACTTGCCGGTCGACGACCTGCTCGCGTTCGTCGCGAGCGGCGGCTACCTCATCCTCGCGGACGACCAGGGCACCTCGGCGGCGCTCCTCGACAAGGTCGGGATCCGCCGCCGCGACGCTGGCCCGACCGGCCACCTCGCGTTCTGGGACCAGCAGGAGGGGTTTCCTATCCTGCGCCCCGCGGGCACCCACTTCCTCTTTTACAACGTGCAGCAGGTCGTCGCCAACTACCCGGCAGCGCTCAGGATTCCAGAATCAGCCGGCAACCTGCACCCGATCCTCTCGTTCGAAGGCGGGCGCGAGCATTTCGCTGTCGAGGCCGAGCTCGGCGGCGGCAAGCTGCTAGCGATCGCCGACCCGTCGATCTATCTCAACGACATGCTGCGCCGCTTCTACGGCGACAAGCAGTTCGCCGCGAACTCACTCCGCTTGTACTGCCAGCGCGAGCCGTGCACGGCGACCCTCGTCCGCCCCGGCGCCACCTTCAGCGGCACCTTCGATTCCGAACGCGCACGCCTTGGCGGGCTCCCTAAAGAGGTCCGCGCTCGCATCGAAGAACTCAACGAGGCGCTCGGCCTCTTCAGTCACGAGGTCGCGGAGCCGCCGTACGCCGTCATTGTCGCGGCCGCAATAGCGGCGTTGCTGCTGCTCTACGCGGCGCGTCTCCGTGGGCGCGAGCGCATCGGCGTGATGGGGCTCCTGCCGTCGGTGCCGTCGCAGGTATCGTCGCCGGCCCTCGACGACGCCCGCGGTCTGGTCGCGCAACGCGGCGAGGCCGACTTCTCGCACCTCGCCCAGACGCTTGGCGAGCACGCCCTCGAACGCGCCCGTCGGGCCGATCTCGCGGCCTGGGTGCGCGCGCCGCACGACAGCCCGGTCGGCGAGGGCGCGCGCGATCAGCTGCGCGCGGCGTTGTTGCGCGTCGAGGCCGAGACCGCTAGCCTCCGCTCGCGGCAACCGCCGATCTGGTCGGCGGACCGCTTCCTTCGCCTCCACGATGACGTGCAGGTGCTATTGCGCAACACCCCGGACGCGGGGCGCCGCCGCGCTGGTCCGCGCCAGGGCGAAGGCGGCCGCTCCGCGCCCCCGCGCGGATAGATGTTGGAGAACCAGATGCCCGACCCCGAGGGGACAGCCCCGCCCGCCGAGTCGTCCGCTGCGCAATCGCAGAAAGCTCATTCGACCGACTCGCGCCACCCGTTCCAGGCCTCGCGCGCGCGGGCCCACAGCGAGGTCGGCAAGCACTACGTCGGCTCGCGCGACACGGTCGACCTCTTGATGGTGGCCCTGCTCGCGCGTGGCCATGTCTTATTGGAAGGGGTGCCTGGCATCGCCAAGACGACCCTCGTCAAAACGTTTAGCGAGACCCTCGGCTGCGCGTTCTCACGCATCCAGTTCACGCCCGATCTTTTGCCCGCGGACATCACCGGGACCTACGTGCTGAACCTGCGCGACCAGACGTTCGTCTTGCGCAAGGGTCCGGTCTTCGCGAACATCGTGCTCGCCGACGAGATCAACCGGGCGCCCGCCAAGACGCAGAGCGCGCTCCTCGAAGCGATGCAGGAGAGCCAGGTCACGATCGAAGGCGAGACCCATCGCCTGCCGTCGCCCTTCATGGTGCTCGCGACCCAGAACCCGATTGAACAAGAAGGCGTCTACGTCCTGCCCGAGGCGCAGGTCGACCGCTTCTTATTCCGGGTGCTGCTTGGCTACCCGACCTTCGACGAAGAGCGACGCGTCCTGCAGACATGGAACACCACGCCGCCCCCGGTCGGGGTCGTGCTCTCGCCGGCCCTCATCGAGAGCGCTGCGGAAGCGGCTGAGCGGGTGCACGTCGCGCCGACGCTAATCGACTGGATAGTCCGCCTCGTGCAGGCGACGCGCACGCATCCGGCGGTGCGCCTCGGCGCCAGCCCACGGGCGTCGCTAGCGCTCTTGCGGTGTGCCAAGGCGCGCGCGTTCATCCTCGGGCGCGACATGGTGCTGCCCGACGACGTGAAGGAGCTCGTGCGCCACGTCCTGAACCATCGCATCCTGCTGGCCCCCGAGGCCGAGCTCGACCAGGTGCGGGTCGAGGATGTGATCGCCGAGTGCCTCTCCCAGACGCCCTACGACCGGGAGCCCTGAGTGGCGCCGGGACCCGCTCCTGGCGCTCCTGCCGTTTTTGGCGCGAGAGGCGACGGCGCGAGAGGCGACGGCGCGAGAGGCGACGCGGCTGGCAAGCCACGCATCGGCCTCACCAGTGAGGGGCGCTGGCTCGGTCTCACGGGCGTCGTGTTCATGTTGGCGGGGGCGGTTGCGAGCACGCCTGGGGTGGCGGCGTTCGGCGCGTTCGCGTTGACGCTCTTGGCAGTCGCGCACCTGGCCGCGGTGCTCGCGCGTCATCGCATCGCGCGCCTCGCGGTGAAGCTCGATGCGGCCGCTCCCGCGATGAAGCTATGGGAGGGCCGCACGAGTGACGTCACGTTCTCGCTCGAGCTGCCGGCGGGCACGGCGGTCTATGCGCTGGACCTGGCCCCACTGTTGTCGGAGACACTCGATGGGCGTCTGCACGCGGCCCCCTCCGAGGCCGACGGCGCAAGTCGGACCCAGCGCTTCCGGCTCGAGCTGCGCGGACTTCGCCTGGGTGACTCGTGGCTCCAGGGCTTCCATCTCACCGCGACCGTGGCGCTCGGGCTCTATGCGGTGCGGGCGTTCGCGCCGTGCCTCTTGCGCACGACCGTGCTGCCGCGCCACATGGCCAGCGGTCGCCCGCCGCTGCGCGCGACGCGGGCTGCCGCGGACGAGCAGGCCGATCTCGTGCACCGCGAGAAGCGCGGCTTTGGCATGGAGATCCGCGAGCTGCGCGATTTCCAGGCCGGCGACCCGTTCAAGCACATCGCCTGGAGCGCCTCGGCGCGGCGCGGCAAGCTCATCGCGCGCGAGTTCGAGTCCGACCTACAGCTCTCGATCTGGCTGCTCGTCGACTGCTCGCCGAGCATGTTCTGGGGCCCGGCCGGCCACGCAAAGATCGACCATGCCCTCGAAATCGCAGCGGATCTCGCGCGCTCGCTGGCGTCTGGCCGCGACCGGGTCGGCCTCGTATTGCACGACCACGAGAGCCGCCTCTTCATCGAAGCCGGCCATGGCTCAGCACACCTGACGCGGCTCACCCAGGCCCTGCTCGAAGCCCCCCATCTCGTGCACGAGGATCGCACCGAGCTCACCGACATCGAGCTCACGCTGCGCGTCGCGCGCTGGTTCGAAGTGCACGAAGGCCGCACGTTCTACCTCGCCACCCCGCTCCCGCCGGAGCCGACACTCCCCAGTGCGCCGACGCTCGCCGCCCAGCGGAGCCCGTCGCCGATAGCCCCGGCGCTGAGCGAGCGCCGACCGCTACCCCCGCGCGAACCCCATCCACGCGCGCTCCGCGTCGACGAGCCAGCGCTGGCGCGCGCCTGTCGCCAGCTCCTCGAACGTCGCTTCACAAAGCAGCGTCCGATCGTGCCGCTCGGCGCCTACGCGCTCGAGGCCAATCGCTCGACGCTGCGCGCCTTCGCCCGACAC
>Ga0105046_10008924_pt1 | contig 15728 bp, 10 predicted proteins | sample MAT03_FD_78385 | JGI IMG/M metagenome (GOLD analysis project Ga0105046, IMG submission 78385) | Freshwater microbial communities from Lake Fryxell liftoff mats and glacier meltwater in Antarctica - MAT-03 (megahit assembly) | ecosystem: Environmental > Aquatic > Freshwater > Ice > Liftoff...
GCTTTGCTTTACTCAAATAAAGCTAAGAATACGATGTTGAACGCTGCATAGTTCACACGCCTCAATACCCCAATTCGTATCGTTGGCAATAAGAAAAGCTGAGTTAGTGGTATCGATGTAATGTTTTTTGCAGTGCTGACAAAATTTATGCTGCAAAAAATCATCATAAGTTTAAGATGATCAAAAACTGAATATCAGTCTAAAGAATGACCAGACTCTATCATATTTATTTCTACCGAACGATTTAGAGGGAATACGTTTTTTGCTTCACTGTTAGATGTAAGGAATAAACGTAAGAAATGAGCTTAAAGACAGGGAATGGACGCTGGCTAACCCTAACTTTCTAACCCTAACTTTTATAATCTTTTAATTTTCGACATCTGATACAGGAGGATACAAATGCCAAGGCTAGTTGGAAAGCAGTCAAATAGTGGCTTGTCGGTCGGGCTGTTTTTACTAATCTCAATCGGTGTGTTAGGTGCCTTGGAATACATCGGCACAATTGATGTTATCCCCAATTTTGGCACCGAACGAGGGTCTCTTCAAGGAACACAGGTAGCTGATACTAGACAAAGCTAGGCATCTGCTGTTAGCGATATTAACGAGTAACGGATGCTTATTACTAGTGAGTAATTGATCCAAAGTTTTGAGATTTTCAAAGTTTTGAGATCTAAACAATCTAGATACAATTTCATACAAGTTCAGTTCGCCTCAAATGTAATACGGAAAACTGATTACGACAGTTATTTTCAGCGAGTAATTTCAGCAAGCTTGATTCAGAAGAGCCAGAAGGAAAGGTGACAATTATGCGAAAGGGTAGCGATATTATTGGCAAGCCAATTATTGCCTATGACACTGGTGAAAGATTCAGCCGTGTCAAAGATTTAATTTTTGACCAAGACAGCAATCGATTGCTGGCTTTCATATTAGAAGAGGCAGGTTGGTTCAGTAGTGCCCAGGTGCTATTACTTCAAGATGTTCAGGCGATCGGTACGGATGCAGTTATTGCACCCTCTTGTAGTAGTGCCGTGAAGGCTAATCGAGTTGTCGAAATCAAGCAAATTTTAGAGCGAAATAATGTTCTGAAAGGGACGTACATCATGACACTAGATGGACGTAACCTAGGTCAAATGGTTGACCTTTATTTTGACGAAAAAACAGGCTTGATTGACGGTTATGAGGTTTCAGGTGGCATGTTCTCGGATGCCTATTCTGGCCGATCTTTTGTCCCCGCTCCACAAACCTTAAAGATTGGTGAGCATGTGGCATTTGTGCCATCTGACGTCGCTGATCTAATGGAAGAACAGGTGGGCGGTCTCAGAGGTGCCATGCAAACGGTGGGTGATAGAGTGCAGACGGCAGCACAGGCCACAGGAGAGACACTCCAGGATGCAACGGCTGAGGCGGGACAACGGCTTCAGAAGACCAGAGAAGCGGCAACTGCCTCTTTAACAAATGCTGTAGTAGACGTAAACGAGCAGAAATCATTTGTGCTTGGCAAAGTGGCGCAAGACGAGATTGTCACGCGAGACGGAGTCTTGTTGATCGCTAGAGGTCAAATTATTACCTCATCTACAATCGAGGCGGCGCAGCAAACAGGTATTCTCAATCAACTTTATCGAGTTGCAGGCGGTAAAGTTAGCCAGCGGGCGGGTGAACGCTTGCAATCGGCTGCACAGGGCGCAAGCGATCGCCTCCAAGTCGGTGCTACAAAAGCGGGCGAGTCGCTACAAGAAATGAAGCGAGATGCAACTCTCTCACTGACTAACTCGATCGTTGACCCGTCCCAGCAGAAGGCGTTTACGATTGGTAAAACAGCTCAATGGACCGTGGCAGCCCCCCATAAAGCTCCATTAGTGCTGGGTGGACAGCGGGTAACACTGGCGATCGCTGAAGCGGCAGAGCACTGGGGCGTTTTGGATGAACTCTATCGCGCTACAGGTGGGCGACTCACTAGCGAACTAGCGCAGCAGGCAAGTGGTGCCATGGCGAGCCAAGTCATAGAACAAGCCAAGGGTCGCCGGGTGCTGAATGTAGTTCGAAGTCGAGAGGGCTTAATCGTGGCTGCACCAGGTCAAATTGTCACCGACACAGTGATTGCACGTGCCAAAACCTCTCATCAAGAGCGAGCACTGCTGGATGCCGTAGGGCTGAGTACCAGCGCTGCCGTACGCTCTAGCGCCGATAGTCGGCTAATGTCAGCAAGCGATCGCCTAGGGTCGACTAGCCAAACAATGGGTACGCAGGTTTCTGAGGGGACAGAACAAATCAGAGCTAGTGCTCGCACCCTCCTAGCCCAGATTAGAGAATCCGCTACAGAACTACAGGAGCGTAGTGCTCGCACGTTAGAAGAGCAGCGGATTCGTGGAGCATTGGGTCGTCCAGTGACACGAGTTATTTTGGATGAATACGACAACGTAATTCTCAACGTAGGCGAATTGATCACCCATCAGGCGATCGAAAGTACCCGGCGAGCAGGCATTCTAGACGTATTGCTCAACTCGGTCTACAGTCATTCGCCCCAGTTTTCTAAAGAAGAACTGCGCGCACCCGATGCAGGTAGCGCTTCTTTGAAAGCCTAGAGTAGAAGCATTGCTTAATCTGGGTATAACTTTTTTGAAAGGGGCGCTCCGTGCCCCTTTCAAAAAAGTCACACATGAAATCAGCAACACCGGGTAGAGTAACCAAGCCTCGCTTTGTAAATTGAGTGAGACCAATCTAGGTGCGTTATTGCCATAGACGGATTGGTTAGGACGGGGTGTAGGGGTGGAACCCCTGGCTGGGGGCAAAGCCCCCACACCCCCTTTGATCCCAGTGTCCTAACCTTTGTGGCGACAGCTATAGATGCGCCAGACAAATAGATGTGCCAGACAAACGGCATGGGGATAGAGGTGTATGCAATGCGCTTCTGTCCCCATGCCGTTTGTTCTACAGCCATTTCTAGTTGATTGAGCCACAGTTTGATTAAGCCACAGTTGCACAGTTATTTTTGTCAAAGCTGAGCGCGGTTTTCATAGAAATAACCGAGCTTTGGGCAATTGAAAATTACGGTATAGCCGGAGCCAGCCAGTTGATAAAAAGGACGTTTTGGGGGACTATGCTCTGGACTAAGCAATGCTTCAAGATTTCCTCACAACTATCTGAGACAAATAATTATATGCAAAACTATACAAAATTTAGTACGATGACATCATCCTCAAATAAGTATTTATTCTTACTGCTATGATGGGCGATCGATTTCCTTGGCTGACCGTAATTGTCCTACTGCCCTTGGTGGCAGCTCTCATCATTCCCTTGTTACCCGACAAAAATGGTGAGCGTGTGCGCTGGTTTGCTCTAGGTGTAGGTTTTGCAGATTTTCTGTTGATGTGCTATACCTTTTGGACGCATTACGATTCCAGCAGTTCAACGTTTCAGCTCGTGGAAAAGTATGCCTGGGTGCCACAGCTAGGCTTGAACTGGTCAGTCTCGGTCGATGGCTTATCAGCTCCACTAGTATTACTTGCTGGCCTAGTCACAACCCTCTCAATCTTTGCCGCATGGCGGGTCGACAAGCGTCCCCGCCTTTTTTGTGCTCTGATGTTGGTACTTTATGCCGCGCAGATAGGCGTGTTCGTGGCCCAAGACGTGTTGCTGCTGTTCATCATGTGGGAAGTCGAGCTAGTTCCCGTATATCTGCTGGTTTGCATTTGGGGCGGTCAACGTCGTCGCTACGCCGCTACCAAGTTTTTAATCTATACCGCAGCAGCGTCTATTTTCATTCTGGTGGCAGGGTTGGCAATGGCCTTCTATGGCGACACCATTACGTTTGACCTGGCAGACTTGAGTCTGAAAAATTACCCCCTGGGATTAGAGCTGGTGCTCTATGCCGGTTTACTAGTTGCCTTTGGAGTTAAGCTAGCAATTTTCCCATTCCATACCTGGTTGCCCGACGCTCATGGCGAGGCATCTGCCCCTGTCTCAATGGTGTTAGCGGGGGTGTTGTTAAAAATGGGTGGTTACGGGTTGATTCGAATGAATCTGGAACTGTTGCCTAATGCCCATGTGTATTTTGCTCCGGTGCTAGCAGTATTGGGGGTAGTCAATATTGTTTACGGTGCATTTAACTCCTTTGCTCAAACGAATATGAAGCGTCGCCTAGCATATTCGTCTATTTCCCACATGGGGTTTGTACTACTAGGCATTGCATCCTTCACCGATTTGGGAATTAGTGGAGCGCTGCTGCAAATGATTTCGCACGGGTTAATTGCAGCCGTATTATTTTTCTTGGCGGGTGTAACCTACGATCGCACTCACACCATGGCAATGACTGAAATGGGTGGACTAGGGCAAGTCATGCCTAAGGTATTTGCGCTGTTCACTGTGGCTGCGATGGCATCGTTAGCACTGCCTGGGATGAGTGGTTTCCCCAGTGAGCTTTCAGTATTTGTGGGACTAGCAACAAGTGACAGCTACAGTTCACTGTTTCGCATGGTCACTATTTTTCTATCGGCAGTAGGGTTGATTCTGACACCAATTTATCTACTCTCGATGCTCCGTCAAGTCTTTTACAATTCTGGAAGTGCACCGAACTGTGAACTGGAAGAAGCCACTGTTGAGACCAATCGGGGCAATCAATTAGCCGTCTGTTTTGGGACAAACTGCATATTGCCTGCCGATGCGGTTTTTGATGACGCTAACCCCAGGGAAGTGTTCATTGCTGCCTGCTTCTTGGCGCTGGTCGTTGGGATTGGCTTCTATCCCAAATTAGCAACGCAATTATACGATGCTAAAACAGTTGCGGTGAATGCTCAGGTGCGCGAATCTTACACACAAATTTCGCAAGCTAATCCAAAGATTTATGCAACTGGGTTTCTAGCGCCTCAGCCTCACACTACTGAAGTAGTTCCCGTCTTGGGATTGGTAGATTAGTGGGTAGTTTAACCTAAACAAAAACCAAATTCTAAAACTCTGCGCCGCCCGCACAGCGGGCGGCGCAGAGTTTTAGAATCTTATATTTAATTAAGCCCACCTACCTACCGGTTATTTTTTATTCCTAAAACATTTCTTGTTTTTTAGCTTTGCGAAACTTGGCAATCTTCCGCTGCTTTTTCTGGCGTTCTACATACTTGGTATAGAGCGGCCTGATTCGCTCTTCGTAAATAGATGTAAAAAAGTAGCGCACTTGATGGGCGTAGCGTCCCAAGTACAAATGCCGCACATGAGGAGAGAGATAGGAAATTCCTGACAGATCATTGCGATTTTGGACAAATACTACAAACACATCGTCTGCAAATACAGGCTTAAAGCCCTGTTGCGCTAATTTCCATAGCAACGCTTCCATCTGTTGCTTAATGCCCTTGTGAAGAATGACCCATTGCAGCGACTCGTGGCTTCCAAGAAACGTATCGTAGGTGTCAATCGCAGCCGGCAGAAGCACCTTAAACATTAGAGGCGCTACGACCCGCTCTTGCGGCTCTAGATGGTTACTGACAAAGGCAGCCGCCACCTTCGATTGCTCATTCACAAACAGGCGTAAGAAACTCTTTTGAGCTTCTAAGGCGCTGGGGAATACTTGTACATAATTGAGAGCAACCCCAACTAGGCGGGTGTCTTTGCTAAGAGGATTGGCGTTTTTACAAACTGCTGTTCGGTTCACTTGAAAAGCTAGCTGAGTAAAGTAGCGATCGCCTCCCAAACAATTGTGAGGTACTCGTCCCTGATAGATCCGCAGCGCGTCTGTACTGTGGAGAGTGATTAGTGGAATGGGGTGGCTGTTCACCTGTAGCGTTAAGCTCTCCAAAATGTCGGGAGCCACAGCCCAGAGATGCGGCACCTGGAACTCTACCAGATAGTCATCGCGAGAGTTGGGAACCAGGGAGCCTGGAGCAGTAGATAAAGCGATCGCGTCAGAATCTGTGACATCAGGGACTATAGTCTCAGGAATCACCGTCTCAGGAATCACTGTCTCAGGAATCGTCATATCGGCCAAATCAGCTACTGGAGTAGCCGTTACAGGACGTATCGCAATTGGGAGATCAAGCGTAGCGGTGGTCACAGGTCCCATCCAGCGATGCGCCAAATCGTCTGCAGCGCATTCCCGCCGCTGCCACCCCAAACCTCGCAGCGGCTCACAAAAGTTATACTCAACTGCTTCAGCAGGAGGATACTGTAGCTCTTTGAAGCGCTGCTCTGAATGATGTTCTAAAAGCTGTTGGAGAGCATCTTGGTCAGGGTGTTGTCCTGACACAGCATAGGTAGCACGCTGCTCGTCGGTACCGTATTTGTTTAATAAATCCTGCACCATTTGGTTAAAACGGTCTTCAAAGATCGCTTTTGCATAACGGTAGAGTTCTTGGTCAATCCAACTATGGGATTTCAGCAGTTCTAAGGTATCGGCAGGAAGTTCATCCAACGTCTTTCTGGATTTAGCGACGTTCTCTTTACGACTGTTGATGATGGGTTTCCAGCCAAAAATGTAAGACAGCAAAAACAGCGAATCTTGAAACCGCTCCAAAATACCGGCAAAAGCAAATTTATCAATACTTTGCTTAGCCAGGTTCAGAATTTTTCGACGGGTTAAGCCAGTGAGGTCGTACTGAAGCAAACGGGCTACATGATACGTTTGCACGTTGCGACCCAGCTTTCCGGCTCCTTTACTGAGAGAGTATTCTTCCAGACTCATATTCCGCACCATGTCATGGTGTGGGTCTCCGGGAGTGCGGCGGATGTAGTCGTAGTGTGAAATTACTCGCGAAACCGGCTCTCGCAGCACGGTCACATTTACCAAGTCTTTGCCATCTAGCAATTCAGGGATATTGACGTAGCCCAAATGGCCGCGAAATAAGCGGTAGCGCTGAAGATCTGCCTTTGAATAATCAGCAATGTGGGCGGTCAATGTGGCTGGGCAAATGTCGTCACATTGGAAGTAGTCTTCCAAAATTGTTCTGAAGGTCATACCTGCCGTTTTAGGAATGTGGCAGAAATACAGCGTATCTTCGGGCTTCAGATTATATTGAGTCGGAAAGTTTCTCATATCTAAATGAATCGTTTCGTCCTTCACCTGGTTTAGCAACCTTGGAGCAACTAACCCCATGTCGGTCACGTCAATGGCTGTCAAGTGGAGCTGTAACCAAGTGTGTGTAACTGGTACTGTACCTGAATCAGGTCATATTTTGTGCAATAAGCATACAGCAAAGTACATCGTTGTAGAATGAGTCGAAGATCAGAACATGACATTCGTGACCTCTGCATTAAGCACAGGTCTCTTTGTTCGCAAATCCATTTCTATCCCCGCCGCTTGACAATAGCGTTCAGCAACTTCCATGGGGTCACCAATCATTTGGACAGCATGATTTTCAATCCACAACGCGCGATCGCACAGATTGACAACGCTGGGCAATGAATGAGACACCAAAATCATCGTAATATCACTGCCCTTAAACTCCGCCATCTTTTTCAAACACTTGCGCTGAAACCGGATATCGCCAACCCCCAAGACTTCATCAATTAGTAGAATCTCTGGGTCAAGATGAGCCACCACCGAAAAGCCTAATCGCGCCACCATCCCCGATGAATAGACTCGAATTTGCTGATCAATAAAATCATCCAACTCAGCAAATTCAATAATTTCATCCATTTTTTGCCGCACTTCGCGCCGAGTTAGCCCCATCAGCACGCCATTCAAGATGATATTTTCTTTGCCGCTCAATTCGGGATGAAACCCAGCTCCCAATGACAAGAGCGGTGATATCCTACCGCGCACAATCACGCGACCCTTGTTCGGCTTCAACACTCCAGCGATTAAGCCCAGCGTAGTACTTTTGCCAGCGCCGTTGTGCCCAATAATGCCAAACTTTTCACCTCGATAAACCTCAAAGTTAATATCTCGCAGTGCCTCGTATTGCTGATTTTTAATCTTGGCCAAATTGCGAGGAAAATCAAATAAGAAGTTCTTAACGCCCCGGACGTGATGGTAAATCGGGTAAGACTTATGGACGTTTTGGAACGTAACAACAGACTCTCTCATACTACTTCTGCAAACTTCCAGGAGAGCTTTTTATAGACCGCCGTACCCAAGATTAAAAAGGCGATCGCGTAAGCAACACTAATCCCAAGGTAATAAAAATCGACTGTGCCATCCAGAATTAAATGTCGCCAATTAATCATCAGGGGGGCGGCGGGATTAAATGGGATTAAATAACGATATTCCTCTGGAATCATATCCAGCGTGAAAATGATAGGCGTGAAATAGAATGCAAACGTCATCACAATTTGAGTGAGCCGCTCAATATCCCGCAGAAATAAGTTGAGAGACGCCAGAATCAGACCAATGCCGTAAACTGTCACAAGCTGTATCAGCATCATCATTGGCATTCCATACAGCCATGCAATTGAGACAGGCTTGTGATAAATCACCATAAACAACACGATCACGGGCAACGAAAGCGCAAAGTGAATCATGTGATTCAACACTGTTGCGAGCGGTATGATGTTCCTGGGAAAGTTAACCTTTTTAATGATGTTTGAATTGTTAAGAAACAGCTTGGGTGACGAGCCTATAGAGTTGCCAAACCACTGCCAAGGAAACAGACCGGACATCAGAATTAAAGGGTATCCCTCAACTCGAACGCGCATTATGCCACTAAACGCAATGTAATAAACAAACGCAAAGGCAAGTGGGCTAGCAATAGACCACACGTAGCCAAGCACTTTGCTTTTATAGCGAACCTTGACTTCTTTTTGCAGCAGAACTAGCAGTAGATCCCTATAGTTTTCTAAATTCCTGTGATATGAGAAGTCCTTCAGTCGTTTCATAATTCTTGTAGCGTCTCCCAGTTCTTCCCACACCACACGGCCATCATAACTTCAAAGCATGATGATACTCTACTCTGGCACGATGCAAAATATCTGGCAAAGGTAGGGAGGGGGCGATCGCCTCGACAAATTTCCAGAGCACCGACTACGACTAGGTTTTGACGTTTTCTCCGGTACGCCGACCCAGACTTCTCAAATCAAGCTATTTAGGAAATCGTCCTAAACGGTTACACAATCACGCTCAGTAAAATCACTTATAAAGTATAGCCGTCGCCACAAACGTTAGGACGCAGGTTAGCACGTCAGCCAACAAGGGGCTTAAGCCCCTTGTCCTAAGATGACTGGCTGAAGCTATAGATATAGATTAAGGCTCTCAAACAAAATGGTTCAGGCTCTAAGAATTTCAGACACTCAGCAACAGTTGACAGAAGAGTTTACAACTGCGAAGTTCAGTCGTCACAGGCATTTCGGGCAGATTCATCCTTTGTGGAACTCTTGGAACTCTACAGCAGACTCTTCCGGTTCTTTCAATTACCAACCCGGATAGTACCCCTATGAAGACTGCCGTGGTGCATGAGTGGCTGGTAACCTATGCGGGTTCTGAACGGGTCTGTGAACAGATTTTACAGATCTTTCCCACAGCGGATTTGTATAGTTTGGTCGATTTTTTGGCAGCAGACCTGCGGTTCTTTATCCAGAATCGCCCAGTACACACGTCGTTTTTGCAACAGTTACCGTTTGCCAAAAACCACTTTCGCCAATACCTACCATTAATGCCGCTGGCGATCGAGCAATTTGACCTGTCTGAGTACGACCTGATTCTGTCCAGTAACCATGCGGTAGCGAAAGGAGTGATTACACGAGCCGATCAGCTCCACATCAGCTATGTACACACGCCAATTCGATATGCCTGGGAAATGCAGCAACAGTATCTCAAAGAAGGAGGGCTAAGCCGAGGATTGGGGGCGATCGCCGCTCAGTCCATCCTCCATTACCTGCGCCTGTGGGATCTGGCCACTGCCAACCGAGTTGATCACTTTATCGCCAATTCTCGATTTGTTGCTCGCCGCATCTGGAAGACCTACCGACGACACGCCGATGTCATCTACCCACCCGTAGCGGTAGAGCGGTTCCATCCCGATCAGCCACGAGACGATTTTTACTTACTGCTGTCGCGCTTTGTGCCTTACAAACGGGTTGATTTAGCCGTAACGGCGTTTTCGCAGTTGGGTTTGCCGCTGGTAGTCATCGGCGACGGGTCAGAGTTTGAGCGGGTCAAGCCGCTGGCAGGTGCCACGGTGCAACTTTTAGGTCGGCAACCCGATGCCGTCGTCATAGACCACATGCAGCGCTGCAAGGCATTTGTGTACCCTGCTGAGGAAGATTTTGGCATTGCCATAGTCGAGGCTCAAGCCGCTGGAGCACCCGTTATTGCCTACGGTAGAGGCGGGGCAGTCGAGACGGTGATTCCTGGCAAAACTGGGCTGTTATTTTCCAAACAGACTGTAGAGAGCTTAGTGGAGGCGGTAGGCACGTTTGCTACAGGCGCTTGTCTTGCTAGTCCCTACGAAATTCGCCAAAATGCTGAGCGGTTCAGCTCTGAGCGGTTTCAACGAGAGTTTTCTCAGTTAATTGAGCAGAAATACGCAGAATTTAGGCAGACGATCGCCTAAAGTATTAGCGTGAGGAGTCATGGATTGCTAATGCAACTTAACCGCACGTTACGCCCTGCTATTACAGCGCTAAGTGTTTCTACACGCACCTTTCCGACCTTTGCCTTAATGGTCGGCTCAGATTTGATCGGGCTGGGAGTGGCGGTACTGATCAGCGTCTATGTTCGATTTGTACTCGATGGACAGTTTCAGCTCCCGTTGTACTGGCAACTGCTGCCACTCATGGGTTTGTTTATCGTGGCATACTCGGCAGTGGGATTGTACCCCGGCGTAGCGATTAGCCCGGTCGATGAACTGCGTTGGGTAACGGTTTCTACTAGCCTGGTTTATTTTGTCCTGGGATCAACTGTCTTTCTGCGCCGTGATGGGGAAGTCTACTCCAGAGGCATTTTTTTAGTGGCTTGGCTGCTTTCCATTGGATTAGTACTGGCTGGGCGTACCTTAACTCGACATTTGTTTGCTCAGAGACGGTGGTGGGGATACCCAGTAATGGTATTGGGAGCGGGCAAGACGGGAGAGATGGTGGTTCGCACGCTGCAACAGCGCCCTCGAATTGGCCTGAAACCTGTCGTAGTGTTAGACGACAATCCCGATAAGCACGGTGCTCTACACAATGTACCCGTGCTGGGTGGCGTAGAGTTAGCCCCAGTGCTGGCAAAAGCGCGCAAAATTCCCTATGCCATTGTGGCAATGCCGGGGGTGTCACGCGATCGCCTCCTGCAAATTTTGGAGCAATACGGTCAAACCTTTGCCCATTTGCTAATTATCCCCGATCTGTTCGGCTTCTCTAGCCTTTGGGTCGAGGCCAAAGACATGGGCGGTATTTTGGGACTAGAAGTGCGCCAACAGCTACTATTACCGGGGCCTCGGCTAGCAAAATTTTTGATTGATCGGCTTACCACTCTGATGGGTGGGCTGCTGGTGCTACCTTTCATTATCCTAATCGCGCTACTGATTCGGATCGATTCACCGGGGCCAATTCTTTACGGGCAGATTCGGATTGGGCAAAACGGCGAATCGTTTAAGGCGTGGAAATTTCGCTCGATGGTTCAACACGCCGATCGCGCCCTAGAAAACTATCTGACGACCCATCCAGAACTGCGAGAGTCCTGGGAGCGTGACCAAAAGCTTCGCAACGATCCGCGAATTACTCGCGTAGGGAGATTTCTGCGACAGACGAGCCTGGATGAGCTGCCGCAGTTGTGGAATATCTTGCGCGGCGAAATGAGCCTGGTAGGGCCTCGACCCATTGTGGACGAAGAGATTCAGCGCTACGGCGAAAAATTTGGCCTGTACACTAAAGTAACACCGGGTCTAACGGGGCTGTGGCAAGTGTCGGGACGAAACAACTTACCCTACGAAGAGCGGGTTAATCTAGATGCTTACTATGTGCGGAACTGGTCGGTCTGGCTCGACCTCTACATTTTGATCCGGACGGTATGGGTGGTGATATCGGGTGAAGGAGCCTACTAAGAAGACTGTGAACCCGGTAGAGGCTTTAGAGCAGAATGAGTTGAAGCAGCCCACGCTGGTTTCTCGCAAGTTATTTCAATTGAGCCTTGTGGTGCTTCCCTATGGATCTTACGTGGGGATGCTAGGTCTGTTTGTGGTGTTGGTGTCGCTGCTGGTGCGGTTCCGCCAGCCAGCCCTAGATCTACTAACGCGCAACGGGCTGCTGTTGGTCAGTGGATTAATGATTTTAAGCGCTTGTTTTGCCGAACATCGCGGCGAAGCGTTTTTGCAACTCGCCAATTTTTTACCGTACTTTTTATTTTTTTCCATGCTGCCCTATGTCATGGACAGTCTGGCTCGGCTAGAGCGGGTGGCGATCGCCCTAGTCATCGGTGCGATACCACTCAACGTCATCAGCGCAGGCGAATATCTGCTCAAATCGCCGCGACTGCCCCAGTCACTCCAGCAAATTTCCCTAATTGAATGGATTCGAGCCGCACCCCATAAGGGCAGGGCAATGGTCACGTTTGACCATCCCAACGCGATGGCCAGCTATCTCGTGGTGGTATTTGGTCTAGGGCTGGGGCTAACGCTGGCAGGTGCATCTGGTGCCAGGGCTGATGGTGAAACTACCGGGGCTGGGGAGGGTAAAAGGGCGGGAGGCGATACGCGCTCTGCACAGGCAAGCCAACGCCCTGTGGTTACTCGCCTCATCTATATCGCCACCTTTCTCAACCTCGTGGGAATTTTCTGCTCTGGTTCGCGCAACGCTTGGATGTTGGCCGTGGTTCAACTGCTGCTATTTAGCCTGTACGTTAAATTCAACCGAGCGCTGCTAATCGGCAGTCTAACCGGGATACTGGCTGTCGTAGGCAGTGCAGCTTGGCTGGGCATTGGCGGACGCACTCTGATCGCCCAAAGCTGGACAAACGACCCCCGATCTACCATCTGGTCTATTGCCCTGCGGATGAGCCAAGAGCGCCCCTGGTTGGGCTGGGGGCTGGGCAATTACAAATTTCTCTACAAAGCCTATCTCTCGCCCGATTTGCAGAATTTGCCTCGGTTTCGCACCATTTCTCATCCTCACAACCTGTGGCTGCTGCTGTCCTCTGAAGCTGGCATTCTGGTCACGATTATGCTGACGCTGTTAATCGGCTACATCTGTTTTGCGGGAGTGAGGCTGTGGCGATCGCAGCAACTTGAGGTATACAGTAATGCAATTCTGCTGGGCTACTTGCTAGGTTTTTTGGGGTGCGTTGGCTTTGCACTATTTGACATTACCTTTTTCGATGCCCGTGTTAACGTCGTCAACTGGCTACTGATTACGGGAATCTACGTCGCTAGCTTTCGGTTAAAACACCCAGAACACCCACACTAGGATGCGCCCCCTAGTACTCGGCGGCGGAAGTGTAACTACTGTTACAGGCTCCCCAGACAAGGGGCTTAAGCCCCTTGTTCAAATGTAGGCAAACTTCCGCCGTTGAGTCCTAGTTCCTGTTAGGTTGCCGTTAGGTATCATCCCTTCACTGCTTCCAGCAAGACGTTTAAGAAATTTCTCACGGTGGGTTTTCCCTGTAGCTGAGTCAGGCTGCGAGCGAGATTTAGTAGATTTTTGTGATTGGCGAACCAAGCAGGCGTAGGGAAAATGCGAAACGGAGCGTAGACAACCGATTTCTGGGGATGGTCAAACAGGTACGCGTTGTGGACACTGCCACAGCCTGAGCCAATATCCTCCAGGGAATTGCCTGGAAACGCCCCCCACGACAAACTGCTAAGCGAGAAGTTTACCCCCGCCCAAAGATTAACGCCAATGCTGCCGTAGCGCAGACGGGCGATCGCCTGCTCAAAGTCTGAGGCATACTGCCGCTGGGTGGCTGGATGCACCAGCACAGTGCAAGACAGGTTGCCCCACAGCGTTTCGTTAGCAAACTCCACCGCTGTCTCCAAAAACGCGGCGGCATCTGAGGCATCTAGGGTCACCTCTGCCAATACCCCACAGAACGCCTCGGTTGTCAGCGCGTATTCATTAGCGCCTGCGGACACATTGGGAATCACCGTCCACGGCACGATGTCGTCGGCGCTAGAAGTCCGTGGGGTCAGCGCTACAGCCTGCGGGTAGTGTTGCAAAAACGCCTGATAGCGCTGCTGAGCACCAGGGTAGTAGGCACGTCGGGCAGGAATTTTAGCCAATTCTGCATGGACAGCATCCAGAAATTCCTGACGCTGTGCCCAGCCACTGGCTACTACCAGCACCTTCCCGGCAGCGCAGTTAAAGCTGGCGTTGTGAGCTACCATACTGGCGACCTGCCGTGCCTGAAATTGAATGTCAGAGTTTGACCAGCGACCCGGCACTACCAAAATGGGTGTAACACAGCCCAGTTCAGAGGTAATTGGCTTTTTGAGTAAGGGATCGCGGGCGGCTCGACGCTGGGCACACTCGTCGGCTGTGTTGCCCCAAACGATCGTATCGTGGGTGTGGTGCGACCCGGTAATATGAACGCTATCAATGGCGGAATGCTGACAAAGGTAGCTGCCCAAGTCAGATCCGCCATAGGCGATCGCCAAAAATCCATCAGCAATCAGTGGTTGCAGTGCCTGCTCCAAAAAATGCCCCATATACTCGTTGACCGGATTCATCTTCAGCAACACGACCTGGTTTTCGGCAAACAGTTTTTGCAGTACGTCCATTGGGGCGATCGCCGACACGTTGCCTGCTCCCAAAACCAACGCCAGACCACCGGCCCCTCCCAGCTCTCGGTAAATCTTGCCCTGACTGGCGGGCTGTCCCGGCTTTAGCCACAGGTCGCCCCGAAACCCCAACCACAACAACCGCTCCATCACACCAGCGGGAAACACGCGCACGACCTGCTGGCCATCGGCACGGGTCGAAATAGAGACGGGCTTTGGTTGCCCATTTGCTGCCAAGGCATTCATCAACAGCCGCAGGTTCATCAACACGGGAACAGGTCCCAAAAGCCACTCTTCTCCCGCTAACGAGGCAGTCGGATCAATTCCCTTGGCGCAGCAAGCTGCCATAGCCCACGATTCAGCGATCGCCATCACATTTGCAATACACCGATTTAGATAGGTGATGCGATCGCCCGTGCTGACCTGAGTCCAGGCTGCTTTGTGAGCGGTTAGCTGGGCGATCGCTGCGGCTGCTTCTGAGGTAGAGGTGGGTGGGATAGTGAGAGTTAAAGGGGTAAAGGTCACAACGAACTATCTCTTAACTGCAAATTTCTTAACTGCAAATTTCTTGACTGCAAATTTCTTAACTGCAATTAGAGTAACTGCATTTTATCAAGAGCAGCGATCGCAGCCAGTGAGTCGGGCGTTGAACCTAGAACGTCGTTTGATGTTGCTGATTTTGTGTATCAAAAAATGCCTGCTCGACGAGAAGCTTGGGACTTCATACTTCTAGTTGCACGTCGCATAATAAGTAGATGGGCGTAATTAAACATAAAATCCTAAAAGTCTGTGCCGCCCGCACAGCGGGCGGCACAGACTTTTAGGATTTGGTTTTTATTTAGGTTGAACTACTTACTAAAATCTCCAACAAAAAAGGGGCTACTCGCCCCTAAGATGGCATCAACCACCTGCAATACGATAAACCAGAATAATTATTCGCGGTAGCCAGTACCAGTGCGGGTTGTTTCGGGTTCGCGGTAACGAACAGCGTCATCATCACGCTTTTTACCACCCAAACCAGCTAACCCGGCTAGACCGAGCAGACCCAGCCAACCCCAATCAAACCCATCATTAGAATCAACGTCTGCTGTAGGAGTCGTGTCTGCTGTGCCTGTTGTA
>Ga0105046_10008925_pt1 | contig 15725 bp, 13 predicted proteins | sample MAT03_FD_78385 | JGI IMG/M metagenome (GOLD analysis project Ga0105046, IMG submission 78385) | Freshwater microbial communities from Lake Fryxell liftoff mats and glacier meltwater in Antarctica - MAT-03 (megahit assembly) | ecosystem: Environmental > Aquatic > Freshwater > Ice > Liftoff...
AACTCCGCAGCCGGGGCGATTTCGGTGACCACGGGCTTGTCGAATATCTTGGCTTCGTCGATCCTCGCTTTGTATTTCTCCGCCAACTCCTTCTGCCGAGGGCTGTGGAAAAAAACGACCGAGCGATATTGGGTGCCGGTATCGTTCCCTTGCCGGTTGAGCGTCGTCGGATCGTGCGAGCGCCAGAAGACTTCGAGCAGCTCGACGTACGAAATCACTTGGGGGTCGAAGGCGATTCGGATCGCTTCCGCGTGGCCGGTATCGCCTTCGCACACTTGCCGATACGTGGGGTTGGCCACGCCGCCGCCGGTATACCCGGACTCGACCGATTGCACGCCCTTCAACTGTTGGAAGATCGCTTCGGTGCACCAGAAGCAGCCGTTGCCGAAGGTCGCGACGCCGGTGTCGTCCGGCGCGTCGTCCCGTTCGAGCACCGGGAAGTTCTCGGGAGATTCGAATTCGCCGCGATCCCGCGTCAACCCGAAGACGATCAAGGCGCCGATGCCCAAGGTACCCGCAATCAGGTGGAACGGACGCATGGAGAACTCCGCGCGGTAGGGTCGACGGCCCATTGTATCCCGCGAAGCGACGAGACATTCCGGTTCCGCGCAGCACTTTCCCTAAAATACCGCTACCCGCCCATTCCCGAAGTTGGTGCCACATGTTCGCACGCCGCGATTACATCCGCGATTACATGATGATTCCTCCCGGAACCGGGGAGCAATCGGTCGTCAACATGATCGTTGAAATCCCCAAGGGCCGGCGGACGAAGTTCGAAGTCGATAAAGCCACCGGCCTCATCAAGATGGACCGCTACCTGTACAGCTCGTCGATGTACCCCGGCGACTACGGCTTCATCCCGCAGACTCTCTCCGAAGACGGCGACCCGTCCGACATCCTCGTGATGGTGAACGAACCGACCTTCCCCGGCTGCCTCATCGAGGCCCGCGTCGTCGGCATGTTCAAAATGAAGGACAAGGGCTTCAACGACTTCAAACTGCTGGCGGTTCCGCACCGCGATCCGCTCTTCGGGGCGATGAACAAACTCGAAGACGTGCCGACGCACTTCCTCCGCGAGGTCGAGCACTTCTTCAGCACCTACAAGGTGCTCGAGGGGATCGAAGTCATCCCGATGGGTTGGACGAGCAACGAAGAGGGAACGAACGAAGTGCGATCCAGCGTCGAGCGCTTCCGCCAGACGCTTGGAACCGTCTTCGGCTAACTTCCGTGCGCTACCGACCCCGGCGCGGGATTCCCTTTCATCGACCGCTTTCGAAAGGGAACCCATGTTCCGCGCCGCCATCGGACTCATCTTCGCCTTCGCGCCCGCCGTCGTCGCGGCGGACATCGCCTTTCCCAAATCCTCGGCCGTCATCGATATCACGAAGGCTCCGTACTCCGCGAAGGGGGATGGCGTCGCCGACGATACCGCCGCCATCCAGAAAGCGCTCGCCGACGTCATGGGTCGGCACAAGATCCTCTACTTCCCGAACGGGACGTACCTGATCACGAAGCCACTGGTGTGGTCGAAGAAGAACAGCGACCAAGGCGATGCGTGGGGATTCAATTTCTTGCAGGGGCAGAGCACGGCCAAGACCGTGATCTTGCTGAAAGATAAAACCTTCACCGACCCGAAAGCCCCGCAGTCGATGATGTGGTGCGGCGGCTTCGGCTCCGCCGATTGGTTCCACAACTACATCCAAAACATCACGTTCGACGTCGGTTCGGGCAACCCCGGCGCGGTCGGCTTGCAGTTCTATTCCAACAACACCGGCGCCGTCCGCGACCTCGCCGTAGTGTCGCGAGACGGCCGAGGGTTCATCGGCTTCGATCTCGGCAGCCGGGATATGAACGGCCCGCTACTGGTGAAGGATCTGCTCGTGACCGGCTTCGAGACCGGCATCCGCTGCGCCGGTTCGGTGAACAGCCAGACCTTCGAACGCGTGAAACTGAGCGGCCAATCGAAGGTCGGATTCGCCAACCTCGGGCAGTCGATCAGCATCCGCGGATTGGAGAGCCGCAACGACTTGCCGGCGCTGGACGCGCAGAGTTTCACCGTGCTCATCGACGCGAAACTGATTTCGCCGAAGGGAGCAAAGGTGGCGGTGACCGTCGGCAAGGCCCCGTTTTTCGGGAGGAACATCGCCACCGAAGGTTACCAGTCGGCCATCGCGTCCGAAGGATCGACGAAAGGAACCGACGGCCCGAAGGTCGCCGAGTGGATGCAAGGGCGAGCGAGCAATCCGTTCGAAGCACCGGTGAAATCGCTGAATCTCCCGGTGAGCGAAACGCCCGAAGCCCCGTGGGACAACCCGAAAGAATGGGCCGTCGTCGACGACTTCGGCGCCGACCCGACCGGGAATCAAGACTCGGCCGAGGCGATCCAGAAGGCCATCGACAGCGGGGCGACAACGGTCTTCTTCCCCGGCGCGTACAACCTCAAGAAGCCCGTGAAGATCCGCGGCAAGGTGCGACGCCTCCTCGGCGTCGGCAATTGGATCGATTACAACTCGAACTCCAAACCCGATTTCATCGTGGAGGACGGCGATGCGAAAACCGTCTTCATCGAGCACTTCGCCCCGATCAACGGCGGCATCGAGATCGCCACCGAACGCACGGTCGTTCTGCGGAGCCTCGAATCGAAACGGATCGTGTGCAAGACGAAGGGCGATCTCTTCTTCGAAGACGTGGGGACGGACGATCTGCGGTTCAATCCGGGGCAGAAGGTGTGGGCGCGGCAATTGAACGTGGAGAACCAAGGGACGCACATCACCAACGACGGCGGGACGCTGTGGGTGCTGGGGTACAAGACCGAACGCGGCGGCACGCTGGCCCACACGAAGAACGGCGGAACCAGCGAAATCCTCGGCAACTTCAGCTACACGACCACCGCCGGGAAACTCGCGCCGATGTTTCGCACCGACGATTCCACCGTCTTCGCGTTCTTCAACGAAGTTTGCTACAGCGGCGATCCGTTCCAAGTCTTCGTCGAAGAAACACAGGGGAAATTGTCGAAGACTATCCGGCCCAAGGATGGCGGGCTGTCTCCGTACGTCACGAAGCCGGACGGCAAGTGATTCGTAGAACAGTTCCATCCGATTCCACCGTCCGAAAGTGCCATGAGTTCCCTGTCGCGCCAATCGTCGATTCTGATCACCGGGGCCAGCGGGGAGATCGGCCACTCGCTCATCGACCGACTCGCGGCGGCGAGCTCGAAACCGATCGTCACGCTCGACCTCAATCCGCTCGCGCCCGAACTGGCGCGCAAGGTGAAGCAGCAATTCACCGGCGACATCCGCGAGGCCGAATTACTCGAGCGCATCGTCGCCGGGCACGAGGTCGATCAGGTCTATCACCTCGCGGCCCTGCTCAGTACGCGGAGCGAATTTTCCCCGGCCCTCGCGCACAAAGTGAACGTCGAAGGGACGCTGAACCTGCTCGAATTCGCCCAGAAACAGGGGGAATCGCACGGCCGGCCGGTGGTGTTCTTCTTCCCCAGCAGCATCGCGGCGTACGGTATCCCCACGCTGGCGGCGAAGACCGCAGCGGGCAAAATCCACGAAGATCAGTTCAACTTCCCGACGACGATGTACGGCGCCAACAAACTCTACTGCGAGCACCTTGGCCGCTACTACGCGGGCCACTATAAGCAGCTCGCCGCCGAGACGCTGTCCGGCAAGATCGACTTCCGCTGCATCCGCTTTCCGGGGTTGATCTCGGCGGTGACGGTGCCGAGCGGGGGCACGTCCGACTACGCCCCGGAGATGATCCACGCGGCGGCGCAGCGCGAAGCCTATGCCTGCTTCGTCCGGCCCGATACCCGCATCCCCTTCATGGCGATGCCCGACGCCGTCGAGGCGATCTGGAAGTTCGTGACGTGCCCGAAGGCGAAACTGTCACGTACGGTCTACAACATCGGCGCCTTTGCCCCGAGTGCCGGGGAGGTGGAAGCCATCGTGCGGAAGGCGTTCCCGGAGACGACGATCAGTTACGGGTTGGACGCCAAACGCCAGGGCATCGTCGATACGTGGCCCGCGGACGTGGACGATTCGGCCGCGCGAGGCGATTGGGGCCACGCCCCCCGGTTCGGTATGGACGCCGCCTTCGGTGAGTATTTGATCCCGCAGATTCGAACGCGCTACGCGGGGTGACCGAAGCCGGCGAGCGCCCGCGGCAGTTCCGCGAGGGTGTTCACCACGGCATGGGCGCCGGCATCGCGGAAAATCGATGCGACTCGTTTCCGACGCGCATCCCGTTCGCCCGGGGCCAACGACCGGAACTCGGCCAAACTCAGGCCCATCTCGTTGCTACTATCGACGACGCCGATACTCCAGACGCCCGCGTTCAAGCCATCGCGGATATCGACGACGGTATCGCCGACTTTGGCCACCGCCGTCGGCGGATACACACCCAGCGCTTCCATGCAACGATAGATCATCCACGGGGCCGGGCGACCGGCGGGAACTTCGTCGGCGCAGATCGAAAAGTCCGGGACGTAACCTTGCTGGGCTGCGCGCGTGTAGCACACCTCGGCCGCTTCGACAAAATACCCGGTACTCCCGGCGATTTTGATGCCCACATCCCGGAGTCGGCGAATGTCGTCGATCAGATTCGGCACGAGTTCCGCATGCTCCGCGGCCGCGGCGACCTGCATCGGCGTCACCGACCGGTACAGATCATCGACATCCGATTCCTGCCACGGTCGGCCGTGGGCCGCTTCCCACGCCGAGCCGATGCGGGCCATGCGCAACATCTCGCGGAGGTGATCCTTCTTGTGCAGGCCCATCGGTCCGCGCGCTTCGGCGATCGTCACGGCCAAACCGCGCTCGGCGAAGGCCCGCACGAACGCGCCCGACGGGGCCATGCAGCCGAAGTCGAGCGTCGTCCCGGCCCAATCGAGGACGACCATTTTGACGATGGGTTCACTGTTCAAAACATCGCTCCATGTCCGGCCGGAAATCGCGGAAAGTCGGGGTCGGAAGGTGCGGGATCTTCGCGGCATCGTCGCGCCGGCGCAACGCGACCGCAGCTGTATAGTACGGGTTGCTTTCGAAGGCCGCGACCGCGGCTTCATCCATCGGCCCGCCTTGCAATTGCAGGCTCGCGACCGAGGCCGGGGAGAGCGCTTCGAAATAACCCGCTTCGACTGCGCACAAATATCGCTTCGCCGCGACGTGCAAGCGAATCGGCTCGGCGACGCTCGCGGGGAAGTGCTTCATCAGGAATCGTACGCCGAGCACTTCGTGGGCGTCGTCGATCCCCTCCGCGACGCAATCTTCGCCCAAGTTGTGCAGCAGGTGCCCGAGGTCGTGCAACAGCGCCGCCGCGACTTCGGACGCCGGCGCCTGTGCTGCGCGCGCGAGCGCGGCCGCTTGCAGGGCGTGTTCCAATTGCGAGATCGCCTCGCCGCCGTATTGCTCGGCGCCGCGCGTCGCGAAGAGTTCCTCGATCCGATCCAACGCTTCGCGGCCGGTCATGGCGTTTCCCCTTCGTGCGCGTTCCACCAAGCGTCGGCGCAACCGAATGACAGCGTCATCCCCGCGCCGCCCGGCGACCCGACAATCGCGCAGCCGGGCTGCGGCTCCGCTTGGAATTGCACCGTGCCCGGGTGCTTGGCATAGACGCCGTGCCAACGCCGCGCGATGGTGGAGTCCGGCATACGGAGCATCTTGCGTAGGTAGTTCAAAATGAGACCATCGATCTCGACTTTGTCGAACGGCGCGATGTCGGAGCCGTACTCGTGCGAGTCGCCGATGATCACTTCGCCGAGGTGGTTCTGCGACGCCATCACGTGAATGCCGAAGCGGACGTACTCCGGCATTCCGGCGGCGAACCGCGCCTTCAGCTTCGGCAACGACGGGCAGGTCTCGAATGCTTTGTAATGGGCCAAGGTCAAACCGCCCGCCACGTGCGGGCCGAGTTGCCAAGCGTTGGGCTGCGGGCCGGTCGCCATCATTTGCAGTTTGCACTTCACGAGGCCCGAATCGGCGAAAACCTGGGGAAACAGCGTCTCGAAGTCGGCGCCGCCGCACACGAACACCCGCCGGGCCTGCCACGATTCCCCGCCCGCCGTGCGGATGTTCGGCATGTGCACGGCCGCGATGGGCGTATCGAAATGGAACTGCACACTGTATTTTTCGGCGAGGTATTTCGGGATCAACCGCAAGGCTTGGCGGGGATCGACACACAACTCCGTCGGACTGTGCAGCGCGCCTTTCAATCCGTCCGGATTCAGCGCCGGCCAACGCCGAGCCGCGGTCGCGCCTTCGATCCACTCGCAAGCCATACCGGTGTCGGCCGCGGCGAACTCTTGGAGGACGGCCGCTTCGTCGGCCTCGTAGACGGCGTGCAAAGAACCGCATTCGGACACCGCCACGCCCGCTTCGGAGCGGAGTTGCAACCACATGTCTCGACTGCGCAGTGCGCGGCGGTACCACAGGCCCGGCGTTTGTCCGATCGGCCAGACCATGCCGAAGTTTCGAACCGACGCCGCTTCCGCCCGGGCCGTGCGTTCAAACACGGCGACGGATCGTCCGCGCCGGGCCGCTTCCCACGCGTGGCCCAAACCGACGATCCCCGCCCCGATCACGGCGACATCGACCGAGTTCATAGTTCCGACTCCGTACTGCCCCGGAGGATCAGTTCGCCCGACACCACGATCTTCACCGGGGCCCGCTCCGGGAATTTCAGCCGGTCGCGCATCAAGCGTACGGCTTGCTCCGCGATCGCCTCGCCGGGATAACTGTAGGTCGTTAGGCCCAAGGAAAACGCTTCGCCAATGGGCAAGTTGTCGAAGCCGATCAGGGCGACGTCGTCCGGTACGCGCACGCCGCGCTGCAGGAGTTCGAGGATCACGCCCATCGCCGTGTAGTCGTGGTAACAGACGACCGCGTCGAGTTTGTGCCGCAGGATTTGATCGGTCACGGCCGCGTACGCTTCTTTCGTCGGCGAGTCGGTGGGCTGCCGCAATACCACGTCCAACAGTTGCGCGGCCTTCTTGGCCGTCAGCGTCTCGCGCGCCGCATGCAGCGCGAACAGGAAACCGGCGATGCGGTCGTTGTGCGTGCTGATCGGCGAGGCGACGACCATCCCCAATCGTTTGCGACCCCCGGCCAGCAAGTGCTCGGTGCACGCCCGCGCCGCGCCGAGATCGTCGAGCGTGACGATGTCGCGATCCAGCTTGGCGTGCGAGCGCAGATTTCTCTCGAGTAGCACAGATGGTAAACCGGCGCGATCGCATCCTTCCAAGAAAGCCGCGTCGATCGCCGCGTCGGCGTCGCTGGCCCGCGAGGGCAGCACGAACACCCCGCGGATACCGTCTTTTTTCGCCCGCGCGGCCGCGTCTTGGGCTTGCTTGACTGTCAGGGGGCCGTCGATGTCGAAAGCGTCGAACTCGAGGTGCATCGACTCGCGCCGGGCCAGCGTCTCGAAGCCCGCGCGGGAAATCGCGACCGTTTGCCGCTGCCACGGCCCCCGCGTCGTACGGATGAGGATCGCCCAACGATCCGCGGTGGGCGGTGGAATCCGGTAGCAACCGGAGCGTTCGATCGTCGAAATGAGGCCTTTATCCCTCAGGACTTGCAAGGCCCGCGATGCCGTGACCACGGATACGTTGTGGGATCGCGCGACGCCGCGGACGCTCGGCATCTTGCCGCCGTCCCACGCGCCGTCGCGCAGGTCGGCTTCGATCGCTTCGGCCACGCTCAGATACTTCGGATCGGTCTTGGCGATCATGCGGGGTGCTCGGTGATGGCGCTCGGTATAGTACAGATTCTATCGTGTACTACACGCGCGACCATCACTCTTTTTTCAGTGCGAACTGATCGAACATCCGGTTCTCGGAATCGTAGACTCGACACTCGAGTTCGCCACCTTGGACGGTGAAGTAGCAGTAGTGGAAATCGACCCTCCCCTGGTTTTTGAAGAAGGCCGGGGTGGGCTCGAAGTTCTCGAGGCCGCCGCCGCCGCCGCCGGAGGTGACGTAAGTCACACCGGTTTTCTTGTCCACTTTTCCGGCCCGCAAGGCGTGCGTCCGTTCGTAGAGGTGGATGTGGCCGTTCATGGCCAAATCGACGTTGTGCTTTTCGTAGAGGGCGATCAAATGCTTGTGCTTCGGCGCCCCGTAGGTCGAACTCGCCTTCTCCGTGTTCCCGTAATCGTCGCTATCGGACGAGTAACACGGGTGGTGGTGATAGCAGATCTTCCACTTCGCGTCCGAGCCGGCCAAGGCCTTGTCGAGCCACTTGTATTGCTCGCTCTCGGGATCGACCGGCTTGTTCGTATCGAGGCTGAAGAACTCGGCGTTCCCGTATTTGAACGAGTAATAGTACTCCGGCTTCGGCAGTGAGAAATAGCGGTAGTAGTTGGCGTGGTTCTTCTCGTGGTTGCCGATGCAGGGGTACATCGGCACGCGGGCGAAGAGATCGCGGCACGATTTGAAGAGGTCGTCGGTCCATTGCTTCATGTCCGAACCGCTATCGACGACGTCGCCCATGTGAAGCACGAAGTTCGGGCGGCGCTCCCACATCAGCTTCGCCACTTTGGCGGTGACGACGGGGTTGCGCTGCGTGTCGCCGATCACGGTAAAGGAGTAAGCGTCCGCGACATCCACTGCGGTGTAAAACGTCGACGGTTTGCCGGTGTACTTCTTGCCGTCGGCATCGGTGCAGACCATCCGGTGGTAGTATTTCGTCTTCGGCACGAGGTTGTCGAGCTTGATCTCGTGGAGGGTGTCAGCCTTCTCGACCTTGGCCACTTTATCCGGTGGGAAACCCGTGCCGTACTCCAGCTCGCACGTCGTTGCAATCGGCGTTTCGCACATCACCGTGATGCCGGTCCGCGTGGCGAATTGCAAATACGGTTCCATCACGAATCCGTCGGCCGCGGCGGCGGGTGCGACGGGCTGTTGCTCGGGGGCTGGCGTTGCTGTCCCTTGGAGCACGGCCGCCACACCGATAACGGCCGTGCAGAGACCCGCGATCATCCATTTGCGAAACGAGCTCGACATGGGCATCTCCCGATCCGAGGGAACCATCAGAAATCGTTAAGGTTGTCGTCTGCGATATCACCCTATTGCGCTGCGCGTTACCGTCCCGGAAAATCTGTTTGCATTTCGGTGAATATTTGAAGTGGGCTTGCGCTATACTGATTGCCTATTGAATCGGATTAAAACCGCCGACATGATTCGACTCGTTTGCGAATTGCGGGCTGCGATCTGATCCTGGTTCCCTGTCGCAATCGCCACGTCCATCGATAGCTATTCTTGACTAACACAGGGCTTCACTCGATTTTCACAAGACCTTCAAACTTATTACTTCAGAGATCGCTAACTTGGTCACGACCAATGGCTCCGGAGTATTCTTATGATCCGCACGGTAGCATTTGCTTTAACTTTGTCTCTGTTACCTTTCTTGACCGGCTGCGGTTCGCCTTCGCTCTATCCGGTGACGGGAACGGTCAAGCTCAAAGGCAAAGTCGTTCCGGGGTGCAAAGTGATCTTGGCGCCCGCCGAGGGCACGGATCCGCAATCGTTCGGCTTTGGCATCACCGACAAAGACGGCCGGTTCGAGATCCAACAACCGCAAGGCGAGAAAGGCATTCGAGCAGGCAAGTACAAAGTCGGGTTTGTGGCTTGGGTGGATGGGAAGTCCGGTAAGCCCGTCCCTGCCGACGCCAAGCCGAGTGAAGTGGAAGGTGGGGTCAAAAACATCTTCGGCGATAAGTACGAAACTCCGAGCAGCTCGCCCGAGACGATTGATGTGCCCAAAGGCGGCACCCAAAAAGAGTTCGACATCACCCTCTGAGCAGGGTGTCGGTTCGATATTCATTACCCATTCCCTGTTGGAGATCCCGTCCATGAATCGTCGCCGCTTCGGTTTCACCCTGATCGAATTGCTGGTGGTCATTGCGATCATCGCTATCTTGATTGGCCTGCTTCTCCCGGCCGTCCAAAAAGTCCGCGAAGCGGCCGCCCGGATGAGCTGCCAGAACAACATGAAACAGTTGGGAATCGCCTGCCACTCGTTCCACGATTCCAACGAAGGCTGGCCGCTCGGCGCCGAGTTCAACGTCGGCAGTGGTTGGACCGCGTTCCTGATGCCTTACATCGAACAAGACAGCGTTTTCAAAGGCCTGACTTTCCGCGAAGACGGCATTGCCAACGACCAGTGGGCGGCCGCGCTGCCCGGCGTTGCCGGTGACCCAGCCAGCGCAAACGCGAGCATCCGCAATATCGGCATGTGCGAATTGAAGTACAAAGTCTTCCGATGCCCTTCTTCGACCCTGCCCGACCAAATGGCAGACATCTCCGGCGACAACTGGATCGTGCAGCGCCGAGCCCCGGCGAACTATTTGGGGTGCGTGAGTGGTCGCATCGTGGACGACCGCCGGCGGATCGTCGTCGCTGCCCCGTGGTCGGCACCGGGATCCACCTCCGGGACCGAAGACATCCACACGTTGGACGGTATCTTCGTCGCCAAGTTGGTCCATCAGCGCATCACTCGCAACAACGTCAGCTACGGTGGCATGACCAGCGGTGTGACGATGACCAGCATCACCGACGGCACCAGCAACACGATCGCCATCGGCGAAGCCGAAGGGGACAGCACGACCGTCTCCGAATCCGGCACCATCCTCGAAAGCAACGCCTCCGGTTTCGGTCGGAAGGATCACTGGGCCATCGGCAGCGACGACGTCGATACGGGCAACCAAGGTGACATGTCGGAATTCTTGGGCAGCACCGGGGTGCCTCTGAACATGCTGAAGCCGCGCAACACGGACGGTTCTACTCAGTTCGGGCCGAACTTCGCCGCCTACGAACTGAGCTTCGGTAGCCGGCACACGCAAGGTGCGAACTTCCTCTTCGCTGACGGATCGGTCAAGTTCATCCGCAGCAGCATCTCGGGCCCGACATTCAGCGCCCTCGGCACCCGCGCCGGCGGTGAAGTGATCAACAGCGACTTCTAAACGAAGTCCGCAGTTCCCAAGATTAGACGGGGTACGCGATGCGTACTCCGTCTTCGTTTACAGCATGTTGTAAGGGTCGACATCGACTTGGAATTCCACGCCGCTCGGCGCTTTGGTGACGGCTAGCACTTCTCGGAGGACGCTGTGCAGCACGCCGCTGGTCGCGCACAACAATTGGAAATGGAACCGGTAGTAATCGTTCAATTTGAACACCGGGCACTCGGCCGGGCCGAGGATGCGCACACTCAGTGGTTTCCCCGCTCCGCTGGCGCGGATGTTCGCCTGTTTGAAACTCCCCGCGAGTTGGTCGGAGAACTTTTCGGCGGCGTCTTGCTTCTCGCTGCGGACGATCAGCCGCGCCATGCGCTGGTAGGGCGGGTAGGCGTGCTCGCGCCGGAAACCGAGTTCGAGCTTGGCGAAGGACGGGTAATCGTGCTTCGCGGCCAGCGCGATACACGGGTGCTCCGGCGTATAAGTCTGAATCAACACGCGTCCGCCTTTGTCGCCGCGACCGGCCCGCCCGGCGACCTGCGCGAGCAGTTGAAACGTGCGTTCGGCGGCGCGGAAGTCCGGCAGGTGCAAGCCGGCGTCGGCGTTGACGACACCGACGAGCGTGACGTTCGGGAAGTCGAGCCCCTTCGCGATCATCTGCGTGCCGAGGAGGATGTGAACGCGGCCATCGCGGAAGCTGTCGAGCACGCGCTGGTGGCTGCCCGATTTCGTCATCGTGTCCGAGTCCATGCGTTGGATCACGCGATCCGGGAACAGCGATTCGAGCTCCGCGTGCAGTTTCTCGGTGCCGAGCCCTTGGTAGCGGATCGAGGCTTCCGAACAGGCCGGGCACTGGAGCATCGGCATCGCCTCGTAGCCGCAGTAGTGGCACACGAGCGCATTCTTCGCCCGGTGGAACGTCATCGAGAGGTCGCAGTGCGCGCACTGCGCGACGTGCCCGCAAGTGGTGCAATGGACGTGGGTGCTGAAGCCGCGGCGGTTCAGCAGCAGGATCACCTGTCCGCCTTGGTTCGTCGCGTCGCGGATGGCGAACTGCAGCGTCGGGCCGATGGCGAACATCTTCCCCGGCGTCTTCGGCTCGTGTCGCATATCGACGAGTTGCACCTTCGGCATCGCACGGGATTCCACCCGCTTCGGCAGCGTCAGCAAGGTCGCTCCGCCGGTGTGGGCCGCATGCCAAGTTTCGAGGGCCGGCGTCGCCGTGCCCAAGACGATCGGCACGTTCGCCAGTTGCGCCCGCATCAGCGCTACGGCGCGGGCGTGGTAGCGCGGCGTCGAATCTTGTTTGAAGCTCGTCTCGTGCTCTTCGTCGATCACGATCAGCCCGAGTTTGCGCGTGGGCGCGAAGACGGCGCTGCGGGCGCCGACGACGACTTGCACATCTCCGGACGCGACGTGCCGCCAATACGTGGCCCGTTCGCTATCTGTTAAGTTGCTGTGTAGCACGGCGACCCGCCCGCACCGTCCGCGGAAGCGCTCGATGGTCTGCGGGGTCAAGCTGATCTCGGGGACGAGGACGATCGCTTCTCGGCCGCGCTTCACGACGTCTTCGATCGCCCGCAGGTAGATCTCGGTCTTGCCGCTGCCGGTGACGCCGTGCAACAGGAACGTGTGGTGGCCGCCGGTTTCGAGGGCCGTGCGGATCGGCTCCCAGACCCTGGCTTGATCGTCGTTCAACGTCGGCGTGCCGTGGGTGCGGGCGAATTCGGCTTCGCTCGGAACCGGGTCGAGAAAGGCGGCCGGGAGGCGTTCGACGCGCTCGTGGAATTTGCGGATCATCCCTTTGGTGACCAGCCCCGCGACGACCGCGACACCGACCCCGGCGGCTTTGGCGAGCTCGTTCTGTTCCAGAGGCTTCCCTTCAGATCGAAGGTAGTCGAGGACTTGTTTCTGCTTCCCGGTTACGCTCGGCAGAATCGCGGGTTGCTCGTCGCGCGGCAACATTTCCACGACCGTCGAGTTCCGCGTGCCGGCGCGGCCGCGCACTCCGGCGGGCACCACGGCATGCAGCACCTGCCCCCAACCGCAAAGGTAGTAGTCGGCCATCCAACGCGTGAGCTTCAACAGTTCTTCGTCGAGCAGTGCGACCTCGTCGAGGACTTTGCGGATCGGTTTCACGTCGCGGGTCGGTTGGACTTCGGTCACGCGGATGACGTAGCCGACGGCATAGCCTTCGCCGCGGCCGAACGAGCACTCGATACGTTTTCCGACGCCGATGCGATCGCGCAGTTCGTCCGGCACCGAATAGCTGTAAGCGGTGTCGAGGGGCCGGTCGAATACCACGTCCGCGAATAGGGGAGTGAGCATGTCAGTAGCTTATGGCACCGGCCCACCGAGGGGCGATGTCGGTTGGTGCGCAGTGCCGAAGTTGGGTGTAGAACTCGGTTTGTTGCAAGTTTGGCTTGAGGGTATGTCGGCGTGATTCCGCAAAGCGTGTCTTACACTCGTCTGGCAACGATTCTTGCCGGAGATGGCAGAGAGCAGTTTTGGTCGCGATCTGAGTTACGTCGGTGCGCATCCAAGATTGGTCTGGCGTAACGCAGAGCGCGACCCACGAAAACCTCCAGGAATGATGGCTACACCCTGGAATGCGGAATGCTCCGCAGCCCCATCATTCAGCGGCGACCTTGCCAGCGGTTGGTCGGGCTGACGCCGGGTACGGAAGTCGGGCCTTCGGATGGGCCTTCGGTCGGCATCAGGCCACCGGGGCCAAAGACCATGCTCCCCAACAGCGATTCGTCCATCGACACGGGCGTTTCTTCGAGGCCGACATTCAGCCCGCGGCCGGTGGCCCAGCGGAAGACCTTCTGCGTGATCTCGGCCGATTGCTTGGTGCTCAGGACAACGCCGCTGCCGGGGACGCCGAGTTCCATCTGCAGGCGCGTCTGCAAAATGCGGGCGATGGCCATGGCGGTATCGCGGTTCGATTGCCGGCCGAGGCCGCGGAGCACATCGAGTGCGGAACTGTCGGTCGGGTCGGCCTTGAGCATGATGTCCGCGGCGAGCAAACGGATCGGGCCGGGTTGGTCCGCGTCGGTCATGCGGTCGAGCAAGTCTTCGGGGATCAAGCCGTGCTGGTGGAGGAGATGGGCGAGTTCGACGCGCAGGATCGGCGGCGTTTGCTCGTCCGTCAGTTGGCGACCGAGCTCGGCCGGGAGCCCGAGAGTGTCCTCGGATTGCAGTAATTTGTGGAAGTGATCGAGCAGGGTCCGCACGGCCCGTTCGGAGATCGGCCCCGGTTCGGTGGCCCAACCGGTGAGGTCGCACACGGCCACCGGTGTCAGGTTCCCTGCCGCGCCGGGCAAGCTGCCGTCGCTCAGGTACATCGGATCGGCGAGGTAGTCGCGGAAGACGGTCCGCACCGATGCCCAGCGGCGCTGGCCGCCCGTCAACAGCGATCCGCACGCGGCTCGGCGGACTTCTTTCGACGGATCCTTCAAAAACTCAGCGATGCCGGTCAACACGTCGATGTTGTCGGCGGTACCGAGGGCGAGCACGGCGAGGATTTTCACTTCGGGCACGGTCGTGGCGCGGGCCATTTTCAGCAGGGTGCCGGCTTCTTCCCAGCGCCAGTACGGCCGCCCTTGCAAGGCCGAAAGCCCGGCGAGTTGGACATCCGGCCGGCGATCGTCGAGCAGGATCAGCACGAGGCTCGGGTCGTCGCGGACGACGTCGCGAAGTTCCATCACTTGCGGAATCTTGGCGAATTCGGGCAGAGTGGCGGGCCAGCCGGCGCGGGTGAGCAAGCGATTCGTCAGCTTCCGAGCGCGGCGGCGCGGCTCGACGCCGGTGCGGGTGAGGTCGTGCAGGGCGAACAAGACGAGCGCGACGAAAATGAAGGTGCCCCGGGCGACGCGGATGTACGGATCCACCGCGCCTTGGGTGGCGAACCAGATCCAGCCGAGGCCCAAAAGGTAGAGCAAGATGAGCGTGCCGCTGACCGGGGGCTTCCAGACTTCGCGGGTGCGCAGGAGCGCCGCGGCCGCGAGCAGTTCCGCGGTAGCCCCGGCCAACAACAGGGCGGATTCATAGCGTTCGGCGGCGACCCCGAGCAATACGGCGGGCAGCAGCAGCAGCCCGAGGCTCACCGCGTGGGCGAGGACGGGTCGGCGAACGGGCGACGGTGCGGACCAATCCATTCAGATGCCGGGGGCAGACGGTGACCGAGGGCGATTCTTGCGCAACCGTAGTTCACGCGCGGGCCAATAGCAAACGGGACTGTGGGCGAGTGTGAAATGCAACGACCGCAGCCGGGCGGCTGCGGTCGCGATTATCGTGTCCGCAGCTCGGTTAATTCGCCAGCCAGCCGGTGTAGAAGCTGAACACTGGGTTCGGCACCACGACCGGCTTCGGCGCGGTCAGTTTCAATTCGATTTCGATGCTCGGCTTGCAGCCAGTCGCCGGGCGAAGCGCATTGATAGCTTCGGCCAACCCGCGTTCACCCGATTTCACGATGCGGGCCGTGACGATCTGATACACCTCTTGCTCGACAATGCCGATGCCGGTTTTGCGGAACAAGCGACCGAGATACGGGATCGACGACACAGCCGGAACCCGTGTTTCGATCCGTTCGTCAAGGTCGCTTGCGGTGTGGATGGCTTCACCTTCAGCGGGTAGGGCACCGGCGCCGGAACTTGGGCCAGCGCCAACGGCACGGCGAACAAGGACAGACCGAGAGACAGAATCGAACGCATTCGGGAGCCTCCGTGGGGGTTAGGGGCCTGCGACTCTTACCACTCGGGGGGATT
>Ga0105046_10008926_pt1 | contig 15725 bp, 13 predicted proteins | sample MAT03_FD_78385 | JGI IMG/M metagenome (GOLD analysis project Ga0105046, IMG submission 78385) | Freshwater microbial communities from Lake Fryxell liftoff mats and glacier meltwater in Antarctica - MAT-03 (megahit assembly) | ecosystem: Environmental > Aquatic > Freshwater > Ice > Liftoff...
CGGTGAGGCGCTTGAACTGACCGTAGAGCCGGCCGAATTCCCCATCCAGGAACGCGCTGACGATTGACTTCGAGAAGATGAACACCCGATGACGACGATGACCCTCTACACACCGTCTGGCGTGCTGGCGAAAGCCGCGCCGCTTCGGCTGGCCGCGAAGCGCCTGGGCGCGCTGGGTTTCGATGTCACGGTCGATGAAGCCGCGCTGGCCCGCCATCAGCGTTTTGCCGGCGATGACGATGTGCGCCTGGCGGCGTTGCACCGCGTGGCGCAACACGCGCCCTCGGTCGCCATGGCCACTCGCGGCGGCTACGGCCTGACGCGGCTGCTCGACCGCATCGACTGGAAGCTGCTCGCGCGGAGTGTCGAACAGGGCACGCGCTGGGTCGGCCACAGCGATGTGACGGCGCTGCAGATGGGCTTGCTGGCGCACACCGGTGCGCGCAGTTGGGCCGGTCCGCACGCGGTCGACGACTTCGGCCGCGCCGACGCTGCCGGCGGGCTCGACGAGATCACGCCCGAGGTCTTCACCGAGGCGATGAGCGGCCAGCTCGAAGCGCTGGGCTTTCGCACCGAGTCCGGGCACGACGGGCTGGACGTGCAGGGCCGGCTCTGGGGCGGCAACCTCACCGTGCTGTGCTCGCTGCTGGGCACGAGGCACTGGCCGAAAGTGAAGGGCGGTGTGCTGTTCCTCGAAGACGTCAACGAGCACCCGTACCGCGTCGAACGCATGCTGCTGCAACTGGAACAGGCCGGCGTGCTGAGCGCGCAGAAGGCGGTGCTGCTGGGCGCCTTCACTTCGTTCGCCAGGTCGCCACTGGACCGCGGCTATACGCTGAAGACGGCCATCCAGCATCTGCGCGGCCGCACCCCGGTGCCGCTGCTCACCGGCCTGCCCTTCGGCCATGTGCCGACCAAGCTGACATTGCCCGTGGGCGCCAAGGTGCGGCTGCTGGTGGAAGGCCGTGACGCCTTGATCGGCTGGTGACGGCGGGGAGTGCACTGCGACTTCGGTCGAGGCACGCATAGAATCGCGCCCTTCTATTCACTCGCCGCAGGGGCCACGAGCCTCTTCAGACGGCGGGGAATGTTCCCAGGAATGGCGCCAGCCACCACCACCGGCGCCTGGCAAACAGGAGTTTCAGATGGCAGGCAGCAGCAATTGGCCCGGGCGCGTTTGGCGTGTCGCAGGGTGGCTGGTCATGGGCCTGCTGCCGCTGGCGGCCTGCAACAACAACCCGTTGCCCGACAGCGTGGCGGCGTCGAACACGCTGGTCTCGGCCTTCACCGAGAAGTCGCCTCGCCACCTGGACCCGACGGCGTCCTACTGGAACAACGAGACGCCCTACACCTACCAGATCTACGAGCCGCCCTACGGGTACCACTACCTCAAACGCCCTTACGAATTGATCGCCAAGTCGGCGGTGGACGTCAGCAAGCCGCGTTACGTCGACAAGGCCGGCAACCCGCTGCCCGACGACGCGCCGGGCGAACTGATCGCCGAGAGCATCTACGACGTGCGCATCAAGCCGGGCATCAAGTTCCAGCCGCACCCGGCGTTTGCGGTCGACGCCCAGGGCAAGCACGTCTACCACTCGATGACGCCGGGCGAGATCGGCGACCGCCGCTCGCCGCTGGCCTTCGAGCAGCAGGGCACGCGCGAACTGGTGGCCGAGGACTTCGTCTATGCGCTCAAGCGCCACGCCACCACGCGCATCACGACGCCGATCTACGGCATTTTCTCCGAGTACGTGCTGGGCCTGAAGGAGTACGGCGAGACCATCAAGCAGGCCGACGCCGCGTTGCGCAAGGGCCTGGACCCGACCAACCTGGACAAGCCCTTCCTCGACTTCCGCAAGTTCCCGCTGCTCGGCGCCACCGCGCCCGAGAAAGACCTGCTGCAGATCCGCATCAAGGGCAAGTATCCGCAGTGGAAGTACTGGATGGCGATGACCTTCATGTCGCCGGTGCCCTGGGAGGCCGATGCCTTCTACGCCCAGCCGGGCATGGCGGCCAACGGCCTGTCGCTCGATGCCTGGCCGGTCGGCACGGGGCCCTACATGATGGCCGAGTACGTGCAGGACCGCCGCCACGTGCTGGTGAGGAACCCCAACTACCGCGGCGAGCCCTACCCATGCGAAGGCATGCCCGAGGACGAGAAGGACGGCCTGCTCGCCGATTGCGGCAAGCCGACGCCCTTCATCGACCGCATGGAGTTCCTGGTCGAGAAGGAGTCGGTGCCGCTGAAGGCGAAGTTCCGCCAGGGCTATTACGACGTGCCGGAGATCGAGCGCACCGACCACGGCGTCGAATACCTGGTCGACATGGAAGATTCGGAGTCGGTGAGGAAGGAGTACACCGAGAAGGGCTTCAAGCTGCCGAAGATCGTCGACCTGTCTTCGTGGTTCCTCGGTTTCAACATGCTCGATCCCGTCATCGGCAAGGGCGACACGCCCGAGCAGCAGGTGAAGAACCGCAAGCTGCGCCAGGCGCTGTCGATCGCCATCGACTGGGACGAATACACGCGCATCTTCCCCAAGCAGGGCGGTGAAACGGCGATGGGCCCGCTGCCGGCCGGCCTGTTCGGCTCGCGCCACGGCACGCCCGAAGGCATCAACCCGGTGACCCACCGCATGGTGGACGGCAAGGTGCTGCGGCGGCCGATCGCCGACGCGAAGAAGCTGCTGGCCGAAGCCGGCTACCCCGACGGCCGCGACGCCAGGACCGGGCAGCCGCTGGTGCTGAACTACGACTTCTACGGCCAGCCGACGCCGGAACGCAAGGCAGGTTTCGACTGGATGATCAAGCAGTTCGCCAAGCTCGGCGTGCAGCTGGAGATACGCGCCACCGACAACAACCAGTTCCAGGACAAGGTGCGCAAAGGCAAGCATCAGATCTACTGGTCGGGCTGGCTGGCCGACTATCCGGACGCCGAAAACTTCCTCTTCCTGCTGTATGGCCCGAACGCGAAGAGCAAGAGCGACGGCGAGAACACCTCGAATTACGAAAACTCCGAGTTCGACAAGCTCTACGCCCAGCTCAGGCTGCTCGACGACGGCCCGGCCAAGCAGAAGGTCATCGACGAGATGATGCGCATCGCGCAGGACGATTCCCCTTGGGCCTGGGGTTATTTTCCCTACGCCTCGGGCGCTTATCAGTCCTGGGTGGGCAACGGCAAGCCGGCCGTCATGATCCGCGACATGGGTCGCTATTACCGCATCGACAGCGAGGCGCGCGTGAAGAAGCAGGCCGAGTGGAACCACGCCGTGTGGTGGCCGATGGGCCTGATGATCGCCCTGCTGGCGGCGGCGCTGGCGGTCGGCTTTCGCAGCTTCAAGCGGCGCGAGCGCATGAACGCGCATGGCGAGGTGCTGGCGTGATTGGATACATCATCCGACGCATCGGCTACGGCGCCCTGATCCTGCTCGGCGTCAACCTGGCGACCTTCTTCCTGTTCTTCACCGTCAACACGCCCGACGACATGGCGCGGCTGAACATCGGCGGCAAACGCGTGACGCAGGAGCAGATCGTCAAGTGGAAGGTGGAGCGCGGCTACGACAAGCCGCTCTACGTCAACACCGCCAAGAGCGGCAGCGAGCAGATCACCGAGACCATCTTCTGGGAACGTTCGGTCTCCCTGTTCACCCTCAACTTCGGCCGCGCCGACGCCGAGAGCGCGGGCGACATCGGCTACCAGGTGCGCACGCGCATGGTGGCGAGCCTGAAGCTGGCGGTGCCGCTGTTCATCCTGCAGGTGATCTTCAGCACCGTCTTCGCGCTCCTGCTGGTGATGTTCAGACATACCAGACTCGATTTCTGGGGCGTTGTGCTGTGCGTGCTGATGCTTTCGATATCGAGCCTGTTCTACATCATCGTCGGCCAGTTCCTATTCTCCAAAGTCTTCAGGCTGGCGCCGATCTCGGGCTATGCGGAGGGGCTGAGTGCGGCCAAGTTCCTGGTGCTGCCGATCGTGCTCAGCCTGCTGGCGCGGCTGGGCGGCGAGGCGCGCCTGTACCGCGCCATGTTCCTCGAAGAAAGCGGCAAGGACTACGTGCGCACGGCGCGCGCCAAGGGCCTGTCGGAGATGGCCGTGCTGTTCCGCCATGTGCTGCGCAACGCGCTGATTCCGATCATCACCAGCGCCGGTGGTTACCTGCCGTTCGTCTTCCTCGGCAGCCTGGTGTTCGAGAGCTTCTTCGGCATACCGGGCCTGGGCGCCTATGTCATCGACGCCATCGCCGGGCAGGACTTCGCCATCGTGCGCACCATGGTCTTCCTGGGTTCGCTGCTCTACATCGCGACCTACATCGTCATCGACATCGCATACACCTGGGCTGACCCGCGTGTGCGCCTGAGCTGAGCACCGTCACCATGCCGAAGTTCGTCTTGCTGTGGACCGATGTGGTCGTTTACCTGTTGCTGATCGGGCTGGTCTGGTACGTCTGGCACCTGCGCGGCAACCCCAATCTGGCGGCGAACTGGAAGCGCGTGTTCCAGAACAAGCCGGCCTTGTGCTCGTCGGTGGTGCTGCTGTTCTGCCTGGCCGTGACCGCGCTCGACAGCGTGCATTACCGGCCGTTGCTGTCGCAGGCAGGCACCGAGTCCGCTGGCGCCACAAAGGCGGCGGCTTACGACACGCGCACGCTGTCGCTGCTCGACACGATGTTCTCGCGCCTGATCGAGACCCGTGAGTCCTCGTATTCCGTGCCGCTGGCCTACATGGGTTTCACCAAGGAGTCTGTGACCAATGACGGCGCGGTGACGCGCGCTCACCCGCGGCTGGCGCATGGCGGTTCGCACCTGAAGGACCCGGAGAACGAATGGGCTCGCGACGTGTTCAAGCGCATCGGCGCCGGCCTGCTGCTCGGCGCGGCGGCAGCCGCCGCGCTGGCCGCCCTGCTAGCCGCGGCGGTGGCGAAATCGCAGAATTGCAGCTGGGCCGAGGCCGCCGGCCGCATCGCGCGCGCCGACACCGACCTGCCCTGGCGCGCCGCGCTGATCACGGTCGCGGTGATGTGCCTGCTCATCGGCGCGGTGGCGATGTTGCTGCCTTACTACCACGTGCTCGGCACCGACCGCACCGGCAACGACGTGCTGTTCCAGGCGCTCAAAAGCATACGCACGGCCTTCGTCATCGGCACGCTGTCGACCATCGCCACGCTGCCGCTGGCGGTGGGCCTGGGCATCATGGCCGGCTACTTCAAGGGCTGGGTCGACGAGGTGATCCAGTACGCCTACACCATGCTCTCGTCGGTGCCCAACGTATTGCTGATCGCCGCGTGCGTGCTGATGGTGCAGGTGTTCTTCGACAAGAACCCGCAGCTCTTCGAGACCGGCGCCGAGCGTTCCGACCTGCGCCTGTTCATCCTCTGCGTGATCCTCGGCCTGACCGGCTGGGCCGGCCTGTGCCGGCTGCTGCGCGCCGAAACGCTCAAGCTGCGCGAACTGGAATACGTGCAGGCGGCCAATGCCTTCGGCGTCAGCCACTGGCGCATCATGGCGCGCCATATTTTCCCGAACGTCGTGCACCTGATGCTGATCACCACCGTGCTCGACTTCTGCGGCCTCATTCTCTACGAAGCCGTGCTCAGCTATGTCGGCGTGGGCGTCGACCCGTCGATGAACAGCTTCGGCGGCATGATCAATCTGGCGCGCAGCGAGATGAGCCGCGACCCGGTGGTCTGGTGGTCCTTCGCCTCGGCCTTCACCTTCATGGTGGCGCTGGTGCTGGCGGCCAACCTGTTTTCCGACGGCGTGCAAGATGCCTTCGACCCCCGCGCCCGGGTCTTCCGGCCGCGCCTGTCCCTCAAGAAGCGCACGGCGGCATGAAATGAGGCCCCCAAGCTCGCTCACGCTCCCGCCGGCTGCCAGAGGCAGCCGGCCTTCGGGCCGTCCAAGCCCGCGCAGGCAGGCCTGGAGCGGCGGCCCTCAGACCCCCCGAGGGGGGCGAACTGGACGAGGAACAGTCCTTGAGGACTGCTCCTCGCCTGTGAGCGCCTGCGGCGTCCTCGCCGCAGGCCGTCCGCCAGCGGCCCGGCGAAGCCGGTTCTGCGGCGGGAAGCTGGATTTGACCTCGGCGCTTCATGTGTCGAGGGTGTTGTCGGGCGCCTTGGAGAACTGACATGCTGAGCATCGACGACCTCAAGGTGGCGCTCGACGCCGACAGCGGCATCATCCGCGCCATCGACGGCCTGAAGCTGTCGATCGAACGCGGCGAGACCTTCGCGCTGGTGGGCGAAAGCGGCTGCGGCAAGAGCATGACGGCACTCGCGCTGATGCGCCTGCTGCCGGAAAGCGGCAGCGTGACGGCCGGCCGCGTGCTGCTCGACCACGAAGGCGCCAGCGTCGACTTGCTCGGCCTGCCCGAGGTGGCGATGCGCAAGGTGCGCGGCGGCCGTATCGGCATGATCTTCCAGGAGCCTTCGACCAGCCTGAACCCGGTGATGCGCATCGGCGACCAGATCATCGAGGCCATCGAAGCGCATACCGATCTGCGCGGCGCGGCGGCGCGCGCCAAGGCCATCGACTGGCTGAAGCGCGTCGGCATACCGGAGCCCGAACGGCGCATCGACGAGTATCCGTTCCGCATGAGCGGTGGCCAGAAACAGCGTGTGATGATCGCCATGACGCTCGCCGCCGAGCCCGATTTCCTCGTCGCAGACGAGCCCACCACCGCGCTCGACGTCACCATCCAGGCGCAGATTCTCGACCTGCTGCGCGAACTGCAGCGCGAGCAGCGCATGGGCATGCTGCTCATCACGCACGACCTCGCGGTGGTCTCGGGCATGGCGCACCGCGTGGCGCTGATGTACGCCGGCCAGATCGTCGAAGTGGCGCCGGCCGCGCAGTTCTTCGCCGCGCCGCGCCACCCCTACGCGCAAGCGCTGCTGCGCGCGCTGCCGGGTGGCGGCAACCGCAAGGAGCCGCTGGAAGCGATTGCCGGCACCGTGCCACCGCTGTCGACCACCTTCATCGGCTGCCGCTTTGCGCCGCGCTGCGCCAAGGCCATGGCGCACTGCGCAGGCACGGTGCCGGCCTTGATCGACCTCGGCGCCCGCCACCAGGTGCGCTGCCTGCTGTACACCGGTGACGAGGCTGCGAAGTCGCCGTCGGTGGCGCCGATGCCAGCGCTGGCTGCGGCGCCCGCGGCGGCCGCCGCGCGTTCTGGCGCGCCGTTGCTCGATGTGCAGAACCTCAGCGTGCGCTTCCCGCTGCGCAGCGGTTTCCTGCAGCGCAGCAAGGCCTGGTTCAATGCAGTGGAGGGCGTGTCGTTCCAGTTGATGCCCGGCCAGACGCTGGCGCTGGTGGGCGAATCGGGCTGCGGCAAGACCACGACCGGCAAGGCCATCGTGCAGCTCCTGCGCGGCGTGGCCACCACCGAAGGCCGCGCGCTGCTGGAAGGAAAGGATCTGTTCGAGCTGAACGGCGCCGGATTGCTGGCGGCGCGGCGCGACATCCAGATCATCTTTCAGGATCCGTTCGCTTCGCTCAACCCGCGCATGCGGGTGTATGACCTGCTCGAAGAAGGGCTGGTAGCGCTGCGCTCCGACATGGACGCCGCAGCGCGCCGTGCCCGCATCGAAATGCTGACCGACCAGGTCGGCCTCCGGCGCGAGGCGCTGGGCCGTTACCCGCATGAGTTCTCGGGCGGCCAGCGCCAGCGCATCGCCATCGCGCGTGCGCTGGCAGTGCAGCCCAAGCTGATCGTCTGCGACGAGCCCACCTCGGCGCTCGATGTCTCAGTGCAGGCGCAAATTCTCAACCTGCTGCGCGAACTGCAGCGCGAACTCGGTGTGTCATACCTCTTCATCACCCACAACATCGGCGTGGTGGAGTACATCGCCGACCGCGTGGCGGTCATGCGTGCTGGCCGCATCGAGGAGCAGGGCGAGATCGACGACGTGCTGGCCCATCCGAAGCAGGACTACACGCGCACCCTGCTGGCGGCGGTGCCGAGGCTCGTGACAGCGTAATTCGGCAGCGCCGCGCCAGACCGCCGCACTCGATATCATGATTTCGTTTCTCTGACGTTTTGAATCGGAGAGAGAGTCATGGCGCAGTTCATCGTCAGGGACATCGAGGAAGAGGTCAAGCTGCGCCTGAAGCGACGCGCAGCGATGCATGGCACCAGCATGGAGGCGGAGGTGCGGCAAATTCTGCGTAACGCCGTCAAGCACGAGGTGCCGCTGGCCGGCCCCGGTTTGGGCAGCCGTATCGCCGCCAGATTCGCACGTGGCGGGATCCTCGAGCCCTTGCCCGAGCTTCGCGGGCAAGCAGCGCGGCCGGCTGATTTTGAAGCGTGATCATCCTCGACACCAACGTGTTGTCAGCGCTGATGCGCAATGAGCCCGATCAGCCCGTGTTGCGCTGGCTGGACCTGCAGGCGGCGCAGTCAGTCTGGATCACCAGCATCACCTTGTTTGAAAGCCGCATCCGTCTGGCGCTGCTGCCGGCCGGGCGCCGACGCCAGACGCTGGAGGCTGCGTTTGACCGGCTGCTCGAAGAGGACCTTGAAAGCCGCGTGCTTCCCTTCGACACCCCGGCCGCACTGCAGGCGGCTTCGCTGGCCGCCGCGCGACAACAGGCGGGCCGGCCTGTCGACATCCGTGACACCCAGATCGCCGGTATCGCGCAGGCGCGCCGCGCCACCCTTGCAACGCGAAATGTCCGCCACTTCGAGGGGCTGAGCGTTCCCGTGGTCAACCCCTGGGATCGAGCGCTTCCGGCCCGGTCAGGCGCTCGCGGCGGCTGAGCCGGGCAGGCGGGCCTTCCAGCCTTCGAATGCGCCCAGCATTGCCTCGGCAGCGGCTGTTGCTGCGAGCACCTCGTCATGTCGCAACTCGGCGGCTCCGGGGTCTTCGTGCGCCAGACCTTTGCGCACGTCGCGCCATCCCAGCCAGGTGAGGACGTCGAGAAAACCCAGCTTTTCAAGGCGATCCAGGCGGTCGCGCATGGGCCAGTCTTCTTGTGGCTCACGCAGCCATGCCAAGGTGGCTGGCACCAGGCGCTCACCCCTTTCATCCTGCAGTTTCGTGAACCGGTAGAGGATCTGATCCGTCAGGCGGCGCAGCGCTGAATCGTGCTCCAGCGCCTCGCTGCTCGGCGTGGGCTGGCTCCTCCACTCGGCAAGCGCTTCGTGAAGCGCGGCAACGTGCCGGTCACATTCCCAGACGGCGGCCGACAGGCGGGCTTGCGGAACCGCGTCGCTCACCCGGCTCATGTCCGCACCAGTTCAATGGCGTGCCGCCGGGCCTCGGCGACGATCAGCCGGTCATCGGGCTGAGTGGCTGCGCACACCAGGATGTCGACGCGCCGTTCCCCTATCAGCCGGGACAGGAGTGCGGCCAGGCGGGTGCGCAGTTCGACCTGCGCTGGCGCGTCCATCGGCGCCGGGGGTTCGACCAGCAGATCGATGTCACCACCGCGCCGCGAGTCGTCGGTGCGCGACCCGAAAAGCAGCACCCGGCTTCCTTCGGGAAGCACCGCCCGCGCCGCCGTCGCGATCATGGTCTGTTCCGCAGTCGACAGTCTCATCAGCTCAGGTTAAGGCTCGACCGTCAGTGCACTTGATGTGTACGGCTTCGTGCGCGCCAGATCGGTGCCCGTCCCCGAGATCAAGTTCGCAACCTTGCTGGGTTAGACCGCTGGCTGGTAGTTTTCCCCGCTCTGGGGCGGGCAACGAGCGGCCGGTCCGCTGAGACCCGTGCCCTCCTGTTGCGTTCGCCCAACGTCGGTGCACGCCGCTTCTAGGGATATGCCCTAGGCCGGCCCGCGGCGCCGTGTGGGGGTGGTCGCTTGACGAGGCAGCCAACGCCATGAAGAGCAAGGGTTTTAGTGGCTGCGGGGCGTTCTCCAAGGGAAAGCCGCAAGGCGTCGGGCCATTCGCTCATGGATTACCCGATGGCCGGGTAAAAAACGGTTGCCGTCACAATCGTTCCACATGCCCTGACAGACGGGAAACGTTCGGTTCACAAAGCCGGTACGGGTCTTGCTGCAGGACACCGGGTCATCTAGCAACCTTCACAGGAGTGTGGTTCACATGTTCAAAAGAACTAAAGTCTGCAGCGGCGTGCTGCTCGCCATCGGTGGCGGGCTCGTCATGGGAAGCTTGCCTGCGTTCGCGCAAAGCGCTGAACGGGTCGAGGTCACGGGTTCGCGCATCAAGTCCATCAGCCTCGAGGGCATCAGCCCCGTGATCACGTTGGGTGCGGCCGAAATCAGGACCGACGGCGTCAGAAACGTCGAAAGCCTGCTGAACAATCTGCCACAGGTCTTCGCCGATCAGGGCGGCACGGTCGTCAACGGCTCCACGGGCACCGCCACGGTGAACCTGCGCGGCCTCGGCTCCGATCGCACCCTGGTGCTGGTCAACGGCCGTCGCATGCCGATGGGCAGCCCTGGCAACACCTCGCCCGACTTGAACCAGATTCCTGCCGGCCTGATCAAGCGCGTTGAAATCCTGACCGGTGGTGCGTCCGCGGTCTACGGCTCCGACGCCGTTGCCGGCGTCGTCAATTTCATCCTGAACGACAAGTTCGAGGGTGTGCAGGTCGAAGTCAACCACAGCTTCAACAACCACAGTCAAGGCAACTCAGCTGGCGTGGCCGACATCGTTGCGGGCCGTGCGGCGACCAATCCGGCGCAGTTCAATGTGCCAGGCAACGTGTCGCGGGATGGCAAGTCGACCGACATCAGCCTGCTGATGGGCGCGAACTTCGCCGACAACAAGGGCAACGCAACACTGTTCTTCAACTACAAGAAAGACGATGCGCTGCTTCAGTCCGAGCGTGACTTCAGCGCGTGTTCGCTGAGTTCGAGCGCGGCCGGTTTCGCCTGCGGCGGCTCTGGCACGAATGCGACGGGTCGCGTAATTAACAACAACATTCCGCTGCTGGACGGAGAAGGCAATCTTAATGTGGACGAAAACGGTGTGCCGAATGGCACACCCAACGGCGGCAAACTTTTCACCAACGGCGGCCCGAACGGACTGGCACGGCCCTACGTCGGCGCCACCGATGCCTACAACTTCGGCCCGCTCAACTATTGGCAGCGCCCGTCGGAGCGTTATGGCTTCAACGCCACCGCCAACTACCAACTCGCTGACAACGCAAAGATCTACGGCGAGTTTTCGTTCCACGACGACGAAACCGTGGCACAGATCGCTCCGGGTGGTGTTTTCGGCAGCGTGCACACCGCGAACTTCGACAACCCGTTGCTGTCGCCCGAATGGAAAGCAGCGCTCGACCTGGTCAACCCCGGCGACACCACAGATTTCGTACTGCAACGGCGCAACGTCGAGGGCGGCGGCCGTCAGTCTTCGTTCAACCACAATTCGTTCCGGGGTGTCGTGGGCGTCAAGGGCGACGTCGGCAACTGGAGCTACGACGCCTTCGCGATAGAAGCCAAGGTCCGCTACACACAGAGCGAAACCAACTACTTCCTCCAGTCGCGCATCGACAGAGCGATGAATATCGTCAACGTCAACGGCGTGGCCACCTGCCAGTCGGTCGTCGACGGCAGTGATCCGGCTTGCGTACCCTACAACCCCTGGTCGCTGGGCGGTGTGACGGGTGCGCAACTGGCCTACCTGCAGGCGCCCGGCTCCCGCAAGGGCACGACCGAACTGAGCGTGCAAGGCGCCACCGTGTCGACCGACCTCGGCGAATACGGCGTCAAGCTGCCGGGTTCGAAGAGCGGCGTCGGCCTGGCTCTGGGCATCGAACGCCGCACCGAGAAGCTGTCGCTGTCGACCGACGCGGCAACCACTGCCGGCGATCTGTCGGGTTCCGGCGGCCCGACCATCGGCCTGAGTGGTAACTATTCGGTGACCGACTTGTTCGGTGAGGTGCGCGTTCCCATCCTGGAAGGCGTTCCGCTGGCCGAGTTGCTGAGCGTGAATGCCAGCTATCGCCGCTCGAACTACAGCACCGACACCAACACCAACACCTACGGTCTGGGTGTCGAATGGGCGCCGATCAAGCAGGCCAAGCTGCGCGGCAGTTATCAGAAGGCGGCGCGTGCACCGAATCTGGTGGAACTGTTCCAGGCCCAGGGCAACAACCTGTATGACAACGACGAGGATCCTTGCGCCGGCGCCACCCCGACGGCCAGTCTGGTGCAATGCGCGCGCACCGGTGTCACCGCTGCCCAGTACGGCACCATCCAGGACAGCCCCGCATTCCAGTACAACTACCTGGCTGGCGGCAACCCGAACCTGAAGCCCGAAACCTCGAACAGCACGACCTTCGGCCTGGTGCTCACCCCGCTGGCCGGCCTGGGGGTCACCATCGATTACTTCGACATCAAGGTTGAAGACACGGTGGGCATCATCGATCCCACCACGACACTGGCGAAGTGCCTCGAAACGGGTGCGGCCACCTACTGCGACCTGATCAAGCGCGACAGTCTCGGCACGCTCTGGCTGTTGCCTGAGGCGTCGATCGTCGGCACCAACCTGAACCTTGGCAGCACGCGCACTTCCGGCTTCGACTTTGGCATCAGCTACGGCACGAAGATCGGTGATATGGGCAGCATCGGCGTCAGCATGCTCGGCACGCTGCTCAGGAAGTTCGAAACTGAGGAGATCAAGGGCGAGGGCACCTACGATTGCGTCGGCTACTATGGCCCGAACAAGTGCGGCAGCCCGAACCCGGAATGGCGTCACAAGCTGCGGGGCTCCTGGGCCACGCCGTGGAGCGTCGACATGGCACTGACCTGGCGCTACCTGAGTTCGGTCAAACTGCAGGAGTCCAGCGACAACCCGTTGCTCAGCGGCAATGTCAACCCGGTCGACGCCACACTCGGCTCACGCAGCTACTTCGACCTGGCCGCCAGCTGGCGCGCCACGAAGGGTCTGACGCTGGCCGCGGGCATGAACAACATGTTCGACAAGGATCCGCCAATCACCTCGAAGCAGGCTGTCGGCGTAGGCAACGGCAACACCTATCCGGGTGTTTACGATGCTCTGGGCCGTCGCATCTTCCTGACCGGCACCTACAAGTTCTAAGCTGAGTCAGAGCCAGCAGTGCGCAACGGCGAGCTTCGGCTCGCCGTTTTTCGTTGGTGCCGGCACACTGCGTGCATCCGGCAAGACGGCTGGCCAACGGCGGTCGGCTCGAACTTCTTCCAACCATGCCATGACATCCAATTCGATGAACGCAGCGGTGTCCGCGCTAGAGAGCCATGCCATCGCCGCCATGCAGCAGGGCCGTCAGCCAGAAGCACTGAAGCTCTGGGCGCAGGTGCTGCGGCTGCAGCCAGTCCATGTGGTCGCGCTCACGCAGGTGGGCCAGGCCGCTTTCGTGCAAGGTGATTTCCAGTCGGCCCTCAGCGTCTTCCAGGCCGCTGCCGAAGCCGATGGGCGTGATGCTCGCCAGTGGGTCAACGTGGCGCTAGCGCACAAGAACCTTGGGGATGAGGCCGGCGAAGAGGCCGCGCTCTTCAAAGCCCTGACCGTCGATTCCGGCGACCTGATGGCGCTGGTGCTGCGTGGCGCGCTCTTCGAGCGACAGGGTAAAACCCATCTCGCCGCCTCGGCCTACGGCGCGGCGGCCACCGTGGCGCCGCCGCTGGAGCGGCTGATTCCGGAACTGCGGCCCGCCGTGACACATGCGTTGGCCTTTCGCGAACAGCACCGGCAGAACCTGACGAGCTTCGTCGATCAGTTTCTGGCGCCGCATCTGCAGGAATGCAGCGCCAGCGCGCTCGATCGTTTCACACTGTCGGTGGACATCCTGCTCGGCCGAAGGCAGCGCTTCGATGCGCAGCCCATGCGCTACTTCGTGCCGCATCTTCCGGTGGTCGAGTTCTTCGAGCGCAGCCGGTTCCCCTGGCTCGATGGTCTCGAGGCGGCCACCGATGACATTCGCGACGAGTTTCTCGGTGTGCTGCGCCAGGACGATGAGAACATCCCGCCCTACATCACCTACGGCCAGGACCAGCCCGTGGCGCAATGGGCCGAGCTGAACCACTCGCCGCGCTGGAGCGCCTTTCACCTCGTGAAGGATGGCAAGTCGGTGCCGGAGAACGCTTCACGATGCCCTCGGACGATGGCTGCCTGGTCGCTGGCGCCAGCGCCTGACCAGCCCGGGCGCACGCCAGTGGCGATGTATTCGCTGCTCAGGCCGAAGACTCGCATTCCGCCCCACGTGGGTGCGAGCAATGCCAGACTGGTGACCCATCTGCCCTTGATCGTGCCGCCCGGCTGCGGCTTTCGCGTCGGCAACACGGTGCGCGAGTGGGTGCCCGGCAAGGCATGGGTGTTCGACGACACCATCCAGCACGAAGCCTGGAACGACAGCGAGCAGTTGCGCGCGGTCCTGATCTTCGACATCTGGCACCCTGATCTCAACGCCGATGAGCGGCGGATGATCACGGCGCTGAACACGGCTTTGACCGCCTTCAGCGGCGGCGTGGACGCTTACGACGTTTGAGGGCGGCCTGGCCGGCGACTGGTCCAGCCGGCACTTGCTGGCGATGGGCTGAATGGCCAGGCTGCTAGACTTAGTCCGGTCAACCGGACTAACCGGAGATCCAAGTGGTCGTCACCGTCAACATCCATGAAGCCAAGACGCATCTGTCCCGCCTGGTCGAGCAGGCGGCGCAGGGGCGGGAGTTCGTGATCGCCAAAGCTGGCAAGCCGATGGTGAGAGTCGTGCCGATCAACGCCGTTCCGGCCGTCCGTGCGCTGGGTTTCCTGGCGGGCCGGGGCGTCATCGAAGCCGATCTCAAGGCCACATTTGCCGTCGACGTGGAGCAGATGTTCGATGGCGCAAGTTGAACCGGCCGCCATGCTTCTGCTCGACACGCACCTGTTGCTGCGGGCAGCATTCGACCCCGCGCGGTTGTCGCCCAAGGCAACGAGACTGCTGACACGGCGCGACCAGCCGCTGGCCTTCAGCCTGGCATCTCTGTGGGAGGTCGCGATCAAGACCTCGCTCGGCCGCCCGGGTTTTTCGGTCGACCCGGCGCTGTTGCACAAGTCGCTGCTTCAGGAAGGATTCCTGGAGATTCCCATCCGGGCTGCGCACCTTGTGCGGGTTGCCAAGTTGCCCTGGATCCACAAAGACCCGTTCGATCGCCTGCTGGTAGCACAGGCCGCCGAAGAGAAGATCAGCCTGCTGACTTCAGACGATGCGCTGAAGGCTTATGGGCGGTTCGTCAGGTCGATCTGATCAGGGTGAAGTCTGGCGCAGGCCCTGACCGCGACAACGAAAACACTTCTTTCCGCGTTTGACCCGGCACCATCCGCACAACGCTGCGCGGACTCGACATCAGCAAGGCAGCCGCAAGTCTTGTCACTTTTCGCTCAAACGGACTCGATTGCACTCAACGAGCGCAGAGGCTGCCGAGCGACAGGCAAACTGCGTTGCCTGATCCCTTCATTTCGGAGCCAGCCGTATCGCTCCGTCGAGCCTGATCACCTCGCCGTTCAGCATCTCGTTCTCGATGATGTGTTTCACCAGCTTGGCGTAGTCGGCCGGGGTGCCCAGGCGGCTGGGGAAGGGCACGCCGGCGGCCAGCGCGTCCTGCACGGCCTGCGGCATCGTGAACAGCATCGGCGTGCCGAAGATGCCCGGCGCGATGGTCATGTTGCGGATGCCGTTGCGTGCCAGGTCGCGGGCGATGGGCAGCGTCATGCCGACCACGCCGCCCTTGCTGGCGGCATACGCCGCCTGCCCGATCTGGCCGTCGTAGGCAGCCACGCTGGCGGTGCTGATCAGCAC
>Ga0105046_10008927_pt1 | contig 15723 bp, 13 predicted proteins | sample MAT03_FD_78385 | JGI IMG/M metagenome (GOLD analysis project Ga0105046, IMG submission 78385) | Freshwater microbial communities from Lake Fryxell liftoff mats and glacier meltwater in Antarctica - MAT-03 (megahit assembly) | ecosystem: Environmental > Aquatic > Freshwater > Ice > Liftoff...
CATCAGCAAACATGTAGAGATATTTAGGCGAAACTAAAACCTGAGAAACAATCTTTTCATATACTTTATCTTTATCTTGGATTCCTCCGGTAGAATGGATTGGGCTTTTTTCATTCCATAAAAAATACTCAGATGCCATAGGAAAATCTGATCGGAACGCACAAAGTGGATTGGTCTTCGAGCCACAATTTTCATCAAGAAAGCGTCCTAGAATTCCTGTTTCAGCAAATCTTGCCATTAAAAATGTGCTTGAACTTTTAGAAATGAAAAACTCCCCGCTAATTTTTTTATGAATCAATCCGATCGAGAAATAGGAAGTCACAGTTAAAATATAAAGGCCAATCAAAACAGTTGCATGCCTTTTTAATTGGCCTGATAAAATAAAATAGACAAGGAATGCGCTTAGAATCAACAGGTTGATTAGAAAGATACTCACATGTTGAACAGAGAAAAAGAGAAACAAGGATATCATTCCAAGTTTTGTGATTGTGGATAATTTCTTATGAAAGAACAGCAGTATGAAAAGTGAAAGACTACTTAGCGCACAAAAAATATCAGGCATTAAAGTGCCGGTTGTCCAGCCCAAAGAAGAGCCAAGGCCCAAAACAAAACAGGAAAAGAAAAAATACCCTAAGTTCTTGATCTCTAATATTTTGAACCAAAGTAGCCAGACGAAATACATGGTGACCAATGCCTGAAAATAAATGTTAAACCAGAGGCTTTGACCAAGACTAAAGTATTTCACAAACAAACCATAAGTAGCAGCCCTTTCGGGAATTGCTTTTGCCTGTAAGCCCCAAAAAATATATCCCATTGAGTCCGGATAATAAAATGGTGAACCATTATACCACATTGGAATCAGTATCAGAAAACATCCGATAAAGATCCGAAGGGCTGGATATTGACTGATTTTCAATTAATTGTATATATATCTGAATTGCAAAAGTCTATCGAATAAGTAATTAATGCAAAGCGAAAATGAAAATTTCAATTGATTTCATTCTGCAACCAATTTTGGGTGGTAGGCCACACCGCCCGAAACCACAAATTTCATAGCGTCGGCACTTTTCCAATTCAATTCTTTGATTCGGGTCCGATTCACAATCATTACTTCTCCAGAGATATTGTACGAATGAGGAAAATATACTGCCATGTTTTCCTTCCCAAGTGATTGATATAAAATACTTTGGGTAATAAAACCTATTTTATGAACTCCAGAATTTGGTATCAATTCTACCAAAACGGGCTTGTCAAACTTCTTTTTGTCGCCAACAAAAGCAGAAAGTAAATCTTTGACAGATGAGTAAATCAATGCTGCCAAAGGAACTTTTGTGATAAGTTTTTCAAATTGGCCAAGCAGAGGATCAATTAACAAAGTTCGACTGAGAATGCCTATCAGGGTTATACTCCCCAATACGATTAGGAGCCCAAGACCTGGATATTCAATTTTAAAAATGTCATCCACAAATCGCAATGCAGAGACCAAAACATAGGCCGTTATTGCTATAGGTGCGACCAAAAGCAAGCCTCGAAAAAAGGAAGAAAGTATTTTTTGAATCATAGATGATGAGATTGATTTTACAATGCCAGGCTCAAATTTTCACAAATATCAGCTTCTATCTTCAATCCAAACAAATTGTCGGGAATCCCAAGCCTTCGAAGTGCCAACTTAGGTTTGAATCTGATGATTCCTTTAAGTCTGAATTTATTATTAACAACATCTTGATAATCTGAATTATAGAAAATCAAGATGCAGTCATATTAAATTATTGAACTGGTGGTTTTTCTTTTGTCATATCTTTGATTTTTAGTTTAGGATAAAGCTAATTTTGATTTTACATATTAATATACTGATTATAAATGGGTTGTAGTACATGCAGTACAGGGGGATGTTCTACCACAGCGGGAGGAAGTAAAGCAGGCGGCTGTACCAATGGTGCTTGCAATGTTTTAAGCAGCTCAGATTGGTTAGGCGACATTTTTGATTGGGTAAATGAGTCCTACAGAAATCTTGTAGAAATAAGATTCAAGGCTGGCCGTAAGGAGTTTTTGATCAATAAAACTGGAAAAAGGCTTTATACGGGGGATGGTGTTATGGTAGAAACAGGGTCTGGATATCACCTTGGCATTGTGTCGCTTCAAGGGGAGATGGCCCATCTTCAACTCAAAAAGAAATCACCAAAAGCAATTTGGGACGAATTGAAAGGCATAGTCCGATTGGCTTCAGACAAGGATTTTGAGAGATATGAAGAAGCTAGAAATCGGGAATTGCCAAGTTTGTATAGAACCCGTCAAATCGTAACCGAAATGAAGATGCCAATGAAGCTTTCCGATGTTGAGTTTCAGGCAGATGGCTCTAAAGCCACTTTTTATTATTCTTCTGAGGAAAGAGTTGATTTCAGGGAGTTAATAAAAATGCTTGGTACTGAATTCAAAGTCCGGGTTGATATGAGACAAATCAGTTTGCGACAAGAAGCAGGCAGAATAGGAGGGATCGGAACCTGTGGCAGGGAACTTTGTTGCTCAACCTGGCTAACTGATTTTAAAGGCGTTGCAACTTCGGCGGCTCGATATCAGAATCTATCACTCAATCCAACCAAGCTTTCCGGCCAATGTGGAAGACTGAAATGTTGCTTGAATTATGAGTTGGATACCTATCTTCAAGAACTAAAAGATATTCCCCGTGTGGAGAGAGATTTACAAACCCAGAAAGGGAATGCCAGACTTCAGAAAACGGATATTTTCAGAAAAGTAATGTGGTTTGCTTACATCGGCGACGAAAGCAACTGGCAAAAAATAGAGATTCCCAGGGTTAATTTTATTCTTGAGCAAAATAAAAAAGGGCAGAAACCAGTTGCTTTGAGCGAAGCTGAAGAAACCATTCTTATAGAAGCTGATAGTGAGGTTAAAAATGAGGACTTGTTTGCATTAGATAAAAAGTACTCTAAAAATAAGAAGAAAAAGAAAAGGAATCCTCAGGGACAGAGTAGCTTTTCAGGGCCTCAAAATCCAAATGCTCAAGCGCAAAATCCAAACAATCAAGCACAAAGGCCTACCGATAGGCCAAATCAAAGACCCCAAAGCCCACCAAGGAATAACCGCCCGCCACAAGGAAATAAGCCGAGTGAAAATTAAGGAATCTGCGTTTGAAAAACTTGCAGTCTCCTTCGAAAGTTAGCCAACTAAAAGCAAGAGATGAAGATTAAAGTATTTTTAACGGATGTGGATGGGGTGCTTACCGATGCAGGAATGTATTACACTGAAAGTGGGGATGAGTTTAAAAAATTCAACACCCATGATGGAATGGGATTAAAACTCATTCAGCAAGCAGGCGTAAAAACAGGAATCATAACAACCGAAAATACCAAAATGGTGGAAAGGCGGGCGGCAAAACTAAAGGTTGACTATCTTTATCAAGGTGTTTATCCAAAGGTAGATGCAGCTCTTGAAATCTGTGAAAAGGAGGGCGTTGACATAAAGGAAGTTGCCTATATCGGCGATGATGTCAATTGCTTAGAGTTGCTTTCCGTCGTTGGCATAGCTGCTTGTCCATCAAACGCTCTAGCTAAAATAAAGAATATTCCAAATATCAAACTATTAAGTAAAAGTGGTGGAGATGGGGCTGTCAGAGAGTTTATTGATTGGATTATGGACAACAATCTACATGTTGGATAGCTTCTTAGTTGGCCCTCAAAGTTTTACGCAAAGACCTAATTTGGTTTAAAATAGGCTATATTCTTAGTAAACAGCTGAGTGCGGGAGAATTACTCCATCAATGACATGCACTATAGCTTGTCCTTTTGAATAATTTGGTTCTACCATCCGCATCTTTCTGTTGTTCTGGTCAACAAAAATAATCGTATCCTCAGCGTCTAAATATGCCCGTATTTGAAAACCTGATATTGTATTGAAATAGGCATTCCCTTCTCCTTTTTTGATCAAAGATTTGATTTGTTTTTCAGTAAATTTCCCTTCTATGGTGTGGTAAGAAAGTAGGTCATTCAATTCTTGCCTATGTTCTGGATCGATAAGATGGTCGATGGTTTGAATTGGCAATCGCTTAAAAGCCTTATTGGTCGGGGCCAAAATGGTATAATCTTTCTTTACGTCTATCGTCTCGTATCTTCTTGTGGCTTCAACCAATTGTTCAATAGAAGCAAGTTTATGTTTCTCTTCAGCTTTGATGATTTTAAAAGCTGCGTCATCTGATACCTTAAACCTGGCTTGTCCATACGAATTTACGTAGACCAGCAGGCAAAAGGCAAGTACACATAGTCTTTTCATGTCAATTTAATCAGAATTCACTTTTGCCTTGTTTTTAGAAGCAATCATTTGTGCCAACGTTACTTTCGATTTTGGGGCAAATGAAATTGCCTTTTTTAATTCAGTGTCGTTTTGGTTGAGGACTTTATAGAATCCGTCATATTGCCAGACACATTTGGCAATCCCTGCTTTGAGGTAGAGCGCCAATTTTGGCTTTAATTTCTCGAATTCACTTTTCGAGATTTCACTTCCATGGTGAATTAAATGTTTCCTCAAGTGCTCTAATTCCACATTTGAAAATACGAAATCATTTAAAAATAAAGGCAAACTGAGGTGGCCAAGGTCTTCTTTGTTCTCGTTATAATATTGAAGAATGAAGGCATACAAAACCGGTTTGTCAACCAATTTGGTAACCCAATCAGATTGAAGAAGGCTGTCTTTTGATGAAAATACATCGGGAATGATGCCGCCTCCACCATATACTTTTCTGCCAAGTCTTGTTTTAAAAACAGGCCTTCCGTTGGTTTTAATGCTGTCTTTGTGAAACAATTCACCGCTCGAAACCCTGGAGTCTGATTCTTTAAAGTAGGCCTGCCGCTTTTTTCTTTGAAAGCCTTTTTGGATGCATCGTCCACTCGGAGTAAAATATCGCGAAATGGTTAATCTAACTTCTGAACCATCTGTCAATGTGATAGGTGCTTGCACGAGGCCTTTCCCAAATGAACGGCGGCCAATAACCAAGGCTCTATCATTGTCTTGAAGTGCACCAGTCACGATCTCAGCCGCAGAAGCCGTATTTTCATTGATCAATACCACCAAGTTTCCACTTTCGAAAAGGCCAGATGAAGTTGCAAATGTTTTTGCGTTATGTTCCTGGTTCCTACCTTCAGTATATACAATTAGTTGATTATCAGCTAAAAATTCGTCAGAAACTTTAACTGCTGCCGATACGTATCCACCCGAGTTATCTCTTAAATCAAGGATTAAAGATTTCATTCCAAGGCCCACAAGATTCATGAGTGCTTCACGCATTTCATATCCAGTATTTTGGGTGAACCGGGAACATTTGACATAACCAACGGCCGGTTCAGGCATGTCCACAAAATCCAAAGAATTGCTTTTGATTCGATCTCTTATGATATTCAACGTAAGGACATTGCTTTCTGCTTTTCGGAAAATTTGAACCACAACCGGAGTCCCTTTTGGGCCCCTTACAAGGTTTGTTAATTCTTGATGCGAAATGTTAACGCCGCTTACGGGTATTTTGTTGACTGTTAGTATTCTATCTCCTGATTGAAGCCCAACCTTGTGCGATGGGCTACCAGGAACAACACTCGAAACCCAAATCGTATCTTCAATAAACTGAAATTCAGCTCCAATTCCTTCAAAGTTGCTTTCTAGTTGGATAGAGCCAGAAAAAACATCTTTTTTAGAAATATAATATGAGTGTGGGTCAAGCTCTTCAACCATAGATTCAATTGCTGCATCTGCGAGTGAGTCGGTATTGGTTGCGTCAATATAGTCGGAATGGATGAGGCTCAACAACTCTCTAAATTTGATAGAGTTGATTAAAATAAGATCTTCTTCTTTACTTCTGTTGCTGCCGACCCAAACAGTACCCAATAAAATTCCAAAACCGCCAAATAAAAAAGCGGTGGTCAACAAACGAAATAAAGCACTATGCTTTTTCGAAAACATACTTGGAATGGTAGATCTTAAATCAATTTAGAGGACAATTACTTATTATTGGTTTTCTCCCTGCAATTAAGAATGATTTTGAGTCTGATTCTTAAAAATTTGGCTTAGCAAGATACTGATAATGAGTGCGCTTATTCTCTTAAAACAAATATAGCGATTTGTTGAAGATAAAAATAACTTTTTTGCAAACAATTAAGGCAAAACACTCGATGGTACATAAGCGTAAATGGCAAAATGATAAGTACTTACGCATATTTATCCTTGAACAAGTTCAATATTACAAAGCAAGGTATCTTATGTTTTTGAACACCAATTTACAAATCAACTATTTCATAATTTTCGAATGAAAAGATTTCTCTTTCTCTTGCCACTTCCAATCTCCGAAACTGAAAATTCTGATTGGATTGGTGCATCTTATAAAAAAATACTTTTAGAAACAAGGCTTCTGTTTGTAGAAAATATCAGAACTGCAAGGCGTTTCATATCCTCATCAAAACTAGGAATTTCGATTGAAGATCTTCAGTTTGAGGTGCTAGATAAAGACACCAATGTGGCTGACATACAGAAATATATCGATCTTTTGATCCAAAATGGGAATGGGCTTGTCATGTCGGAATCTGGTTGTCCAGGCATTGCTGATCCTGGGGCTAAACTTGTGGATGCATGCCAGAAAAATGGAATTACAGTTGTTCCGTTCGTAGGCCCCTCTTCAATCATTTTAGCGCTCATGGGTGCAGGCCTTTCAGGTCAATGTTTTGCCTTTAATGGGTATTTGCCAATTGACAAAAAGGAAAGAGAAATTCAGATTAAACAATTACAAAAAGAGTCATTTCAAAAGCGGCAGGCGCAAATATTTATTGAAACTCCATACCGAAATTCAAGTCTTTGGGATACATTTTTAGAAGTACTAAACCCTGAAACCAAGCTCGGATTCGCAATAGACATTTTGGGTAATAAACAAAACATCAAACAGTTGAAGGTATTGGAATGGCGCAGGCAACCAAAAATAGTATGGGAAAAACTACCTGCAGTATTTCTTTTTCAATCATAGATTCCGCTAAACCCCTGAAAATGAAATATTTGGTATATTTTTCGAAAATGTCTGGTTTCGATCAAGCTTAATCTTACTTTTGCGGCTTAATTTATAAAGACATTAGATGCCGTATTTATTCACGTCCGAATCCGTTTCAGAAGGCCATCCAGATAAAGTGGCTGATCAAATCTCCGATGCCGTTTTAGACGCCATGTTGATCCAAGACCCAGATAGTCGGGTTGCTTGCGAAACTTTGGTAACAACAGGACTCGTTGTTTTAGCTGGAGAAATCACAACAAAAGCTTATGTAGATGTTCAAGAGGTGGCCAGGAGGGCAATTGCAAAAATTGGCTACAATAGTGATGAATACATGTTTGATGCGAAATCTTGCTCTGTAATTTCTGCACTTCACTCTCAGTCACCAGATATTGCACAAGGCGTAAATGAAGGCGAAGGTGCTTTTAAGGAGCAAGGCGCAGGCGATCAAGGCATGATGTTTGGCTATGCCTCTACAGAGACTGATAATCTGATGCCGCTTACTTTAGAACTTTCTCACCTTTTGGTAAAAGAACTGGCAGCCATTAGAAAGGAAGGAAAGGTGATGACCTACTTGCGACCAGATACAAAATCGCAAGTAACGATCGAGTATTCTGATAGCAATCAACCATTGCGGATTGATGCAATTGTAGTGAGTACACAACATGATGATTTTGAAAAGCCTTCAGATTCCTCATCGGCAGCAAAAGAAGTGTCTGACAAAAAGATGACAGATAAAATTGCAGCTGATATCCATACACACCTTATTCCTAGAGTAAAATCTAAATTGCCGGAGCGTGTGGTGAAGCTTTTTAATAGCGAGATCAAGTATTTTATCAACCCCACCGGAGTTTTTATAATAGGTGGGCCTCATGGAGATAGCGGATTGACAGGTAGAAAGATCATTGTAGATACTTTTGGTGGAAGAGGAGCTCACGGAGGTGGTGCATTTTCTGGTAAAGATCCTTCCAAAGTGGACCGATCGGCGGCTTATGCAGCAAGACACTTAGCTAAAAACTTAGTAGCTTCAGGCGTTTCTGAGCAAGCCTTGGTTCAGGTTTCTTATGCCATTGGCGTTGCTGAGCCAGTTTCGATTAACGTAAATACGTACGGAACCGGCAAAATAGGATTAACAGATGGTCAGTTGTCTGGAAGGATTGAAGCGAAATTCAAGAATTTGTTCAAACCAAAAGCCATCATTGACCGTTTCGGATTGAAGAATCCAATCTATTCAGAAACTGCCGCTTATGGGCATATGGGCCGTGAGAGTTTCGAAAAAGAAGTTGAAGTTAATTATGTAACTGTTTCAGAGACAGGCGGAGTAAAAACTGAAATTCGAACAACTACCACGAAAAAAATAACATTTTTTGGTTGGGAAAAATTGGATTGGGTGGAAGCTATAAAGGCAGAGTTTTCACTTTAGGAAATTTAGAAACCAAAGAATCTAAGCATAAAAAAAGCCCCGTGTGAAACGGGGCTTTTTTTTTATGAGCTCAACGTACGCAATCTATCTTTTTAGCGTCAATTGCCATCTCCAGGAATCCGCGAGACCTTCTTCCAATGTTTGAATTGTCTTCCATCCCAGAATTTTTTCCGCCTTTTCAGTAGAGGCATATACCTTTTCAATATCTCCGGGTCTGCGAGCAACAATTTTATAATTTAATTTTTGACCTGAAACCTTTTCGAAGGATTGTACCACTTCCAAAACTGTACTGCCCTTTCCTGTCCCCAGATTGATCCAATCATAAAACTTTTTGGCGGGATTATTTATTAAGTATTGAACCGCATTTACATGTGCTTTTGCAATGTCAACCACGTGTATATAATCTCTGACACAAGTTCCATCCAGCGTATTATAATCGCTTCCAAAAATTGACAATTGGTCTATCCATCCAGCCGCTGTTTGCACTACAAATGGAACCAAATTGCCAGGAACACCTCGTGGTAGTTCTCCTATTTTGGCCGTTGGATGCGCACCAATAGGATTGAAATATCTAAGACTTAACGCCTTGATTTCCATCCCTGATAGGAAAGAATCTCTTAAGATTTCTTCACAAATTTGTTTTGTGTTTCCATACGGAGATTCGGCTGCCTGAATTGGTGCATCTTCTGCTACCGGTAAGTTTTTTGGTTGGCCATAAACTGTGCATGAGGAAGAGAATACCAAGTTTGGGATGCCTGCTTTGGAACTTGCTTCAAGCAATGCTACCAAAGAACCAATATTGTTTTTATAATATTTGAGTGGATTGGCTACTGATTCTCCAACGGCTTTGTTGGCTGCAAAGTGAATGATTCCTGCAATTGATTCTTCTTTTTGAAAAATTCGTTCAAAGCCTTTTTTATCATTGCAATCTTCCTGATAAAATGGGGGTTTATATCCCAAAATTGATTCGATTCCATCCAGGACACTCAACTCTGAGTTTTCAAGATTATCCATAATGATGGGTGTAAATCCAGCATTGGCCAGCTCCACAACTGTGTGAGAGCCTATAAAACCTGTACCGCCTGTTACTAATATCTTCATGCTTTCTATTCAATAACTAATCTTTGACTTTGATATATACTGGATTGATCTTGCCATCTGGCCACGTAAAGGCCTGGCTGTAAATCAATTTCGATACTTTGGAAGGCTTCTCCATGATTTTTTTCAAATATAGTTTGCCCAAGTTGGTTAAATATTTGAAGCTTGTAAAATGCCTCCTTATTTTGGATGCTTCCTGTTGATGGATTTGGGAAAAATGGATTTCTTGGACTAGAAACGATTTCTTTTATACTAACTGGATTTTCTACTCCAAAAACAGGGCGAATCATCATTGGAAAGTTATCGAAGGCCCAAATGAGCCATTTCCCTTGAGAGTTATAATAAAACATACCTGGATTGGAAGAATTGATGTCACATCCAAGTTTTACTTCATTGCCATTGTCGATCAGGCCCTGTTGCCATCCAATAAAAAAACTCTGTCCGCCTTTTATAATTCTTTGACTAATAGGTCTTAAACGAAGTGAAAAGTAATCGAATTTATTGACTGAGTCTGCTGGAGGCAAAATTACCGGAAGCCTGAAAATCGGCCTTTCGAAATTGGTTTCTATATTTATGCTGTCATATAGAATGAGCGTGAAGCTGGTGGTTTGTTCAAAGTTGAATGGTGTTCTTGGGAAATTTAAAGCAATGTCAGTAAGTGTATCGGTTTCAGGGATATAGAATTTAACTGCCCCCTTGGCCAAATTGCCGCCTACGCCTCTAATCAATTCGGCAGATCCATCATCATATGCCACATAGGTTGACAAGTTCAAAGTGTTGTACAGCGTGTCGTTGCTTTGATACACATTAAATTCGTTCTTGTTTATTCCAAAGCCATACTGCAGTGTAGTGTACTGGTTTAGATTCTGCAATTTATTGCTAAACGAGCTTGTTGGAATTCCAATTGTCCGCCTTGAAAATCCAGGTTCAAGAGGCCTTGTTGAGCCAATGATTCCTGATTGATCTATATTTACAAGGCTCTTCGAGCTGTCAGGAATTATAGAATTTACACTAAAAAAGGCGGTTGCTGGTTGCGGCGATCCTGGCACCAGATTTACTACTTCACTAAAAATGGTATCTTCTAAAATGGGAATGCTATTATTCAAATAGTAGTTAAATTGATTTAATGGTAAGGCAGAAAAACCTTTGAGAAGTCGAGTAGGCAATTGAGACATGGCAAAATCTGCGGCTAACGAATCAGTCGGGCCATGTTGTGTGTCCATCCGGACATAGTCCAGATTCCAAACGTCAAAATTGCCATTTTGGATTCCAAAATTGATAAATCGAAACTGAAAACCAGAATGTGCAAATGAGTCAGGAACAGCAACTGCTCGATATTGAAATTCCTGAGGTTGAGTTGTAATTTCTCCTTTGGCATTCCAATAGGAAATCCAATTTCCTGATTTTGCCTTAAATTGCAAGACAAGTGAATCAACCTGGTCCGGTATAATTTGCACAACCATTCTTGCCCGTTGAAAATAAAACGAAACAAAGTTTTGATCTGTGGTATCCGTCCACTCTAGCGGCACGCTTGTTAAAGTATCACAAGCTCCAGCTTTATTAAATACATTGCTGTAAGGCAACCCATTTGCATTTAAGCCATCAAAAGTTGCAACGCCCATCGAAATGGGTTTATAAGCAAATGTATTATTAATAAATACGCCTGAATTTTTTTCCCAGAGCATGCTTTCGGGCTTGGTTGGATCCATAAAAAGCTGCATAATTCTGCCATTTCGGCTTCCAATAAAACCCCTGAATTCGTTGACCATATCCAAACTAAGCAAATCCTCATTCAACCCAGACCGAACTTGTACCCACGAATCTCCCTTGTTATTGGAGCTCATCAAAACGCCATTTGTACCCACAGCCCAACATATGTTGCTGTTGGTTAGCGAAATGTCAACATCCAGAAGGGCGTTTGCTGAAAATGATCTGCATTTGAACCAGGATTGGCCACCATTTAAAGTTTTATAGACCAAACCGCTATCGCCTACCGCAAGCCCAAAGTTTGAATCGAATATTTTGACTTTGTGAAAACGCTTTAAACTGTCTGAAACAAATTGTGTGACTTGCCAATTTATACCGCCATCATTTGAATTTGCAATTTTTCCTGATTCGCCTACGGCAACCGCTTCGCTTGCATTTCTCCAATCAACTGAATTGACTTTAAAACGACGGTTTTGGGCAATTGAAGTTGAGTTCCAGGAATCTCCTTCATCGATTGTAAGAAATATTTTACCCAAAGAATCGACTAACAATCCTATGGAGTTAGATTGAAAATTAATTTGCTGAAGCGGGCTATCTGGCTTTGAGGAAGGAGAATTTTTAGGGCTCCATGTTTGACCGGAATCTAAAGTTTTGGCCAACCAGCCATTTTTTCCACAAGACCATCCGGTACCTGAGTTGTTGATAAACGATGCAGATAAAATGCTTGGCGCAACCTGAGTTTCTAATTTCTCCCAGTTTCTGCCTCTTGAAAATGTTTTAAGGCTTAGGCCATTTTCACCAAAAGCCCTTGCGTTGTTGGTTGAAAAGAACCCAATCCAGTAAATAGGAAGGCCGTAATAAAAACGGCTCGGCACCCAAACCAGATCATTTTTAGAAAAATCATCCAGAAAAGGGAGTGCGATTGTATCAGAAGTGGTGGTATTTCTTAAATAATCACGCTTTGCTCTGGTCTCATCATTTTTCTGTTTTTGTTCTAGCTGAACAGAATTAATTCTTAGCGTTTCGGTAAAAACCTGTGCCTTCCCAATTGTAGAGAAAAGCATGAAAGAAATCAAACCAACATAAAAAATCTTCTTTATAATCATTTTAAAAATCCTCTAGTCAATGGGTTCTATGGCGGTATTTCCAGGTCCAGATATCCAAATATCAATCATATCGCCCTCTCTTATTTTTGTGCCGGCTTCTGGCTTTTGGCGGATGACACTATTGATTGCTGCGCCTGACTTTTCTTCGCTAATTACTGTACCTTTTTGAAGATTAGACCCTTGCAGCAATTCTAAGGCTTCATCCAAAGGCATGCCACTCAGATTTGGTACATCGAGCTCCTGGTTGCTGAGCCCATCTCCAACCATCAAATCAATCTTACTTCCTTTTGGAATGAGCTCTCCTTCCGGGATTTCTCTTCCATTTTGACTCTGTTTCAATACTGCATTGAGTTGAAGATCTGGCACATATTTGATTTCACCCAATAAAAGCCCGAAGCTTTCCAATTCCCTTTGCGCATTGATGAACGAGCGATCCTTAAGATTTGGCATCTTTACCAAAGGCGGGTTTTTCGAATTGATAGAAACATAGATCTTCCTGTTCTGCTTCACCTTAAATCCGGGAAGAGGATATTGCTGAAAAACAACAAATGGCTGCGAACCAGAATGATAGGTACTGTCATCAATTTGAAAATCAAGATCTCTATCTGCCAAAAACTCTTCCAACTGGTCTTTGTGCATGCCTTGCAGGTTTGGAACAGTTATCGTTTGCCCATGATTGGTTGTGTAGGGCAGATATATGTTGAAAAAAGCCACGACCAAAATGGCTCCAGTTAGGATGGCTATGGCAATGTGGAGAAAAATATCTCGCTTGTTTTCAGCTCTTAAAAAATGAAGCATTTCGTGGTTTCAAGTATTTTTAGGGATTCCGAAGCGGCTTTTTTGCTCCAGAAACGATTGCAAAATTAAGGTTGCACTTAACTTATCCGTATTTTCCTTTATTTCTCTGTCTTTTTTTTTCATTCCGCCTTCAATCATCGCCTTTTTGGCCATTGAAGAAGTATAACGTTCATCGATTTGAAATATTGCAAATTCCGGAAAATTCTTTTTCACATTTTTATAAACCTGCTCTGCTTTTCTGGTTCCATCGGTGTTTTCGTTCTTCAGGTTTTTGGGCAAACCCAAGACGATAAACTCAAGATTTCGCTCTAAAGAAAGTTTTTTTATTTCCTGGATAATCAAATGTGTTTCAACGGTTTGAAGCGGAAATGCAAAAATATGATTTTCATCTGAAACGGCCATTCCCGTCCGTTTTCCACCAACATCCAACGCAAGAATTAGCCCCATTAATTTTGTAAGCGAATTTGGTCCAATCGCCAACGCACTTCATTTTCCAGACGCAAGGCTTTGGGAAAGAGCAGATTGTTTTCAATCAAAGCATGTTGCCTGAGTTGTTTTTCAAAGTCCTGCAATTCGCGGTAAAGGATAAATGTAAATAGATCAGCATCTGGCGGTAAGCTGTAGTCATCGGTAAGCGATCTGATGCCGGAGATTTCGTTGTCGTGGGCTTCGTGGTGCATGGCAAAGGTTCTTATCCCTTTGGTTGTCAGCAAGAAATAAAGCTTGCCTTGGTTTTTGATTTCTTTGGTACACTCTAAAAGATACTGAATATACCCAAACAGCGTGTCTTCTTCTTCGTAAATATGTTTGATAAAATCTTCGGCAAAAATGGGGAAAACCATTTTGAGGTCTCGGGCCAATTCAGGCTTAAAAAACCGATTTTCATCCATTTCTTCAATGGTGTGAAACAAAAAAGGAAGCTTTTGTTTGATAAAAAGTTGGTGGCTATGCCTTAAAAGCGAAACCAAAATTTCTATCGGATAGCTGGAAAGTTGAGTTAGGTCAAAATCCTGATTTTTTCTTAAAAGATCAAAATGTTGATACACCTTGGCAGGATCTATGCCTTTTTCCCTGCAAGCTTGCTCCAAAGTTTTATCGGCTTCCTGGTAAAAGCGTATGCCCATTTGATGGAGCATTTCTGCCAATTGAGCATTTTCTTTTACTAGCGCACCTATTGAAGGAAAATTTTCCATTTCAAAGGCAAGTAACAAAAAATAGAAGACAAAACTGGTTCTGAGAAAAAACAAAAATGGGCAATGTTCATAATTTTGTTTTCAACTATGAAATTGGAATAGAGCCTCTCAAATCATAGCCTGTTGAACCTGAAAATCAATTTGCATTTGAAGAGAAATGAAGCCAGAATTGTAATTGAAATCAGATAATTTATCCTTTGAAAAGCGAAGTACCAGATCTTTGGAAAAGTAAAATTCTGGCATTTCGCCAATACCTGAATCTGGAAAAGTCGGCTTCGCCAAACACTACGGAGGCCTATTTGCATGATATTCTTTTGCTGGCCAACTTCTTGCAGTTAACATCGCAGAAAGTGGGCCCGTTTGGTGTTTGCAAAAATGACATTGATCTTTTTTTGAGATCACTGACCGAAACTGGCATTGCAGCGCACAGCCAAGCCAGAATTATTTCAGGAATTAAGGCCTTTTTTCAGTTTTTGATATTTGAGGAAGAAATCAAATCGAGTCCGGCCAATTTGATTCAGGCCCCCAATTTGCCAAGGAAATTGCCCTCGTTTTTAGAAATACATGAAATTGAAAAAATCCTCAATGTTGCAGCCTTTGGCAACAATGCGCTTCGGGATATAATGATCATTGAACTGCTCTATGGTTGTGGTTTACGCGTTTCGGAGTTGAGCAATTTGCTCATTTCGCAACTGTACTTTTCTGATGGATTCATCCGGGTGATTGGCAAAACGGACAAAGAACGGCTTGTGCCAATAGGGGAGGAGGCGATGAGCGCAATTGAGATTTATCAAACCGAAATCAGGGCAAAGCAGAAAATAGATAAAAATTGCAGCGATGTGCTCTTGCTTAATCCCAGAGGCAAATATCTGAGCAGAGTTTCTATTTTTAATATCGTAGTTCGTTTGGGGAAATTGGCTGGCATTCAAAAGAAAATCAGTCCGCATACGTTCAGACATTCGTTTGCTACGCACCTTTTGGAGGGAGGCGCCGACCTTCGAATGATTCAGGAAATGCTTGGGCACGAGTCCATTACCACTACAGAAATATACACGCACGTAGATATGGGCTATCTGCAGCAAGTGATCAAGGAGTTTCACCCCAGGGCAAAGGCGCCAAAACCCGAAGTCTGATGTTTTCAGATTGGAATGTAGGACCATGATAGTTAGATTTGAAATGTACGCTATTTGGAGCACAACATGCACTTTGATAACATAAAACACAACATGGTTACTATTCTAAAAGTCTTTAAAAGTATTCTGCCTTCCTCATCGAGTATTCTGCCTTCGTTGGAATATATTCTAAAAGGCTTAAAAAATATTCTGCCTTCGCTATGGTAGATTCTGCCTTCCTTATCGAGTATTCTGC
>Ga0105046_10008930_pt1 | contig 15722 bp, 8 predicted proteins | sample MAT03_FD_78385 | JGI IMG/M metagenome (GOLD analysis project Ga0105046, IMG submission 78385) | Freshwater microbial communities from Lake Fryxell liftoff mats and glacier meltwater in Antarctica - MAT-03 (megahit assembly) | ecosystem: Environmental > Aquatic > Freshwater > Ice > Liftoff...
AAACTATGCTGGCGTCAAGGGCATGTTGTGGACCCATGTCGCTTCCCTCTCCAATGCCTCCGTTCCGATTGCGTCTGCTGATTTGAAGCGATTCGCCAACAGCCTGAGCAGCGGCAGCGCCTCCGCCTCCTTCGGGCCACAGGGGCAACAGTGGGCAGCGATCAACGACTGGTACGACTGCCCAATGTGTGTGTCAGGCGTCGCCCAGGTGGTCTACGAGGCCGGCAACCCGTGGTGGAAAACAGCTACCCCATCGGGGCCCAGTCTGGTCGAGGTCGCAGATAGCGCCACGCGGGCACACTTCGACGCGGTGGGCGCAGGCACGCGGCGTCATGTGCCTGGTTCCGAGCCGGTGTCTTGGCTGTCAACGGCATTGACAGCTGATCAAAGCGTCGTGCGGTCCGTCGGCCTAGCTTCCAACGGCACGGTGCTGAGCAAGCTCGTATCGACCGGCTTCGACAAGCTACCTGTTGCAGAGGCGCTTTCGGCGCCAGGCGGCCCGACGCTGGTCCGGGATGAGGGGCTCGCATTCAGCGTGAGCGAGCAAAGACTGTATGTACTGGGCGGCTTTGCGGCGGGCAACGTTCAAAAGAACGATGGCTGGATGCTCGACCTCGCCAATAATCAATGGCGGCAATGCTTGCTGCCCGCTGGGGAGACAGTGGGCACCGTCTTGGCAATGGCTTACCGCCGCCAAGATCGCTCGATCTACTTCGTCGACAAGACGGCTCTACCCTGCGCCTCCGCCGTTGGAACGCTCAGCGCAAGCTGACCAGCGGCGTGATTGTGACTCTGGCGACATTCCCCAGCAGCTGGAATGCGTTCGGCAAGTATGCCGTCGTGCCCGGAACAGGTAGCGACCTTGCGCTTGTTGCCTGGGCCGGAACGGGCAGCGAAAAAACGCGCATCGGTCGCTTCACGCTGAGCACAGCCCACCGCATCACGATGGCAGGCCTCTCCAAGCTGACAACGTCGATTGTCGGGCCGCCAACGCTAACTGCGGACCGTTTCGCGTATTCGTCAGATCCCGTGCGACCAACTGCGAGCCAGCTGCTCGTCAGCTCGATGCCCGCGGCGTCGAGCAATGACGCCCCAACGATCATCGCCCACTAACATGCGCGCCATCCTGCTTGCCTGTGCGCTTTTGGCCGGCTGCTCGGACACGGTGGCGCCGAATGGGACCACGTCGTCGGGCGGCGGAGGCGGCATTGCCACCTCTGGGCCCACGAGTGCCTCGGTCTCCACCGGCACAGGCTCCGGCGGAGAAGCGGAATGGACAACGGTCCCATGGTGGCCTGGGCCGTGTGGATTCGAATACGCGAAGAAACCTGAATTCGGGTTTCCAGCGCTCAAGTGGGTTGATTGCTTTGCAAAGGAGCCAGGCTGCCAACGGCTTGACAAGAATTGGCCCCATGACAGCCCCTCGGGCCTCGCCAGCCCGGCCGTTCAGCGAGAATCAGTTGGGGCCTACGAGCTTGCGATTGCAGCAAGCTTTCCAGATTTTGAAAAGCGCACAGTTTTTTTTGATGCCGAGGGCGCACCGCGCGCGGTGTATCGCTCGCTGCCCAATGCCGAGTGTTTAGGAGTTCAGCCTGGCCTTGCCGACGACGGCCATTGGACTGGCCAACAAGAGCTAGAGAGCGCCAGCAAATTCGTGTTCCAGCCGGACGGTTCGCCTGCGTCATCGGCCACAGTCATCGAGACCGATAGCCTGTCCTCTTACCAGCGCTCCCGAAAGCAGCTATTCGCTATCAAACGAACCGGCGGCAGCGCGATCGAGATCTACGATCGTGTCAGCGGGCAATTGTTCGTGAGCCCGGCAACCTTGGTGGGCGCGCAAATTCCACACTTGGTCGACGACGCGGCATTTTTTCTTGGTCTTGCCGCCTTCAATGAGCCCGAGGCGTGGGTATGGTCGCGTGCTCGTGGCGCGTTCGAGAAGCTGATCGACAACCCACCGAACCACGTCATCGACATCAACTCCGACGGCGAGACGCTCGTTTGGCTCGAGGCACCTCCGAAGCAGTCTCGCGGGGACTGGCCGGCAGGAACGCTCTTCACCTCGCCGTACACGACGCTCGCTGCCAACGTGGTGGCAACGCCCCGCCGTGCAATGGCAAAGATCCCGGCGGGCGCTCCCAGCGCAATGGGCAGCGGTCACTACGCTGTCTACAGCGCCGATACCAACTTGATGTACATCGTGCGCACCAGCGACGCGTATCAATGGACGCTGCCTGTGCCAGTCGACGAGTGGGATGCCCCGCTCAACGACGTCACCTATATCGACGACGAGTACTTGTTCTACAAGACGGGATCCAACGTCTATCGCCAACGCCTCGACGCGCTGGGGCCCGGCGAGCCGCCGCCATGAAGAGTGTCGGCGCCTTCGCTGCAAGGCTCGACATGACGCCCGAAGGGGTCGAGCGCCGCCACTGCGAAGTCTCCGAGCTCTGCGCGTTCTGCGACACCCTCAGCGCGGCCAGGCGCTAGCCTGGGGTTGCTCGCCCCATGCCGGCGCGGTACGAGGCGAGGGCATGTCGAAGACGCTGGATCGAGAGCGGGAAGAGGCTTCTCCGCTCAGCACCCTGACGCCGGACGCGCCGAGCGCGGCAGAGCTGCTGGAGAAGACGCGTGAAGCAGCGATCCTGCTCAAGGCCGAGGTCGCCAAGGCGGTCGTCGGTCAAGACCATGTCGTCGACGCCATGCTGGCGACGCTGCTGGCGGGTGGGCACGCGCTCTTGGTCGGCGTCCCGGGTCTCGCCAAGACACTGTTGGTCTCATCGCTCGCCAAGGCGCTCGATCTGACCTTTGGTCGCGTTCAGTTCACGCCCGACCTTTTGCCAGCCGACATCACCGGCACCGACGTGCTCGGTCAAGAAGAGGGCCGGCGCGCGCTGGTGTTCGCCAAGGGTCCGATCTTCGTGAACCTGCTGTTGGCCGACGAGATCAACCGCACCCCCCCAAAGACACAAGCCGCCCTGCTCGAGGCGATGCAAGAGCGCCGCGTCACCGTCGGCACCAAGACGCACTCGCTACCCGGCCCATTTCAGGTGTTCGCCACGCGCAACCCCATCGAACAAGAGGGCACCTACCCGCTGCCAGAGGCGCAGCTCGATCGCTTCTTGCTCGAGATTCATGTCGACTACCCGTCCGAGACAGAAGAGCTCGAGATCGCCAGGCGCACGACCAGCGGCGCCCGGCCCAATCTGAAGCCTGTGCTGACGCTGGACGAGGTGCGCGCCTTGGCCGAGCTGGTTCCGCTGATCCCGCCGACCGACGAGGCGGTCAGCTTGGCCGTCGCGCTCGCGCGTATCTCCCGCCCGACTGATCGACGCGCACCGAAAGAGGTGCGCGACTATGTGCGGTTCGGCGCCGGCCCGCGCGGCAGCCAGGCGCTGGTGCTCGCTGCCAAAGCGCGCGCCGCGCTGCGGGGAGAGGCAGCCGCCGATGTCGATGACGTGCGCGCCATGGCCGTGGCCGCGCTTCGCCATCGGTTGGTGCTGTCGTATCGCGCCGAGGCCGACTCCGTTCGTGACGCCGACATCGTGCAGGCCCTCTTGAAGGCAGTCGGTTAGACGTGGCGTCCGAAAAGGCGCCACGCGCTGGCGAGAAACCTTCGCCGATCACCGAGGTGATCACGCCAGAGACGGGGCCGAGCCTGCGGCGCATTCGCAAGCTCAAGATCGTGATCGTCTCCGCTCCAGACAAGGCCGAGCAGAACCGCGTATTTTCTTTTGCGCAGGACGAGATCCGCATCGGCTCGAGCCCGGACGCAGACGTGCCGATCACCGACTCCATGATTTCGCGCGAGCACGTGTCGATACGCCTCTTACCCGACGGCTTCTTGATCGCGGATCTGGGCTCGACCAACGGCAGCTTCATCGGTGACGTGCGCGTGCGCGAAGTGATCGTCGATCAAGAGACGCTGCTGCGCATCGGCAAGTCGGTGGTGCGCCTGCTACCGCTCGCCGAGACAGTCGAGCACGAGGTGTCCAAACGCGCGAGCTTCGGTCGCATGCTGGGCGCCAGCGCTGCCATGCGCGAGACCTTCGCGTTGCTCGAGCGTGTCGCTGCCAGCGACCTCACCGTGCTGATCGAAGGGGAGACAGGCACCGGCAAAGAGCTGGCCGCCGAAGGCCTCCACACCGAGAGCGGCCGCACGGGCGACATCGTCGCTGTCAACTGCGGCGCGATACCCAAAGAGCTGCTCGAGAGCGAGCTGTTCGGTCACGAGAAGGGTGCGTTCACGGGCGCGGTGCGCGAGCGGCGCGGAGCCTTCTTGGCGGCCGACAAAGGCACGCTGTTCTTGGACGAGATCGGCGAGCTGCCGCTCGACATGCAAGCAAAGCTGCTTCGTTCGCTCGAGCGCCGCGAGGTCAAGCCAGTCGGAAGTGACAGGGTGGTCGCGGTGGAAGTGCGCGTCGTCGCCGCCACGAACAAAAATCTCGCCAAAGAAGTGAAAGCCGGCAACTTCAGGCAAGATCTCTATTACCGATTGGCTGTCGTCACCGTGAAAATTCCTCCGCTGCGGACGCGCATCGAAGACTTGCGTCTGCTCGTCGATGGCATTTGGGAAGAGCTGGCTCGGCGCCGGAAGGCCGCGGGCGCACCGCCGCCTGATCGCCCCGACGCGACGGCGATGGCGATCCTGATGCGCTACGATTTTCCGGGCAACGTCCGCGAGCTGCGCAACATCGTCGAACGCTGGGCCGTGCTGGGCACCACCTCCGACCCTGGAGAAACGGCCCAGCTCGCTGGACCCGAGAGCGCAGCCGTATCGTCGCGGGCAGGTTCGAGCGACCCCTTCGCGGACGTGATCAGCCTGCCCTATCACGAGGCCAAAGACGCCCTCGCCGAGCGCTTCGAGCGCGCTTTCGTGCTCGCGGCACTGGACAAGAGCGCCGGCAACGTCTCCAAGGCCGCTCGTGATGCCGGCATCGATCGCCGGCATTTGCAGCGGTTGATGGTGCGTTTCGGCATCAAGTCGGCTTGAGGGGTACGGACATTTTGACGTTCGTGCGATCAAACCTGTCGATCGCAGGCATTGCTAGATGGTGCGCAGTCTTTGATAGGCTTGTGATCGATGTCGCACTCGACCCCTGACGAGGCCAACAGCACGGGAGAGCCCGCTCTCGCCCCGGGCAGCGTCGTCGGCGAATACGAGCTTCGAGAGCTGATCGGCGAGGGCGGCTTTGGCTCGGTGTACCGGGCCGTGCACCCGCTCATCGGCAAGAGCGCCGCGGTCAAAGTGCTGAAACAGGAGTTTTCAGCGAAGCCCGAGATGGTTGCGCGGTTCATCTCCGAAGCGCGCGCCGTGAATCAGATCCGCCATCGAAATATCATCGACATCTTCAGCTTCGGCAAGTTGGACGATGGCCGGCAGTACTACGTGATGGAGCTGCTCGAAGGCATCGCGCTCGACCGGTACCTCGAAGACCACGGCAAGCTCTCGGTCGCGCAGGCGATTCCGGTCCTCAAGCAACTCGCGCGCGCCCTCGGTGCGGCCCATGCGGCGGGCATCACACATCGGGACATCAAACCCGAGAACGTATTCTTGACGTTCGACGAAGAACACCAGCCCGAGGCCAAGCTGCTCGACTTCGGAATCGCCAAGCTGGTTGTCGACAACCTCAGCCAGCACAAGACGCGCTCGGGCGTGCCAATGGGCACACCGCTGTACATGTCACCGGAGCAGGTGCACGGCCGAGACGTCGACCCGCGCTCGGACATCTACTCCTTCGGCGTGCTGGCCTTTCAGGTGCTCACCGGTCAACCGCCGTTCACCGGCGAGACGATGATGATGGTGATGATGAAGCAGATCAGTGAAGCCGCGCCCGCTCCCAGCGTGTTCGACCCCTCGCTGCCTGCCGCCATCGATGCGCCCATTCTCCACATGCTCGAGAAAGAGCCGGACAAGCGCCCCGAGAGCATCGTCCAAGCTGTCGAGGCGCTGATTCGAGCTGCCGTCGGCGCAGGCGTGGCACCACCCGACGGCGCGACGCCGGCCCGCCTCGAGCCGCTGCCGCTGACGCCATGGGCGCTCACCCGAGCGTCGGCGCAGACCCCCGGCCGAGCCACCATCGCCGCATTGGAAGCGAGCGACACATTGATTGCGTCCGAAGCACCTCGACACGACAGCGCGGCGACACTTTCCGGTGGCGCCGTGCGCCGGCCCGCCGCCGCCGTCGTCGCTGCGGTCGCCCTGCTGATCGGCGTGCTGGCTTCGGTCGCATTCTTCATGTTGCGCGCGTCGCCCGGAGCATTGTCAGGCGCGCCGCAAGCGCTGGTTGCATCAGCCGCCTCCACGACAGAAGCTCTGCGTCCCACACCCACCGTGGCCATCTCGCCGGTAGTATCGAGCGCCCCGTCGACGTCGGTGCCGCAGGCGACAACCATCAAGCTGGTCGTCAAAGCCAGCCCCGCTGACGCCGAAGTGTGGCGAGGCAATACGAAGATTGGTCGAACCGGAGAGGAGATTTCGTTGCCACGAGAAGAGCAAGAGATCGCGCTGACCATCAAGAAGACTGGCTTCGCAGCACGCATCTTGAAGATCACGCCCACGGTCGACATCGCCGAGGCGATCATCCTGAGCCCCGAGGTCAAGGCGCCGACCGAGTACGGCAATTTTTGATGGCAAGCCGGTCTTTCGCGCTGTTGATGTCCATTTCCGTTCTCGGCGTGGCTGCTGCTCAGGCAGAGCCGCGCTCGCCCGCACCGCCCGCGAAGCCGACTGCAGGCAGCTCCGTGACGGCGGGGGTCAGCGCCACCGCTGCCGCCCCCAACGCGGCCTCGATTCCCTCGGCTCCGAACAACCCGAGCCCGGACGATCTGAAGAAAGCCAAGGCTGTCTTCGATGCGGGCGGACGCGCCTTCGACCAGGGGGATTTCGCCGGCGCAATTCAAGCATTTCAGCAGGCGTACAGCTTGAGCGGGCGACCGAGCGTGCTCTTCTCGCTCGGCCAAGCGCACCGAAAGCGCTTCGTCGACGTGGGCGCCCCACAAGATCGCGAGCTCTCGATCGAGCTGTATCGGGCGTACCTCGCCGCGGTGAAGACAGGTGGGCGTCGCGCCGATGCCGTCAAGGGTCTCGAATCGTTGAACGCAAACGCAGCCACGACAGCGCCGAATACAAGCGCTCCCGCCAGCGTGCGCAAGACCCAGCTGGCAATCGATTCGAGCACTCCCGGAGCGCTGATCTCGGTCGACGGGGGTGCCGCTGCGCCGCCGCAGGTCATGGCCGAGGTCACACCGGGGCGCCATACGGTCAAAGTCGTCGCCCCCGGCTACATCGACAAAGAGTTCGTAACCCAGGCGGTGGACGGTCAGATCACGCCCGAAACGTACGAGCTCGAAGAGCAGCCAGCAAAGCTCGAGATCGAGATGCCGAGCAACGCCACCATCTACGTCGATGGGCGTGACATGGGAAAGTCGACGCAGCTCAGTCTGCCGTCGGGCTCGCATTTCGTATCGGTAATTCGCAGCGGTCACCACAGCGAAGCGAGGCCGATCGAGATGGCCGCCGGACAGAGCCAGAAGCTGACCTTCGAGCTGAAGACGACGACCCAACGAGACGTCGCGCTGGGCTTCATGATTGGCGGCGCAGTTGTCACCCTGGGCGGCGGTGGGCTCTTGGCGGCGGCCTTCGTGCGGCAAGCCGACGCGCAGGAGATCGAGCTTCGCCGTGAATCAGGCAGCATCGGCCCGGCCGATCTGGCGGCCTACGATGCGGCGCGCACGGATCGCGATGTGCTGCGCGCCTCCGGCGTTTTGGTCGGTGGGGTCGGTGGGCTCAGCGTGCTGGTCGGTGCGGCCCTCTACTTGCTCGACAACCCAGCGCCCGCACAGCCCCCGCGCGATGGTGCTGTCGAAAAGAACAAAGAGCAGAAACGCAAAGAAGCTCCCTCGGAAATGGAGCAGATGCGGCTCGTGCCCTGGCTGACACCGGAGCACGGCAGCGGGTTCGCGTTCGGAGGCACATGGACAGCCAATTTCTAGCTCGCAACGGTTGCGTTCTGCTCTCGCTGCTGCTGTTTGGCAGCGCTGCTTGTGCCTCACTCGAAGAGGTTCTGCCGGGCTGCGGCAACCATGTGGTCGAAGACGCAGAAGACTGCGACGGCGTGGGAAAGTACTTGTGCGGCGCGCTCGACACGCAGCATCAGTGTCGTTTCGTCTGGGAACAGAGCCCCGATGAGTGCCCGCCGAGCTACATCGCCAGCCCCGACAAGCGCTGTCGAAAGGGCGCCGGCGACTTCGCTTACAGCGCGACCTTCGAGACACCAGGCGTCGACCCGCAGGTTGCCGACTTCGGCGCAGACGGCACGCTCGAGCTGGGAATGCGCGACTTCTACGGTCTGAGCCTCTACTCCGTCAACGGATCCACAGCAGGGTTCTTGGCGACGTTGCCCACATTTGGTGTGGTGGCGATGGGTGAGCTCTCCGGCGACGAAGCGACGGACATCGTGTACGGCACGCAGCCACTGAGTGGCGCCTCGTGTAGCCAGCAGAGCGAGCCAGAGGAGGCCCAGGCAGGCTTGTCGGTGCTCCGCAGTCAAGGCGACGCCTTCAACCTCAAGGTGTACGCAAACAGCACCTATGGTGAGGCCGTGCGCTTCGCCGCAATGCCGTCATGGCTCTTCGGCGGCTGTGAGCTGTTCGATCTCGAGGTGCTGACCCGAATTGCGGTCATCGACGACACCCTCGAGATCTGCGCCATCGATGATTGTGCTGCAACCACGGCGACACTGACAGACTTCGCCCCGGAGTCGACCCTTACCCTTAGCCTCGACAGCAATGACGCGTACGTCGTCGCTTCTGCGCAGGGCCAACCAGCGTTGCTCTACATCTCACGCGAAGGCTTCATCAGCGCGAGCGAGTCCTTCGAAAGCCCGACCTTGCTCGCGCTGGCCGCGGGAGCCACGGTCGCGGGCGGCGTGCAGTTGGCCGACGTGAACGGCGACGAAGTGGACGACGTGGTGGTGATCGCTAGCGACAACGTCGACCCCGAGAACCCGTATTGGCTTTATGTGTTGCTGGGGCGAGCGCCGGCGGCCGACGAAACATTTGCCTCGCTCGGCCAGCCTGGCGACGTCCTTTTGCCGTGGCTTCCGCTGCTTGGCTGGTTGCCAGCGGATGAGGGCGCCAGCACGTTCGAAGCTGGGCAATTCAACCACGATGAAATGCCCGATTTTTTCCTCGGCGATCGAGTGCTTTTGTCGACCGGAATGATCGCGCCCGATGCCGCCACGCAGCCGCTGGAGACCTATTACCGCGCGGAGTGCTGGCTGGCTGGTCAGGCGCCATCCACGGATGGCTCGTGTCCTGCCATCGGCGGCAAGACGGGGGTCAACGGCTCCGCACCAGGCGCGGTTGGCGACGTGAATGGCGATGGGCTGGACGACGTCGCCGGGCTCTCCCTCGACGTCTTCGGCGCACCTGCGATTCAGGTGTTGCTGGGCGGTGACCTGTTGCCGCTGGTGCGGGTCCATTTGCCGTCCGAGTCTCTCGGCGAAGGGGAGCTCGGCAAGGTGGCTGTTTCCGATTTCGACGGCGATGGCGCTGGCGACATCCTCGGGGCGTTTTTGCCGACCCAGGACGGCGCAGTCGTGATGCCAGAGGACCCGTGCGACGCGGCACAGACACTCATCATCTCCTACGGGCAAGTGGGTGGGCATCCACAGCCCCCCACCGCAGTCGCTCAGGTCCCTGCGGTACGCCAGATCGCGTCTGGGAGGTTTCGTCAGCCTGCCGATGGGTTCGGTGACTTTGCCGTGGCGATCACGTGCGGCTCCAGCGCAACGCTCTTCGGCGACGCGTATCGGCGCATGAGCAGCCCGTTTCTGTTGGAGAACGAAGAGACGTTCTTTCCGGTGCAATTGCTGATTCGCCAGGTCCTCGCGAACGAGAACGACCTGCTCGACACGGACGACAGTCCCATCCCACATGCCGATCTCATCGTCGTCGGCGACGCGCTGAGTGACGACGGCAGCGCTGAGGGTTCGGTCCTATTACTGCCCAGCTGGCGCGACGCCGAGCTCGACCTCGAGCAAGGTCAATTGCTCGAGCTGCCGAATCGCTGGGCAAACGCGGAGGCCGCGTCAACTGGCAGGCTGGGGCTCGAGGCCGGAGACAACCTCGTCGCAATGGCCGGCATCGTCTACTCGTACGACGAGGCGCAAGTCGGGCTCGAACTGCTCGACGGCGACTGGGCGATCTTGGCGATCCCCGACTCCGGGGTGCCTGAACCTGCCATAGCGCTCCCGTTTCCAGAGCCTCTAGCTCTCGAGCTCACGGTCAGCGACTTCCCCGGACCCCCTTTCGCGAAGATTGCCATGGCAAAGCTCAACGACGACGACGTCTTGGACTTCGCAGTCGTGTACGGGACCTTCGTCACCAGGTTGGACACGCCAGTCGGGCAAGAGGGCGGGCCAGACAGCTCGCCCGCAGCTGTGAGTAGGGTCGTCAGCGCGGTCGTTCTCGCGCTGAGTGAAGGTGACAGCTACGTGACAGCGGTCGCGCCCCTCGATGTGGAAGACGATCGCGCAGTCGATGCCGTCGTTCTGGACGGAAAGCTCGTAATCGTCGGGCAGCAATATCTCTACCGGCTGGATGCTGCGTCAGGTACCGCACAAGCCTTCGCGGCGCTCGGCCTGGAGGCCTTCGTTACCGAAGCGCTGGCAGGCGAATTCAGCGGCGACGGTCTACTGGACCTGTTGGTCTTCGACGGGCTGCGCAGTTACCTGTTTGCGCAGGTACCACTCAATCCGTAATTGCAACCGTAGGCCACAGGGAGACGTAGGATGCGCGTGCCGTGCTCGACGGAACCCTGATAAGCGACCGGTTCGAGCTGCGAGGCGTCGCGGGGACCGGCGGCATGGCCACCGTCTATCGCGCGATCGATCGAACGAACGGGTCGACGGTGGCGCTCAAAGTTCTGGCGACGGCGGCCAGCGCCGAGCTCGCCCGCTTCGATCGAGAGGCGCGAGTGCTCGAGGCGCTCGTTCACCCGAACATCGTCGGCTACATCACCCGCGGCGCGCTGACCGACGGTCGCCCGTACCTGGTGATCGAATGGTTGGCTGGCGAGACGCTGGCCGCGCGGCTCGGCGACGTCACGCCGACGATTCGTGAGGCTGTCGAGCTGGTGACGAGCCTCGCGCGCGCGCTCGGCCACGCCCACGCGGCCGGTGTCGTCCATCGAGACGTGAAGCCGAGCAACGTGTTCCTGCTCGGGCAGGGCTTCTCCGACGCACGCATCCTCGATTTCGGCGTCGCGCGGCTGTTGCAAGGCGCTCGACACATGACGCGCACCGGAATGGCGCTGGGCACCCCTGCATACATGGCTCCTGAGCAAGCCCGCGGCACGCGAGCCGTCGACGCGCGCGCCGACGTCTACGCGCTCGGGTGTGTGCTGTTCGAGTGTCTGGTCGGCCAGCCGCCATTCGTGGGCGACGACGTGATGGCCATCTTGGCAAAGGTCCTATTCGACGAGCCAGCGCGGCTTTCGGACCGACTGGCTGGTGTGCCGCCGTCGCTCGACGATCTTTGCGCGCGCTTGCTCGAGAAGGATCCCGAGAAGCGCTTCGCGGATGGGGAAACACTGGCAGCGGCGCTCGAGTCGGTCGCGGACGACCTCGCCCCTTCCGACCTGGCGACGCGTCATCCGAGCGGGCGCCCACCCAGACCGCTCACGACGCTCGAACAGCGGCTGGTGGCGGTGGTCGCCATCGCCCCAGAGGGACACGGCAGCGAGGCTCGCGAGAGCGCGAGCACCCTGGCGACAGAAGCCGCGGTACCAGCCATCGACCTCGCCAAAGAGGCCGCCCGCCTCGGCGCTCGCTTCGCTCCGCTAGCGGACGGCTCCGCGATTGCCTTCCTCGAGGCCTCCGGCTCGGCCACCGATCTGGCGTTGAGAGGCGCTCGCTGTGCGCTCGCCTTCCGCGACCGCTGCCCTACCTTGCCCATCGCATTCGTCATGGGCCGCGCGGTCGGTGGCGGAGAGGTGCCAGTCGGAAAGCTGATTGATAGAGTCGCCCGAATGATCTCCGCGAGCGCCTCGCGGGCGGAGCCGTTCGCCCTCGGAATCGACGAGCTGGTCGCCAGTCTGCTCGAGTCGCGCTTCGATATTGCGACCGACCAGGTTGGTCAGATGTTGCGCGGCGAGCGCGAAACGCCTCCTTCATCACGCCTGTTGCGCGGCAAAGAGAGTCCCTTCGTGGGTCGCTCCCGAGAGATCCGCATGCTCGAGGCGCTCCACGACGAATGTATGGGCGATAGCCTCGCCTGCGTCTCCTTGGTCACCGGCGCAGCAGGCGTCGGCAAGAGCAGACTCGTGAACGAGTGGCTCGCGCGCGCGACGGCCGTCACCGAGTCTGTCGTGTGGTTCGGTCGGGGTGACCCGATGACGGCGGGCTCGCCGCTCGGTTTGGTCGCCGCGCTGGTGCGCTCTGGCGCGGGGGTTGCCCCCGGTGACGCAGCCGAAGTTTCGCGCAATAAATTGAGCGCCTGGGCCGCACTTCACCTCGAGCGCCCGGCGAGCGTCCGCGTCGCCGCGTTCTTGAGCGAGATGCTCGGCGTTCCGTCCCAGGAGCCCGCGGACGTCGAGCTCGCGGCAGCCCGCTCCGATGCGACCCTGATGGGCGATCAGATGCGACGAGCATTCGAAGATGTCGTCGTTGCCATCGCCGCTGTCACTCCTCTGATCGTGGTGGTGGAGGACGCGCATTGGGGCGACGCCGCCAGCTTTCGCTTCTTGGACGCCGCGTTACGGCACGCTCACTGCGCACCGCTCTTCGGGATCGTGGTCGGCCGGCCGGAGGTCGGCCAGTCGCTGCGCGGGCTCACCTCGATGCAGAGCATGTTGCATCTCTCGGTGGGTGAGCTCTCCAAGAAGGGATGCGAACAGTTCGTGGAGGCGGCGCTGCAAGGCAAGGCCGACAAAGCAACGTTGGCCCGTGTGGTCGAGCAGTCCGGCGGAAACGCGTTCTTCCTCGAAGAGCTCGTTCGCTTCGTCGCCGAGGGTCGCGCGTCGGAGCTGCCGGCGACGGTCCTTGCGATGGTGCAGACCCGGCTCGAATCACTGGCCCCCGAGCTGCGTCGCACATTGCGAGCCGCCAGTGTCTGTGGGCTGTCTTTCTGGCCGGACGCTGTTCTGCATCTGCTCGGCCAAACGAGCTCGAGCGGCTCGCCGGGCCCCGACTCGAGAGCGGGGTCCGACGCCCTTTCGAAAAACTTGCTTGCGCTCACCGCCGCGGAGCTTATCGAGACGGCCACCTCCAGCCGCTTCCCTGGGCGCCAGGAGCTGAAATTTCGCCAGGCAATGGTGCGGGACGCGGCGTACGAGATGTTGACGCCGCGCGATCGCGTGGCGGGCCACCGTCTCGTCGCCGAGTGGCTCGAGGCCGCGGGAGAACCTGATGCAATGGCGTTGGCCGAACACCTCGAGCGAGGCGGTGCCGCGCTGCGGGCCGTGACATGGCTGTCCCGTGCTGCCGCACAGGCGCTCGATGGCCACGACTTCACCGGGGCGCTGTCGCTCGTTGGGCGGGCGCGCAGAGCCGCCGGTGACGACACGGCATCTCGCGGAGAGCTGCTGCTGTTGGAAAGCGAAGCGCTGCGTTGGAAGGGCGACATGACGGGCGCCGGAGAGTGCGCCACGGCCGCGCTCGCAGCGCTCGCTCCAGGCTCGCGCGTCTGGTTCTCGGCCGCAGCAGCATTGGCGTCGCTCACCGGCTTGACGGGCGACTTTCAGGCCGCTGCCGTGCTGGCGGATCGGATCGGCAATGGGCCGTGTGACGAAGACGCCAAGTCACTACGCCTCTTGGCGCTGTCTCACGTAGGGCGGCGCCTCTTTCAGATGGGCGACTATGATTCGGCGCGCAACATCATCAGATTGGTCCGCGAGGGCCTCGCCTCACTGCCCGGGCCCGTCGATCCGCGCTTGGATGCCGAGCTCGCTCGCTTGGTCGGTGCCAGTGCCCGCCACGTAGGGGACGTAGCCGGCGACCTCGCGGGCTACCAGCAGGCACTTCAGGCGTTCGAGCGTGCAGGCGATGTACGCGGCAGCTGCAACACACGCGTCAGTCTTGCGTTCTCCTACATTCAGCTCGGCGCCTACGCCCGCGGCCGCGTGGAGCTCGAGCAAGCGCTCGAGGGGGCGCGTCGGTTGGGCCTGCCCAACGTCGAGACGCGGGCCCACCAGAATCTGGCGCTGATAGTGGCGGCCGAGCATGACTTCGCAAAGGCGATCGAGCTCGCTGATCGCGTCGTGACTGAAGCGAAGAGCCGCGGTGACGACCGCTTCGAGGCGTGGACGCGCATCTACCTGTCACGTTTTGCGTATTCTGCGGGCGATTTCGGGCGCGCCAAGCGTGAGGCAGAGCAGGCGCTGGCGAATCTCGCCGGCTCGCCGCCAGCACTCGCGGGCGCTCTCGCCGCCCTTGCGCTCGCGCTGGTCGCTTTGGGCGAGCCTGGCGAGGCCGCGCTGAAGGCCAGAGAGGCCAGCGCCATTTTAAAAAAGTACGACGGCATCGAGGAGTTCGAATCGCTTGTCTGGCTCGCGGTCATCCGCGCGGCTCGCGCACGAGATGAGCACGAGCTGGCAGACGGGCTGTCAGCGAGGGCAGCGAAGCGACTCTCCGAGCGCGCAGCCCCCATCCTCGATGCCGAGCTTCGCAGGAGCTTCCTCGAAGAGGTGGCAGACAGCGCCGACATCCTGGCGGAGGCAAAGCGCGCTCGGCCCTTGCCTGCGATCTCCGAGGTTTGGTCCGGGCGAGCGTTTCGAGAGGACGCAGCTTTCCTGGTCGACGTGCTCGCGGACCATATCGACCAAAGCACCGCACGAAAGCGCCCGGTGGTGAGCGGGTTCAAGGCTCCGAACGATCTCTTGGGCGAGGTTTCAGGCGCGTTTGGCGAGGGTCCGATCATGACCCCGGCCGAGCTCTGCGAGCTCATTCTGGCGCGCTCTCCCGCGCAGCATCATCCGCGTTACATCGGCCATCAAGTCAGCGCAGCCATTCCGCGTGCGGCGTCGTTCGCGCTGGTGGGCGCAGTGGTCAACAACGGCATGGCGGCGTTCGAGTCGGGGCCATTGGCCACGATGATGGAGCGGCGGGTGGTCGATCTGATGCTCGGGCTCATTGGCTGGGCCGAGACCGGCGGTGGCGTGCTCACCTCCGGCGGTTCATTGGGCAACCTCACGGCCCTGCTTTCGGCCCGTCACGCCAAAGCCGGCTTCGACGTGCGGGCGCTGGGCGTCACCGCCGGTGAGCCATTGGCGATTCTGGCTTCCGAGCAGGTCCACTATTCGATCGAGCGGGCCGCGCAGATCATGGGCCTCGGTCGCGAGGCCGTGATCCCGGTGCCGACGGACGCGCGCTTTCGCGTCGACCCGGCTGCGATCGACGACGCCGTCGAGAGGGCGCGCGCGAAGGGTCGCCGCCCCATTGCAATGGTCGCCAGCGCGGGCGCTACGGGCACGGGCTCGGTCGACCCGCTCGACCGCATCGCCGACGCGTGCGACAAACACGAGATTTGGTTTCATGTGGACGGCGCCCATGGCGCATCCGCGCTGCTCTCGCCGCGCCATGCGAAGGCATTGCGAGGTATCCAGCGGGCCGACTCGGTCGTCTGGGATGCGCACAAGCTCATGAGCATGCCAGCGCTCGTGACACTGGTCGCTTGGAAGAACGGCCGCGCCGGTTATGGCACGTTCGCTCAAGACGCGG
>Ga0105046_10008931_pt1 | contig 15721 bp, 2 predicted proteins | sample MAT03_FD_78385 | JGI IMG/M metagenome (GOLD analysis project Ga0105046, IMG submission 78385) | Freshwater microbial communities from Lake Fryxell liftoff mats and glacier meltwater in Antarctica - MAT-03 (megahit assembly) | ecosystem: Environmental > Aquatic > Freshwater > Ice > Liftoff...
CCACCCCCCTCACGCTGGCCGACTGGCGCGCCGCCTACGCCGCCGGCGCGAAACCGGCCCAGTTGCTGGCGCCCTTGCTGGCCCGGCACACGGCCGACGATCCGGCCTGGATCCACCGCTGCAGCGCCGGCTTCATCGCCGCCCAATTGAACCGCTTGGCCGACGCTGGCGCGCACGCACTGCCGCTGTACGGCGTGCCCTTCGCTGTCAAGGACAACATCGACGTGGCGGGCCTGCCCACCACCGCCGCCTGCCCGGCGTTTGCGTTCACGCCCGACCACAGCGCCACGGTGGTGCAGCGGCTGATGGCGGCCGGTGCGGTGCTGGTCGGCAAGACCAACCTCGACCAGTTCGCCACCGGCCTGGTGGGCACGCGCTCGCCGTATGGCGAGGTGCCCAACACCTTCGACGCGGCGTATGTCAGCGGGGGCAGCAGCTCGGGCTCGGCCTCGGTGGTGGCGCGCGGGCTGGCGGCGTTTGCGCTGGGCACCGACACCGCAGGTTCTGGCCGGGTGCCGGCAGGCCTCAACAACCTGGTGGGCCTGAAACCTACGCCGGGCCGGGTGCCGATGGCCGGTGTGCTGCCAGCCTGCCGCACGCTGGACGTGGTGTCGATCTTTGCGCTGACGGTGGCCGACGCGGCGCTGGTGATGTCGGTGATCGAAGGCGCGGACGACGAGCCTGTGTTCCAGCCCGCCACCTTGCAGCCGCCCTGGCTGGGCCGCACCGGTATGCCGCTGCGGGTGGGTGTGCCGATGCAACCCGGCTGCGATGCCTCGCTGGGCTACGACCGGGCCTTCGACGAGGCGGTGGCGCAGTTGCGGGCCTGGGGCCTGACGCCGGTGCCGGTGCACATGGCGCCACTCTGGGCGGTGGCCCAACTGCTGTACGACGGCCCCTGGGTGGCCGAGCGCTACGCCGTGCTGCAAACGCTGATCGAGAGCCGGCCCGACGCGCTGGACCCCACCGTGCGCCGGGTGGTCGAGGCCGCGCGCGGCCACGACGCGGTGTCGGCCTTTCGCGCCCGCTATGCGCTTGAGGACCTGCGCTGCCAGATCGCCCCGCTGTGGCAGGCCATCGACGTGCTGATGGTGCCCACCACGCCTACCTGCCCCACGCGGGCGGCGGTGGCGGCCGAGCCGGTGCTGCGCAATTCCGAGCTGGGCCGCTTCACCAACTTCGTCAACCTGCTCGGCCAGGCGGCGCTGGCGCTGCCGAGTGGCTTCAGCGCCAGCGGCCTGCCGTTCGGCGTGACCTTCATCGCCCCCGGCGGCAGCGATGCCGCGCTGGCGGCGCTGGGCCAACGCTGGGAGGCCGCGCGCGCCTTGCCGCTGGGCCGGATGCTGCGCGCCGCGCCGCTGGCCTGGCCTGCCACCCAAGCTGTGCCGCTGACCGAGCCACCCGGGGCCGCGCCGGTGGCCGAACTGCCGCCGGCCGCCCCGCTGTGCGCGGCCGCGCCCACGCTGATGCTGGCGGTGGTCGGCGCCCACCTGGCCGGCATGCCGCTGCACGGCCAATTGGTCGAGCGCGGCTGCCGGCTGCGTGCGCGCACCACCACCGCACCGTTTTACCGGCTGTACGCGCTGCCCGGCACCGTGCCGCCCAAACCCGGCCTGGCGCGGGTAGCCGAGGGTGGGCCCGTGGCCGGCGTGGCGATCGAAGTCGAGGTCTACGACATGCCCTTGGCGGCGGTGGGTTCGTTCCTGGCACTGATCCCGCCGCCGCTGGGCCTGGGCTCGGTGCAACTGGCCGACGGCAGCTGGGTCAAGGGCTTCATCTGCGAGGGCGCGGCCCTGGCCAGCACCACCGGTGCCACCGACATCAGCGCCTTTGGCGGCTGGCGTGCCTACCGGGCGACAGCAGCATGAACCCCGCGGTGATCGACGACCCGCGGGTGGTGGCTGAAGTCACCGCCGTGTTCCACGCCTATGAGCGCGCGCTGATGGGCAACGACCTGGCCGCGCTGAACGGCTACTTCTGGGCCGATGCCCGGGTCACCCGCTACGGCATCGCCGACAAGCAACTCGGCATCGACGCGCTGATCGCCTTCCGGGCCGGCACCCCGGCGCCCAACTTCACGCGGCGGCTGGAACACCTGCGCATCTGCTGCTTCGGGCCTGACATGGCGGTGGCACAGGTGGAGTTTGTGCGCAGCGACACGCCGCTGCGCGGCTTTCAGACCCAGACCTGGGTGCGCCTGGCCCCCGGCCGCGCCGGCTGGAAGATCGTGGCCGCGCAGGTCGGCATGATCCCGTGGCCCGCTGGCGGCCCGGGTTGAGCCGCGGCGCTGCGTATCATCCAACGGCCATGTCGCCCACGCCACCCAAGCCGGTTGCTGTCACCGTGCCAATGCCGGTCTCTGCGGTCTCTGCAGTCTTGCCGGCCGCGCCGGCCGCACCGGCCTCAGCGCCCGGGCCCGCCACGCTGGCCGACTCAGCCTACCGCCAGCTCAAGCAACTGATCTTCGACTTTGCGCTGATGCCCGGTGACCGCTGCAGTGAAAGTGAGCTGGCGCAGCGCCTGTCGATCAGCCGCACGCCGCTGCGCCAGGCGCTGCAGCGGCTGCAGCGCGACGGCTTTCTGCAGGTCAGCCCGAAAGTGGGCTGGCGGGTGGCGCCGCTGGATTTCGACACCTTCGACGAGTTGTACGACCTGCGGGTGCTGATCGAAACCCATGCCGCCCAGATACTGGCGCTGGCCGAGCAGCGCCCGGCGCTGCAGGCGTTGGCCGACATCTGGCTCGTGCCCGAGGCCGAGCGCCTGGCCGATGGCGCCGCCGTGGGCCAGTTGGACGAGCAGTTCCACATGCGGCTGGTGCAGGCCAGCGGCAACCGCGAGATGGCGCGGGTGCACCGCGAGATCACCGAGCGCATCCGCATCATCCGCCGGCTTGATTTCACCAAGCCGGCGCGGGTGGAGGCCACCTACGACGAGCATGGCCGCATCCTGCGCGCCATCACCCGCCGCCGCGGTGACGAGGCGCAGCGCCTGCTGCGCGCCCACATCGAGCAAAGCAAGCTCGAAGTGCGGCACATCACGCTGGACATGCTTTACCGGGCCCGCCGCCAGGCTTGACGCACCCGCCCTGGCCGCCCAGCCCGCCATGCCTGGGCCGGGGCGACACATCCCGACACACTTGCCCACAGGCACCCCCCCAGTACAGGGGGGTCCATGCCCTGTTGAGGCGATGACTTGGCGTGCGCGGCGACCGATGATGGCGCATTCCGCGCCGCCGTCCGGCAGCGCGGCAGCGCCATGGCCCGGGGGGGGCCAGGTGCAGCGATGTGATTGAGGGTAAACACCATGTCAAAGCGCAAGAATTGGTTCAAACGGCTCCAGCAAGGTTTGCAGCAGCGGCCCGCGCGCACCCCGGCTGACGAAGCCCCGGCCCCGGTTCGCCAGCGCCTGGTGTTTGAAAGCCTGGAGCCACGCCTGCTGCTGTCGGACACGCCGATCCCGCTGCCGGCCTTTGCGCCGGGCGGCACGCTGGCGATCAACCTGCACTCGGGCGACTTGAAGGTCGAGACCGTCTACTCGGGCGGTACGCTCAACATCCGGGTGTGGGACAACACCGTCGGCCTGTCGCTGGGTCAGTTGGCGTTCAACCAGAACGTGCGCATCGACATTGCCGGCCTGCCGGCCATCGGCGACAAGGTCACCGTCGACCTGGGCTACGACGACGGCAACGCCGGCAGCAACCCGGTGGGCGCGTTTTCACTGATGGTCAACCTCGACGGCGGCACCGATGTGCCGCTGGTCAGCAACGACACGCTGACGCTGGCCAGCAGCGGGCCTGACTTTTACAGCGCGGCCAACCTGTTTTTGAAGAGCACCGACGATATCCAGGTCAACAGCGCGGTGCAGGTGGCCGGCAACCTCGACTTCGAATCCGAAGAGGCCATCGCCGTCAACGGCGTGGCGCTGGGTGCCAACGACATGTACCTGGGCGTCACCAAGGCAGTGACCGACGGCATCACGCTGCTCGACGGCTTCAACCTGCTGGGCAACGCCACCGGCAGCATCACGCTGAACAACGCCACGCTGCAGGCCGGCAACATCGGTGTGATCGTCAACACCAGCGTCAACGTCAGCACCCAGGATGCGGCCTACGCCAGCAACCTGATCAAGGTGGCGTTTGTGCAAACAACGTCCAGCGCCGGCATCACCGTGGGCGGCGGCACGCAAGTCACAACCAGCGCGGGCGCGCTGACGCTGCGCGCCACGTCCACCGTCAACGCCACCACGCTGACCCAGCCCGACAGCAGCAGCACGCAGAGCGACAAGGACGCCTCGATCGCGCTGGCGGTGCTCAACAGCGATGCCAGCGTCACCGTTGGCGGCAGCGCCCGGCTGACGGCAGCCGGCGCACTGACCGTGGCCAGCAGCAACACGGTCACCGCCTCGACCAAGGCCGACGGTGGCGCGGGCTCGTCCAGCGGCTCGGCGGTGGGTGGCACGGTGGCCGGCACGGTGCTGGGCGGCGCCACGCGCACGGCCATTGCCGACACCGCCTCACTCAGCGGCAGCACGGTCACGCTGTCGGCCAATGCGGTGCGCAGCGTCGACACCCAGGCCAAATCCACGCAGGGCGGCGCCACCAGCGGCGGCACGCCCAGCACCGGCACGCAAAAGCTGCAGCAGCAGGGCGCCAGCACCAGCGACGGCTCGTTGCAGCTGGCCGCGGCGGTGGCCTTCAGCAATGTCAGCGGCGACAGCGAGGTGCTGGTGTCCACCGCCGGCAGCTTGACTTCTGCCGGCGCGCTGGCGATCAATGCCGCCTCCAGCTTGGCCGGCCCGGCCGGCGGCGTGATGACGCTGGCCGACGGCTCCAACACCCAAGCCGGTAGCGCGGGCATCGGCGTCGGCGCGGCGATCAACACCGGCAACGTTGCCAGCCGGGTGCAGTTCTCTGGCGCCACCACGCTGGCGGCGCCCGGCGGCGTGGCCGCGCTGGCCACGTTGAGCAGCGCGCAGTTCGGCGCCCAGGCCACCGCCGGTGCAGGCGGCTCCAGCGTGGGCGTGGCCGGCGCGCTGGCGATCAACGCCGGCGTCACCAAAGCCGAGGTGCTGCTGACCCCCACGGCCAACCTTGCGCTCACCGGCGCCACCGCGCTGCAGCTGAAATCGCAGGCCACCACCACCGACTCGGCCAAGGCGGTGTCCCAGGTGGATGCCGGCAACAACGCCATCGGCGTGGGCGCCTCGGTGGCGATCAACGTGTCGGACGCCACGTCGCGGGCGCTGGCCGACACCGGCTCGCGGCTGGCCGGCGCCACTGCCGGCGCGGTGACGCTGGAAGCCACGTCCAACAACACCGTGGCCACTGCGGTCAAGGGTGGTGCGGCCGGCGGCACGGCGATCACACCGGCGGCGGCGATCACCATCGCCACCACCGATACGCTGGCCGAACTGCGCAGTGCCGCGCAAACCCTGAACGCGCAGAGCCTCGCGATCAACGCCGACCATGCCGGCACGGCCACCACCACCGCCGAGGGCGCGGCCCAGGGCAGCAACGTGGGTGTCGGCATCTCGCTGGCATTCGCCTCGATGGTGGATACCACCCGCGCGCTGCTCGACCGCCCGGCCGCGCTGGGCGGCGCACTGGCAGTCACCGCCAGCAGCCGGCAGGCCAGCACCTCTACTGCCAAGGCCAGCGCCAAGGGCGGCAAGCAAGACGACGGCACGCAGAACGGCGGCGTCGATCAGCAGGCCGGCGCGCAGCGCGGCGCGGGCGACAGCCAGGCCGCCGGCAAGGGCGGCCGCAACAGCGGCGCCGCGGGCGCCACGCCGCAGGCCAAAACCGCCGACAAAGACGGCGGCGCCAGCGGCTCGTCGTCGGTCAACGTGGCCGGCGCCGTGGGCATCGGCATCGGCAGCTCACGCACCAGCGCGGCCATCGGCAACGGCCGGGCGATCACCGCTGGCGGCGCCGCCACCGTCAGGTCCACCGCCGATACCGACGTGGCCAGCGTTGCCGATGGCACGGCGGTGTCGCCCAGCGGCGGCACCAGCGTGGGCGCCGCAGTGGCCATCAACGTGGCCGACGTGTTCAACCGCGCCAGCATCGGCAACGCCACCACCGTGAGCGCCCAGGGCATCACCGTGGCCGCCGAGATGCCCAACGCCAACGCGGTGCACACCTTCTCGGCCGCGGCCACGTCGGGCGCCAGCGGCGGCAACATCGGCGTGGCCGGCTCACTGGCGATCAACCTGGCCACGCTGCGCACCGAGGCCCAGGTCGGCGCGGGCGCGGTGCTGGCCAGCAGCGGCGCCGGCGCTGTCAGCGTGCGTGCCCAGTCGGCCAGCAGCGACAAGGCCGAAGCCAAGCCGCAGGCCGGCAGTGGCGGCCAGAGCGTGGGCGTTGGCGCGTCGGTGGCGGTGCACGTGGTCGACGAAACGGCGCGGGCCTGGGTCGACAGCGGCGCGGCGCTCACCAGCGGCGGCAGCCTGGGGGTCACCGCGGCCAGCAAAAACACGCTGCTGACCACCGCCGAGGGCGGTGTCAAGGCCAGCGGCTCCAGCGGCGTCGCGGTGGTGCCGGTGGCAGCGGTCACCGTGGCCAACTTCGATACCAAGGCCGACGTGTCGGGCACCGGCGCCTTCAGCGCCACTGGCACAGTCACCCTCGGCGCCAGCCATGCCGGCACGGCGGCCACCAGCGCCATCGGCAATGCCACCGGCACCAGCGCGGCGATCGGCGCGTCGGTTGCGGTCGCCGTGGTCACCGACACCACCACCGCCTTGCTCGACCGCAGCACCACGTCCACCGCCGGCTCGGTGGCCGTTACGGCCAGCAGCCAGCAGGCCAGCACCGCCACCGCCAAGGCCAGCGCCAAGGGCGGCAAGCAAGACGACGGCGGCGGTGACCGCAAGGGCGTCGACAACCAGGCCCAGGGCCAGCGCGGCAGCGCCGACTCGGCGGCGGCCAGCCGCGGCTCGCGCGACAGCAGCGGTGCCGGCGCCAGCCCCAAGGCCGAGACCGCCAACACCGATTCACAAAGCCAGTCGGGCTCGAGCGCGATCGCCGTGGCCGGCGCGGTGGCGGTGAACCTGGCGCACAGCTCGGCGCGCGCCACCACCGGGGCCAACCGCATCATCACCGCCGCCGACACGGTGACGGTGCGTGCGACCGACAACCTGGTCGCCAGCAGTAACGCCGACGGCTCGGCGGTGGCCACCGGCGGCAGCGCCGGCGTGGGCGTGGCAGTGGCGATCAACCTGGGCACCGTCACCAACGAGGCCCGCATCGGCTCGGGCGGCAGCATCACCGCCGACGGCCTGACGCTGGAAGCCGTCACCGGCCCGGCCGGTGGCAATGGGCCTGCCGAGCACCGCTTCACCGCCATCGCCAAATCCGGTGCCGGCTCCGACAAAGTCGGCGTGGCCGGTTCGTTTGCGCTCAACGTGGTCACGGTCGACACGGTGGCCAACCTGCCTGGTTTTGCCTCGACCAACCTCAACGGGGGCGACCTGCGCCTGCGCGCCGACAGCAGCACCCGCACCGACGCCCAGGCGCTGCCGGTCGGCGACGGTGCCTCGGGCGGCAGCGTGGGCGTTGGCGCCTCGGTGGCGCTGAACGTGGTCGACACGACGACCAGTGCCACGGTGTCCGACGGCGCGGCGATGTCGGGCACGATGGCCCATGTGCTGATCCAGGCGGTGGGCGCGCACAACGTCAAGACCACCGCGAAAAACGGCGCCGGTGCCGGCGCCTCGGGCAGTGGGGACGGCGTGGGTGTGGGCGCCGGCGTGGCGCTGGCCATCGTCACGCACCACAAGACTGCAGCGCTGGGCGCTGGCAACCTGCCGTCCGACACGCTGAACGCGAGCGGCAACGTGACGATCCAGTCGGCGCACGCCTCGGCGGCGCAAACCGAAGCCAGCGGCGACGGCGCCGGTGGCAGCGTGGGGGTTGGGGCCTCGGTGGGCATCAACATCCTCGCGGATGACGTGCGCGCGCAGGCCAACCGCAGCGTGGCCGCGGGCGGTGCGATCACCGTGGAGAGCCAGGTGGCCGCCGGCAGCACCGACACCGTGCAGGCCAGCGCGCAGGGCAACAAGAAAGACGGCAAGAAGGCCGACGCCGAGGCCGACAACCAGGTCAACAACAACCCGAACAACGGTGGCGACAAGGCAGTGCCCAAGGCGCAGGACGGCGCCAGCGACGGCAACGCCAAGAGCGATTCGGAATCCAGCAACAAGTCGGCCGACGTCGGCGTGGCGGCGGCGGTGGGCGTCAATTATTCGGTGCTGGACAACCTGGCCGAGGTGGGTGCGGGCGTCAGCCTGGCGTCCAGTGGCGGCGCGGTGCGGGTGTCGGCGATCGCCGAGCTCGACATGACCACGCTGGCCACCGGCCAGGCGATCGACCTGCAAACCACCACCAATGTCGGTGCGGCCGTCGGCGTGACGGTGGGCGACGTGGACAGCCGCGCCCGCACCGGCGCGGGCGCCAGCCTGCGCGGCAGCAACGTCACGGTGGAGGCGCGCCAGCCCGACGGCGCGCGCTCGGATTTCAAGACCTGGGCGCTGGCAGCGGCCGGCGGCAAGGACTACGGCATCGCCGGCTCGGTGGCGGTCAACCGGGTCAGCTATGTCACCGAAGCGGCGGTGGGCGCCGGCAATACGCTTGCGGCCAGCAACACCGTGACCGTGCTGGCCACCAACGACATCGGCCTGCAGACACTGGCCGGCGGCGCCGGGTTCGGCAAAAAAGCCGGCGTGGGCGTGGGCATCGCGGTGGCCATCGTCAACCCGACCAGCTACGCGACGGTGGGCGACAACGCCGTCATCAACGCTGCCGGCGACACCACCGTGCGTGCCCGCACCACGCTGAACCCGCTGGCCATCCCGCTGGGCGACATCCCGTTGCTGCCGTCGTCGGTCGACGTGATGTCGATCGCTGCGGGCGGCGGCGCGTCCACCGGCGGCTCGGCGGTGGCCGGCTCGCTGGTGGTCAACGTCTTCACCGACGACACCCTGGCCAGCATCGGCCGCAACGCGCTGGTCAACCAGAGCGGCACCGCCCAGCTCGGGCAGGACGTGACGGTGGAAGCTTTGGACCACACGCGCATCGTCAGCATCGCCGGCGCGCTGGCGGTCACCTTCGATTCCAGCGGCGTCGCGTTTGGTGCCGGCGTCGATGTGGGTGTGCTCAACAAGACCACACGGGCCAGCATCGGCCGTGGCTCGCTGGTCAAGGCGGCGGGCGACATCAATGTCTTGGCCGATGGCGCCGAGGACATCGTCTCGGTGGCCGCCTCGGTGGGCGGCAGCGGCAGCGTGGCGATCTCGGGCTCGGTCAGCGTCTACGTCGCCAACACGACCACCCGCGCCAGCACCGAAAACGGCGCCGGTGGTGCCGGTTCGGGCACCAGCCTGGACGCCGGCAACCGCATCGGCGTGCGTGCCGATGGCCACTTCGACTTCGTGCCGGTGGCCGGCTCGCTGGCCATCGGCGCGGGCAGCGCAGGCGTCGGCCTGTCCAACACCACGCTGGTGCACAACGACACCGTCGAGGCCCGCATCGGTGACCGCGCCACCGTGGCCGCGCATGGCGCGGGCGTTGCCGTGGAAGCGCAGTCGTCTGAAGACGTGACCTCGATCGCCGCCAGCGGCGCGGTCGGCAGCAGCGCCGGCGTGGCCGGCTCGGCGGCGGTCAACATCCTGAACGAGACCACGCTGGCACGCATCGGCAATGGGGTGAGCTTCGACGCCACCCCGCTGGGCGGGTCGGCGGCCTTGCCGGTGGTCTACCTGGATGCCGAGGACAACACCACGCTGATCACGGTGGCCGGCTCGATCGGCGCCGGCGGCTCGGGCGGCGTGGGGGCCGGCGCGGCGGTGACCAAGACCTCGAAGATCACCGAGGCGTCGATCGGCTCGGCCGCCAGCGGCAACGTGCAAGGCAACCTGCAGGTGCTGGCCGACAGCCGCGAGGACGTGGTCTCGGTGGCCGCCGCAGGCGGTGGCGGCGGTGGTGCCGGCATTGCCGGCGCGGCCAGCGTGCTGGTGGCCGACGTGGTCACCCGCGCGTTTGTCGGCGACGACCCGTCCGATGCCGTTGGCAGCCTGGGCGCCGGTGGCTTGCATGTGCGCGGCAGCGGCCAGATCTCGGCCAACGACAACCTGGACGTCACCAACGTGGCCGGCACGCTGGCGGTGGGTGGTTCGGCCGGCATCGGTGCTGCGGTGGGCGTGCCGGTGGTCACCAAGCGGGTCGAGGCGTTTGTGGGCGCCGGCCAAAGCCTCACCGCCGACGGCCAGAGCACGCTGGCCGTCAATACCGGCGGGCTGACGATCGGCTTCCAGAGCGCGCCGGCCAAACCGGCCAACGCCGACATCCAAGGGGGCCACAAGCCGACCAAGGCCGATGTGGCCTTCGGGCCACCCGACATCGGCCAGCTGGTGGACGCCGATTCGAATGGCACCAAGGACGGCGGCCTCGACACCAATCACGATGGCATCGACGACCGCAATGGCGATGCGATGTACGGCGGCGTGCGGGTGGCCAGCCTGGCCACGCAGGCAGGCTTCAGCGGCTTGTCGGTGACGGCCACCAACCGCGACAGCGTGAAGAACTTTGCGATGGCGGCCGGCGGTGCCGGCGCAGCGGCGGTGTCGGTGGCCGCCGGCGTCAATGTGTTCGACACCACGGCGCGGGCCTACATCGGCAACGGCGCGGTGGTCAACGGTGACGGCAGCGGTGCGGCCGCCGGCCAGTCGGTCAACATCCAGGCCAGCAACGATTTTTACCACCTGGAGGTGGCCGGTGCGCTGGCGGTGGCCGCCGGTGCCGGCATTTCTCCGGCGGTGGGCGTCTCGGTGATGACGATGACCACCGAGGCTTACATCGGCAACGGCGCCACGGTGCGCGCCAGCGACGATGTCGTGCTGCGGGCGCGTGCGGATGAAAACCTGTTGGCGATCAGCGCGGCGGTGGGCGGTGGCACGGTGGGCATTGCCGGCGCGGTGACGGTGCCGGTGGTCAGCAACACCACGCGTGCCTTCATCGGCAGCAATGCCACGGTCAGCGCTTCTGGCGACGTGGCCGTGCTGGCCGCCGACAACAGCAAGATGCTGGTGGTCTCGGGCGCGCTGGGCGCCGGTTTTGTCGGCATCGGGGCCTCGGTCGGCGTGATGAACCTGGGCAAGTCGACCAATGCGTACATCGGCGCCAACAGCGCGGTCGACGCCAAGGGCTTCGGCACCGGCATCGGCGGCGTGCTGGACGGCGGCGCCAATGGCGTGGCCTCGTTCAACACCACCACCGCGCATGGCGTGGTGGTGCAGGCCACCGCCAGCGAGGACGTCACCCACCTGGCGATTGCGGCCGGTGGCGGTTTTGTCGGCATCGCCGGCGGCGTGGCGATCACGCTGATCGACAGCGACACCCGGGCCTGGGTCGACAACGGCGCCCGCATCAACCGCGACAACGGCAATGCCGGCGCGTCCAGCCAGCAGGGCGTCACCGTGCGGGCGGGCAACCGCGTCAACACCTTCTCGTTTGCGGGCGGCTTGGCCGGCGGCTTTGTCGGCATCGGCGGCGCGGTGGACGTGGGCAGCATCAAAAACGACACGGCGGCCTTCATCAAGGGCGGCGCCGACGTGGCCGCGCGTGGCAACGTGGTGGTGGGCGCGCACCACCTAGACAAGAACTTCGGCTTCACGCTGGCGCTGGGCGGCGGTGTGGTCGGCATCGGCGCCGCGGTATCGGTGTGGTCGATCGGCACGCCGTTGTCGGCCGACTACCAAAACAGCCAGGGCCAGACCGGCAACGCCTTCAGCGCCAACAGCGGCGACCAGCAAAACAAGGCCGCCGACCAGGGCGGCAGTGCCAACAACAAGGTGGCGGGCCAGGTGGGTGGTTATTCGGGTGGCAATACCAATGACAGCAAGACCGACGCCAACGAGCGGCTGTCGGGCATCGGCAAATCGGCACAGACCAGCCTGAACAACAAGGGCCCCAGCGGTACCAGCCTGCGCAACCTGATCGCCAGCAATGCCACGCCGGCGGGCACGCAGGCTTATGTCGAAGCAGGCGCGTCGGTGCGGGCTGGCAATGGCATCACGGTGGATGCCAAGGACCGCACCGAAGCCGAGTTCATCGGCGCGGGCGGCGGCGGCGGGCTGGTGGGCGTGGGTGCCACGATCCGGGTGCTGAACCTGGCCAACAACGCCCGCGCATCGGCCGGGGGCAACCTCTACGCCGGTGGGCAGATCCGCGTCAATGGCGAGGTCATCGAGGACGTGCAGCAATATTCGGTGGCCTTCGGCGGCGGCTTTGTCGGGTTGGGTGCCTCGGTGTCTGTGATCAACGACAAGAGCACATCCCAGGCCTTCATCGCCGATGGCGCCACGGTGGACAACGCCGGTTCGATCTACATCACCGCCACCAGCGACCAGACGCTGCGCGCGCTGACCACCAGTGTGCAGGTGGGCGCGGCGGCCATCGGCGCCTCGTTCACCCGTATCGCGGTGGGCAATGACGCCGCCACCGACACCTATGCCGGCATCGGCAGCAATGTGCGCATCGGCCAGGGCACCGGCAGCGTGGGCAACATCACGCTGCAGGCCAGGTCGCATGTGGCGGTCACGCTCAACACCTTCGCGATGGCCGGCGGCGTGGTCGGGCTGACCTTCAACTTCGCCTATGCCGACATCACGCCCGACGTGCGCGCCACCATCGGCGCGGGCAGCCGCATCAACAGCAGCGGCGCGATCAAGGTGCTGGCAGGCACCGACCACAACGCCCAGACCGAGGTCAACGGCGTCAGTGTCGGCGCGTATGCGGCGGGCCTGAGCCTGGCGAAATCCAACCTGGACGCGACCGTTTCGGCTGAGGCCGGTGGCGCCATCACCGCCGACAGCGTGACCATCGCTGCCGGGCAAAACGTCGACCCGCTGACGATGCAGGCGATCCACCAGGTGTGGGGCGGCGACATCCGCGGCGCCTTCGCCACTGCCGAGGCGCCCTCCGTGGGCTTGGCGACTGCCAGCGCGTCGCTGGCAACGGCCACCAGCACCGCCGACGTGGTGGCGGCGGTCAGCGCCGGCGCGGTGTTCAACGTCACCGGCGCCGTCAGCGTGCGCGCCGACGGCATCAATCAGTCCAAGGCCGTCGGCCGCGCGCTGAGCGTCAGCCTGGCGGTCGGCATGGGCCTGCTCAATACCCGGGCGGTGGCATCGGGCAGCAACAAGTCGTCGATCGGCGCGGGGGCTAACGTCACCGCCGGCACGCTGCTGTTGCAATCGGACGGCATCGACCACGCCGACAGCGACAACGACTCGACCAGCATCGCCGGCCTGGGCAGCATCGGCTTCAGCTTCGCTGCGTCCGAGGTGGCCCCGACCGTGACCGCCCGCGTTGGCGAAGGCTCGACGGTGACCGTGACGGGCACGATGTCGGTGCGTGCCAACAGCATCACCGATGGGGACTCGAAGGCCCACCGCACCGGGCTGGCCTTGGGCCTGGACTTCGGCATGATCAGGGGCCAAGCCACCGTCACGCCGACGATTGCCGCCACGGTGGACTCCAGTGCCGCCAGCCCGACCGTGGTGACCGCTGGCACGGTGGACATCGAAGCCCGGCACGGCTCGCCGGTCTCGGTGTCCGATGGCACGCTGGCCAGCATCGACAGCAATGCCGACCTGCTGACGACTACCGCGCCGCACGGCCTGACCACCGGCGACAGCATCCTCTACACCACCAATGACAACCCGGCCATCGGCGGGCTGGTGGCCGGCAAGAGCTACGGCGTGATCGTGTTCAACGACACCGTCCTCAAGCTCGGTGACCCCTTCACCGGCAAAGACGTCAGCGACACCTTCGACACCATTCACTTCGCCACCCAGCACGGGCTGAGCACCGGCGACCGGCTGGAGTACGGCTACCTGTTCAGCAGCGGCGCCTCGGGCGCGATCGGTGGCCTCAACCAGGGCACCAAGTACTACGTGCGGGTGATCGACGCGCAGACGGTCAAGCTCGGCAACTCGTTGGCACAGGTGACGCAGAGCCTGAAAACCTTCCAGCCCGCGGCGGTAGACAACGTCAGCGACGTGATCACGCTGGCCAGCCACGGCTTCACCGATGGCCAGGCGGTGACCTACCGCGGCCCCCGGTCGGCCACCTTCAATGGCTTCGCGGTTGACCAGGCGGCCGACAAGATCGCCATCGGCCAGGCGCCCAACGGCAACGACTTCGTCACCGGCAACCGGGTCACCTACAGCGTGTCGGGCGTCGATGGCCGGGCGCCGGTGGCACTGGGCGGGCTGGGTAACGGCGGCAGCTACTACGTCTACCGGGTCGACGCCGACACCATCAAGCTGTCGGCCTCGGTGATCAAGAATGACGGCACCGACGTTTTCATCGACCTGGTGCGCAGCAGCGGTTCCGACCAGTCGTCGCACCGGCTGGTGCGCTTCGGCGAAAAGACCGTGACCGGCCTCGAGGACGGCCGCAGCTACTACGTCAAGCGCATCGACGGCAGCAGCTTCCGGCTGGCGGCGTCATCGGGCGGCGCGGCGATCAACCTCGATGCCACCGGCGTGGCCGGCACGCAGTACATCGGCGTCGAGGGCATCGATTTGTCGGGCACCGGCGTCACCGGGCAGCATTACCTGTCCTACGACCTGTCGGGCGGCCTGGTCGGCAGCCAGCGCCTGGCCGGCGCCGGCGGCTTGATCGCCACGCCCGATGCCTACGGCATCGACGGCGTGTCCTATGCCAACGGCGCCGGGCCGTCGTTTGCGCTGCTGATCGCCGGTGTCGGTGCGCATGCCGGCGTCGACGTCAGGCCAACGCTGGAGGCCGGCACCGGCGAGGCCGCCCGCCTCACTGCCAGCGGCAACGTCACGGTCCGTGGCACCAGCTTTGGCAACGCCCAGGGCTACTCCGGCGTGGATACCGGTGCCTTCCTCGGCAGCATCGGCTTTTCGGGCCTGCGGCTGAACCTGGACCTGAACACCCAGGCCCGCGTTGGTGCCTCGTCAATGATCGAGGCCGGCGGTGACATCACCGTCGAGGCCGAGAATCGCCATGTCGCCAGTGGCACGGCCTACGCCGGCGGCGGCGCGGCCGGCATTTCGGTGACCGGCGCCACGGCCGTGGCCGAGGCGTTGCCGGTGACACTGGCCAACATCGGCGCGGGTGCCAACCTGCACGCCAAGGGCAACATCAACGTCTACGCACGCATGGGCGCCAAGGGCGAGATGCGGGCCGATTCCAGTGCCTATGCCGGCTTGGGCTCGGGCGGTGCGGGTGAGTCGTTCTGGGCCATCGGCAATGCCGACAACGGCTTCAACTCGGCGCCGCGCGAGACCACCGTCAACCTCGACGCCAATGCTCACCTGCGCGCCGAAGATTCACTGAACCTCTACGCGCTGGTCAACGACGTCAACGTGGCCACCACCACCAACGCCGCGGCGGCATCGGCGATTTATTCTGACCCCGACGCCGAGTCGCGCACGCTGATCGCCTCGATCGCGCTGGTCACCGCCAAGGGCGGCGCGCAAGCCATCGGCGTGAACTCGCTCGACGCCTTCGCGGTGCACAGCGGCGTCACCAACTATTCGCGCGCGCACGCCTCGGGCGGCAGCGCCTTCGGCGCGCCGGACGCCGACTCCTGGGCCATCAACCGCATGAGCTCGCGGATCATCACCGACGACGGCTCGGCCTTCGGCAGCAAGGACGTGCAGGTCGCGGCGAATTTCAATGCACCGA
>Ga0105046_10008932_pt1 | contig 15721 bp, 7 predicted proteins | sample MAT03_FD_78385 | JGI IMG/M metagenome (GOLD analysis project Ga0105046, IMG submission 78385) | Freshwater microbial communities from Lake Fryxell liftoff mats and glacier meltwater in Antarctica - MAT-03 (megahit assembly) | ecosystem: Environmental > Aquatic > Freshwater > Ice > Liftoff...
CCCGAAGGCAGGTGATCTCCAGCTTCAGGTAGTTCCAGAAGGTGTAGCGCAGGTCGAGGTTGTCGGACACATCCGGGACCCAAGCCTTGCCACCGATCTTCTGGTGCGCATAGCCGAAGTCCACAAGCATGGCGTGATCGAAGGCCGGAGCGCCCGAAACCTTGGCGAACCCGAGTTTGCGAAAGCTGCCCAGTGTTCGGTACATGTTCTCCGGCGCGGTGACGATCGCCACCGCGTTCCGTGCCAGTTCAGGGAACGCCTCCTTCACCCGCAAGGCCTGCTCCCGGGTATTGCCACCTTCCAGCAGGGTGCTGATGCGCGTGGCATGCACACCGCGCAAGACCAGTTCATCGACCATGAGCCGCATCGTCATGGTGTCATCGGGATGCACCACGACCAGATCAGCTTTGGGGTAAAGCTGCGCGAGTTGCGCCGCGCAATGCAGCCGAAGAAGTTCAGGTCCGGAAGGCATGCCGCTCCCACCGAGCACCACGATGTGGCCGGGTGCCGTGGTACACAACCCACCCGCAGTGCCCAACCAGCGGTGCGCATCGAAGGGCACACGGGTGAAGGCAAGGACGATCATCACCAGGGCGAAAAGTCCGAGCACCCGCACAGCATGCCGGAACCAGCGCGCAACAATACCCGCCACGGGCGCAGCGAGCATGCGCAACGTGGGCAGGAGATCGCGCCAACGGGACATCGCTGCAAAGTAGCACGCGGGTCCGGCGCGTCGGACGAACTACAGGGCTATCGGGTCTTGAAGCCACTGGTACTGTAGTTCCTAACGGCTGCGACCCCCTTCGGGGTCGAACCATGTTGTTGGGGGTTTCTAATTGCTGTGTCCCCTCCGGGGTCAGAAATATCCGTGAATTTTGACTCCGGAGGGGACACAGCAATTAGCTCGTATCACCCCGGGATGTTCGACGACCCTGAAGGGGTCGCAGCAATGACGAGGCCAACAAGACCCGGTAGCCCTGGGAAGAACTAGGGCTTGTAGTACTTGAGCGCCTCGGGCATGTACTGCTCCAGGTCGCGCATGCGGGTCTCGTCGCTGGGGTGCGTGCTCAGGAGTTCCGGCGGCGCTTGTCCCCCACCCTGGCCGCTCATGCGCTCCCAGAATTTCGGCGCTTCGCGCGGATCGTAGCCGGCCATCGCCATGAAGACCAGGCCCATCTTGTCCGCTTCGCTCTCGTGCTTGCGGCTGTATGCGAGCATCCCCAATTGCGAACCAACACCGAAACTCTGGAGGAACAGGTTCTCCGCTGCCGTGGGGTTCTGGCCTGCGAAAGCGCTCAATGTCATACCCGCACCCTGTAAGGCGATGGCCTGGCTCATCCGCTCGTTGCCATGGCGTGCGATGGCGTGCGCGATCTCGTGGCCCATCACCACCGCCAACCCTTCATCGGTGAGTGTTACCGGCAGGATCCCGGTGTACACCACCACCTTGCCGCCGGGCATGCACCAGGCGTTCACCGAGTTGTCGTTCACCACATTGTACTCCCATTGGAAACCGGCCACACGATCGCTCGCGCGGTTCTCGTCGAGGAATTTCGTGGCTGCGATGGCGAGCCGCCCACCGATCTCACGCACCTTGCGCACGCGCTCATCGCTGGCGGGAAGTGGCGGGTTCTCCTTCAGGAAACCCACGTACTCGGTGCCCGCCATGGCCATCAATTCACCTTCGCCCACCAGGTTCATCTGGCGGCGGCCAGTGATGGGCACCTTGGCGCAGGCTTCCATCAACAGGATGGCCAGCAGGAGAAGGAGTGTGCGGCAGGCCATGGGCATCACAGGATATCCGCGGAGATGCCACGATCGAGCAACGCGGTGCAGCGCGGTTCCAACTGATCGAACGTGCCGCGCTTGACCGAGCATTTCCCATTGTAATGAACGATCATGGCGCACTGCTCGGCCTGGATCAGTTCATGGCCGCAGATCTCCACCAGGCACTCGATCACGTGATCGAAGGTGTTCACTTCGTCGTTGTGAACGATGATCTCCCGCACGGGACCGGTCTCGAAGAGGACCTCCTCCAGAAGCGCCTCCTCGGGTGAGAGATGCAGGGGCATGGATGGTGAACGCATGGTACAAATGTAAATGGACGGTCATCGTTCTCTGAACGTCCCTCCGCGTCGTGGAGATCCTGGCCGGCACGGATGCGTTGTCGGCTGCCCATCCCCCTCAAAGGCGGGCACTCGATGATCCGCCTGTGGCCGACGATAGCCACAGGTTTCCAACTAGCGCGCGCCGCGATCAGGGTTTGGCGAGGATCGCCGGGCCGAATTTCTCCAACAGGGCGTTCGCCTCGCGCATGGGTATGCGCTTGCCGTTGAGGTAAGCGGTGACGAAGGCGTCCTTCACACCGAGCGTAACGGTTTCATCCTTGCGCACGCGGGCCTTCTCCGTGTCCAGGTATACGCCGGTAGTGTAGCGCACCTTGGCGGTCTCCGTTCGTTCGCTGTTCAGCGGGGTGATGTTGAAGAGCTTGTCCAGCGGCACCGGCTTGCTGTACACGCCCACCTGCACGGTGAAGAAGAGCCCCTTCATGGTCTCCACCTGGCGCGCTGGTGCGGCGCCCGGCACGTTGTAGTAAGCAGTGGCTTCCGGTTTGGCGGTGAACCGCGCGATCACTTCCTCCGCCGTCGCCGGATAGGTGGCGAGCACCGTGGCGATGTCCTCCTGTGAGGCCGGTGGTGTAACTGGTGAGACCGGCCGGATGATCGCCGTTGCAACAGGTTCGCTCACGATGGGTCGATCCGCAGTTCGTTGCGCGATGGCCGGCTGGGTGTTGCGCGCCTCACGCATGGCCTCACCCAAGGGTATGCGTTCGCCGTCGCGGTAGGCCACGACGAACGCATCGCGGTAGCCCCGGTCACGCACCTGGTCCTTCGCCGCGGCCGCACCATCGAAGCCGACGAACAGGCCTGCGCTATATCGGGTAAGGCCGTTACCAACGGACTCGCCGGTCACCGGGCTCATGTCACTGAAGACCTCCTGGGGAACCGCGTTGCGGAAGGCGCCGATCTGAACCTTGAACACGATCCCCGCAGGCATCGGCTCGTCCATGGCGATCGCTGTGGCGCGACGCGTGCTGGCCGGTCGAAGTTCGAAGACATCAGCGAGCAGGGGGCCGGGTGCGCCAGCCGGGGCACGTGGCAGGGGCATGGTCCCTTCGCCTTCAGGCTGACCAACAGGCACGGTCCCTTCATTCCGCACAGGTTGACCGGATGCGGGAACATCAGCGACGGTCCCTGCGCTACGTTCGGTCGCACTGGATGCCGGAACAGCAATGGTCGGCGATGATGTGTTCGCCGGTGGATCGATGGACGCTGCGTTGCCCTCGGTCGGCACTGGTTCCCGCGCGCGTGCCGTCTCCGCGCGATCGATCGGCGCTGCCGCCGTTGCGGTGGTATCCGCAGTGCTGGGCGTTTCATTCCGGACGGCATTGGTGGTTCCGGTCGGGGTGGGTGTTGGCACAATTGAAGTAGTAGACCGCTGCCCTGCGCTGTCCTGCGTTCCTTGAGCGGTGCGGGGCGCACTGGCCAGTGTGCGGGCTTCGGCGAGCAAGGGCTCGGTGCGCCGGGTGCGCATCTCCAAAGCCATCAGTTCAGTGGAGCGATCGGCAGGCATGCCTTGCAACAACACGCTGGCCTGGTTCTCGTTGATCGCGGCGGCACCACGCAAGCGGGCCGATACGTTGTCCAGGGAATCCGCGCGCACCAACAGGACCGACGCTCGTTCGTTCAGCACACGGGAGCGCTCGGTGGCTTCGGTGGGCGAGAGACCTGTGGTGGCTGAAGCACTGGCTTGTTGTTGGAGCATGCGCCCCACTTCACGGTTGCTCGCGGCGGCATTGGCCGCTTCGTCCGCTGCGTCATACTGTTCCAGCGCGCGTGTCTTCGCCTGGAAATACCGACTGCGGTCCGCGTTCTCGATAACCAGGTCCTGCTCCTGGGAGGTCAGGTAGTAGTACTTCACCAAGCGATCGCGGTAAACCCTGGCCTGCTCCGCTTCGTGTTGTTGCTCCAGCGCTACGCGCGCCTCATCGGCCTTGGCCAGTGATGCCGCATGAATGGAATCGGACGCGGCGCGTGTGAGCGCCGCGAGCTTTTCGAGACGGTCCCGATCGCGCTTCTTTCCGTTCGCAGCGCTATCGGCGAGCAGTGTGGCCTGATCGGCGAGGTCCACGGAACGGCGCTGCATGGCGGCGGCCTCCTGCGTTGCACGCTCGGCGCGCATACCGAGCAATCGGGGCTCCATCTCCGGATCCATCATGGTCTCAGGCAAGATCACGCCCTCGCTCGAAAGGAAGTTCTCGTACAGGTGCAGTGGACGGCGGGCCTCCTCGGTCAGTTGGGCTTCGGTCAGGCGCGCTTGAGCGGCGGCCTCGGCGCTCGCTTGCTGCGTGCTGATCGCGTCCGCACCTGATCCGGTGCTGGTCGGTGGACCGGTCGTGGTGATGCCAACTTCCGTCGACACCGCGCTTGTAGCGGTCGTATTGTCCACCGTGGTGCCTTCCACAACGGCCACCGGTGTCGTTGCGATCGGATCTTCAACGGTGGGTTCAACGTCGCCGTCGCGTTGCGACCTACCATCCGCGCCGAGTTGCTCGCTATCGGAGGGCAGGTCGATGCCGAGCACTTTAGCGGCGATGGGTGAATAGGCCAATGTTTCGCCGCGCGTGTGGTCATCACCGGACAGGTAGTTCTGTACGGTGATAGCGCGGTCCAGTTCACGCAGGGCGCCCAACTCCATGGCGTAGGCCTGCCGGTAGAGGCTGTCGCGTTCCACGATGTCATCGATGCGATCCGCGCGCTTCCGAATTTGCGCGGCGCCATCGAACTGCTGTCTCGCATCGGCCTGCAGGCTTTGCGCCAGGAGGTGCACCGGTTCGCTGGGGGAAAGTCCACGCGTCGCGACCTTCGCCGTGATCCGCTCTAGACTGTCGTTGGCGGACTTCCACTCTTCCTTCATCAAATACGCACTACGCTGGCCGAGGTCGGTGCGGATGATGAGGCGTTCGTCGATCATCTGGTCGGTCTCCTTCCGAAGTCGCTCCTGTTCACGGCCCACGGACATGCCTGCCAGGACGTCCTCAAGCGAATCGATCCGATCGGTCAGGTCTTCCATACGACCGATGTCGGCATCCTTGAAGGCCACCGCATCGTTGACCGTCATGGCACGATGGTGTACCGTACTGGCGAACACCTCCTCCGGGTCGCGAGCGACAACAATGAACCTATCGTTGATCGGATCCTCACCCGGGGCATAGCCGATGGTGCGCGGGGCACTGCCTGTGTTCGCCGCCGGTACGGACGGATCGGCCCCTGCGAGCGCGTTGAGTTCATCCTGTCGTTGCTGAAGCTGTTGCTCGCCTTGACGCACATGGTCCTCGCGCATCTGGCGCAGGCGGTCCAGGCGCGGCAGCACCTGGGGGGCCTGCTGCGGCGCGAGGTCCAGCACGGCGACCTGGCGGGCCATCTCACCGCGCAGGCTGTCGGCGAGCATCAACTCCAAACCGTTGAGACCGGCCGCACGTTCATCGGCGTCCTTCAATTGTTCAAGGCGTTGCTTGTCACCGGCATAGTCCGCGAACAGCTGTGCCAGGATCTCTCCCTCCTCCGTGTTGGTGTCGAACACCACGATCGGCCGGTCCATCTGCACCGGGCCTGAGGTCAACTCTTCGCGTTCCGCAGCATCAAGACCACCGGCCGATGCGAGCGTTGTGTCCGCGTTGCTTGGGACGTCCGCGGCGGCGAGGCGCTGGTCCAGTTCGGTGATGCGACGTTGCAGGCTATCGCGCCGTGTACGGTCACGCTCGGCCTGCATCATCTGGGCGAGTTCCGCACGCTCGTTCTCGAGGAGGAAGCGCTCGTTGGCCGCCTGGGTCGTGGCGACCTCCTCCTGTCCTACCCCGCTCATCGATGCGGTAGCCAAAGGGCTCTCGGCGCCATCGCGTACGGCTTCCGCTGTGCCGTTCGTCGTTACACCAGATCCTTGCGCCGTGCGATCATCGCTACCGACCGGTACTGTTGTGGATCGCTGCGCCATCGGATCAACGCCTGCACGCCGGGCCTCGCTTCCAACATCGCCTTCCTCGTTCCCACCGGTCACTGGCACTGGCGTGATCGTGGCCGTCTCCGGCGCGCGATCACCGGTGGCGCCTTCTTGCAGTGTCGTGGTGCGACCGATGGCTTGTTGAGCGCTGCCGCTCGCATCGCGATCCGCAGCCTGCGTCGCCGCGCGACCCGTACCGACGGCGTTCCCAGTGGAGGCAAGGTCCCAATCAAAGGTGCGCGCCTCCATTTCAGCGGGAGTGGCGGTGAGCAAGGCGTCGTAGCGCTCGTCGATCTGGATCGCTCCGATACGCTGCCCGGTACCCGTGATGCGCAGACCGAGAGCGGCCACCTGATCGGTGGTCAATTCGGTGCCGGCACCACGATCGGTGGTGGTCAAGAGATGGCGCGTGAGCGATGCTTGTCCGCGCAACGCGGCGGTCTCCTTCTCCAGGACGGCGGCTTTCGCGAACGCGGCGGCGGTCTCGCTGCGCAAGTGTCCGAGTTGCGCTTCCAACTCGGTTATCTCACGACCCAATTCGTCCTTGCGGGAACGGCTGCGTGTCTCCTCCTGTTCGCGTTCCAACCGCGCGACACGGTCGGTGAGTTCGTTCTCGTCAGCACGTTCTGTGTTGGCTTTGCGCAATGCCGTCGCCACTTCCTTCTCGTGTTCGGTCACGGCGCGTCGTGCTTTTTCGGCGGCGTCCACAGCGGCGTCCGGTCCGGACTTGGTATCGATGCGTTCCTTCAACGCTACCAGGTGGCTGAGCGAGCGCGTGTGGTCCTTCGCGGCCAGGCTGGCGGCCAGATCGGTGGCGAGCTTGTCCGCGGCGGCGGCCTGTTGCTGGGTCGCCATGCGCTCGTTGTCCAGTTCCGTTCCGGTGCGGAAAGCAGCGCGAGAACGCAGGTTCGCTTCGCGCGAACGCTGGCGGGTACGCGCAGCCTCCACCATGCGCGCGTTGCGCGCTTCCTCCTCCGTGTCGCTGGTCGCGGAATCCACCAGGGCAACGGCTTGGGCGGCGGTTCGATCCGCTTCGGCGGCTGCTTCCACCGCCAGGGCGAAGGCCTCGTCGCGCTGTGCTTCCAGATCAAGGGCCTGGCGTTCAAGTCCGGCTGCGTCCGCGTTGGCGAGTTCGATCGCTGCGGCCTCATCAATGTCACCGGTGAATCCCGCGCGGGTCATGATGTCCCCGGTAGGTTCAGGTTCCGGCGGTGCGGCCTCGGCGATCGACGCGTTCGCGGTGATGTCGAGGCGGGCGCGACGTTTGATCTCGTCCAGCGACAAGGCGATCAGGTCATCGTCCAGCGGTGCGTCGAAGTAGTTGCGGATGGTGAGCTGTTCGAGGTCACCGTTCAGTGCGAGGGTCAGTTCCTGCCGATAAGCGCGCGGCCCGTCATTCTTCGGCACCTCCACCACACCGGTATGCGTTTTCCCACTGGGGCCACATTCCACGAGGTAGCGGAAGCTCCCGCTGCGCGGCAGCGAGAGCACGTAGGATCCATTGATGTCCGTGCGCACATCGGCCACACGTTCGCGGGTCACGGCATCTTCCACCTGGATGTGGGCCTTGCGGTCCTCCTTGTCGATGTTGCTGGCGAAGGTGCCCTTGAACACGGTGATGATGAGCGGCTGTTGCGCGGTCCCTACGCGGTACACGTGGAGTTTGCCCTGACCGCTGCTGCGGCCGCTGGCGAAGCACGCTTCCTTGTGCTCACCGTCCACCATGTAGAAGAGGTCGTCGTCCGGTGTGTTCACGGCGAAGTCCATGTTCTCCGGCCGCCCGAAGGCATCGAGCCCGCGATCGTAGGTGGAGCGGAACACATCGAAACCGCCCATGCTGTTGTGCCCCTTGCTGCTGAAGTAGAAGGTGCGACCATCCGGGTGAAGGAAGGCGAAGTCCTCGTCTTCGTTGGTGTTGATGTACCCGGCGAGCTTGATGGGAACGGCGAACTTCCCATCGGGCATCAACTCGGTGCGGTAGATGTCCCGCCCGGTCTTGCCGTCCTTCCCATAACTGCTGAAGTAGATCGCGCCCCCTTTATCCGGCAGGTAGACCAACTGATAGCTCTTGCTCTTGCGGTCCAACGCGGTCTTCAACTCCTCGGGCAATACCACGATGCGGCCCCCGATGTCGGTGAGGTCATAGAACCGGAAGAATTCCGTGCCCTCCACCTCCACCTTGTTGCGCACGGTGATCTCCTTCAGGTTGCTCAGCAGCTGCTCGCCGTTACGGCACTGCTTCTCCAGGCTCTCCACGGGCAGTGCGGCCAACGCCTTGTTGCCGCTTGTGCCCCGGAAACGTTGGTAGGCCACCTGGGCATCCTTGAAGCGATAGCTCAAGTGGTAGGCGCGGCCGAGCCAGTACCATGCAGCTGCTGGAATGGCCGGATCCTCCGTGGCGTACTTCAGGTAACTAACGGCTTTCTCCTTGTCCTCGCCATCGAACAGCAAGCAGGTGCCAAAGCGGTAGTTGAGTTGACGGTCGCCCGGAGCAAGGCTGACCAGCTGTGAGTACATCGGGAGAGCCTCGGCGAAACGCTGCTCATCGAAGAGGGCGTCCGCTTTGGCGCGAAGCTGCTGGTCACCGCCCTGCCCAAGGGCGAAGAGCGGGAACAACAAGCCGATAACTATGCCCAGGGGGCGGATCATTTTCCGAGAGTGCGCCCTTGTACCGCGCTGAGTGTGCGAGGGTTTCATGGATCACCGCCGCCCCTGCCAGCGCGACGCATGCGGTTCTCCTCCCCCCGCCACAGCCGCCCGATGTTCTCCCGGTGCGTGTAGAAGACCATGACGCAGAGCAGGATGGCGAAACCGATCTTGACCGCGCTGATCTCCCGATAGATCAATACCACGGCGATCGGGAAGGCGGCCGCCGCGCACAACGAGCCGAGCGACACGTAGCGCGAGAGCAGGAAGACCAGGGCGAAGACCGCCACGCAGATCCCGGCCGCACCGGGGTGAACGGCGAGGACACCGCCCAGCGAGGTGGCCACGCCCTTGCCGCCCTTGAAGCCCGCGAAAACCGGGTACAGGTGACCGATCACCGCTGCGATGACCAGCGCCACACGCAGCCACATCCACGGACCGGTATCCGGCTGGAGGTCGCTGAAGTTCGGGAGCACCCGCACGGGGATGAAGCCCTTGAGGATGTCGAGCAGCAGAACGGGAACACCGGCTTTCGGCCCTAGGACACGGAAGGTATTGGTGGCGCCGGCGTTGCGGCTGCCGTGCTCGCGCACATCGACCCCGAAGAAGGCGCGGCCCCACCAGACACTGATGGGTAAGCTGCCGCACAAGTACGCCAGGACCATCGCGGAAATGCCGTACACCCAGGGGAAGTCCATGGTTCAGAGCCCGAATCGTGACCGGAAGTCGTCCACCTTTTTCTTGTTCGTCAGGATGAACTGGTAGGCCGCTTCATCCTTCTTCGCCTCCAGCACGCGCTTGTCGTCCTTCAACTCGGCCAGCATCGTGTTGAACTGTACGTCGCTGCTGTAGGCATAAAGGTAGTTGCGCGTGTATTGGAAGAAGTAGTAGGTCTGGTCGTCCAGCGCGAGGTAGATCGTGAGGATATCGCCGCTGCGCTTACGCTCGACATGCACTTTACCCTTCAAGTATCGGTAAACGGGCTTCTTCAGGATCGTGGCGATGCCGATCTCGCCATCGCTCACCCAGCTCTGCTCGGGTCCGTCCCAACGCATTTTCACATCACCGAGCACCAGCGGCTTCACCAGTTCATCCGGCAGCTTCTTGATCTCGCCCTTGATGCTCAGTTCGCTGATCAGTTTATCCGAGCGCTCCAAACCGAGCACCTCGCGCAGCATTTTCTCATAGTAGGTCTTTGTAATGTCCACCGCTTTCTGTTCCGGGTACGCGAGGATCTCTGTGGCCATGCGCTCCAAAGCGTTGTCGAAGAAATGGAAGTCGGCGATGAGCACGCCGCTGCCGCTGGCCTTCTCGCCATCCGCCTCGAAACGCATCGCGCCCACATCGGTGAGCTTCACGCGGCCCAGGTCCACACCGAAGTCGATGCGGCCATCGGCGATGATCGCGCAGTTCTCGGTGGCGAGGCTCACCAGATCGCCGGGCAGGTCGCGCTTGCGGATCTTGTCCTTGTTGGAGATCATGTACTCCTTGCGGCCCTTGTCGTAGTAGAGCAGGCCCTTCGCGGTAATGATGGGTTTGTCCTTGCCATCGCGCGTGCGGCTGAGGAAGGTGCCGTAGGTCTTGAAGGGATCCTCGTCGCTGAGGTAGATGCCAGCGCCGATCAACGCGCCTTCTTCATCATACAAAGTGTCAGCAACGGGAATGAAGACCTCTGCCGGATCGATGGCGCCGGTGAAACGCATCCAGTTGCGGGCCAGCGCTGCACAACCATGCTGGATGCGGGTATTGCCGGTGAAGGTGAGTTCCTTGACGCTCGCGGTGAGCATCACATCGCCGAAGAAATCGAAGGCAGGGCTAAGCTGGAAGTCCTGCTCCTTGGGGATGCGGCCAACAGCGCGGGTCTGGTACGCGGTATCCACCCCGATACTGAAGAGGTTGATGGGCAGGGAGCGGTTGGTCTCGTCCACATAGTCGATGGTACCGGTGGCGGTATAGTTGCGCCGGGCCTTGATGTTCGCCGTGGCGTTGTAAATGCGGTGGAATTTGGAAACGAAGTTGGCCGTGATCACAGCGTTCGTCAGCGGATCCATCTCCGCGTTCCTGCGAATGAGCAGGCGCATGCTGTCGGGCGTCACGAGCGCATCGGCCACCTGGATGTACTGCACATCGACGGCGGTGATCAGGTGCTTTTTCAGGTCATAGCGCGCCTTGGGCGCCATGAAGGCGAGGGAATCCTGGTCCGGCCGGATGCTGATGAAGTTGGAACCGGAGAGTTGGAGGTCCTCCGAGCCTGCCGCAGCGGTGCGGTCGCTCTCCAGTTCGATGTCGCCCTGGTCCATGAACCATTTGAACCGGTCCATATAACAGATGTACTGGTTCACCGGGAATTCCACCTTGGTCTCCTTGCCATTGCTCACGAACTCACCGATGCGCTCATCGAGTTTCACGGTGGCGTTCACGTTGTCCGTGCGGAACGCGATGCTCGCCGTGTCACCCTCCGTAAGCCGGAAGTCCGAGGTGTCAGCGTGCAACTGCAAGGTCTCGAACTGGAACAGTTTGGACTTCAATGTCGCGTTGCGGAAATCGATCAATCCGGCACCGGTCATTCCGCTCGGGGTCAGATCGGTGAGGCCGTGCAGCAGGGCTTGATCACCGTACATCACCAGCGGCTTGCGCAGTTCTTCCGTGCGCAGCACGTCGCGCCCAGGCTCCAGCCGCACGAAGAGTTCACTTCCGGTGACCTCGGGCACTTTGCTCGGTGTGCTGCTCGCGATGTTCACCAAGGTGTCCGCGCGGCCCAAGGTGCTGTCCGGGCAGAACACGAGCTGGCGCGAACGGAGCTTCGTGGTGAGGTACGCGAGCTCGCCGCTGCCTTGCAGCCCTTTGTTATTGAGGGTGATGGTGCTCGTGAACTTCGCCTTGCGACCGTATAGCGGCAGGCCGGCCTCGCCGGTCTCACGCACGAAGCCCAGCGCGTAATCGGGCTGCAGCCCCAATGGTTCGCGGATGTCCGGGAAGATGCCTCCTGAAACGAGCGTGCCCATGAACGAGAGGCCCGCGTTGGAAAAGTTGTCCAGCGAGTCGATCTGGAAGGGATCGCTGCGGTAGTAGAACTTGTCCTTGTTGTACACCCCGCGTTGTATGGTAAGCTTGCTGTAGAACACGAAGCTCTCCTGCGTACTGTTGAACTTGGGGAACTGGGGGTACTCCTCCTGTTGCAGGCCGCTCTTGTTGCTGGGTGCATCGATCTCCAGTGTCCCGGTCACCTGTTCCAGCACGTTCTTCACCCGCACCAAGGTGGTGAGGCCCTCTTCGTTCGGCGTGAAGCTGGTGGCCATGAACGACACCGAATCCACATTGATCAGGTCGATCACGAACGGCGCGTAGTGGAAGTAGTACTCCTTGCCATAGTACTGGAGCTTTCCAGCCTGTACGCTGCCACCGAAGGTGAAGTCGCGGTCCTTTTTGATCGTGATGGTGCGATCGCTCGGAAAGATCTTCACGTCCTGCGAATCGCTCATGAGGATGCGCGAAACGCCGAGCATGGTGAGGTCGTTGTTCAGCAGGTTCAATGTGGCGTTCACGCCATCCTCCGTGGAGCTGTTGAACTGGAGCGCGTCGTAGTCCTGCTTCCCGGCGCTGTTCAAGATGTGCTGGCGCAGGCGTGGGGCCACCTCCACCCATTCGGTCTCGGGATCATAGGTGAGGTAGCCCTTGTTCGCCATGTCGATCAGCAGCGGGATCACGTTCTGCTTCTGCATGCGGCTGAAGACGGCGAACTCCTGCGCATAGAACCGGCCGCTGTTCTGTTTGCTGAAATCGTTGAGGCGCACCAGTGGATGTATGTTGTCGATGCCCAGCATGCCCATGTAGCGCTTCTCGCGGAAGTAGTTGAAGCTCTCGAAGCTGGCGCGCGTTTGCGTGCTCCCCTGGAGATTGCCGATCTGTAGCAGCGGATCACCCTGCTTCCAGGTGAGCACCTCGAAGTACATGTCCAGCTGGTGGTACGTGTCATAGAACGGTGCCTTGCTCAAACCCTCATCCTTCTTGATCAGCGAGAGTTGTCTTTTGTCCTTCATGAAGCGCAGGCTCACGCTTTGGTGGTAGAGCGAATCGTTCTCCAGGCGGATCCGCACGGCGACATCGTCGCTGGTGATGCGCTCCGGCTCGATGGTGAAGAGCAGGCCGCTGGAGATGATGAACGGGCGCTTGTCGCGGTAGAACGTGAGGTAAGCCGGTTCCTCCTTGGTACCATAGCCCTGCAGCTTGGCGCCTTGCATGGTGAAGCCGCCCTCGAAGTCGATGCCTTCGGCGATGTCGCGGATCTTCCGGCGCCGCTCATAGCTCTCGAAGCGCGGGTAGCTGGCATTGTCCTCATCCACGTTGGCGAGCACCTTGTCGCTGAGGTGGCCCAACAGGGCGCGTTCGAAATACGGGTCGTTGAACTGCACGCTGTCCACGTTGTACGCGGCGCTCTTCATGCGGATCTCGTACGGTCCGCTCCATTCGGCGAAGGTGGCCGTGGGCTTGAGCCCGGCGCGCTCCCAGGTCACTTTGCCGCCGGTGCCCTTCCAGATCTCGGTGGTGGGCCAGTAGGTGCCGCTGGTGTTGAGGATGATCGCGCTGTCGCCTTTGGCCACGCAGATCAGGTCGGTCTTTGCGAAGATCACCTTCGGCACGCTATCGAAGGCGAAGGTGAACTGCTTGCTCCGGCTCCGCCACTGCGTGCTGGCGCTGCTGAACATGGTGTTGTCCTTGAAGAGCCCGGCGCAAAGCGCGATGAAGGCGCTCACGTTCTGCTTCTTCCCTCCCTGGACCAACTTGTCCATGCCCTGCATCCATGCATCGAACTCGGCACCGCTGCGTCCACCGCTCGGGAACGCGGCCACCGCCGCCAGGTAATCCCTGAACTGCGGGAACGCTTCGAAACGCTTCTTCAACATGAAGTTGGCGACCTCCACGATGCGCACGCGCTGCACTTCGCTGTAGTAAGTACCGTTCCACACCGGAGCGAAGGTCCCTTCGATGAACGGCCTCCCCTCCTTCTTGTCGGCGGTGACCAAGAACTCGGTGACCTCCTGGAGGAAGAGCGCCTGGTCGCTGCTGAAGGGTTTCGTTTGCGCGAACACAGGGGTGGTGACCATGCCCAACAGTGCAAGTACGGCGAAGGAATTCCCAAGTGTCCTCCTCATGACTTCTTCCTGCAACCGAGCAACGCCCAATCGCCTTCGTTCAATTGTTCGGCCAGCAGGAAGCCCACCTGCTCCGCGCGTTCGGCCAGCAGGTGCCGGTCGGTGGGCACAAAGCCGCTGAGGAAGAGGACACCACCGGATCGGAGCGCATTGTACATCACCTGCATCGCGTCGAGCAGGATGTTGCGCTCGATGTTCGCCAAGATAACTTCGTAGGTGCGGCCTTCGAGAGCCGCCGCCGTCCCCTTTTCCACAGTGATCGCGTGGCAATTGTTCCGCACCACGTTCTCGCGGGCGTTATCCACCGCGCCTTGATCGATGTCGATCGCCGTGACCGTTGATGCTCCCATGCGTTCAGCCAGGATCGCGAGCACACCGGTGCCACAACCCAGGTCGCAGACCGTGCGGCCCGCAAGATCCAGGCCCCCCATCGCCTGCACCATCATGCGGGTGGTGGCGTGGTGACCCGTGCCGAACGCCATGCGGGGCGTGATCACCAGTTCATGCGCGAAGCCGGGTACACTGGGATGGAAGTCCGCACGAATGCGCACCGCTTTACCCACCTCCACGGGTTGGAAACTGCTCTCCCATTCGGCGTTCCAGTTGCGAGGGGCGATCTCGCGGCTGGTCCAACTGACGGTCACATGCGGGTCGCGCAGCGTGAGCAGTTTCGCCAGTGCGGTCGACTCGAAACGGTCGCTGGGGATGTACGCCTTCAATTCGCCCGACGAACCGAGCGGATCGGTGAAGCTCTCCTCGAAGCTGTCATATCCGATGTCGCCCAACTCGACCATCAGGATGTCGCGCCACGGATCCACTGGAGCGATGAGGAAGGTGGCTTCGGTGTAGGTCATGCTCGGATCGTGGTCGGTTGTTCCTTGTCCGTTCTCAGTCTGCAGCCCGGCAACCGAGAACCGGCAATTGAGAACTAGGCTTTCACGCGCCCGGCGATGCGTACCAACTCAACGAACTGCTCAGCCACGAGCGAAGCGCCACCGATCAATCCTCCGTTCACGTCACCGTTGGAGAAGAGGCTTTCCGCATTGTCGGGTTTGCAACTGCCGCCGTAGAGGATCGGCACCGCACCAGCTATATCACCGGCCAAGGCGCGCAACTCCTTCCGGATGAAGGCGTGCATCTCCTGGGCCTGCGCGGCCGTAGCGGTAAGTCCGGTGCCGATCGCCCACACCGGTTCGTAAGCGACGACAAGCCCCACCAATGCAGCGGGATCCAACGCACCCAATGCTTCACGCATCTGGCGGCCGACCACTTCGAAGTGCTTGCCTGCTTCGCGCTCGGCACGCACCTCGCCGCAACAGTAGATCGGGGTGATGCCCTGCTTCAGCAAGGCCATGATCTTCTTCCCCACCACCGCATCGGTCTCGCCGAAATACTGGCGCCGCTCGCTGTGGCCGACGATGCACGCTCCTATGCCAAGACTCTCCAGCATCGTAACGCTCACTTCCCCGGTATAGGCACCCTGGTCCGCCTCGTGGCAGTTCTGCGCAGCGATGATGAGGCGCGTACCCCGCGTGTGCTCCACCGCCATTTCCAGGAAGGGAAAAGGCGGAGCGATAACAACGTCAACGTTCGTGGCCAATGCATCGACCTGTCCCGCGACCGTGGTGATCAGTTCATACGCTTCCGCACGGCCCTTGTGCATCTTCCAGTTCCCGGCAACGATCGTTCTCATCGGGCGTAAAGATCGCATCCACCGGGAAGCACCGGACCGCGGTGCAGCTGTGTACTCAAGAATGCGGGATCACCGTACCCGCGCCTTCGCCTCCTCGAACGTCGGTGCATCGTTGCCGTGCCATAGCCCGCGCACCGTTCCGCCCTGCAACAGCATGATCCCCGGATTC
>Ga0105046_10008933_pt1 | contig 15720 bp, 9 predicted proteins | sample MAT03_FD_78385 | JGI IMG/M metagenome (GOLD analysis project Ga0105046, IMG submission 78385) | Freshwater microbial communities from Lake Fryxell liftoff mats and glacier meltwater in Antarctica - MAT-03 (megahit assembly) | ecosystem: Environmental > Aquatic > Freshwater > Ice > Liftoff...
ATTATTCTACAAAGCTGTTGCTCCTAAGGAGCAATTGTACCATTTGGTATTTCACTCTACAAAGCTGTTGCTCCTAAGGAGCAATTATACCATTTGGTATTTCACTCTACAAAGCTGCTGCTCCTAGGAAGCAATTGTGCAAATTGATATTTCTTTCTACAAAGCGGTTGCACCTTTTCTATTTTCTATAAAGCCATTAATTTATAAAACCTGTTTTTGCCCCTTAGGGGCAACAGCTTTGTAGGATCAAATGGGAAGACGTATTACCGCTCCGTAGGTGCGGCACATTCCTCGCCGAAATTGAAAACCTGCCATTTTTTATTTCCTTTCAATTATTTTCATAATGATCTGTAAAATTGCCACATGGTGAATGCCCTTTATCTTCATGCTGATTTTAATTTCACTTCAAAATCCTTCATGTTCTCTATTTTACCCTGCACGTCAAACATATCCTGCGCTATCATAGTTTTTAACCTCCACAACATGTAAGCATCGCCGGTGGTTTCTTTTGCTTTGCTCAAAAACTGGTGAATGATTCTGGATGCTTTTTGCCAATCGGCTGTTATAAATTTTTTAAGTTCTGCATCATAAAAATCATAATCTGCCTGTAACAGTTTTTTTCCGCCTTCCAGCAATCGAACGCCCTTACTTTCATTGCACAATTTTGTCCATTCATCCGGATCCACTTCAAATTCGCTTAGCGTAATTTCCCTGGCCAGTTTTTTAGCTTTCAAAAATTCCTTTGCAGGAATTTCACTCAGCCATGCAGGGTAAAAAATATGGCCCTTTTCATTAAAGAAAGGCAGGTTGTTTAAATAAAGAATAGATACTCTTCCCTGGAATTCTTTCATGTATTTAAGCAACCAATAATATCCGCTTACATCATGTTTATTTTGCGCAGCCCAAATCCATACCTGCTCTTCTTCATTTCTGCGCATGGTGCCCACCAGTTCTGCAGCCGTTTTGTAATCATCTACCTCAGCACTATCAACTTTGCCTGCGTAATCACCTCCGGCTAACACAGCTCTCCACCATTCTTTGCGGGCTTCTATTCCTTCACCTACATAAATATTATCCAGCGGACCCACGGCATAATCATCCTTTATTTGAATCACATCGCCTGCAAGGCCAGCCCCGGCAGGTGAACTTTCGTCCATGCCAATGGCTTCTTTCAAAACTTTTACATCGGGTTCATTAAAAACTATATGTATCATTTAAATAATTGAATTGTTTAATTGTTTTTTGTTTCAGGCGTAATGATATAATAAACCGCTGTGGTAAAAAAATTCCGGATAAATGGAATGGATTTTATCATCTGAAATTGTACCCTGGGTTTCCATCCAAATTTGTATTCATACACAGGGTTGATAAGCCAGTGTTTATGTTGCAAAATTTTATATCCTGTTTTTTTAAGTATCCTTTCAAAACGTTCGATAGATATCCCCGTTTCTTTAATTTCTACCAGGTCTTCTGAGTATTGATTATTGGCCTTCATCAACCTTTTAAAAAGTGGCATTGGCAGCATATGCCAATAAGGGGTTTTGCCCAGCCATCCTTTCATCATTTGCTGGTGACCGCCATATGGCATCTGCCATGGAGGAAATCCAAAAAAAATAATGCCCCCCGGCTTTAAGAAATTTTTCATCCAGCCAATAAGTTTTTCCTGGTCGTGAATATGTTCAATTACATCTTTTAATATAATGATGTCAAATTTTGTTCCCAGGTCTTTCTCTGCATCTACATCATAAATGTTGCTGTCTATTAGTCTTACTTTTCCTGATTCCAGTTCCGGCTGCAACCATTCACGGGCTTTTTCCAGCCACAACGGATACATTTCTACACCGGTGCAGGTGCATCCTGCTTTGCTAAAAGCCCTAAGCAGCGAACCTTGCCCGCAACCAATTTCCAACAATTGCATACCTTGTTCAATTGGCATTTCCTGTTGCACAAATGGCAACACCCATTGTTGTGCATTGGACAATTGAATGTCAAAATATTTTTTATAATCTGTATGAAATTCGTACATAGAAATACAACCCCAAACCCCTGAAGGGGCTTACGGAGTTTTTATTTTTTATAGTTTATTATTAATTTGCATCTATATGATTTTTATTTATTCTATTAGTCTCCAATTATCAAAGTGCCAAAGCCCCTTTAGGGGTTTGGGGCAATTTCTTCTATAAGGTCTAACTCCACCCTCAAATTATCAATAATAAAATCCTGGCGCTGAGGTGTATTTTTTCCCATATAATATTCCAGCAGGTTTTGAATATGCTCACCGGTTTCCATGATGATCGGCTTTAATTTCATATCCTGCCCAATAAAACGTGCAAACTCATTTGGACTAATTTCACCCAACCCCTTAAATCGGGTAATCTCTGGTTTTGTGCCCAATTTTTTCATGGCTGCTTGCTTTTCTGTTTCATCATAACAGTAAATTGTTTCCTGTTTGTTTCTTACCCTGAACAGTGGTGTTTCCAGCACATACACATGACCATTTTTGGCTAGATCAGGAAAAAATTGCAGGAAAAAAGTCATTAATAATAGTCTTATATGCATACCATCCACATCGGCATCTGTAGCAATTACAATATTGTTGTAACGCAATCCTTCATATCCTTCTTCTATGTTTAATGCATGTTGCAAAAGATTGAATTCTTCATTTTCATACACCACTTTTTTTGTAAGTCCATAACAGTTTAAGGGCTTACCACGCAAACTAAAAACGGCCTGAGTATTTACATTCCTTGCTTTGGTAATAGAACCACTGGCACTATCACCTTCTGTAATAAAAATGGTACTCTCCTTTTGCTTTTCCAGTATGGCATCTTTATCTTTTCCGGCTGGCTCATCATTGTAGTGAAACTTACAATCCCTCAATTTCTTATTATGAAGATTGGCTTTTTTTGCTCTCTCATTGGCCAGTTTTTTTATGCCGGCCAGTTCTTTGCGTTCCCGTTCATTTTGTTCAATACGCTTTTTCAATGCCTCGGCAGTAGCATTATTGCGGTGTAAAAAATTGTCCAGCTCTTTCATTAAGAAATCGCCAATAAAATTTTTCATGCTTTGGCCGCCTTCACTCACCGTCATCGAGCCCAGTTTGGTTTTGGTCTGGCTTTCAAACACAGGCTCCTGCACCCTTACAGAAATTGCTGCGCATATGCTTCCACGTATGTCGGCTGCATCATAATCTTTCTTAAAAAACTCACGGATAGTTTTTACATACCCTTCTCTGAAAGCAGCGAGGTGAGTACCTCCCTGCGTTGTAAACTGCCCATTTACAAAACTGTAATATTCTTCCCCATATCCATTCTCATGGCTGATGGCCACTTCAATATCTTCTCCCTTTAAATGAATGATGGGATAGCGAAGCTCATCTTCGTTGGTTTTACGCTGCAAAAGATCCAGCAAACCATTTTTGCTCACATACCTTTTATTGTTAAGGTTCATCACCAGGCCTGCATTAAGGTAACAGTAATTCCAAAACTGATTGTCCAGATACTCCTGCACAAAATGAAAGTTTTTAAAAATACTTTCATCCGGTATAAAAGTTACAAAGGTTCCGTTCTCTTCTTTGGTAGCAGCTTCTTTATATTCTTTGGTAAGTATGCCTCTTTCAAATTCTGCCGATTTTTCTTTCCCTTCCCTGTATGCAGTTACTTTAAAATAATTGCTCAATGCATTCACGGCTTTACTACCCACACCATTTAAACCAACACTTTTTTGAAAAGCCTTGCTGTCGTATTTGGCACCGGTATTCATTTTACTCACCACATCCACTACTTTGCCTAAAGGAATGCCACGGCCATAATCCCTTACTGTAATTGTTTTACCATCAATTTTTACATCCACATGTTTGCCATGACCCATCGTATGTTCATCAATACAATTATCTATCACTTCTTTCAGCATTACATAGATACCATCATCAGGGCTGCTTCCATCGCCAAGTTTACCAATATACATTCCGGGACGCAGGCGGATATGCTCCTGCCAATCGAGGCTGCGGATATTATCTTCGGTATAATCAAATAAATCTTTTTCTGCCATAATTATTTTATTGTTCCAACGGTAGTTTTTCAATCAGCCTCCCAGGTACGGTATCCCGAAAGCTTTCCGGATACTTTTACTCTAATGGTATTTTTACTTTTGAGGCTGCAATCTACTAATATTTTTAGTATTTTAAGATAGAGGCAAATATAGTTAAATGAGCAGTCAGAATTAGTGAGTGTTTTTAAACAATTGTGCATAAGTAAAACCGGCAGATTAAAATAATAAAGAGAAGCGGAGTATAAGTTAGATTTGCAGCTTACATATAAAATTTTTGTTATTAAAAATTTACAGACAGATAGAAAAATAATTGAAGCGCAGGCTGCAGAAAAAGAAGCAGAAAACGATGCCTTTCGTATTTTTATTAAACATAGTAATGGAATTAAAATAGATGAGCTTGTTCATGAAATAAATGCAGTTGTAGAACCGGCAATAGATTGCACCGCATGTGGGGCTTGTTGTAAAGTTTTGATGATAAATGTAAAGCCGGAAGAAGCACAAAGGTTATCGCAGCACCTTGAACTTAACTCATCAGATTTTAAAAATAAATATATTGAAGAAAGTCTGCAGGGTCAATTGATCATTAACCAGATGCCCTGTCATTTTTTAGAAGGTACCCGTTGCAGTGTGTATGAACACAGGTTTACCGAATGCAGGGAATTTCCCCACCTGGGCAGAGCAAATTTTAAAGACCGAATGTTTGGCACACTTATTCATTATGCTATGTGCCCTATTATTTTTAATGTGGTGGAGGAATTAAAGATTAGAACAGGTTTTTTAAATGAGTTATGAATTATGAGTGATGATTTATTTGTGATGTAGGATTTATGATTTATAACTTATGATAACTTATGACTTATTACGCTATACTTACTACTTAATACTTGAATTTATGAACTTAGATCTTACAGGAAAAACAGCCGTTGTTTGCGGCAGTACCCAGGGGCTGGGATATGCAAGTGCAGCAGAACTGGCGTTGCTTGGAGCCAATATTACTTTAATGGCCCGTAACGAAGAAAAATTAAAAGAGGTGCTGCAAACCCTTGATAACAGTAAGGGACAAACGCATCAATACCTGGTGGCCGATTTCTCTGATATGAATAATGTAGTGGAAGCCATCAACCGGTTTATTGATGCCGGGAATGCAGCCCATATACTGGTGAACAATACCGGTGGCCCTGAAGCTGGTGCCATATTAAATGCTACTACCGATGAAATGCTGCAGGCATTCAACAACCATTTATTGTGCAACCATATACTTACAAAAGCATTGGTACCGGGGATGAAAGCTGCAGGATTTGGCCGCATTATCAATATCATTTCCACTTCGGTAAAACAACCCATTGCAGGATTGGGTGTGAGCAATACCATTCGTGCAGCAGTAGCCAACTGGAGTAAAACACTTTCATTGGAATTAGGATCATTTGGTATAACTGTAAATAATGTTTTACCCGGATTTACCAACACTACCAGGGCAGCATATGTAATAGAAAACAGAGTGAAGGCCAGTGGAAAATCAAAAGAAGAAGTAATGGCAACATTGGTATCCGAAATTCCTGCAGGCAGAATTGGCGAACCCGGTGAATTTGGTGCGGTGGTGGCATTCCTGGCTTCTCCGGCAGCAGCTTATATAAATGGTATAAACCTTCCGGTAGATGGTGGCAGATTAGGTTGCTTATAAAAAGAAATTTATAGTTATTTAAATAATGAAACATTAAATTTGTTATAGTCATTAATTCATCCTAAAAACAATAAAAAAATGAAAATTTTAAAATTACTACCGGCCCTGGTATTAGTAGCCGGACTTACATTTACAGGTTGCAAACCTAAAGATGCAGACATAAAAGCATCTATTGAAAAAAGTTTAAAAGAAAGCCCTGCCACTGCGGGAGTAATGGTAATGGTGAATGAAGGCGTGGCCACTTTGAGCGGAGAAGTAGCAGATGATGCAACAAAAGCGGCTTTGGAAGCTAAAGTAAAAGCAATGAAAGGGGTAAAATCTGTGCAGGATAATACCACCCTTCCTGCTCCTCCGCCAGCTCCTGTACAAATTACTGCAGACGATCCGCTGACAAGTGCCGTAAGAGATGCTACCAAAGATTTTCCTGAAGTAACAGCAACGGTGGCTGATGGTGTTATTACAGTAACAGGTGAAATAACTGCAGCAAAATGGAAAACTTTAAAAATGGCATTAGATGGATTGAAACCTAAAAGAGTGGATGGATCTGCATTAAAAATTAAATAATCTTTAAAAACTAATATTATGGCCTTACAGGATAAATACAAAGAATTAACAGACGCTGCAACAGCAGCGGGTATCAGCGATCTATTGGTAAGAGAGCAGGATGGCGTTTTATATATAGATGGCACAGCAGCAACCGGTGCGGTAAAAGACCAGCTATGGGATATTTATGGTAAAACAGATCCAAATTTCATGGCTGGAGATCTTGTTTTAAATGTAAAAGTTGCGGTGGATGCTGCAGTAACAAAAGTAAAAGTAACTACAGAAAGCAGCAACCTCAATATTCGTAAAGGGCCCGGCACAGATCAGCCAATAGTGGGCAAAGCTGCACATGACGAAGTGATCACATTGGTAAGCCGCAGCAACGATCAGTGGTGGCTGGTTCGCACTGATGATGGTGAAGAAGGATATGCCTATGCGCAATACCTGACTCCTGTAGAATAAATAAAAAATGAGCAACAATAAAAAACCCATTTCAATTATTGAAATGGGTTTTTTATTTTAAATGAAATACTATTAATGATGTGAATTGGCTTTTACAAAATCGGTTACGAGATAGCTGATTAACTTACCGGTATTCTCATCTTTTGTGCCATCTTCCATTTGGCTGGCACCTTCAGAAATATGCAGGTAAGCAACTTTAGTATCGGTAGAAACAAAATTAATATATTGCCTTGCCTGCAATACAGTAATCCCACTGGGGGTGCATGCACTGCTGAGTGCATATTCAATAGCATCAAGATCTATTTCAATACCGGTATAAGTATCTTCTGTAAAACCGGTTGCTTGAGCCACGGCCTGGATAAAATTCTTTTTTTCATGAATAAAAATATCTTCATAAGTTGAATATTGTATAAATGGATTGGAATGAATTTCCATTAACACATTCTGAGATAAATAATTTTCATGTAACCCTATAATGGCATATTTTCCCAGGTAACCATCTTGCTCGGCATAATGAAATGCATTGCCACTGTGGCGCCCCTCCATGTGCTTAAAATCGGCATGAGAATCAAGGTTAATACAATTAATTTGTGCCAGCGGTATTCTTTCTGATTTATATAATCCTTTACTCACTCCTTTTATAAGAGGATAAGAATTATTGTGTCCCCCACCAATCACAATAGGAATTTTATTGCTTGCTGCAATAATTTTCATGATGGCTTCTACCTCTTCATCTATTGCATTTACTGCATGGCGGTAAGCATCAATTAACTCATCGGGATTATAGGCATTATTTTCTATCAGGTATTTTAAATCCCCAAAATCAAAATGCCCGAGAAGCAATACATCTTCGCCGGTAAAAAAATCATTACTCTGGGTATTTAAGAATTCACTCAAAAAAGGAATCCAGTTGGTATCTGCTCCACCGCTGCCTAAATTGGCTTTTACGCCTATATCTTCCGGAATACCTATCAATACATATTTTGCAGCGCTGTCCCGCAAGCCTTCCGGCCATTCTGCTCCTTCCTTTAAATGCTGAATACGCTCTCCCAGTCTTGTTTCATAACGGCGTACTTTAGTTAAGGACAATATGTCTTTTTTAGAATAAAACTTAAAATGTTTCATTGTGGTAAGTTAGCCAAAATCTTAATTAAACATTTTTTTAAACTGAAAAAATACAAAATCAATAAAGTATTCTAACAGGATATTTTTAAAATTTTCCTTTTTCAAACGCTTATTAAAAGGAAATAAACTTTATTAAATCTCAACCTATATTGATTTCTGCTATATCTTTAAAAAAATTAAACCATTTAACCTAATGAGAGTAATTACTGTTTGTTTTCTTACCCTGTTGTCATTGAGTATTTTTCCATCATTGTTGATGGCCCAAAATAAACCAGATTATAATATTGTTTTAAATTCAGGGAAATTTATTCCGGCACAAAACATAAGCAATATTGGTAAAACATCTGATGTGTTTACTAAAAGTAGTTTTGGCAATAAATATTATGTAGTACTGCAATTTTCTACCTTGCCTTCTCCAAATGAAAAAACGGCTTTAAGCAATGCAGGTATTCGCCTGGTGGATTATATACCAAATAACGCATTTACAGCAGTAGTTGCTGATGATTTTAATTTAGTTGAATTAAAATCCATTCATATCAGAAGTGTGTTTCAATTAACTCCTGATCAAAAAACGGTACCTCAATTAATGAAAGGAAACTTTCCTGCGCATGCTGTGAAAAGCCCGGGATTGGTAGATTTAACGGTAACCACTTACGAAAAATTAAATATCGCCGAAATAGCAACTGCTTTTAATGATTTAAACATTTCTGTGTTGGAAGATATGCCTATGTTCAGAAGTTTTACGGTGAGGGTGCCGCAGCAAAATTTTAAACAATTGGTAAACCTGTCATTTGTACAATGGGTAGAAGCTATTGACCCTCCCAACGTTGTTGAAAATTTATTAGGAAGAACATTACACCGGGTAAATGTATTAAACGATGGTGTAAGAAATTTAAAAGGTTCAGGAATAAATATTGGCATTTGGGATGAAAGTGAAGTATTTGCTCATCTTGATTTTACCCCGTTGGTCAACAGGCTTACCATTATGGAAGCCGGCACACCCTCCAGTCATTCTACCCATTGCGGAGGAATATTGGGTAGCGGCGGTATTATCAATCCTAAAGCAAGGGGCATGGCTCCTAAGGCAAAAATATTTTCATGGAACTTTAATGGAAATATTGCGGTAGAACAAGCTAATGGAATTGCTGCAAACAACCTTTCTGTAAGTACGCATTCCTATGGCGGTACAGCTACCTGCGGGCTTACCGGCTCCTCTGTGGCATACTCTACTACCAGCCGTAATACAGATTTGAATATGAATAATTTTCCCAATCACCTTCATATTCATTCTTCAGGCAACTCTCAAACATCCTGCGCTAGCGGATGGAGTACCATTACCGGTAGCGGCAAAACGGCAAAGAATAATATTTTGGTAGCCAATATTACTTCTACAGAAACATTATCGGGCAGCAGTAGTTGCGGCCCGGTTGCAGATGGAAGGGTAAAGCCGGAAATCAGTGCTTTTGGAACCAACGTATTTTCTACTTATCCCAATAATGCCTATGCCACCATTTCCGGAACTTCTATGGCTACTCCCGGAGTGGCCGGTTCGGTTGCATTATTGGTAGAACGATATCGCCAGTTAAATGCAGGAGCCGATCCAATTTCGGCTTTAATAAAAAATACCATTTTAAATACTGCACAGGACCTGGGTAATATTGGCCCCGACTATCGATTTGGATATGGAAGATTAAATGCTCTATCTGCTGTAAAAATATTGGAACAAAACAGGTATGTTGTAAATAATATTGCTACAGGGGGTACAAATGACCTAACGCTTAATGTACCTGCAGGTGCAGCAAATTTAAGGGTGATGATTACCTGGAACGATCCTGCAGGTACAGCAAATGCAAGTCCTGCTTTGGTCAATAATTTAAATCTTTCGGTTATTAATGGTGCCACCACCACGCTGCCATGGATTTTAGATCCAAACAATCCTGCTACACCTGCAACCAAAGGCGTGGATGATGTAAGTAATATAGAACAGGTTGTTATTGATAATCCTGCTGCAGGTGCTTATACATTAAGAGTAGAAGGTGCTTCTGTGCCGGTTGGCCCGCAGCAATATTCAATCACATGGTCAATAGATCAACCATATATAGAAGTAATTTTTCCGAATGGTGCAGAATCTTTAAACCCGGGAATATCAGAAACAATTACCTGGGATAATGCAGGAGTTACCAGCCCGCAAACAGTTGAATATTCTTTAAATAACGGTACTAACTGGGTTACACTTTCTACTACTGTATCACCAAACACAACCCGTTTAACCTGGACTCCGCCAACCGGAGCCAATACATCTACAGCTTTAATAAGGATAAGCAGCGGATCATTGACAGATGTAAGCGATGCCAATTTTAAAATATTGAGCACTCCTGCAGGGCTTTCTACTTTGGCAGGTTCATGTGCCGCTGGTGAAATAAGTTTTACCTGGGCTGCAGTGCCCGAAGCGACCAATTATGATATTTTAAGATTAGATCAATCTACCGGAGATTGGGTTGTATTGGGCAACAATGTTGTGGGTACAACTTTTACAGCCACCGGCCTTACGCCCAATGCAACTGAATGGTTTAGCATCGTTGCAAAAAACAATACTAGCGGTGCTGTAAGTGAAAGATCAGTGGCCATCAGCCGTGTAATTTCAAACACTGGTTTATCTGCTATGGGTTCCATAACCGGCAATGCCATTATCTGCGGAGCTTCTAATAATATATCGTATACAGTAGCTGCTGTTTCTGGTGCAACCACTTATACATGGGCCGCACCTCCCGGAGCCATTATTGCCAGCGGACAGGGAAGCAACAGCATTCTTGTTAATTATCCTGCAGGCAGCAGCAGCGGCAATATCACGGTATTTGCAAGTGCAGGTTCCTGTCAAACCACTACTGCTTCATTGTCCATTGCTGTGAGCAGTACAGGTACAGCAGCCCCTGTATCAGGAGGCAACCAGGCTCAAACACATTGCACACCTAATACAATTCCTACACTAACGGCTACGGCTAACGTTCCGGCAGGTCATTTGGTAGTTTGGTATAATGCTGCTACCAATGGTACAGTTGTATCCAATCCTATTTTAAACAGTATTGGTACAATTACTTATTATGCCGCCAGCAGGAATTCAAGTACCAATTGCGAAAGCACTGTAAGAACTACTGTTACTTTAACAATCAGTTCAGCACCTGCACCAACATTTACTGCAAACGGACCAACCACTTTTTGCCAGGGAGGTAGTGTAATATTAACCGCCGGTGCAGGCAATGCTTATACATGGAGCAATGGTGCAACCACTCAATCTATCACAGTGAGCAGCGCCGGCAATTATAGTGTAACTGTAGACCAGGGCAATGGTTGCATCAGTTCATCAGGCGCAACTGCAGTAACAGTAAATCCATTACCTGTTATCAGCGTTACTGCCGGCAGCGCTTCTACTTTCTGCCAGGGAGGAAATGTAACACTTAGTGCTACATCCGGTAATACTTACCTGTGGAGTAATGGCGCAACCACACAATCTATTACAGTAAGTAGTGCAGGTGCATATAGCGTAACCGTAAACCAGGGAAATGCTTGTGTAAATACATCCCTACCAGCAATAGTAACAGTAAATCCCTTACCGGTTGTATCTATTACCGCAGGTGGCCCCACCAGTTTTTGTGAAGGAAATGCATTAATATTAACTGCTTCTGCAGGTAGTTCTTATTTGTGGAGCAACGGTGCTACCACACAAAACATTAGTGTAACAACAAGCGGCAATTATGCAGTAACCGTTACCAATGCCAATGGTTGTAGTGCGGCTTCTGCAGCAACTGCGATAACAGTTACTCCAAAGCCTGCAGTGAGCCTTGCGGCTTCGCCTTATACAAGTTTGTTCCCGGGTATTACAACCACTATTACTGCTACCACATCGGTACCGGTTAGTTATACCTGGTTTAGAAATGGAGCAATTGTTTCCGGAGCCAATATGGCTACTATCCCTGTAAACATCGATGGAATTGGTGCCTACACACTGCAGGTGACCAATGGGTCCGGATGTAGCAATATTTCATCTGTCCTGAACATAGCAGATTCTGCTACAGCCAGGATATTCATTTATCCTAATCCAAACAAAGGGCAGTTCCAGGTGAGTTATTACAATGCATCTCCAACAGAAAATACCATCACTGTGTTTGATGCAAGGGGTGCAAGAATAGTAAAGAAAAAATTTGGCATCACTACTTCTTATCAAAGAATGGATATAGATGTAAGAAACCATGGCAAGGGAACTTACAACGTATTGTTAAGCGATAAGAACAATAAGAAATTAGCATCTGCTACAGTGGTAGTATTATAAATTAAATGATGATTTGAAAAATAGGGCTGAATGATTGTTCAGCCCTATTTTATGCCTTGAATGAATGGGATGAAAAGAAGAGGTAGCTCAACTTTAGATGTGAATGCACGGAAAATTCTATCGCAAAGTGTAATAATGAACTTGTGACTGGAAAAATGCCGGCTTAAAATAACGCCCTTACAGAAGCCCTGCCTATGTGAACTGTTTGAGCAACGCCGGGTTTGCGGCCTTCGTAGTTTACACTCATTTCAATATTGCCGGCAATACGTTTGGTAAATTCAATATTCCATAAATAGTTTTTACCGGGTAATAATCCATCAAGTAAAATGTAACCAACCGTGGTATTGGCTGCACCGGGGTATGCTTTAAAAGCTATTTGATCGTAAGTAAATTTAGCTATGATACTGCTGTTGGCAAGTGTGTTGTATTTAACTTCTGCCTTGATGGCATTGTTGTTGGATCTTTCCATAGAATCTATTGTGTTTTTTCTGAAGGACATTGTGTAACCAAGCGTGGCCCGCAGGTTTGATTTGTAGATATAGGAAATGTTAGGTTCAATATAATAATTTAGAATATTATAATTACGGTTATCAAATTTTACGGAGCTGGTATTTAAAATATTTTTTACCTGTCTTAGATTTAAATTACTTACAAAATTTCGTTTTAGATTTAAGCGGATTTTTCCCGAGAGGTTATCCAGTTTACGGCTTTCAAAACCATAAGCCAGTAACGACTTTCCTGCCGACTGGCTGTGAGTAAATTCAAGCCCCCACCTGCTGCTGGTTCTGTTATAAAAAAAAGTATTGGAGATATAGGAGTTCAAAGTGATAAGAGAAGTATCTACCAGTTTTTTATCAAAGGGATTAAAAAGAAAATTACCATCACTCACCGCTTTTTTACTGATCTGCAAAGCGGAACTGCTGGAACTGTTTATTAAAATTTTTCGCAGACCTTTTTTTGACCTGGCAGGATTCATAATCGTTTTGGGATCTAAACTAAAACTGTAATTAAATTGTAAATAATTGGCTTTTACATATTGGTTGGAAGGGGAAAAAACCCGGATATATTTTTTTTGATCCTGGAACAGCGCTTCTTCAAATTCATTTAACTCTGCAATACTGTTTCCGTTATAATCAATCCATGTAAACTGTCCCTGACCTGCCGGCACTTCTACATAAGAAAATTCTCTTTTTTGTTCCTGGCCACTACCCAGTTCATATAACACATTTCCAGTAAGGAAACCCTTCCATTCATTTACATAATATTCTGTTCGGCTCAAGATGCTTTGATCTGCCTTTTGCCTGCTGATGAGCGGATCATCTATTGTTAAATCCCGAAAAGTAACCGTAAATTTTACCTGGTGTTTTTCATTTTTCATTAACTCTGAAAACAATTGATAGTTATTACTTTTATCTGCTTTTTTTAACAACGATCCCTGGGGCAACAGGTCGTTTCTACGGTAATAAGACATCCCCCATTTGTTAGGCTTTTGTTGGTTGGATCTTAGATATACTTCATAAATATTAAATCCAAAACTTACGGCCGTTAATGTATCTGTCGCCTTATTATTAATCCTGTTATGCTCCCCGGTATATTTAAAACCGGTTTCCATGAGCTTCCACTTTTTAATTTCCTTTTTAATATCCAGCACAGGTCTTAGGAAACTGCCTTTATTAAATACATCATCAATAAGGCTAAGGCTGATGTTATTGGTCATTTTCCATCCCTTATAATCAGTGTATTGCTGCAGGCGATGCATCCAACCTGTAAAATCATCGCTTCGCCTGTAATTCATAATTTCATAGCGTACATTATTTCCTTTTGCATCGGCCAGTTTTACTGCTGCATTACTGATATGCTCATCGGCTGCTATTCTTTCGTATGGCAGGCTCCAGTCTCTTAGAAATTCTACATTACGCAAACGCTCCAGGGGCTTGAACCGGCTCTGCACAAATTCATACCCAAGGGTTGTTTGCAAAAGCAGATTTTTTGCACCAAGTTTTATTTTTACATCATCATTTTGCAAACCAAATTTTGCTGCAAAGCCATTATCATTGCTTTTATCTTTTGAAGAGAGCAGGTTTACATCATAATTACTCATGGCCACTTCTGTGGTGATTCTTGTTTGTGGGCTGATAAGATAATTGGCCCCAAGGGTAAATACCTGTAATTTTTTGGGCGTTACTAAAAGTGTTACCGGCTCCCAATCGCCCTGTAGATTATTATTGATATCGGGTTGCGCCCATTCAAACACCCGGCCATTGGCAGCGTTTAACAATTGCCGGTAGTTACCCTTGCCGGGGCCTAAATAAGAAAATGACAGGTTGTATAAAACAAGGCCCGGGTCATTGGATTGTATAAAAATAGAATCCTGTTGAGTTAGGTTATAGAGGGTATCAACTTTTTTATACAAAATTTTTCCGATTGAAAATGTATCTCTCACTGCGTTTTGATCATATGCTTTTGTGATACTATCTCCTAAATCTGCCAGCAATTGTTTTTGATCAGTATTCAGCACCTGGTCTATGGAAGAATTTTTTGCATCCATATTGGAATAAGCGCCGAGGTTAATGGATAATTTTTTCCCTGCCTGCATTTCATCGCTCACATAAATTTGCGAGTTTAAAAAATTGCGGTCACTGTATTCAAACTCTACCTGTATCCTGCTGTCTTTTGTTATCATACGTTTAGGGGTAAACGTAATTTCTGCAGTATTATAATTAATCACATAATCCTGGTCTTCACCTCTTTTTAATAATATGCCATCTATAAAAACCCTTTCGGTGTTGGCAAGAATGATAAAATACAATTCGTTGTTGGCGCCCTGCAGGCGATATGGCCCCTGGTTACCTTCCAATGCAACAACAATATTGCGGTTAAATTTTCCTTTGGCAATGGCACCACTTGCCAGCACAGAGTTTTGAATATTTTTGCCAATGTTGTGATCTGTGATAAATGAAACCCCCTGCAGGCGTTTATAAAAATTAAGAAAATAATTCTTACTCTGCCTGATATCAATATCTCCAAAATTTGCCTGCCATTTTTTCTTTTTTACCTGCAGGTAAATGCGGTCAAAATCTCTCAGGTCCTGCGTATTTCCATCCGGTTGAATGGGGAGATTATTATCTGTGATGGCGGCTGTTAATTCCAGGCTGTCTCCAATAAAGCCATTTAATTGAAGGTTCATACTGCTGTTTACTACTGCATCCTGGTTATTGCCAAATGAAATCGCCCTGCCAAAACTACCTTCCGATTGCAAACCGCCAAAGTCCATAAAGGGGTTGGCCTGCTTACTGCTGTTTCTTACTGTGATTGGTTTTTCTGCTAAAAAGTTGTTCCTTATGCTATCATAATTATACCTGCGTGTTACTGCATTTAATTTAAACGGAAATACACGATAGCTTATAAATACATGCTCTGCCACAGGTTTTTGCAGCCAGGTAAGTTTTGCATTTACTTCATCAATCACATAGGTAGATGATGATATGTTATCAATAGTAAAAGTGTTGGGGGCAATACTGAGCGTATCAAG
>Ga0105046_10008934_pt1 | contig 15720 bp, 16 predicted proteins | sample MAT03_FD_78385 | JGI IMG/M metagenome (GOLD analysis project Ga0105046, IMG submission 78385) | Freshwater microbial communities from Lake Fryxell liftoff mats and glacier meltwater in Antarctica - MAT-03 (megahit assembly) | ecosystem: Environmental > Aquatic > Freshwater > Ice > Liftoff...
CAGCGCCGACCCTCAGGCAGGGTTCGAAATGCCTCAAAGAGCGGGTAGATCGTGCTATCAAGATCAATAAGAACCCGGAGGCCGTGGTGATGGCGATGCAGCTCGGGCTGGCTAATCGCCGCAATCCGACTATCGATTTCATCAAGATGATAGGCGGCATCAGGGTTTTCGATACGAAGATCAATCCGCGTCGGCCCCGGGCCGGCCGCTTTCACGATCTTTTCAGCCCGAGAGCGAAGCGGGGCCATTTCTGAATCTGAGCTTGAACTGTCGTCGGCTTTGCTAATAAGTCAAGTATAAGGGCCGGGGAGCAAGAGTCCTGACTTTCGCAAAAGAATCCACTCGAATCAGAAGTGCCCTGCCTAAAATTAACCTGATGAGTTCGCGCAGCGACCCACTTCAGCTACCGCCCGCCAGCTCTGGCTATCAGTCGCGGCCGCCCTCAAGCCGACCTCGGCTCGAGATTGAGGAGCATCAGCGTTTTGATCGAACTCTTCTTGAGCGAGCCGAGGAGCTGCTCCCGAGCTCATTTGCCGCTGTTGATCTCGGCTGTGGCAACGGCGAGGTCGGCGTAAATCGGCTCGGAGCAGTCGGCGTCCGCAAACTGACCGGAATCGATTCTAATCCGGAATATATCAAGCGCGCCCGCCAGCAGTTTCCGGCTCAGCAATTTGAGTTGATTGATGCCGAAACCGAGGCCTTTCGCAAATTCCTGCGCAGCCAGGTTGAGCCGCTTCTGATTTTCTCGGCAATGACCTTCCATCATTTTTCTGACCCGGTCCGGGTGCTCCGGACGATCATCGATTTTGCTCCAGCCGGCTCGGTATTGGTAATTCGCACCCTTGACGATGGCAGTAAAATCGATTTCTCGCCAAGCGGCGCGAGCCGGCTTGCCGAGATCCTTGAACTGAGCCAGCGCGCACCAAACAACGCCGACCGCTTTCACGGCCGCAAGCTCTACCAGCAGCTTTTCCGGGCCGGCTTTCGCGAGATTAGTCTGTTCAGTCACCCAATCATCACAAACAATCTTTCTCGAAATCAGCGCCGGGCCGTTTTTCGGGCTTGCTTTGCGCACCGAGCCGATTCTTGGCGTTGGCAAGAAAAACCGAATCCAAAGGAAAGTGCCGATATGGCGCGAATGGTCGAGGCGCTGAGCGAATACGAATACGACATTGAAGACCCGAACTACTTCATGCTCGACGTTCTCTTCGCCGCCGTCGCCCGGATTGACGGAAGCTGATTGCAGCTGCAGCTGGCGTCGCCGCGCTCGCTGCTCATTTTGCTGGCGCGAGAATCACTGGTTCAGAGAACAAGCACGCTTCGGCCAAAATCAGCAAAGCGGTAGACCCGCTCGGCCCAAGCGGCCGGGACTCGAACACAACCATGCGAAGCTGGATAGTCCGGCACATCGTCACTCTGATGAAAGGCAATTCCGCCGTTGAAGTAAGAGGCCCAGGGCATCCAGACTGAGTAGGGGTTTGACCAACTCATTTCCTCTTTTCGGAAAATGCTGAATTGTCCGCTCGGAGTGGTGTAGCCCGATTTACCGCTTGAAATTGCGTAGAGGCTAACAAGCCGGCTCTTGCGAACAAGCGCAAGCAACTGCCGGCCCCGCCAAATTTCAATTCGGGTCTCGGGCTTGCCGGGCCGGCGAATTAGCTTGGGAATTTGGGCCTTCTTGAGCTCGGCCCGTTCGGAGAGACTGACTCGGCCATCGCTCTTTGCTCGGCTCCAGCGCTCCCAGGCGCTCCAGGCAATCTGAGCAACCGGGCCGAAGCAGCGGCCGCTGCTCTCGGGCATGAGCTCAGCCGCAGCGAGCTCGTCGCGTAAATTGGCAACATCGGCGCCGCAATCACCGGCAACAATCACTCGCTTCTGCTTTTGTGCTTCTGCCCGTCCTTCACTTGCGCCAGCGCTACCAGTGTCGAACCCGAAGAAAAGGAGCAGGCAAAGAATCAGGATTGACGCGGGGAGCACTCTCCGCGAACAAATCATTTGGATCGGCAGCTGCATCTAGCTGAATTTAGCAGATCCGCGCATTTTTTGCCGGAAATTATTTTTGGCTCGACGAACTGCGCCGAGTGGTTCGATTACTTTTTTGCTAAGTGCTAAAAGCTGACCTGCGCGGAGACTCTCCCTTAGTATTGAAAAATGATCAATCGAATTGTACTAATTTTCAGCCTCGCGGCAATTTCCCTCGTCGGCCTCCCGGGAGTTGCCGGCGCCGCTCCTTCAACCCTCTGTCCAGCGCTGAAGGCGGAATCTGCGGCAAAGCGGGCCCAGGCTGACCGCCAGCAGAGTCAGGTAAAGCTTGTTGCAAAGCAGGCCAAGCTCCGAAGCAAGCGACTCGGCCCACTCAGCCGTGACCTGTCTGTTGCCGAAAGCCAATTTTCAAACGATTCGTTTACTCTTGCTCAAAGCCGATCAGAGTATAATAACGCGATGAATGACTATCAGCTCTATGACGCAATTATTATTGAAGCATATGTTGCCTATTACGCCGCTGCCGCCGAGGGAGACACGGCAGAAATGGCAGTCCAGGCCGCAATCATGAATGAAAACATCTTACTGCGAGCGGCGGCGGATACCGCGAAGAATCGCCTCCTTCCGCAGAAGGAAGCGAGCGAAGCTGCACTCGCCCGGAGCCGCGCAGTTCGCTTGTCGGTGAGAGCCCGAATTGCGACAACTATGCGCGAGGTAGATTATTTGAATAAGCGCGCGACAGTGCTCATGAAGGCGTCGGTCAAGCTCCAGACCGAGGCCTTTCAGCTCCGGTTTAAGCTTCGCGCAAACGATTGTTGAGCGGGCTCTACGGATTCCCGTCCATAAAAGTGGTCGGGATTGAATCAATCGATTGAAACGTCGACAAGCGCATTAGCATTTCTGCCCGGGCCCGGGCAGCGGCTGAGCTATTCAGGGCCTGCGCAGAATCGTTGCAGCGGCCGGGCAAGGTTAGTCTGCTGTTATAGAGCTCCTCAAGCCGAGCAATATCGTCAGCAAATGGGCCACACCGATAACTCGTTCCAAGTTGGCTGGTAAAGCTGTTACTTGCCGTCGCATAGCATTCTTCCGAGCTTCGCCGCGCGCTTGCCATAATGCTACAATCATTGTCGGCGTGAGTCAGTCCGAGTACATGGCCGATTTCATGAACGATTGTTCGCACATAGCTATTGCTTTCGTAGGTCGTCTCATTCGCGCTCGCTTGCTCAAGATAGATATTGCTTACTCGGCCGGGGATATAGCCAATTCGATCAGCGTGGCCAATGCAGCCCGGGTTGTCGCAATTCTCTTCGAGCAGGACCGGGCTGTCATGAAAAACCAGGCCGGCTTGATTTGGATTGGCGGTTGCCTCAAAGCGAATCAGACCAGTCTGCTGCCATTGTTCGATTGCGGCGTTCAGGCTTGCCTGATAGCCGCTATCGTTGTAGTAGCGAATTGCCTGATCGCGCGGCCAGGTTGTTCCGGCTCGGTGATCGCGGGCAAGATTGGCCGCTCTTTCGGCAGCGATAAAGAAAATTGGGATCAGCGCTGTTGCGAGGAGCAGAAAGCCGGCGCGCTTGATCTGTTCTCTCGAGAGCATAGAGTCGTTGAGTATAGCGACTGCTTACGCCTCGCCCGGGCAAATTTGTCTAAGACTCATCGGGGTTAAGCGAAAAGGCAAGCCGAGAAGCTCGCTCCCGCTAAGCTTGAGTAAAGGAATTTCTTGAGCCGAAAAAACCCAAACAGCAAGCCAACTGATTATTTCAGCGAGAAGAACAAGCGCCGCCGGGGTTGCCTCGGCGAAGAGCGGGTTCGCAAGCAGATTAGCAGCTGGAATCGCTTCGGTTATTCGGCGATTTACAACCGCAAGCTTGATGGCGGTGAAATTGACGCTCTTCTGATCATCAATTCTGAACTGGCGATTGCCGTTGAAACAAAGGCTTCAACGCCCCGGCCGTCGCACATTAGCCAACTCCTGAAAAACTGTGACTTACTCCGCGAGCAAGTCTTTCGGGCATCAACGCTAATCGTTCCAGTTCTTGTTTACAGCGAGCGCTCCCACGAGCCTTTTCTGATCGGCGCGAGCGGAGTCTATAGCGTTGGGCTGAGCCAGCTCGGGGCCTTCCTCGACCTGAGCACAAGTCGGCAGAGACAATGCCGGTCGCCGAATAAAGCCAAACCACCTGCGGCTAGCGCTCGACCGGGCGAGCGAGCGCCGCTACATAATCATGCTGAGTCTGATTTAGCTGATCGGCAAAGCGAAGCTCAGCATAATTCGGCTTGAGCGGAGGATTTTTCGGAGCCATCTGGCACTCGCTTGGCAGCCGACCCCCTTTGCGGTTATTGCAGTCGTGGCAGGCAGTAACGCAATTCTCCCAGCTTGTTGCCTCAGCGCGGCTCTTGAAAAGCCGAGCCGGGCGAACGTGATCGATGGTCAGCTGCTTGCGAACCCGGGTCGTCTCGGCAATTAGCCCACAGTACTGACAGGTGTAATTGTCGCGAGCAAAAAGCGCCGGACGAACAACCTTGCCGATCTGAAGATGCTCTGGCTTGACAAAGACCGACGTTGCGATAATCAGCGGCGCCGGCAGATCGAGCAGCGCTGAGCGAAAGCGCCGCGTTTCGTCAACGGCAACGACTTGAACCCGACCCGAGTAGTTGCCGACAAGCATCGCTGCGATTCGAGCAACCGCCGCTTGAACCGGAATCAGAGCAACCGGCTTGAAAGAACTGTCGAGTATCAGAGTTTGCAGGCCGATCCAATAAGTTAGCATTTAGAACAAGCTCCTGTCCGGAAACTGTCTTGGTCTTGGCGCTCAGCTGCTACAGGGGAGCGAGTAAATATTTACTCGAGCGTCGCTCCTCAGATAGACGATTGGCCGGTAGAAGCGGTCGACTCGGCTGATTACTCGGGCCCGATTCGCCTGCTTACAGCCGGCTGGCCGAGCGACGCGGAGGCCAGCCGAGCGCTTGAGCCGGCGTTGACGTAGCCCCTGCTGATCGGGCCGCAAAATCGGCGAGCAGGCCTGAAAACGCAGCTGACGGACTGCACGAGCCGCGCTGATCCCAATCAGCGGGGTAACCCGACAGATTCGACCCGGTCTACTATAACGGGCTGGCTCAGAAAACTCAACCACTTCCCCAAGAGCGCTGCTCGTCTGCTTGATCCAGTTGCTGATTTGCCGGTTTGCCAGATCGATATCGGCGCTATAGCTTTGGCAGTCGCCAATTGACGTCACCGAGGCTAGATAATTTTCTCCAAGCGCTGGATTAAAAACTGTTCCGGGTCCGCCGGAATCACCGGAGCAAATCACCCCGCTATAGTTCAGGTGGCAAAGAAATGCGCTAAAGCTCGCCCAGGAGTCTGGGCCAAATTCGTCAGCCATCAGCCCGCGCCAGAGATCAAAATAACAGGCCGGTTGAGGCTGAACCAGGCTCCGAGCGCTTTTCAGATAGCCCGGATTAAGGCCAGCCTCGGAATGGTCGCCGTAGCCAAACTTGCTCAAGAAGTCTCCCGGTAGCGGCGCCTGGCCCTGATCAACGAGACTAATTGTTTCCTGATCAACGGGCTGATTCAGCTCAAGCAGTGAAATGTCGCGCTGGAGATCGATGCTGCTATTTCCGCTGACAAGCGGTCGATAAATCGCCCGAACGCCGACCTCGGCTCCGCTGACATCGGCTCGCGTGAGTCTTTCGAAGCCAACAATGACTCGCCGCTCGCTCGGGCGAACACTTGCGCCAAGAAAGTCAGCGCTAACGCAGTGGCCAGCGCTGAGAACAAGTCTCGGGCTAATCAGCGTTCCCGTGCAAACCAAGCGCCCGAGCGAACTCTCGCCGCTCGGGCTTGAGCGGACAATCGCCGCAACCCAACCCGGATTTTCGCTGGCATTGCCACCGACAATCAGCGGTTTGGCTGTCCGATCCGCCGCTGGTCGCTCAATTTTACTTTCGGCATTCGAGCCAGTAGCGCCGGAGCCGATTAGCAGCCCGAGTAGAGTAATCAGGAATAGGCCGGCGAGCCGGCGAGCGCGGCCGGTTGATCGAGCGGAGCGATTCACTTGGCAGAGAGTAGCGAATTTCAGGCCAACTTTGGTTTATCTCTGACCTTTTCTTTTCAGCTCGAGCAGATCGACCAGCTAATCGGGATAACCGTTTCAGGCAGGAGCAGCGTTCCCGGGTAAAAGATCGGCAGATCGATGATTAGCGCTCGTTGCTCGCGCCAGCGACGCGGGAAGCGATTCCAATTGTAGCAGCTATTTCGCCGATAGTTGCCGTCAAAGCTGCGCAGGCTCAGAGCGCTGCTCGGCCGACGCTGCTGCCAGCGGATTTGGCAGCCGGAATGGCGCAGTTCGCTAGCTACTTCACTGAGACGCCGCCCGATCAGCGGTCCGATCTGACAGCGTCGATCAAGCTCTCGGTAGCTGACCCTGGCTCCAACGCTGATCGGCTCAAGCGGCGCCAGCTCGAGCGCGCTCATTCGAAGCCAGCTATTCAGGTGCGGAGAGCCGAGCGCGGATTCAATCATTCGTCCCGAACGGGAGCAATCGCCAAGGCTCGAGAGCGTTGCCAGGAGCGGCTCGCCGAGACGGCTGTAGACTACTCCGGGGCCGCCAGAGTCTCCCGAGCAAACTGCTCCGGAGCGAAGCCGGGCCGGCCCGAGGCAGATGCTGCCCGGAATCGCCGATCCGTTCCCGCTTTGATCAGCCCGAATCAGCCAGCTGCAGCCGCTCTTGTTCTGAACAATTGTTGAAAGTCGCTTCAGGTAGCCCGGGACCTGACCTCGAGCGTCAATCCCGTAGCCATATTTGTCAAGAATGACGCCGGGGCGTAGCTGCGGTCGAGTGCCAATAAGCGCAAGCGGCTGAGCATTGATGATTGGCTCAGCAAGCTTGATCAGGGCGATATCGTTGAGAAGCGAGCGGGCGCTAAACGGACTGAAGCGAGCGAGCGGGGTCTGAATCGTAGCGATCTCAAGCTCGACTCCAGCAGCAATCATGTTTGCACCAACAACCGCGCTCAGCCGTTCCGGAGCGAGCACCCGGCCGCGATCGCCAGGATCAACGACGCAGTGCATTGCGGTTGCGATCAGCGACGCGCTGATCAGCGCTCCCGAGCAGACGAGCCGCTCCTCAGCCGGCTCGTGAACTTCGACCGCGCTACTCTCGCTCCTGAGCAGGGCAACCTGCCAGCCAAGATTCTTGGCCGGGCCACCGCCAACAATACTCGTCTCCGCCCGATCCTTGGCCGATGCAGTTACCGGCGCGGCGCCGCTCTCGCTCGAGGCAGGCAGAAACAGCACCAGGCCAACAAGCAGCCCGACAAGACTGAAGCGGCCGAGGTTTTTGAGAAAGGAAGTCATTCTATAGACAGCTTATCAGATTCGCACCGCGAGCGCAAGCCGCTCGGCCAACCTCTCCGCTTTTTAACCAGTTGTTCTTGGTAAAAATCACATAACTCGAGTCCCCCGGCTAAGCTTTGGGCATGTTTCGGAGCACAAAGAGCCGGCGCGGCCTCGCGATTGCAATCAGCCTGAGTATCGTTCTCGGTCTTTTTCTGCCGGGAATCGCCTCGGCCCGCGAGCAAAGCTACGGCCCCTGGTTCAACCTGAATGGCGAAATGCAGTACGGAATGACTCCGTTCAACAGCTCAAAGACCTCGGAGCTGACAACCTTTCAATGCATGCTACCGAACGGCGAACCGCTGACTGATGCCAGAAAGGAGATGATTACCGATATTGTCAAGAGCGCGACTCTGGTCTTCACAAACAAGCTTGATCCGAGCTTTTTCAAAGACGGCGAGCTTCAGTATGTCGGCAGCAATAACAGCGAGACCGAGCTCGATCCAGCCGGAAGCGAGCCCGGCGCCAGTACCGAGGAGCAGATTGCCGCCGATCCGCGCAACGAGAGCTATCTGAATGCCGAGCGAAACAATCTTGGTTATCCGCCGGGCGCCGTGGGAATGGAGCTCTGGCTTTTTCAGATTGAGCGAATGCTCAAGAAAAACAACCACGAGAACGGGTTTGCAAAGATGGCCGGAATCCGCGTTGGTATTCCTGAATCATTCGTGGAGAAGGTCGACTGGAGTCAGACCAGCCGGGGTCGAGGGAGCACCCCCGGCCTTGAATATTCCTATGACGTTATTTCCGAAGAAGTTGCCTCCGATTCAGACTCAAAGGTTGTCGCCGGGCTAATCAACTACAAGGCGAATTTTCCGCACGAAATTGCGAACAAGCTGCCGCCTGGCTGTTCAATTGCCCCCTTCTCACCGCCAAGCGATCTCTCTTTTAGCGACATTATCGATGATTTTGGGGGAACGATCCTGAATATGATTCTCATTTTGCCAGAGATGGCGACAAGCGAGCTTTACCAGGAGGTTGCCCCGGCGGCCTGGAAGTTCCTGCTCATGACCGGTCACTACGAGCGCGGCGACCCCTTTCTCGGTTGGGCAACAACCTGCGTGCCAGCGGAAAATGCAACCCGAACCGACATCAAGCAAATTCAGGATACCTGCACCGGGGTTGGCCCGAAGGCAACTCCACTCGGCTACTCAAAGAAAAATCTGAAGGTTGAGCGCTCAGAAATCTGGTATATGAAGATCTCCTCATTTCTTTCCTGGCTGATCTCTGGCTTCTATTTCATGATTATCTTTGCTGCAGCAATCATGTTTATCCTGCGCGGAAATCGGAACACCCAGTTCAATGTGATCAGCCTGATTCCGCGTTTGATCCTGAGCATTCTTCTCACTCTCCTTGCTCCCTGGATCATTGGGGCAATGATCAGCTTTTCAAATCAGGTTGTTCAGGTTATTTTCACAAGCGAGGATGCCCACACAATCACGACAATCGACATCCTCCTTTCACAGTCGGGAATTATTCTTTCTGGCGGCGAGCTCTTCCAGCGTCTATTTACCTTGATCGTCGGTATGGTATCGATTGTTGCCTTTGTAATGATGATCATCTACAGCATTATTCGCCATGCCTTGCTGATCGTCCTCCTTGTGATTGCTCCGATCGCGATCTTCTGCATCATTACTGATAAATGGCGGCCGAATTTCCAGAAATGGCTCCGAGCCGTTCTTGCAGTGATCTTTATCCCGGTTATCCTTGCTTTGGTTCTTAAAGTTGGAATCAGCATTAATCCGTTGATTATGAGCCCGGAGTCGAGCTATGGAACGATGCTCGGCATGTTCGGAATCATCATGCTTGTTGCGATTCTGATCGCTCTTTGGCGGATTCTTAAGAGCATGAAAGACTTTGCAATTGGTCAATCGAGCGCCGCAAGCGGAGCCGCTGGCGGCGCCGGCTCGGCGATAAGAAGCCGGACAAGCGGTCAGGGCGGTATGCTCGCTGCTGCCGGTGCTGGTGCGGCTGGACTGCTTGGCAGCGGCGCTGGCGGACGCTCGCTGATTCCACCCGGTCGTGAGTCAGGAAATACTCCAGGTGGCGGTGCTGGCCCAGGCTTTGGCGGCGGCGGCGGCGCTGCGCCCGGCAGCAACGGCCGCGCCGGCGCTGAGGCCGCCGCCCCGAGCACGAGCAACGCCCTCCAATCGTTTATGCTTGCCCGGCGCGCCCGCAAGCAGTCCAAGGAAGATGGCAGCTTCGTCGGTCTGCGCGAGCGGATCGGCAATAAACGCGAGCAACTCCGAAATGATATTGGCTCAAATATCGGCCGAGCGCAGTCTTTGGCGGAAGCAGCTCAGGGCGCTGCGGATCAAAGCGGAGCTCGTTTTGATGCCGCTGCTGAGCGCGGCCGCCGTTTTCAATCAGCCGCCGGAGAACGCTTCGGGAGCGCCCGGGCTCGGGCCTCGAAGCGAGTCGCTCAGGGCCGGGCGATGTATTCCAAAGCTGATGAGCTGAACATCGTTCCCGGCGCAAAGATCCGCGCCGGTACGCGCCAGGGCGCTCAGGCAAGCGTCGCCAAGCTCAGCGCCGCCAAGCAGCGAGCGAGCGAGCTTGGCGCTGAGACTGCCAGCCAATTCCGCGCCGCCGCAAGCGGGGCCGGGGCCGGGGCTCGAGCGAAGGGGAACCGAATCGGCGCAGCAATTGGCGCCAGTGCCAGTGCCGGCGGCCGAGTCTTCGGCGCCGTGCAGACCGCTGGCTCGGTTGCCTCTGGTGCTGCCCGCGATACGGCCAGTACTGTTGTTGGTGGGGCCCGTGATGCGGCTGGCTCCGTGCGCAGCACAGTTGTTGGCGGCGTTCAAGCCAGCGCTGCTCGGGAAATCATCGCCGCCGGCCGCGCCGCCGGTAACGATCGATGAACTTGATCGGTTTGCTTTTACTGGAAACGAGAAAAACGAACAGAGGCCGGGAGTCTCAGCTAGATTTATCTAGATGAATCAAGCTCAGGCAATTATTCCGGCAAATCCGAATCCCGATCCGGCATTGATCGATCCGAGCGAGCTGCCGGCGCCAATCAATGTTTTTGCGCTCGGAAATATTCCCGACCTAAGCGGATACATTTCCGAGCTCGGCGAGATTTTCAGCCGAGTCGATCTGATCTTTTGCCTTGGCAATGTTGATTTGGCGACACTGGCAAGCACTAAGCCGGCCGAGCTGCCAGCGCTCGTCGTTCTTGCCGGCTCTGACGATCCGGCCGCAGTCCCGACCGGCTTTCATCATCTTGACGGGAACGGCTTCTCTTTTCGTGATTGGAAAATTGGCGGTCTGAGTGGTTCAAGCGCCGCGCTTGGCGGCAACTATAAAATTCTCGATGAAGCCAGCGCCAGCGCTAGGCTTATTCCGCTCCATGGCGCCGATATTCTCCTTTCGCATATGTTCCCCCAAGGCCTGCGCGACAGTGAGGTCGCCAACGAAGTTGGTCTAAACGCGATTGATGAGTATCTCTTCGCGAGCCGAACCCCGTATCTTTTTTATGCAAATCCGGGCGACTCGTTTGTTGAGGTTTTTGGTAACGATGACACACCGGTTACAGTTAGCTATGGAGTAAATGGCTATCTCGAGTTCCCGGGGGTCGAGTTCATTATCTGAGCCTGAGCTCGGGCCTGGACCTGGGTCTCAGCCTGGCTCGATTCGGCTCAGGATAAAGCAGGCTGGCGTTCTTAGTCCGACTAGCGGTGCTGCTAGCGGCTCGGTCCGCTGCGAGCTAGCGTCTTTTTGCTTGACTCCGGATCGGCAACCAAGCGCCGATATGGGTAGCGATTGAGTATCTGACCGTGAAGAAAACGACCCTTCGATTCAGCAAGCTTAAATGCAGCGAAGAGCTCGGCCGAGACGCAACCATATTCATAGTTGCCGCCATTCTTGAATTCGATTCGCATTGAACAAAGTTCCGGGTCATACTCAACGGCACTTATTGCTGCTGAATCGGCTTGAAAGCACTGCTGAAAGTCGGCACCCCGACGCTGACGCTGACGCTGACGCTGAAAGATTGTTTTTAGGCTCCAGCTCATACTTAGAGAATAGCCGCAAACGAAGCGGTTTTGCCCAGATCGGTTTTACCCGGCAGATTTGAGCCCGGCACGAAATCAACAACCAGCTCAGCTTGAGCGCATCTGCGCGGGCCTCTTCGCGCTTGAATTAGTCGTCATCGTCGTTGTCATTGAGGTGGCGGCGCCGGCTGGCCTGGCGCCAACCCGGCAGGCGCAGCGCAGCAAGAGTCAGCGCCGCTGCTCCGGCCGGAAGGGCAAGGCCGATTGCCGCATAGCCCCCAAGCTCAATCAGACTTTGGAGCGGAACTGCCGCGCCAACGAGTCCGGCAACGAGGAGGAGGGCAATCGCCCCGAGCAGGCCAACGTGGTCTCCGGCTGAAGGAAATGCTCCCTGACCTCCGGAAATAATCAGATAGGCGCAAACAATCAGCTGGAGCGGATTTGCTGATTGAAACGCGCCGGCCGGGTCGCTGAGCAAATTTGCCCAGAGAACAAGCGAGAGGCTGGCGATTAACAGCGGCGGAACGAGCAAGAGCGGAGCGATCGCAACCAGAGCCTGACGAAGCGGATCCGGGCTCTCGTGCTCGACATAGCCGAGCGTGATCGATCCGTCCTCATGGGCGACTGGCTGAAAGAGGCGAACCCGCCCGGTTCCGACTCCAAGGCCGATGCACATCAATAGATGAGCGAGCTCATGAAGAATTGTTCCTGGTGCGGCAAGCAGATAGGCCGGCAGCTTACCCCAGCGCTGATAGATTTGACCAAAAATTCGCCGCTGGCCGAGATAGAGCAGGATCGCCTCCAAAATCAGGATCGCCAGGATAAGCATGTAGGCAGTTTAGCAGCTAAATCGCCGGCCGGGGTTCTCAGCGCCAATTTGCCAAAAATCTCTTGCTCGCTCGCTCGCTCAGGCATACTTAAGCGATGGATTTTGAAGCAGAGACGATTGACCTTGGCTCGGAGGCGCTTGTGCCGCTGGCGACAGCGGTAGACGCCGCCGCGCCACCACCACTAAAGCTCTTGCTTGTTGCCAACTATCCAGACCTTGACCCGAGCAATCACCAGCTCCACCAGGCGATGCGGCGCTGCTCACTCGTTGTCTCACTTGGCGGAGTAAACCTGAACTTGCTCTCTGAAGCAATTGTTGCGGCCGGGATTAATCGTCAGGTCGGCGGAATTGTTGTTCTCGGCCCCGGCGACGGCGAAGATATTCCCGGCAACCTAATTCGCCTCCATGGCCAAGGGCGAAATATTGGTGACTGGCGAATTGCTGGGCTGAGCGGCGCGAAGCTGCCGGCGCGCCAGCAGCGCCAGCGCGGGTTTTACGTCCCAGAAGGCGAAGCGCGCAATCATCTCGAAGCCCTCGGTGAGTCAGACATCTTTCTGAGTCACGCCCATCCGGTCGGGTTGCGAGCGAGCGGTCTTGCGAGTCAGCTTGGGCTTGAGCCACTTGACGAATATCTGATTCGCCGCCGGCCAATCTACTATTTCTACGCCCATCCCGAGCAAACAGTTGCCGAAAGCTTTAATCAGGAAAATACCTTAGCAATCGGGGTTAATCGTTACTATGAGACCCCGCTACTCGAGTATCTCTGATCGAGGCGGTAGGCTTCGGGCTGTGCAAGCGGTATTCGGGACCAGCTCGAGAGTCGTAAGCGTCGAGGTGTTCTTGCCTGGTGGTTGCCAAGCCTACCGTCACTGCCTACAAATCCTTAAGCTTCGATATCGCTCGAATGTTTAATGATTCGCCGCCGATCAACAACATAATCAAGAAAGAGAACAAGAGTCAGTATTGTCAGCAGGGCAGCGGCGACATGGATCGGCTCCAGGTCGGCAGCGTCGCCAACAATGCCAAGGCTGATCCCAACAATCACTGAAAGGAGAATTACCATCCGTCCGAGAGTCGTTTTTAGCATTGAAAGCAGATGCCGAGGCCGAAGAATAATCGGGCTCCGGTTCGAGCCAATCGGCCGGCCGATCCGAGTTATTTCCCGGCTGTCGAAAGCAACTGTTTCGCCGCTGTCTTCGTACTCGGCAATAATGATCTGTTGCTCGCCGGTATCGTCTTCGATAATTTCGGTTGCAATGCCGGTTCGGGCAGTGCCGGTTTGTTCATCGTCAAGTTCGCGATGAGCAATCCTGTCTCCTTCGTGTACTTTCATCCTGATTTTATCATAGAGAGCTTATTCGGCTCCTGCTGAAAAATCGCGATTAATCTCGTCGAAGTCGAAGCCACTGCCAAGATCGACCCGGCGCTCCCAGAGCAACTCAAGAACTGGGAGAATGTCATCACGCTCAAGCAGCCGCCCATCGATGCCAAAGAGTTCTTCGGCTTCAATCTCGAGGGCGATCATATTTAGCTGCTCGGTCGTCATGCCTAAATATATGCCGGAAAGATTCTCTCGGCACGATTTTTTCGCGAACCAGGCATACTCGGCCTCAATCTGAGCTAGCCTCGCCAGCAGCCGAACTATCATCGCCGTCGCGCCCAGGCTCGGCGACTGATCGGGCTCGATAAATCTCAAGAAAGCGTTCGCGGTCAATCGTTTCCTGCTCAAGTAACTCATCGGCAACTGCCCGAACCGTCTCGATCCGGGCCTGAATCAAATCGCTGGCGCGCTGATACTGAAAATCGAGTCCAGCGCGAAGCTCCTCATCAAGGACCCGGTTCGTCTCGTCGCCGAGATTACTTCGCTGCTCGTCGCTGACTCTCATCCCAAGAGCCTTGCTCATTCCGAGCTGACAGAACATCTTTTCAAGAATCAGATTCGCCCGGCGCAGATCATCAGCAGCCCCTGAAGAAATTGAAGCGAGCAGCGCTTCTTCAGCGGCTCGACCAGCAAGGAGTCCGGCAACCATGTTCAGAAGATCCTCAGGTGAATGGAGATAGACATCCTCGCGACTGACTGAGACAGTCTGACCTCCTGATTGACCGCGTGGGATGATCGATATTTTATGGACAAGGTCGTTTCCGGGCAGTGATTCCTGAACAATCGCGTGGCCCGCTTCGTGGATCGCAACTCGCTCGCGTTCGCTTGCCGACATTGCTCGATTCTTCTTTTCGGCGCCGGCTACAACTCGGAGATAAGCATCGTCAAAGTCGCGATTACTGATTTCATCGCCTTGGCGCCGAGTAGCGACGATTGTTGCCTCATTAACGATTAGCGCCAGATCGGCTCCAGTCATTCCAGCGGTCTGAACCGCAACTCGATCAAGCTTGATTTCGGCCTCGAGCGGCAGGCCACGAGTATGAATTTCCAAGATATCGTTTCGGCCGCGCCGATCCGGCGCGTCAACACTGACATGTCGATCAAAGCGTCCGGGTCGAACCAGGGCCGGATCGAGGCTTTCGATTCTGTTTGTTGCTCCGACGACAAAGATTGGATGCTCGGAGGCGTCAAAACCGTCAATCTGCTTGAGAAACTCAACCAGAGTCTGATCGTTTTCGCGACTGCCGCCATCGCTGCCGCTGCCGCGCCGCGTCCCAAGCGAATCGAGTTCGTCAATAAAAATGATTGCTGGAGCGACTTTTGCCGCTGCAGTAAAAAGTTCACGGACTCGACTTGCCCCAAGCCCGGCAAACATTTCAACAAAATTGCTGCCGCTGAGTGAGAAAAAGGGGACGTCGGCGCTGCCGGCGAGTGCTTTGGCCAGAAGAGTTTTGCCAGTACCCGGCGGCCCGTGGAGGAGTAGGCCTTTCGGTGGTTTTGCACCAAGCCGAGTAAAGCCTTTTGGATCACGCAGATAGGCCTCAATTTCACGAATTTCGCTGACTGCTTCGTCGCAGCCGGCAACATCATCAAAGTTTATTGCCGGAGCACTCGCCGGTCTTGCAAACTTACCGCCGGGAATCATTCCCGAGCGCAAGAAGATGAAAATGATCAAGCCAATAATCAACAACGCCGGAAGCAGATTCAGGAAGCGGGCACCGAGGCCCGGGTTCCGGTTCGGTAACGGATTGCTGTAGACCTGAAGCTTATTTTTTTCGGCGGCCTTAAGCAGGCGATCAAGCCCAGCATCGCTAGCGCCAATCGGGTAGCCAGAGCTAAATGTTTTCGGATGCTCTCCGCTTCCGGCAAGAACAGTCAGCCGATCGCTGTCAATTCGTAACGTTTCAATTGAGTCATCACTATTGACCAGATTGATCATCTCACTAAAGGAGACCTTCTTTGGCTCAGCGCTATCGCGACTGGTAAAGAAGGCAAGCGCGCCGAGAACGATCAGCAAGAGAGCAATCAGCGCCAAGAGCGGCCGCCGGCGCAGGGCCCGACTGATTTTCTTGAAGAAGGAGCGCATCTCTTGGCAAAACTAGCGGAGTAGGAGTCGGCGGATTGGCTTTTCTGCCGGATTGGC
>Ga0105046_10008936_pt1 | contig 15715 bp, 10 predicted proteins | sample MAT03_FD_78385 | JGI IMG/M metagenome (GOLD analysis project Ga0105046, IMG submission 78385) | Freshwater microbial communities from Lake Fryxell liftoff mats and glacier meltwater in Antarctica - MAT-03 (megahit assembly) | ecosystem: Environmental > Aquatic > Freshwater > Ice > Liftoff...
AGAAAGAATAGGACATTGCAACGCCTTCGGCATAGGCCGGCAAATAAAACGGCCCCAACTGGCACGCCTCACCAAAGCCGACCAGTCCGCCGTCGGTCTCTATGCCGATGATGGTGCTGTCGAACACCGAAACCGATTTCCCGCTGGACCACTTATAGGATCCCTCGACCAAGGGCAATTCGACACGGTGGGCAAAAATACGTTCGATTTTCATGACAAGTTCGCGATGAATGAGCCGCCAGTTAGAAACGTGCATAACGTGACAGGAGTAGATACGGATGATATCGCATACTAAACTCCGGGTCTTCTATGGCTCACCTCTCAACACTCGATTGACAAACCTCTAATGCCCTCGACTCTTGGCCTTGCCCCCAGCTTTGGATTTGGTGATCGGATTGGCTTTGCGACTGCCGGTCACGTTGCGGCAATGAAACGTAGTGGCAGTGGAATTGCGCCGATATTCCCTCAGCAGTCAATTCGCGAAATGGCACGAACATCGCGTACACCACAGCAAGTCATGGATGACGCGATGCGTGGTGCGCAGGCTGCCGGCTGGACCGGACCGATAGGCGCAGACGCTGATCACTTAAAGACGCCTGACGATGTCGATGTGACGGCGGCCGTCGGCTTCACCTTCTTTACGATCGATCCTTCTGGAAATGTCGATCAAAAAGCCGATCACTATGACGAAGCAACGGTTCGAGATCATTTCGCCAGGATTGCATCGGATACAAGCTGGTTCGATGACTACCGAGGGCGCTCGGTCGGACTTTCGACTGGTACCACGATCGACCTCAATGAGCTCGCATGCATGCGCGCTGCGGTCAAGTACGGCAAGGCAATTGAACAAACGATTTCGCTTGCTAAGCACATCGACACGGTTCATCGAACGAGCGGTCGTGACTACGAAATTGAGTTATCAGTCGATGAAACCGATCAGCCGACAACCCTTGCCGAACACTACATCATTGCCGATCAATGTCTCCAGGCAGGAATGAAACTGGTCAGCCTCGCCCCGCGATTTATCGGCGATTTCGAGAAGGGCGTTGACTATAAAGGAAATCATACGGCACTCGAAAAATCTCTGGCCGATCACGCCGCGATCGCAAAGTCACTTGGACCTTATAAGCTAAGCCTCCATTCTGGAAGCGATAAAGTTTCGATTTACACGGCTCTGGCCAAAGCAACCAAGGGGCTATTTCATGTGAAGACCGCCGGGACTAGCTACTTGGAAGCCCTGCGAGTGGTTGCGAAACATGATCCCGCCTCGTTTCGAGAGATCATTGCTTTTGGTCGAGCGAGATACGAAACCGATAAGGCAACCTATCACGTCTCGGCGACGCTTGCCGACGCGCCCGTACCGAACGCCGACGTTAGCGATGCGGTCCTTGAAGCCGAGTACCTAGAATGTTGGAACACCGTACCCGCAGGCATGGGATTCACGAAACCCGGGCGTCAGATTTTGCACTGCACCTTTGGTTCGGTACTTACCAGTTCCAAGCTGGGGCCGCTCGTCAAGGATATTTTACGTTCCCATTTGGATACCTACGAAGCGGTGCTTGATGATCACTTCGGGCGTCACCTCGACGCGCTTGTCGTCGGCATGAGCTAGACGCAATTAGCGCAGGACGAACCTAACCCACAGTGAATTCGATTGCAAAGCTTTCCCACCCATCAACGTTTGCCGTTCGGTAAAACCGGATTGAAGCTGCCTCCTATCGTGTTCGGCGCGACCAGCTTGGGCAATCTTTTTCGTGCGATTGATCCACAAGAAAAGTCTCGCATCGTTGAACAATGGGTGGCGAATGTCGCGCCGCCGATCGTAATCGATTCCGCAGGCAAATACGGCGCGGGAATGTCACTGGAGGTGATCGGTCGCGAACTAGATCGAATCGGTATCCCGAAATCAAACGTCGTCATTAGCAATAAGCTTGCGTGGCGGCGTACACCGCTTATCACGGCGGAACCAACGTTTGAACCTGGGGCCTGGTTTGGTCTTGAGCACGATGCCGTCCAGGATATTAGTCATGACGGAATCTTGAGATGCTTTGAAGAAGGCAACGCGTTCCTGTCGCCTTACGCCGCCGATCTCGTTTCGGTACACGATCCCGACGAATACCTTGCGGCGGCAACGGACGACAGCGATCTGAAGAAACGGACGACTGACATCGTTGGCGCCTATCGGGCACTGGAGCGCCTCCGCGATGACGGGAAGGTTGCCGCGGTGGGTATTGGCGCCAAGAACTGGCAATCGATTCAGTGGTTGTCGAACTACTGCCGATTCGACTGGGTCATGTTTGCAAACAGTTACACAATCTACTCGCACCCGATAGAACTTCTCGAGTTCATGAACCGATTGTCAAATGACGGCGTCGGTATCATCAATTCCGCCCTGTTGCATGGCGGATTCTTGGTAGGTGGAGACTTCTTTGACTACCGAAAGATCGATGCGGTCGTGCCTAGCGATGCTGCCAAGATTGAATGGCGAAACCAGTTTTGGTCGATCTGTCGAGAGTTCGATATTTCACCGATGGACGCGGCGTGTGCATTCGGCAGACAGCCAAAAGCAGTTAACGCGGTCGCGATTAGCAGCAGTCGTGCTGATCGCGTGGCATCCCATGTTCAATCCGTCGCCCTGACCATTCCAGAGCCGTTTTGGACGGCGCTAAGGAACGAGCGTCTGATCGATAACCTGCCGTAGAACACCGCCTAGTTACCGAACGGGTCAGCAGCACCGAACGGATCGGCTTCGCCAGCCGGTGCCGCACCACCAAATGGGTCGTCCGCCGGTGCCGGAGCTGCCGATCCACCGAACGGATCGTCACCTGCGGCGGGTGCAGGAGCATCGCCTGGCGCGGTCGGAGCCGCATCGTCAGCAAACGGATCGGTCATCGTTCCTTCGAGCGCATCCTTCGATTCAACTTTTGGTTCGCCCGCGGGCGAATCATTCGCAAATGGATTCTCTGCGGCCGGCGGGGTGGCTGGCGGTGGTGCGACTGGCTGCCGCGGTGCGGGTCGCTCTCGCAACACTTCCGAATCCGAGGCCTCGATGTCGCCGTAGCGAGCATCGGATCGTGCCTTTGCCGTTGCAGCAAAATCAAGGCGAGCTTGTAATCGCATTTCTTCGATCGCTAAGCGGTGGCTGCCTTGTATACGTGTTAGCGATTGACCAATTGAAGGTCCAAAGTTGCCTCGAGCTTCAAGTTCGGCACCGGTTCGATAATCCGATTCGGCTTCGTATTCGCGTCCCGAAGCGACACTGGTCAAACCGCGAAAATAATATGCCCGAGGATCGTTGAGCCCGTTGTCGATCGCTTTGGTAAGCCGATCATATGCCTGATTCAAGTCGTGATTGAAGTAAGCGTGAACTCCCAAACCGTAATACTCGGCGAGAACATTGCTTTGTGCATTCGCCGAGGAATAGGTCATTGCGACCAATGCCAGGGCCAAAAACCGAAGGCGATACATAGGGAAATTTCCTATTCGGAAACGATCGGCAGGATATAAGATACAGAGACACGACGATTGCCCCCGATGGTAATTGCTCGCTCCCCAATCATCAACGAATTTCAAGCCTTTGTTCGGATTGAAGTCGAATTTATTTTCCCAAAAGCGGTCTAAGCGGCTTTTTGAGCTTTCAGGACGTCACCCGACGGCTTCGCAACTCGTTTTAAGACCTCGACTGCCCGTTCTAATTGCGGGTCCTTAACAACGGGACGCGACATATCCGATGCATCGGAGCCGTCATTTTTCAGAACCGGGTAGGTTGATCGGTCCCACTGCTGGATCAGCTCAAGATAATCCTCGTCGATGATTAACACCGTATTTTCTTCGTTGGGTGAGACTCCCCATTCGTCCTCGATCTTGGCATCGGGAAGTCGATGAATGTTGTGGCCATTAGGGCGATAGTATCGAGCCGTGGTAAGCTTCAGGGCACTGCGACCATAGTCGAGCGACAAGACGTTTTGCACGGTTCCCTTTCCGAACGATCGCGAGCCGACGATCTCCGCTCGGTGATGGTCTTGAAGACATGCGGCAACGATCTCACTTGCCGAAGCGGAATTCCCGTCAATCAAAACGACAAGGGGTTTGTCGGTACTTACGAGAACGCCTGGCGACGCATCAAACTCGGAGTCAATTTCGCCACCGCGCCGCTTGATGGTAACGATTCGTCCTCCATCAAGAAAATCATCGCATATGTCGACTGCGGCATTCAGTAAGCCACCGGAGTTCGCACGAAGGTCAAGGATCAAAGACTCAAAATTGTTGTCGAGCGTTTCCAAAACGCGTTTCAACTCGGCGACCGTCTTCTCGCCAAAACTCGTTAGCCGGATGTATGCGATCTCAGGATGATCGCGGAGCGTAAATACCCAACGGCTTTCATCGTCTCGATGATCACCAACAACCGATTCAAGTTCGATTGTCTGACGCGAAAGTTTGATGTCAACGGATTCTGATTCCTGGTTATCGTTCAATCGCCCGACTGTAATCGTGACTTCGGTTCCGATCGGCCCCCGCAGGCGATTGCTTACATCGCCGATTTCCATCGTGGAAACATTTTCTCCGTTCACTTTCAAGATTTCGTCACCCGGAAGCACTCCTGCCGCTAATGCTGGTGAACCGACCAGTGGTGTCTTTACTCGAACAGGCTTTTTCGCAACGGGTTGCTCCACAAGGATTCCCACGCCCGCAAACTCTTGCTCGATCACATCCTGAAACACGCCGTACATTCGCGGCGGAATGAACTCGCTGTGCTCATCTAATTTTGACGTAAGGCCAGTCATCGCAGCCTCGACCAAATCACTCGTCTCGACCGGATCGACGTAAAACTGGTCGATCAAGTGAATGGCTTCGCCGATTAAAATCGCCTTCTTTGCCCGGGCCGCAGTCGCATAGCAAAGCAACGAGATGCATACCGCGATCATGATGATATTGATATTTCGGGGCAGCATGAGATTTGTTCTTTTCGTTCTATCCGCCGACAAACGGAACCGGCACCAACACGGCGTGTTGCTGAACCCAGGTTTGCAAGCCATCCCAGGAAACGTACTGGGAAAGGTAAACAAAAAGCAAGTAGACACCCACCACGGCTGGCATCAAAAGGCGAACGATCCAGCGTGAAGAGAATGCCCAAAAGCTCGTTCCTTCGGGCTTTGAACGGGCACGGCGAAGGGCTAAACCGCTCGCAACGCGCGCCGGCAGCATCAACGCGATAAAGAACCAAGTCGGTAGCCAGATCAACTCCGGAGGTGGCGGTTCAATCTTGAGCAGATAAAGGGGAATCGGTAGCAGCACGAGCGTGAGAAACATCGCACCGAACCAAGCCCATGGCGCAACGCGAAAATCACGCCGCACTTGTCTCACCGCAAAGATCGCAGAAAATCTGTTTTCCGCAGCAAAATTCGCTTGCAACATCGGCAGGTACAGCAACGCGATCCCCATGCAGACGAAGGCAATGGCTCCAATCAATCCTGCGAAACCTGTTGTGCCAACTCGATTGGCAGCAATGATAACCGTCCCAGGCAACAACCAGATCAACGTGCCGATCGCGCCTCGAGCCCCCAACCAAAACAGGCGTGGAATCTCCAATGATCGAATCATCGCGATCAATCGGTCAGCGGCTGACAACCAAGTCGATGGTCTCCAAAATCTCGAAAGCCAAAGCAAAGGAGCTGGCCAAAGGTAATGAGCCAGTCGTCCGCCACGTGCCCAGGCCCACGAAAGGTGGACCATCGCGAGAATCGTCAGTGCAACGGCTCCCAGGCGTAACCACCCCACATCTTGCGTCCCCGGAGAAACCACGTCGGCGACAGCCGCATAATGCGTCAATAATCGAATCGGCAAACCAAGCAATGCAAGGGCAAACACGGCCATTCCGATTCGCCCGGCTACGGCTCGCCATCGTATCGCCTGACCCACGGCTGCACCGGATGCAAGTTTGCCAGCAACATCAAGCAAGTAGCCGAAAGCGATCAGCTGAATCAGAGGCAAGGCAGTCATCACTGCGAGAAGCGTCACCAACGAAAAGATTTCAAAAGCGAACCGGGTCGCACGAACAATCCTGCCAAAGGCTCGCCTGATGACTGACTGCCTCGCGGGTACGCTTTGCGGTGGCATGCCCTGGCCGTCGATCGCAATCACATCACTTTTTGGGGCCAACACTGCGTCGATCTCAATGTCGTTCTCAGAGTCGGCAATGATTGTATTGGTATTCATTGGATGCCATCATTCCGCAGAGATCGTGCAAACGGTTCTTCCGTTGTCGCAGATTGTTCGACTAGATCGATCGGATCTTGGCAAGAAAACACCGGTCTGTCGCGATTTTTATTTCGCGACATCGTCGTAAATCGGTAGGTGGCGATAATAGACTTCCAACGACAGTAGGTTCATCGTGGTTAAGTAAAGCCGCCCGGCGTGCGGGCTCCATCGATCCGGTACCGGAAGTTTCGGGTCCCAGCTTCCGGCTTGGGGACCTGCCTTCACCTGGTTATCCACAAGGATCGGATTAAGACTTTGGTTCCATTTCTCCCAATGCTCGCCGCCCATGTGAAACATCACTTGAGTCGCATAGTACCAATAATAGGTGTCTCTTAACGGAGCGTCTTTATCGCCGATTGCCGGTGGAAACTTTCCGATGTACTCGGCCGCTAGCTTCATTTCCTTGTTGTCTCGGCGCCATCCCGAATACATTCGCATCAACATTCCAACGGCGGTCATCGTCGGCGTTATGTCACGACCGTGCTTCTGAGCCGGCGTATTTGCGGCAAACGGATTGTAACGATATCGATCGGCCTCGGTGGGGCTCGCCTGTGCAGAGTCAAGCCACCGATCGATTCCCTTATACGTATCCTCCGATACTTTTAAACCCGCCAACTCGCCACTCTTGAGAGCCATCATCATCCAGCCACTCACACTGGTATCACTGCTGACCTGAGGTTGATACCGCCACCCGCCACGTTCTTTGTGCTGTGTCGCAACGATGAAATTGATCGCTCGCTGTGCCGGTTCGCGTAGTTCTTCATCTCTTGTCATCCCATACGCTTCACATAACGCCAGGGCTGCGATGCCGTGAGAATAGAACGCTACGTTTTGGTCGCTCACCGGATTCTCCGAGCGATAGAGGTTGCCATCTTTGCTTTGCATCGTAAGCATCGCTTGCAGTCCTCGAGCAACGACCGGGGCATACTGATGCTGTTGGTGCGTGTAGCCTGCTCCCTGGAATGAAAGCAAGCACAATCCGGTAGCCGCCGTGTCGCTTTGCAGCAACACTTTTTCTTCATGGCCCTGCAATTTCCAATTGCCTGCGGACTCTTGTCGCGAAGCGAGGAACGCGAGTCCCCTTTCGATCGCTTCTTCGGTCGCTGGGCCAACGACACCCATCGGCGAAGGTGCTGCACCACCTTGTGTCCGCATCGTTCGACGACGGAACGATTCAACCGCAGCGATCTCCGTTCCAGCCGGGACCATGGGTCCACCGACGTCGACTCGTTTGCGATCTCGCGGTCGAATGGACATCGATTCGATCGCTGGTTCTGCATCCGTCGTGACCGATACACCCGATCGAACGGCTGGCGTGCTAGACAGGCCCATGACTCCCTCTGGCATCTCAATGTTAAGGGCCAATGACGAGGAACTCTCAAGCGACTGGCTTGCAGAGCGTTCGAGTTCCAAGTCGCCTCGACTTCCTCCGGTACTTTCGGCGATGCGTTCCGCGGGTGAACCTTCACCTTGGTTTGTTTGATTGGTGGTGCCTGCTCTCGCTTGGCCCAATGCCGCCATATCGGCCGCCAGAGCAGAACTGGTTGTTGAGGCTACTCCGGCAGGAATCGGAAAGCCAGGTCGGCCGATTTTCATCCGAGAGGTCGCTTGATCAGCAGAGCCAGCATCGACGCTTGGGATGCCAGACGCGGAAGCCAACGATGAACGAGCTGGCGAACCAGCAGATACACCGGGGCGATTAACCTGACTTGTTTCGGCGCTAGAGTCATCAGTAAGGCTTGCCCCGACAGCGCGACTCATACGTGACGCGGGTAAGTCGGTTGGTGACAACATTCGATCTGCATTGAAATCCAAGGCAGCCACTGCGACTGACATCGGTGCTGGCGCGGCCCCGGCAGCCGTGATCGAACGCTCGCGTTGCTGTGCTTTGACTCGGTCAACCGAGGTACTTACGTTTCCAATGATCGGCACATGATCTTCCGCCGCTGCTAGCGCGCTGCCCGACGTAGGCGTCGTCTGGGGCCGAAGATCGGGGGTCGGAAGAATACTCGAAGCGGCCATCGCAGCCGAAGTCGCGGGGTTTAAGCGTGCCGGTTCAGCGAGATCACGTGCCGGTTCCGAATTTGAAGCCGAAGGCTGAACTCGCTCTTGCGGTGTTTCGATCTTCTGAGGCTCGCGACTTGGTGACAACTGCTCATTCAACTGAGCCAGACTCTTGGCGCGCTTGCCTGGTGCATCCGCTGGTGTGGGTAGCGCTGCCTCGGGCGTCTGCCGCGGAATGAGAAACTTTTCGGCTTCGATCGGTTTTTCAATACGTTCGACCGGCATCTCAAGACGTTGCGCTGAATTCTCTACCGGAGGTAATGTTCGCTCTTCCAGCGGTTCCACCTTCGATGCCGTCTCCGCATCGATCGGTTTGGACCAGTCAGGCTGCGTCATTTCTCTGGAGGGCGTCGCGAACAAATAATCCGGCACGGTTTTCTTCACCGGAACTCGCTTTTGGTCGTTGCCCGTGAACGATTCCGGGAAGTAACGATTGAAGATGATGACGTTAACCGCCAACAAAAGCAGCGACAGATGAACGAAAACGCTAAACAAAAATCCGAGTTGAATTGACTTCTCGACGAACTTGGATGCCACGCTGCGGGCCAGCAATGACAAGCCAACTACGGACGAAGGGACAATCAAAACATATGTCCAAGCGTTGTATAGCCAACGCGGGTCATCAAATCGAAATTGAGACGCGACGATAAAGAAAACGAGCGACCCCAACCCGATTAAACCAAAGTCAAGCGGCCACATTCGTTCCGATGTGTTTGACGATGTGTTTGACGATGCGCTTGAATTCGCTGCAGAAGTTGTCATGGATGGTTTCTAAGCACGAAGCATTTTTCTTTATTCTTTTGGAGCTTCTCGAGTCGTCACCGAATAGTCGACGATTCCCGTTCGGTTGCAAATGTCCATTACGCTGACCACGGGCTGAAAGGCGGTCGTTCCGTCGGCTCGGATGATGGCCGATTGGCTCGTAGGATTATCAACGACGGCGGCGGTCAACAACCGTTCGAGTTCCTCAAGCCCCATCTCTTGACCGCGAAGATAAACCTTTCCCGAGGAATCAACGTCGATTACGATTTCGCGAGGTTTTCGAGTCATCGGCGTGGCGCTTGAAGCTGCGGGCAACACAATATCGAGTCGCCTCTCTTCGTCTTCAAACTTGCTTGTGACGAGAAAAAAGATCAGCAATAGGAAGACGACATCGATCAATGGCGTCAAACTTAAATTGTTTGCGGCGCTGGAACGCTTGATGGCAATTGGCAAAATCTAACCTCGCGAACTCAGCAGGCAACGCTTGGGGATCGGGATGTTCATCGTTTCAATCGTTCGGACTTCACGGTGCCAGCGACCGGCGGGGCGCCGGAGTTGACCGGAGGGACTGTCGCGCTTGCCGGCGCTGCCGGAGCGTTCGAAGTGTTCATCACTGCGATCGCTGGCATTGCTCGCAGCGTCCCGTCACCATCCATCCGAGTTCGACCAGCAAATCGGGCCAGTCCCGGCGCGATGTCAAACGTAAAACGCTCGATCCGATGAAACAATTTCGAAAGCCGATTTTCAAGGTACTGAGTTAAAATGGCTGCTGGAATCGCGACCACCAAACCCGCCAATGTCGTAACGAGAGCTACATAAATGCCCTCGCTCAGTTGCTCGCTGCGACTTCGATCGGCCGTCAATGTGGTCGACTCATGAAATGCGACGATCATCCCCCATACCGTTCCTAGCAAACCCATCAATGGTGTCGCGGATGCGGCAAGTGCAAGCCAACGAATGGGGCCCGCATAGTCATCTGCTTCTCGTTGAATCGTCTCCGACGCCACACGTTCAATCTCTGCGAGCGGTTGGCCGGTCCGTAGCAACATGGCTTCGATGGCCGTTGCAGTGGGTGACGGATACTCCCGACAGATTGCCAAAGCGACCGCAGGATTGAAGCGATCCAGCGGTTGCATCATCGCCTCCAATTCCTTCGTCAGTTGCTTTGGAATGACGCGTTTGCGCCGCAGGCTAAGAAGTCGTTCGACCGACAGGGTTACGACCAAGAACGACATAAAGCCGATTGGTATCATGAATATCCCGCCTTGAGTGATCAACGAAAGCAGATCAATTCCACTCGGTTTCGCCAATCCGTCACCGGGCGTTGGTTGCGTCGGAGTCGGCTTCATCAGCGACTCGACCATTTCGGAATCGACAGGAATGTCGACCTCTTGAGCGGAGGTCGAGGGTCCCAATTCGAAACCGACACTGACGATCAATACGACTAGCAACAACCAAACCAAGGGCGGCAAAAACGGCGTCGTTAGGCGAAGCGTTGGATTCAATTGGTTACCTAGTCTCGATCATTAGCGGGGTTGGGCATCGGAGCGTTCGCTCAGGTGTTTGGATTCATTCGATTGAGCACATCGAGTCGCTCTTGACTCTTTGATGCTAATTCATGCTTTGCATGTTTTTCGATAACAAACTTGAAAAAGTCTTTGGCAATCGAAATCGCCTTCGCTTTTCGGGCCGGATCATTTGCATTCTGGATCAACAGTTCGGCGCATCGGCCAGCTTCAAAACCGCTCTTCGCTTGCCAGTTTTTGATCTCTTGGGGAGCTTTGTCTGCTCCGAATCCATACATAACCCGTTGGAACTCGGGAATGGCCTTCGCCAGATCACGCTTGCCAAAATAGACTTCGCCAATCATGAATCTTGCCCGCGCTGCCGTTTCGGTTCGGTAACCGTCGGCGACGCTTGTGAAATACTTGATCGCTTCGTCATCGTTCCCCTGTTGTTGATAGGCAAAACCGAGTTCGTAAAGCGTTTGTGCCAGATATCCAGATTCTGGAAAACGATTACGCAACGCATTGTACCAATCGATTGCCGTTTCCCACTTTTTTAGCTGTGCGGCGCTTTGGCCGCCGTGAACGTAAACGAGCTCGCGAACTTGTCGTTCGGGGCCATCAGGAAGCGTTTTAGCAGATTCATTACTGGATTCGATGTGCTCGCGAGCGATCTTGTACAGCGCCAGCGCATCTTCGTACTTCTCTTTCTTAAACTGATTCTCAGCCTTCATAAGCAACGCATCTGCGATCAGCTTGCCATCGGGAAAGCTCGCGGCTTGCTTGTCGAATGCACTCGCGGAGGCGTCGAAGTTATCGGCTTTAAAATGCGACCAACCCAGTCGATAGTAAACCTTCTCGAGGAACGTCTTGTCGGTACCAGTCTTGGCAGCGGACTCAAAAGAAACGGCTGCATCTTTCCAGTTCTGTTTTTCGTATAGCTGTTGCCCAATAAAGTAATGTGCCTCAGCGACCAGCGGATTCGACGGACTCTTTTCGATCAACTGCTTAAATGCAGACTCGGCCTTGTCCGCTTGGCCGCTTTCTTTCAACGACCAGCCGAGTTCGTAAAGTACTTTATCCATACTAGGATAAGCGGGAACCGAGTCGACCAATTGCTGAAGCGTCTTTGCCGCTTCGTCTGGTCGCTTCTGTTGTTGATCAATCAGGGCCAACTCATACAGAGCATGGCCGCGATTGATCCCTTCCGGAACATCCGCCAAGACGGATTTTAACTGTTCTATCGACTCTTGCGTCTTGCCGAGAGTTCGCAGCGAGATGCCCAGTGCTAACTTCGCATCATCGGCGATCGAGTGAGTTGGGAACTCCTTCGCAACACGAGACAGCGGCACAATCGCCTGATCTGGCTTTCCCGCTTGCATGAGGTTCCATCCCTGACCGTAAAGCGAGAACGGCAATAGCGAAGCGTTCTTGCCGGATTTAATCACGCGACCATACTGATCTGCGGCGTCTTCATGCGCTCCACTTTTGGCTTTGGACTGAGCGATGTTGTAGAGGGCCATGTCAGCTCGAGGACTGTTTGGGAATGCCTTCGCCAATTCGTCCCATGCTTTGGTCGCTTCAGCCTCATTGCCCGCAGCGAGCAGAGACTGTCCTAACAGAAGCATCGATTCGTCTGCCTTGACCCATTTCGCATCGGCTTTCAGCGACTCACGCAATGCGTTGGCGGCATCGGCTGGGCGTGCAGCGGCAAGGTGACTGGCGCCAATGATGTACTTCGCCTCTGCTACTTGGGGTGCGGGAGCAGACTGTGGCACTCGTTCGTTCAACAACTTAATAGCGGCGTCATGTTGACCAGATAGGTACGTTGCCATCGCAGCCCGCAGCGTCCAAAGCGTTCGCTGGACGTTTTTCTCCGTGGCTGGATCGTTGATCAACTCTTGATAACTCTTGGCAGCTTCTGCATGCTCGCCGCCCATCAATTTCGATTCGGCAACGATGTAACGAACATCCGGTGATAAGGATGAGTCTTTGAACTCCTTAAGAAACTCATTCGCTAAATCCGCTGCTTCTTTGGTTCGTCCAAGTTGCAATTCTGCAAAAGCGGCATTGTAAAGGGCTCGTTGTGCCTGTGGGTCTTTGGGCGACGCTCGATATAACGAAAGATATTGTTTCTGAGCTTCTTCAATCTTCTCTGGGAACGACATCATCGCTTCAGCAAGATCCATCTTAAGCATCGTGGCATAATCACCGGTTGCGCCGGAGTCGATTTGTTTCTTCGCGATCTCCATCGCTTCTTGAGGCGAGCCTTTGCGGATCGCGATCGTTGCTAGCCAATGTGCGGCCTCGGTCGCGCTGTTGGTGTTCTTCTGGCTCAGCACGCGATTGAAGCGTTTCGCAGCCTCGTCAAGATTCCCAGCTCGATAAATGCTCTGAGCAGACGCGAGAGTTGCCGCACTGGTAAACGGAGATTCAGGAAACTCCCTTAAAAGCCGTTCGTAAAGCGTGGCCGCTTCCTCCGGTTTGCCAGCCTGTACCAAAGCAAACGCCTGACGAACCAGTGCATACGGAACATCGTCGCTAGTTCCGGTCGTAACAGACGCAAACTCCTTGGCCGCTTCGTCAAACTTTTTCTGCAAAATCAGGACGTCACCAATACGGACATGTGAGTCAACCTGCATGGAATCGTCTTTGCAGGCATCCAGCAGTTGGCGAAACGATACAATCGCATCGTCGAATTTCTGAAGGTCCGTAAACGCTACGCCGCGAGCGTAAAATGTGTCGCAGCGAAGCGGCGAGTCTTTCGCAGACTCCATGGCGATCAAACGGTCGTAGAACGCGACCGCCGTTTTAGCGTCGCCTAAAGAGTAAGCCGCTTCGCCACCATAGAACAATGCTCGATCGGCAAACTTGCTCGTTGGCTTCTCCTTTAAGAACATGCGGAAAGTATCTAGGGACGCTTTCAATCTCTTCTCGTCCTGCTGCTCTCCTTCACCCGCCGCAGCAAATTGGCACCATCCCAGATTGACGAGGCTCTGCTCACGAAGTTCGGACTTGGCGTCTTTTACCGCAAGGTCAAACGCATCGCACGCCGCGGGGAAATCGGGCATGGCCTGCTGCATGTAACAAACCCCCAAGTAATGTGCCGCCTTCGAGGCAAACGGCTCGTCCGCGTACTTCGCCAGGTATCTTTTCCATCCCTCGATCGCGAGATCGATCGCACCGTTGGTTTGGAAATTGGCGGCATCGGCATACAAAGCCATCGCCTTTTCGTTATATGGGGTCGGACCTTGGGCCCGGGCGATCGTCCAGAATCCCGCGATGAGGCATCCCGCCATTGCCGCCCCAAGGTAACTCATTTTGAGGTAACTCACTTTGAGGTAACTCATTTCGCGAAAAAAAGAGCCTGATCGTTCGGTTCTGTCGCAGTTGCGATCTGACTTCATACTTGCACCCAAAAACGATGAATCGCCGAGCTCCAGAGGAGGAAAGGCGAAAAAAACGAGATTTCGATCCGATTTCCGTATCCACAATGGTTCGGGACCGCGTACGCCAGTCTATCGGTGAGTGAAGAACCGGGAAAGGTTTCCCGCCCGTTTTATGACCTGCACTTCAGGCATAAATGCAACGCCTCCCGCTCAGCCACCTGCTAAGGTTTACCCAAACGATTACCCTTAGCATCGATTCCTTCCTCATCAAATTTTTTGGACACCCGGAACGTGCCAACAAGCCTGATTACCGGCGGTGCCGGCTTCATTGGATCGCACCTCGCCGAAAAGCTGCTTCATCGTGGTGATCGAGTCATCGTGGTGGATGATCTTTCGACCGGACGAACAAACAACCTCGCGCGGGTCCAATCACACCCGAATTTCGAATGGATTCACCGCTCCGTCGAAGATGCCGAACTGGTTTCTGCACTGGTCGATCGAGCCGATAGGGTTTACCACCTTGCCGCTGCTGTGGGGGTGGCATTGATCGCGAAACAGCCGATTCAAACGATCGAGCGGAACATTTACCCCACGAAGCTGATACTCGACCGGCTTGGGAAGCGAGCTTCCGACGGCGACTTTGTGCCTTGCTTCATCGCCAGTACAAGCGAGGTTTACGGCAAGAACCCCAAGGAAGTCTGGACCGAAGAGGACGACTTGGTCTTTGGCGCCACCACAAAACCGCGCTGGAGCTATGGCGTTTCGAAAGCCATTGATGAGTTCTTGGCGCTCGCGTTCTTTAAGGAGTACGGCGTCCCGGTTGTCATCGGACGGTTTTTCAACGTCGTCGGCCCCCGGCAAACCGGAGCGTATGGGATGGTGCTGCCTCGTTTTGTCGACGCGGCGATCAAGGGCCAACCGCTTGTCGTTCACGATGACGGGGGGCAGATCCGTTGTTTCGCTCACGTCAACGATGTGATCGGCGCGGTCGTCAAGCTGGTCGAAACTCAGACCGCCGCAGGACGCGTCTACAACATTGGAAGCGACCAACCGGTGACCATTCTTGAACTTGCCAAACGAACGATTGATCGCGTCAACCCGAAAGCGACGATTCAGTTCCAAGCGTACAACGAGGCCTACGATGATTCGTTCGAAGACATTCGGCGTCGCGTCCCAGACCTTACCCGCGTCCGAGAGGCAATCGGCTTCAAGCCTACGCTCAGCCTTGATGACATCATTGACAGTGTCGCCGCGTCAATGCGGTAAGGGAACTTGCCAAGTTAGTTTTCGGTCAAAGTCATATCTTGAATGACAAGAGTGCCTTTTTCATCACCCAAAATAAAGCCGATTCGATTTTTCTTCTCGACTACGTCCGTCGCCGTGAACGTGATGCTCTCTTCGCTAAGTTGCTTGGATGTATAAAGGTCCTCGTGAAGGCCAATCTCATGCCAGTCTTCTTCGTTGATGGTGCCAACGGCCGAATAGCCTCGACTTTCTGGTGACATTGCCTTGAACTTCAATGTGTAGGACTTGCCTTCCTTGAGGTCAAGGTTCCACTGAAACGCTTGCACATGCCAATTGGTGTCATCCACCTCCGTCACAGTGAACTTGATACCAGTTTCGGTTGCTTCCACAGTGCCCTTGCCACCATCTCGTTGTTCAAAGTTCCATGACTCAAGAAGGTTGGTGGGCTTCAAAAGGTTCTTCGATTCCTCGGCATGTAAAACGTTTGCCGAA
>Ga0105046_10008941_pt1 | contig 15708 bp, 14 predicted proteins | sample MAT03_FD_78385 | JGI IMG/M metagenome (GOLD analysis project Ga0105046, IMG submission 78385) | Freshwater microbial communities from Lake Fryxell liftoff mats and glacier meltwater in Antarctica - MAT-03 (megahit assembly) | ecosystem: Environmental > Aquatic > Freshwater > Ice > Liftoff...
AGCCGTGCGCGTGACAGTGCCCGTGGGAACGGCTATCCGGCGTCTCACCGATGCTCCGCGCTTTCACCCGGATGAGACGTGCGCATTCGTGAGACGCCGGGTCTTCGCCCGGCGTGACGGACGCGCCGGCCGTCACGCCGGAAGCCGTGCGCGTGGCAGTGCGCGTGGGGAACGGCTATCCGGCGTCTCACCGATGCTCCGCGCTGTTCACCCGGATGAGACGTGCGCATTCGTGAGACGCCGGGTCTGCGCCCGGCGTGACGGACGCGCCCGCCCTCACCAACTTTGATCCATGAAAGGTGGCTGTGTGTACATCATGACCAATATCCATCACACGGTCCTTTACACAGGTGTCACTTCGGACTTGCGCAAGCGAGTGCTACAACACAAAACAGGGACATACCCGGAGGCTTTCACCGATCGCTACCTGTGCCATAAGCTCATCTGGTTTCAAGCCTATGCGAGCATCGAAGAGGCCATCCTCATGGAAAAGCGCGTCAAGCGGTGGCGCAGAGCTTGGAAAGAGGAATTGGTCAAGGGACTCAACCCGGAGTGGAGGGATATGAGTGACGGGTGGTATCACGAGCGGGACCTCGAACCTGCGTGAGTCACCCGAAGACCGCCGTGGTGCCGCCTGCTCCACTCTCCTGTCATCGCGAGCGAAGCGAAGCAAGGAGAGGGGCCAGGGGTGAGGGGCATTCCTCTACTTTGCGCCAGTGAAAGCAGTGGCCTTCCTCTTCGTTCTGTGCGGCGCATCCATCGTCAACGCGCAGCGAGGGTTGGTCATCAATGAACTGCAAGCCGCCAACCACACCACGCTCACTGATGCGGACGGCCGGACACCGGACTGGATCGAAGTGTACAATGCGGGCCACACTCCGGTGGACATGCTCGGCATGCGGCTGGCGATCGCGGGCAGGCAGCATGTGATCGATGCGCCGCTGATGGTCCCGGCGAAAGGGCACGTGCTGTTGCGCTGCGATGCGCGTCCGGAAAGCGGTGTCGATCATCTCGGATTCACGCTGTCGCGCGATGGCGGCACGGCATTGCTGATCGCCGCTGACGGGACGACGATCATGGATGTGTTCACGTGGCCGGCCTTGTCCAGCGACCTGAGCATGGGCCGCCTGCCCGATGGCGCGGGCAGTTGGAGTTTCTTCGAGCAGCCAACACCGGGGGCGGCCAACAGGAGTGTGATCGCCATGCGCTCGCGGACCGGCATACCGATCGCCGATCGCGTGTCCGGCAGGTATGAAGCACCGTTCGCTCTGACAATCATTTCTCCGGAAGGCGGAGCGATCCGCTACACGCTCGATGGCAGTACGCCGTCCATTGATCACGGCGAACGGTATGCCGGGCCTTTGGCGATCGACGCCAATACGGTGGTACGTGTACGGGCCTTCGTACCGGGCAAGCTGGTGAGCGAAGAGCTTGTTGCGACCTACGTGATCGGCGGAGCACCAACCAATGGCATCGCGATCGCCGTCGCACCTGCTGATCTCTGGAGCGATAGCAGCGGGATCTATCACAACGGCGCACAAGCCAATCATACCCGCAAGGGCATGGCGTGGGAGCGGCGCGCGACGGTGCAATTCCTGGATGACACATCGATGAGCATGCCTGTGGGCCTGCGCATCAGCGGATCGGGTTCACGCGGTTTGGCAAAGCGATCGTTCAAGCTGTACGCACGGGATCGGTACGAAAGCCTGCGCGAAGGATTGCCGTTCGCCGATGGCACCTACTTCAACGAAGGCCTGTTGCGAGCCGATGCGAGCCCCAACGCCTTCCTTCGGAACCTGCTTTTCGAAGCAGTGGTCCAGCGCTACGACCTGCACCTGGAGGTGCAAGCCTCCACCCCACTACCGCTTTACCTGAACGCCGAATACTGGGGCCTGTATCGCTGGATGCCGCCGAAGGACGCGCAGTGGTTGCAGCATGTCAGCGGCGCCGAGGCGGTGGACGTATTGGAGGGGCCGGCAGCGACCGCACTGTCCGGGACGGATGACTCGTTCCTTGCCGCGCAACGCGCTTTGTTCGCGGGTGCTTCATTGGACACCATCGACGCGCTGATCGACACGCGGAGCTTGATCGACCTCGCCTGCATCGATCTCTTCACCGGTCGCGCGGACCACGACCTGAACGTGCGCTGCTACCGCCCGCGACAACCGGGAGGCCAATGGCGCTGGGTGCTGTTCGATATGGACCTGTGGGCACCCGCCGCAGAGAACAGCCTCGAGCGCATGTGTTCTGCCACCGCACCGGAAACACCTTACGTACCGCAGTTGCTCGCGCATCCCGATCTCCAGCTGCGGTTGCTGGCACGAACGACCGCTTTGCTAGCCACCGTGTTCGAGCCTGCGGCTGCACGTGCCATGGTGGACAGCCTCTTCCGCGCCCACGTGATCGCGTTGCTCGCCGATCACGAACGTTGGGAGGAGGACTTGGAACGGCCGACGCCGTTGACGTCAGCCCGCGAGCTCGATGCGTTCATCGCCGCGCGCCCGGCGCACCTGCTCCGGCATCTGAGCGAGCGGACCGGCCGGGCACTTCGCGCAGTGACCATCAGCGTTCCCGGCGGGGATCAAGGGCGCGTTCTTCTCGAAGGACTTCCGATGCTGCCCGGTGAGCACACGGTCCGATGCTTTCGCGGAGTGCCCTTGCTGTTGGAGGTGATCACCACCGACGGTTGGGAGTTCGCCGGATGGAAAGGCCTGGACGTTGACGGACCGATCGCCACTGCGGACCTGTCGATGTCGAAGAGCATCAGGCCTTTGTTCAGGGCGGTGGTTCCTTGAGCGCTTGTTACGAAGTGGTGTGCGTGGATAAGGGTGAGAGGGTCGCTCTCCCTCTTTCACGCTTCCACTCTCAGCGGAGCTCGAAGGCCTTATCAAGCGAGCACCGCTTGCAGCAGCGATGCGAAGAGCGACTTGCCGTCGGTGTTACCCAGGCGTTCATCCGCAGCGCGCTCCGGATGCGGCATCATGCCGAACACATTGCGTTGCTTGTTGCATACCCCGGCGATGTTCTCCTTGCTACCGTTCGGGTTGGCGAATTCCACCACGCGGCCTTCGGCATCGCAGTAATGGAACAGCACCTGATCGCCGTCCTTGAGCGCTTTTAGTGTGGCAGCATCGGCATGGTAGCGGCCTTCGCCGTGGGCGATCGGGATCTTCAACGCTTTGTCCGGTAACGCGTTCGTCAATGCGGTCTTGCGCGTGGCCGGCCGGATGAAGATGTTCTTCGAGATGAACTTCTGCCCTTCGTTGTGCAGGAGCGCACCGGGCACGAGGCCTGCTTCGCACAGCACCTGGAACCCGTTGCACACACCGAAGACGAGGCCACCCTTCTTCGCATGCGCGGCCACTTCCTGCATGATCGGTGAGAACCGCGCGATGGCGCCGCTGCGCAAATAGTCGCCGTAGGAGAACCCGCCGGGTAGCACCACCATGTCAACGCCTTTCAGGTCGTGCTCCTTGTGCCAGAGCCGTTCAACAGGCTGGCCCATCGTGGTCTCCAGCACATGGACCATGTCCTCATCGCAGTTCGAGCCGGGAAAGGTGACAACGCCGAATTTCATGTTTTGCTCGCCGACGCTATGGGTGCGAAGACGATGGCGCGAAGGTAGCAGGGAGGGTTCCCCGGGCGTGCGCGCGCAAGATCATCATCTCCCCCACTGCGCCCAAAATGCGAGTCCCAACAAAGCGAAGGCCGCGATCTCACTGAGCCAGGCACGGCGGGTGCCGATCAACGCGTATCCGCCGAACACGGCCAGCGGAGTGGCGAGGAGTACCGGGGGGAAACCCTTGTTGAGGAACCCCACCAAGATGATCAGCACACCGAGCGCCACGACGAACGCCAAAAAGGAGGAACGGAGGTTCTTCTCCCGCATCACACTGCGTTGGTAGACCCGCGCGAAGACGATCCCCGCGACCAGGAGCACCGGACCAAGCACCGCGTACAGGAGTATTCGCTGTAGTTCGATGGGACCACCGGGCGCCCCGCCTTGGGCGACGGGGTGCGCGATGGTGAGCAGAGGCCGCCAGTGCACATGCCCCATCAAGCGCTGGACCGCCCAAGCCACATAGAACACCAGGATACAGGCGAGCAAAGGCACCACATACTCCCGCCATTGGAACGACCGGATCACCGAGGCCGACGCCCAGACCACCACCACGAGGAAAACGTAGGGCACGTAGAAGAGGGATGCCAGGCCCAGCAGGATGCCGGCATCGAACAACGATCCCAGCACCGCGCCTGTGCTGGTCATGGACCATGTGCGCCGGAGCGCGAGGATCACCAGCGGCATGCCGGCCAATGCGGGATCGAACAGCTCGTTGCGGCTAAAGGCCGCTAGCAACAGTGGGAACAGGAACGCGGGCAGGTGGTTGCGCCGTTCCATCAGTTCGGTATTGTTCACCAGAACAGTGAGCTGGACGGCGACCGCCATGACCAGCACCATGCCCAGCAGACCTTGGGCCCATGGGGCTCCAGCAAGCATAAGTTCAAGCACGGCAGTCAATGGCATCACCGGCGGCGCTGCGACGAAGGGGACCCAGAGGGTGGGCCCGAAGAGCAGGGGCACAAGCACCAGCAGCGCCAGGAGTACGCCGGGTTGGTTGCTGCGGAACAGGCCTGCGAGCATGGTGGTCAGGTCAGGGGCGCGACGCTATATTTGCCCGGCCCAAGCTTACTACAGATGCAAGAGATCGCCTTCGCCATCGGACACTTCCTCGAATGGTGCTTCAGTTTATTGGTCATGATGGGCTGGTTGCCGGTCACGCTGTTCACCGTCACCATGTTCCTCGGGTTCGTGTACTGGCTGAACCTGCAAGGGCGCTACGATCGCCGGGCGAAGCGGACGAACACGCTCGCCTGAGGGGTCAGGCCTGTTGAGGGGCACCGGCCTTGGGCGCGGGTTGTTTCACCAGGTCGTGACCGATGTCACTACGCATGTATTTCCCATCGAACGCGATGAGTCCCGCCGAGCGGTAGGCCGATGCGATCGCCGACTCCAGGTCCTTGCCCATTCCGGTAACGGACATCACACGTCCGCCGCTGGTTTGTAGTCGATCGCCTTTCAGCACCGTGCCCGCCTGGAACACGTACGCATCACGCACCAACTCCAGCCCGACGATCGCTTTCCCCTTCTCGTGCTCGCCCGGATAGCCTTCTGCCGCGAGTACCACACAAACCGCGGTGCGGTCGTCCACATCCACATGGCGCTCGCTGAGCGTGCCCGTGGCGATGCCTTCGAAAAGATCGAGCAGGTCACTGCGCAAGCGTGGTAGCACGGCCTGGGTCTCCGGATCGCCCAGGCGCACGTTGTACTCGATCACGTACGGCTCGTTGTTCACGTTCATCAAGCCCATGAACAGGAAGCCGCTGAACGCGATGCCATCCTTGCGCAAGCCGCGGATGGTGGGCGCCGCGATGCGGTCGTGTACCTTCTGCATGAAGTCCCTGTCGGCGAACGGCACGGGAGAGACCGCTCCCATGCCACCGGTGTTGGGACCGGTATCACCGGCACCGATGCGTTTGTAATCCTTCGCTGCAGGCAACATCTTGAACGACTCCCCATCGGTGATGAGGAAGGCGGAAAGCTCGATCCCCTTGAGGAACTGTTCGATCACCACACGCTCGCCCGCTGGGCCGAAACTGCTGCCATCGAGCATGCCCTTGATCACTTTCACCGCGTGCTTCTTGTCGTCGGTGATCACCACGCCCTTGCCGCTCGCAAGGCCATCGGCCTTGATCACGTACGGTGCGGTGGCACGGTCCAGGTGTTCGATCGCCTCGTTCAACTGGCCTTTGACGAAAGTGCGGTGCGCGGCGGTGGGGATGTTGTGACGGAACATGAACTCCTTCGCGAAGTCCTTGCTGCCTTCCAGCTGCGCGCCCTGCTTGCCCGGACCGATCACGGTGACGATGTCCTTGAGCGCGGGGTCCGCCGCGATGCGATCGTGGAAACCATCCACCAGCGGTGCCTCGGGGCCCACCACCACAATGCGAATGCGCTTCTCCAACAGGAAGGCGCGCATCTTTTTCTGGTCGCGCAGGTCCAGGTCAACGTTGCGACCGTGGCGAACGGAACCCGGATTGCCGGGGGAAACGTACAGCTCATCGAGCAAGGAGCTCTGCGCGATCTTCCACGCCATGGCGTGTTCTCTTCCACCCCCACCGATCAACAGAACGTTCATGCCGGATGCCTTTCCGCAAAGGAACACCGACGCCCCCCAGCGCCGAATTGTTTTTTCCAACAATTGAACAACCCCACGCTCCGTATGGAACGCGGGGTTGTACAATGGGCGCAGTGATCCCGCGGAGGGCGGGACAAAGAGGTCAGTGGGTGTGCGGGGCCCGCTTGATGCTGCAACCGATATTGCGCGTTACGGTGGGGTCGATGGCCTTCCCTTCGGCCATGTTGCTGATGGCGTTATGGACCCAGGGTTCCTTCACACCCGCTGCGCTGCCAACGCTGTCGTCGATGGCGCCCTTGTACGCGAGCTTCCCGTTCTTGTCGAACAGGAACACATGCGGCGTGGTGCGCGCACCGAACGCATCGGCCACCACATTGCCAACGTCAAGCAGGTAGGCTCCGCCATAGCTCTTCTCCTTGTAGTGCTGTTGCATATCGGCGAAGCCATCACCATCGGCGCGCTTGGCCTCATTGCTGTTCACCAGTGCGACGCCCACACCCATGCGCTGGCTGAACGCGGCCAGTTCGGGGTAGCGACCTTCCCAGCCTTCACTGCCTTCGGACCCGATCACGAACGGACAGGTATTGCAGGAGAACACCACCAGCAGGCCGTTCCTCCCGATGAGTTCCTTCAGGGTGAGTTCCTTGCCGGTCACGTCCTTCATCTTCTGGTCGGGAACGGGAAGAGCGGCGCCCACTTGCAAGTCGGGCAGGGGGTCGTGCGGGGCAATGGTCAACAGTGCCATCGCGGCGAGGGAAGCGAGCTTGATCAACATGGTCGGTCGATGTGTGGTTTTTGAGGGGAACGAAGTTAGCGAGCGGAGGTCCGTTCTGCGACCGATCTTGTGGCCGGATGTTCCGCAGCACATGGACCCCACGTGGGTGATGGAAGAGCTTTTGATCATTGTCGTCGCTCTGGGCGCATCGTTGCTCACGCTCGTCAGCGGCTTCGGGCTGGGCACCTTGTTGTTGCCCGCGTTCGCCCTTTTCTTCCCCTTGGAACTCGCCGTGGCCATGACCGCTGTGGTACACCTGCTCAACAACCTCTTCAAGAGCGCCTTACTGTGGCGTGCCATGAACTGGGGTGTGGTGCTCCGCTTCGGGCTGCCGGGAATAGTTGGTGCGTGGCTCGGCGCTTTGTTGCTCATCCGCATCGGTGACCTGCCCTACCTCTACCCCGGCTTGCACGGACCGGTGAGCGCTACGCAAGTGGTGATCGGCGTGCTCATGGCCGTGTTCGCGGTGATCGAACTGATGCCGGGCGCGGCGAAATGGTCACTGCCTCCGCAAGCCCTTGTACCGGGCGGACTGCTCAGCGGTTTTCTCGGTGGGCTCAGTGGCCATCAAGGTGCATTGCGCAGCATCTTCCTGCTGCGCAGTGGCCTGGGCAAGGAGGCCTTCATTGCCACAGGTGTCGCCATCGCCTGTCTGGTGGATCTTGCCCGCATTCCGATCTACCTGCGCAATATGCCGGACGGCCTGCTGGGCGAACGTTGGGGGTTGCTGACCGCAGCGACACTGGCGGCATTCCTGGGAGCCTGGTTGGGCAAGCGCCTGATCCCGAAGATCACCTTGCGCGGGATCCAGGTGGTTGTTGGCGCGCTCATGCTCATGGTCGCCTGTGCGCTGCTGGCCGGACTTCTTTGAGCGCCTATTTCACCCGGCCTGCTTTGATCGCCAGCCTGCCACTTGGTGTACATCGAGCTTGCACATCATCGTGTGATGGTGCCGCCTCTTCGCTGCGGTTCCGCAACAAAGCGGCCAAGGCCGAACGAACGCGGACAGGAACCAGACCTCAGTGACCCAGCATGTGTCCCTTCCAGTAGAAGGTGGGCCTGGCCACATGGCGCGAGTGTCGCTGCTGGGCGACACCACCAGCGGACGCTGGATCCGGATCGTAGATGGCGTAGTCGTAGGGCTTCTGCCAGTAGTAGCCGTCGAGGATCTTCTTTGCGTAATCGGTCGCGCGCACCAGGGGGGCCGCGGTCCGCTGCAAGGGGCTCAACGCGTTGCGCACATCATGCATCTCCTGGATCGCGCGCGGGCTCATGCCTAGGTTGCCACCGGTGTCGGTGAACGTGCTGAGGAAGGTCGGGATGCGGCCCATGCGCGCACCGCCGTCCATCAACTCCTTGATCCAGGCCCAATCGCCCATGGCTTTCCATTTCGGGTCGAAGAGCACGGCCTTGGGTCCCTTCACCATCCGGCTGCGGAAGAACAGCGAACTGCTCTGCACGGGAAGGCGGCCCAAACGCAGGATGCCGGCCGAAGGAATTACGGCCTTGCGGTGGCACATGTATCCACCGGCCGCATCCACCACGATCGTATGGCCTGCGGCGATGTCCACTTCCGGATGGCGTTCGAGGTAGTCCTTCACCGTGGCGAGCGCACCGGGCATGTACTGCTCGTCGCAGTTCAACCAGGAGAACACATCGCCTCCGCCCTTGATGATGCCGCGGTTGATCGCGTCGTACATGCCGTTGTCCGCTTCGGGGATACCGCGGATATCCGGGCGCGTGGTGAGCCATTCACGGGTGCCGTCCTTGGAGCCACCGTCCTGCACGATGTGCTCCACCTCCACGCCTTCGCGGCGTTGATCAGCCACGGACGCGGCGTTGAGTGTTAGGTAGGCGAGTTGTCCGAAGCTCGGGGTAACGACGGTGAATTTCATGGGCGCTGGAACACGGTATCGACGCCGGTCACAGCGGGATGTTGCCGTGCTTCTTCTTCGGCAGCGTGTCCACTTTGTTGCGCAGCATGCGCAGGGCGTGGATCACTTTCATGCGTGTGTCACTGGGGCGGATCACCTCGTCCACATAGCCACGGGCCGCCGCTTCGTACGGATTGGCGAACTGTGCCTTGTACTCCGCCTCCTTCTCCTGCAACTTCGCCTTGGGGTCCTTCGCCTTGGCGATCTCGCCCTTGAAGATGATCTCCACCGCACCCTTCGCGCCCATCACCGCGATCTCCGCACTGGGCCACGCATAGTTCATATCGCAGCCGATGTGCTTGCTGTTCATCACGTCGTACGCGCCGCCGTACGCTTTGCGGGTGATGATCGTGATGCGCGGCACCGTGGCCTCGCTGAACGCATAGAGCAGCTTCGCGCCATGATCGATGATGCCGCGCCACTCCTGGTCGGTGCCGGGTAGGAAGCCGGGGACATCAACGAAAACGATCAGCGGGATATTGAAGGCATCGCAGAACCGCACGAAGCGCGCCGCCTTGATGCTCGCATCGATATCGAGCACACCCGCGAGCACCGCAGGTTGGTTGGCCACACAGCCAACGGTACGCCCTTCGACCCGCGCGAATCCGATCACCATGTTGCGGGCGTATTCGGCATGCACCTCCATACTGCTATCCCGATCGATCACCGCGTTCATCACCTGCCGGATATCGTAGGGCGTGTTCGGATTGTCCGGGATGATGGTGTCCAGTTCGGGACGTTGTTCGTCGCCGGGCGTGTAGGGGTGCTCTGGGGGTTCCTCCTCGCAATTGCCGGGCATGTAGCCCACCAACTGGCGCAACCGGCGTATGGCCTCCAGTTCGTTCGGTGCGGTGAAATGCGCTACGCCGCTCTTCGAGGCATGGGTGCTCGCTCCGCCCAGTTCCTCGGCGGTCACTTCCTCGTGCGTCACGGTCTTCACCACGTTGGGGCCGGTAACGAACATGTAGCTGCTCCCTTCCACCATCATCACGAAATCGGTAAGCGCCGGACTGTACACCGCACCGCCCGCACAGGGGCCGAGGATCGCGCTGATCTGCGGTATCACACCGCTGCTCCGCACATTACGGAAGAAGATGTCCGCGTAACCGCCGAGGCTCACCACGCCTTCCTGGATGCGCGCACCACCACTGTCGTTCAAGCCGATCACCGGTGCGCCGTTGCGCATGGCGAGGTCCATGATGCGGCAGATCTTCTCGGCATGCGCCTCGGCCAGGGAGCCGCCGAGGACCGTGAAATCCTGCGAGAACACATACACCGTACGGCCATCAATGGTGCCATACCCGGTCACCACGCCATCGCCGAGGAACACCTGTTCGTCCAGCCCGAAGTTGCTGCTGCGGTGGGTGACCAACTGGCCGATCTCCTGGAAGCTGCCCTCGTCCAGCAGCAGGTTTACGCGCTCCCGCGCGGTGAGCTTGCCCTTCTTATGTTGTGCGGCAATGCGTTCGGCACCACCACCTTCCAGGGCTTGCGCGGTGCGCGCGTCGAGTATGTCGAAGTGTTCCTTCATCGGTTCGTCCTGATCGGCGGCCAAAGGTAGAAACGGCGCGGAGTAGCGCACTTGCGTACTTTTCAGCGCTCCCGACATTCCACTTCATGGTGGGAGGAGAAGGAACCCATGCAGTGGCGCTTCGCCGATCTACCCGTCCGCACCAAGTTCATGGTGACATTGGGCATTCCCGTATTGGGGATGGTGTTGCTGATCGGCAAACAGGTGGATGGCAGCATCAAGCGGCGCAACGTGATGGACTACATCAACGAGCAAAGCGCGCTGATCGGGCTGTACGCGAACGTGTTGCACGAAATGCAAAAGGAAGGCGCGCTGTCCGTTGGATACCTCACGGGCCAGGCGGTGAACCCGATGAAGCTGTCCATCCAATACGCGCAGAGCGATGCGGTGGTCAACGCATTGGGCGATCCAGCACTGGTGAAAGATCCGGCGATCCAGGGAGACCTGCACTTTGATGGGCTCGGGATCCTGCGCCAGCGGGTTACCGACCGGCAGACCGACGCGCGTGCGGCCTCACGCGCCTATCGTGCAATGGACGTGGCGCTGCTGGACGAGCTGGGCCGCGTGGGCAAACTGGCGCTGGATCCGGAGACCAAGGACCGCATGTACGCGCACCTGCGTTTGTTGAGCGCAAAGGAGGCCTTGAGCGCGGTACGCGACCGGCTGAGCATCGGGTATTCGGACGATCGCTTGCGCGATGATGAGATGGCCGAACTCGGGGAGCAGGTCTCCTCCTACGAAACGAACATGCTGCTCTTCGAGCGCGACGCGCCACCCGAGGTGTTGGGCACGTACCGCGATGTGTTCCAGGGCCCGGACGTGAATTTCATGCGCTCGCTCATCGGTACGGTGAAGGAGCGGCGTTCATTGGATTCAGGTATCGCACCCAAAGAATGGTGGGAGCTTTCCCTGCTATCGCTGGACAAGTTGAAGCAGGTGGAGGACCACTCGCTGGAACTGATCCTGGCGAACACAGCCTCGAACACGAGCAGCGCTGAGTTGCGCCTGTTCATCGTACTGGCCGCGCTGATCGGCGTGGTGAGCGCGGTGGGTGTCATGGGCTTCGTGATCCTTCGCGGAGTGCGGAACACAGTGAACGACGTGGGCCACGCCGCGCGCTACATGGCCATGGGCGACATCAGTGCGAAGGTGCCAGTGAACACCAATGACGAGATCGGTCAGATGGCGCTCTCCTTCAATGGCATGATCGACAACATCCGCTCATTGGCCAACAGCGCGGAGTCCATTGGCAAAGGCGATTACAACATCACGGTGAACGTGCGTGGGCCGCAGGATGTACTGGGCATCGCGCTGAGCCGGATGAAGGAGAACCTGAAAGCGGCGCGTTTCCGCGATGATGAACAGACCGCGGCCTTGCAGAGCGAAAAGGCCAAGCTCGAACTGGCGAACGAGCGGATCCATGTGCTGATCAAGGAGATGCACCACCGGGTGAAGAACAACCTGCAGGTGATCGCCAGCTTGCTGCGCCTGCAGGCCGGTACCATGTCCGACGAACGGTTGCATCAGGCCTTTGAGCAAAGCCAGAACCGGGTGATGTCCATGGCGTTGATCCATGAGAAGCTGTACAAGGGTGACGAACTGGCCACACTCGAAGTAGGGGTATACATCCAGGAGTTGTTCGCCGAACTGGTGCGTGTGAACGATGTGCGTGACCGGATACGCTACAGCACCGACATCGACGCGGAGCTGGCCTTCGGGGTGAACACCATGGTGCCGCTCGGCCTTTTACTGAACGAGCTGATCACCAATTCGTTCAAACATGCGTTCACCGGCCGCAGCGAAGGCCTGATCTCCCTGGCACTTCACCGCGTGGAGGGCGATTCCTTCGACCTGGTCTATGGCGACGACGGCGTGGGCATGCCGGCGGAGAAAATGCAGCCCGACGGCGGCACCCTGGGCGTAACACTGATCGAAAGCCTGGTGGACCAGCTGAACGGCCGCATGACCATGGAAGGGACCTCGCGCGGCACGCTTTACCACATCCGGTTCAAGACGCTTTGAGCCCCCTGTGCTGAAGTGGCCATGTGCCCGCGAACTCCAGATCCGGATCGCAGAGCGATCCGCGCGGGTAATTGAGAACCGTTCGAACGATCCACGAAGTCGGCGACACCGGTGATGCGGGCATGGGCGCATCGCCCCTGAGCACCTGTTCTTCAGCCTTTCTCCAGCTCGGCCGCCACTTCCTCGGTCACGTCCATGTTGTGGTACACGGCGTTCACATCGTCGTCGTCATCGAGCATATCCACCAGCTTCATCACGTTGCGTGCGGCGGTGATGTCGGCGGGGTGAAGAGTTACGGGGAACCGCTTCAACTCGGCGCTCTTCGATGACACGCCAAGTTGTTCCAGCTTCTGCTGCATGCTGCCGAAAGCACTGTACGGCGTAAGGATGATCAACCCCTCATCGTCGCGGACCACGTCGTCGGCACCCGCATCGATGCATTCCATCTCGAACTCGTCGATGTCGCGGCCCTTCAACGCGGCGGTCTCGATCACGAACTCGGCCTTGCGATCGAAGACGTGTGAGAGCGAACCCTGCGTACCGAGGGTGCCGTTGCATTTGGTGAAGTAGCTGCGCACGTTGGCCACGGTGCGCGTAGTGTTGTTGGTGGCCGTATCCACGAAAATGGCGACACCACCAGGCGCGTACCCCTCGTAGGTCATCTCGGCGAAATCGTTGCCTTCACCACCGGCGGCCTTCTTGATCGCGCGGTCCACGTTGTCCTTCGGCATGTTCATGCCGCGCGCGTTCTGGATCGCCATGCGCAGGCGCGAATTGCTGTCGGGGTTCGGCCCACCGGCCTTCACGGCCATGGCGATCTCTTTGCCGATGCGGGTGAAGAGCTTGCTCAGCTTCGCGTTCCGGGCGAAGATCTTGTGCTTCCGTGTCTCGAAGATGCGGCCCATGGGAGGCGGGTTTTCGTAGGGGCCGCTAAAGTAGGGCTTGTCCATAACGATCGGGGCCGCGAAGAGCGCCGCCGTAAAGCGGGCTTTCGCGGCCCCGGGGTCCAACCCCTCGTTGCCTGCTGAGCGCACCAGCGTGATGCGCAGCGTGCTAGTTGAACCCAACGATCGTGAGGCCCAGGTTGAAGGGCATCAGCTCGGGACCCTTGCCGTCCTGGAAAAGCGGGGTAAGGGCGTACTCCGCGAAGAGGTTGAGGCTGCCGTAGCCGATCCGCACGGAGGCGGCGAGCCGATACGGCAACAGGTGGTAGTCACCACTGGACCGGTCCTTCCGGGTCTCGCCGTCCTGCTCGTACTTCACTTTGTACATGCTCTCGAAATACCAGCTGCCCACCACCCCGACCGCGATGTGGAAGTTCCCGCGGTTGCTGAAGTCGAACGGACCATCCTGGCCTTTCTTCAGGACCACGGTCGTGTCCTTCCCGGCCGCGAGCACGGCCTCTGCGGTGGGCATTTTCGCACGCTTGGTATTGAACTCGAGCATCAATGGCATGCGCAAGCCTGTCTGCCGCAGCTTGTTCTTGCGGAATTCGGGTGTCTCCGCCGGTACGCCGTAAACAGAGTCGGCATTGTACGCGAGCGTCGAATTGTTCGCCAGCCGGTAGTTGCACCACTCCACGCCGAGGCCCGTGAGCAGGCCGACGTGGTGGCTGCCGAACTCGATCTTCTGCTCCATGAAGTTGATCGCGAAGAACCGCGACTTCGCGTTGTCGATCTGCATGAAATCCGCCGACGCGTCGAGGTCCGAGTCCCCATCGGTGCCCAGCAAGGTGTTCACACCCAGATCCAGTCCGCTCCAATAGGTGAACAGGTTGCGGCGCTCGGTACGCAGGTCCTTCAGCACGTCGGTGACGCTGTCCTCAACGGAAGCCCAGTTGCGGGGCTCGCTGGTGATGGTGATCTTCTTGCGCTGGGTCGTAATGATGATCGGGCTGGATTTCTTCACGCTATCGCCCTCGTTGACGACCTTGGCAAAAGCCCCGTCCTTCGCGTTCACTCCGACCTCGAGTCGATTCGACTTGGGGGCGGGCAGAGTATCGGTCTGCGCATGGCCAACGAACGGGGCGATCAGGAGTGCCAGGCGGATCAGCATGTTCTTCATTGTCGTAATGTTCTGTCCATAGGACGGTCCACCCGCGCTGGAGTTACAGCAGCGTCATGAAAAGCGAAAAGTCCCGATCGCTCGGGACTCTTTCGCTTTGTGTGGTGTTCAGGCGCTAGCTATTCTCCGGGTGGAAGGAGATGCGCATGTGGGTGGTCCTCCAGATGCCTTCTGGGTTCTCGCCGATGTCGACGCGGGCCAGCTTGCGCAGCACGTAGTCCTTGAGGCGTTCGTTCTCCGATGCGCACGAGATCACTTCGAGGTGGCCTTCCTTGTCGATCACGAAGCTGACGAGCACTTCACCGGTCATATCGCCCTTCTCCAGTAGCGGGAAGGCCAGGTGCTTGTTGAGGGCGCGGTCCAGGGAACGCTCCAGGGAGCTGCGCGTAGCGGATGGCGCGTTCAAATTCAAGGGCTCGGCGGCGCGGGCGTAGTTCAGCGTGAGAACGCTGGCGAAGACGAGCAGGGCGCGGGTGAACAGGGTTTTCATGGCGTGTGGTGTGTTGTTGGTTTTCGAACATGGGACGGCGGCGGGCCCACCGCAGTTACAGGTTGAACGCGCGATCGTGATGAGCGGCACACGGAAGGTGATGAGCGGGGAAATGCGGTTCAAAGAAGCCCGCAGCAGGCTGCTCGCCGCAAGCCTTCGGCTCGGTCCGGGATCGCTTTCCGCCCCCTGGCGAATTGAACTGAGGCGTGATCCTAGCGCTGCGCGCTGACGGCCAGGTTGCGGCCCAGGCGCAGGTTGAAGCCGCGCATACCGCCGTCCGCTTTGCGGTCCACGGCAAGGCCTGCCCGTTCGCCACCAACGGCCTTCAGGCCTTTGTCCACAGCGGCGACCGCATCATCACCGTCCAGGGGTTCAGCCTCACGCGCCGGTCGATCGAGCACGCGCTCGCGCAGGGTGGCGGTCAGCAGTTCACCGACGGTGGTCTCTTTGTTCGTGGCAGCGGCCGGTAGTGCGGCCAACTCATCCGGGCGGGTTTCGGGAACTTCCGGAACAGGAACGTTCAGCGGCACCGTGTTCGGTCGCTGGGGATCAGGCAGAACGCTTCGCTGCTCCGCCATCGGCAAAGCGTCGTCACGATCGATCGGCGCTCTCTTTGGCTGGGCGGGCCCGTTCATCGGAATGCGCTCGGGCTTGGGGCTGGGTTCCGATCCCTTCTGTTGTTCAACTGATCCCGG
>Ga0105046_10008942_pt1 | contig 15708 bp, 11 predicted proteins | sample MAT03_FD_78385 | JGI IMG/M metagenome (GOLD analysis project Ga0105046, IMG submission 78385) | Freshwater microbial communities from Lake Fryxell liftoff mats and glacier meltwater in Antarctica - MAT-03 (megahit assembly) | ecosystem: Environmental > Aquatic > Freshwater > Ice > Liftoff...
AAAGGGCTGACGAATGCGATCACGTGAGCACGCCGTCTACGTCATCTCTGTTGCCGCCGAACTGGCCGGTATGCACCCCCAGACCCTGCGCATCTACGAGCGTCGCGGGCTGGTGCAGCCGGCGCGCACACAGGGTGGCAACCGCCGCTACAGCGACATCGATATCGACCGTCTGCGTCGTATCAGCGAGCTCGCCGCCGAGGGCATGAACCTGGAAGGCATTCGGCGTGTGATGTCGCTGGAGTTGGAAGTCGGCCGTCTGCGGGCGGAGAACGAAGAACTGCGGGTCATTGCGGCCGGTGCGTTGGCGGAGGCCGGCCGTCGTGCCCCACGCCGCGACCTGGTCCCCTTGCGCCAGGAGATCACCGTCTTCGGCGGCAAACGCCTGGGCACCTAACAGCGACGCTCATCCGGCCAGGCGCCAGTTGCCGCCCGGAGTGAGGGTGATACGCATCTGTATCCGAGCCTCCGGAGGCGTGGTCAACACCATCGGCTCACCGGACTGAATTTGCGCCATGGTGTATGAGCCGCTGAACTCGATCACGCCCAGGCCGTCGGCCGCGTTGTGGCTGCAGTCGGTGTCGCCGCTGGTGGTGATGTTCATCCGTAGAGAGAGGTCCAGCGTGCCACCGTGCACGGAGATGGTGGGTGCGCCGCCGTACGTCTTCGCAGTCGTGCCGTTGAGCGCCATGCAACTGCGGCCGGTGCCGCGGGGCCCGTACCAGTTGTACCAGCCGTATCCCGTGGGGCTCTGCCCGTCGAGGCCGATAGCGAACTCCCACATCCAGCCGAAGTTAGGGAGGTCGTCGCCGCCGAGAAACTCGACGGTGGTGTGCAGTGCTGGTGCTGTGGCGAACGGGGAGAAGATGAATGCGAGGTGTTTCTCGTACGACACTCCTGCCGCGTCCGTCACGAGGGCAGTTACACGCATCGTGGTGCCGGCGCACATCTGCACGTCGATCTGGAACTCCGTTGCTGCCGGCAGACTCACCGGGAAGTCGCGGGCTTCGCAGCCGGGACCGGCATCGCCCGAACCGTCCTGCAGATGGATGTTCGAGATGGTGACCGCTCGGTCGCTTCCGATCGACAGTGTGGAGGTCAGGTTCAGCCAATCGGCTCCGGAGGGTTCGGTGTGGTCGATCAGGGAGAGCATTGGCTCGCCGGCAGTTGGATCGGACACGGGCCGGTCGGTGCTGGCAATCAGGGTCGAAGTGCCCCAGTCGGTCGTACCCTCGATGACGGGGTACTCGACCTTGACGATGGCGACACCGTCGGTGGGCTGCGGGCAACCGTCGTCGGACTCCCAGAAACTGCGCCCGCACATCACGAGGCTGGCCGAGGGGACAGGAATCTCGTACCACTCGGCTGGCCGGCGTGGGCAGCTCGGATCGCACCGGTCGACCTGTACCTGGATACCCCACGACTGTGTGGCGTCCTCGGCCGGCCCCGAGATTCGGCGAGTGAGTGTCACCGGCACCTTGACGTACCCCGTGGAGTCGACTGGCAGCGCCGCTTGCGTGCACTCCCACAGCGGCACTCCAATGGCGACGGCCCCGCTGACTGGGTCGGCGTTTCGCCAGTCGCCCGAGCAGCCGTCGTCAAGGGAGTAGCGCTCCCCCGGAAACTGGATGCTGGCGCGCAGGTCGTATGCGGGGACAGTGATGCCGTCATTGAGACGCAGACCCTCGAGCGTGATGACGGGGCGCTGGGCGGTCCGTGCTTGCAGGAGCAATGTGTCGGTGGCCAACGGGCGCAGCGTGTTGGTGCTGTCGTAGATCGTTGCGCACAGCAGGACGATCCCGCCCGGTGGCAGCGCCACCGTGGTGACCACCCGGCGGCTGTAGATCGGGTCGTAGATGCCGATCGGGATTGGGCGGCCGCCATCGATGCTGTGGACTGCACTGGTCGGCACTCCGACGTTGCAACTTTGGGTGGCTGGCACGGAGAGATCGGTGACAACTCGGGTGGCGAACGTGACCGAGCCACGAGATGTCGTCCACGCCTCGACCTCGGCTTTGGGCTGAAGGCCGATCACTCGCGCCGAGGTCACAGGACGTCCACTGGGCGTCGCGTCGACGAGCGAGAAGTCGCGGTTGCCGAGGACCTCGCGGCCATAGATGTCGACCGCCGTCAGGCGTACCTCGTAGGCCTGGTTGGGGTCGCGGTCGATCACGAAGCAGCGCGGCAACATGCCGAACGAATCGCGGGTATAGGGCTCCGCCTCGAGGCGTGTGGCCCAGGCGCTGCTCTGGTCGGGCACCGTCGCCGGCTCGACCGTCAACGACTGGGGCACCTGGGTGGTGCCGTACGGCCGCCACTCGACGAGCAGCGATTCCAGTGGTGTCTCGGAGTAGACGGTGATGGCCGTTTGGCCGTCGCCTGCGCCGGGCGTGTCCGCTGGGCAGACCGTCGGGAAGTCACCAGCGCGGAGGGTGATGTAGTGGCCGCTGACTCCGAACATGAAGGGTTCTGGCGGCAGGTTGCCACTGGCACCGAGGGTGCCGGCGTAGCCAGTTGGACAACCTTCCGGCGTGGGTTCGCCGGGGGTGGCGCCGGCGCACGTGTCAAAGACAATGGCGGGCAATCCGAAGATGCCGCCGAGTGAGAAGTCGAAGTAGAACGGCAGATCCAACAGCGTGCGGTCGCCGTCCGTCGTAGCTGGATCGGTCGTTGCTGGGTCGGTCGTTGTTCCATCCGTCGCGGATGGATCTGTGGTCGGTGCCTCAGCGTCGATCGGGACTGCGGTGTCAAGGTCGGGGGTGTCGATCGTGGGGCTGGTCGCAACACCGATCACGTTGGTATCGCCGCCAGGTCGTCCGATCTCCGGGCCAACGTCGTCGGGTGCGATCTGTGGCGGCCCCTCGAGGAGTTGTTCGATGATGGCCGGGTCGTCGCCGATGGCGATTGGTGCGATCATCGGCACGGCCTGCGCCCGCCCTGCCTTGATGTCGCCTTGCAGCAGCACCGGCGAATCGAACTCGTCGATCGACACAGCCGCCGGCCCGTCGTCGCTGTGCAGTGCGCGAGACACGATGACGCCGCCACCGATGGACGCAACCACCACACCAGCACAGAGGAGGGAACGAGTGAGCGAGTTCATCAGATCAAGCACGTTCCGTTAACGGTGACCGCGACGTTGACTGGGGTCGAGGCGTTACCGGCGGCGTCTCGGGCAACGATGGAGATCTGGACTGCTTGATTGAAACCGGAAGCGAGTCCCGAGAAGGGGCCGAATGTCAGCGTCCAGGTCGTGCCGGCTCCTTTGACGAATTGCTTCGGGCTGCCGGCAACTCCGCTCCAGGTTCCCTGGACCGACGTGACGCCAATGTTGTCGGCGGCGCTGACTGTGATGACCGAGCTACTGGCGCAGTTGGCACTCCAGCTGGAGTCATAGATCTTCGTCGGGTTCGCAGCAGCCTGGCCGACCGTGGGCTTTTGGGTGTCGGGCGGCAGCGTCGGTGGGGCTGTCGGGGGGACCGTTGGTGGGGCTGTCGATGGGACTGTCGATGGGACTGTTGGGGCGACCGTCGGAGGGGCCGTCGAAGGTGCCGTGGCCGGCACGGTCGGCTTGGTTGTGATGGGCACCGTTACAGGCACCGTGGTCGGCGCGACCGTCGTCGTTGTCTCGGGGATGGCGGTGGTCGTGGTGGTGTCGACAACGGTGGTGCTCGACGTGGCCACGCTCGCCATCAGCTCGATGGTGGGGTTGCACTGCACGACCGGCACGTCCACGATTGCGTCAGGGTCCACTGCGTCGGCGGGTACCCAGGCACGGTTCGACTGGTTGCGCGGATCTCGCAGCTCCAGCCAATCGCCGGCCTCGTTGCGGCCCGTGACGTACACGCGGTCACCCGGAAGTGCTGTGCCGCGCAGCCCGCCGTCGGGGCAGTCGTAGAGGCTGTAGCGCTGCGTCTCGACGATGACGGCGGTGGCACCGGCGCTCTCGGTCGGCTTCAGCGCAGTGAACCCGATCACTCCGCCGACCATCACCCCGACAGCACCGAGACCACCGATGAGCCGAAAGGACGGGCGTGGGCCCGTTGCTGCCTTGGCGGCGACTGTCTGGGCCACCGCCCCGGGGTTGACGCCAGCACCGGCTCGGTCGGCGGCGGCTTGCATGCGTCGTCGCAGTTCATCGTCGAGGCTCATGCCGCACCTCCTTGTTGATGGTCGTGTTCGTCGACGTGCAGGCGAGTTGCGAGGTGCTGGCGGGCTCGGAAGAGTTGTGTCTTGACGGTGCCTTCAGCGACCCCCAGTGCCGCTGCCACCTGCGCTACCGACTGGTCGAGGACGTAGTGCATGACGGCGACTCGACGCTCCCTTTCGGGCAGCGCCCGCAGTGCCTCTAGTAGTGCGTCGTCAGGCTCGCCGGCGGCAGCAGTGTCGTGCGTCGCTCGGCCGCCGACCTTGTCGAGTGCCCGCTGTTCGGCCTGCTTGCGTCGCCACCCGCTGCGTGCCTGATTGGTGGCGACCACTGTGATCCATGCGGTGAGTTGGTCGATCGGCTGGTCCTTGCGATGCCACGCCTTCACCAACGCTTCCTGCATCGCATCCTCAGCTGTGGCGCGGTTGCCCGTGATCAGGGTGAGTGCGCCGAGCAAGCGCTGCGAGTGCTGTTGGACGAACACTCCCAGCTCGGCCGCGCGCTGGTCAGCGGCGCTGGGGGGAGCGGATACGGCGTGCACACCTTGTCGACGCATACCACCCCCCGAACGGTTGACGTGCCGCAGAGACTAATAACGAATCTCCATTGCGTTTTACGTAACGGCTGTCGGGCCATGAGCTGGGGCTGTGAGTTCAGGGCTTCGACACAAAGCCGGGAGGATGAGCGTCAGCGGTCTTGCCAGGTGCAGACGCAGGCTTCGTTGCCGTCGGCGTCGGCGAGCACCCACCAGCTGCGTGCGAACTCGTCGTTCACCATCGTGCCGCCAGCGGCCAGCGCGGCTGCGACGCGCTGCTCGGCCGCGTCGTGTGGCACCGAGACATCGATGTGAAACCGCTGGCGTTGCGTGCGAGGTTCGGTCAATTCCTGGAACCACATCGACGGGCCGAAGCGCAGCGGGTCGGTCAGCATGTCACCGGTGTCGCGGTAGCCGAGGACCGCCGCCCAGAACGGTCGAATGCGGTCCGCGTCGAGAGTGTCGATTGCGATCTCCACACCCTGTGCTGCGGCCGGCTCGGCGGTCGCCCTGCTCGCGAGTGCGGCCGCCGAGATGGTGCGGGCGAGGTCTACATCGAGAGTGGTGAGCCCGCCAGTCGCGTGAGTGGTGAGGTACACGTGCACGCGGTCGGGATACCGAACGTCGATGTCTGGGTGGTGCACCAGCTCGTCGGCCGCAGCGGCGATCTGGGTCACGAGTGCAGCAGCGGCACCGAACGACCCGGCGCGAAAGTTGGCATGAATTCCGCTGAGTACGACCCGCCAGTCGTCGAGACCTTCAAGAGCGGAGAAGTCAGCTGGCGAGATCGGTGTGTACTCCATTCGCCCATTACACCACGCCCCGTTCGTCTGGTCGGTCTGGATCGACAGTGGGTGTCATTTCGCACCGACCAGAAGGCGGTGCGAACGTGCCTAGTTCTGGTCGGACAGCTCGTCGATGGCGGACTGCACCCAGTTGCCGAGGTCAATGGTGCCCAGCATCGCCCGTCGCACCTGCGCCGGCTCGCGCGGTACGTCGGGTGTCGGGGGTGGCAGCGTCCCGAGGAACGCGATCCACTCCGGGTTCTCCCACGGGGTAGGCGGCTCTGGGGCGCGCACCCGTTCCTTGATGGTCGGTGCTAGCCGGAGGTGCCGCTCGCTGCCGCGAGCGCGTGAGCCGACCTCGGCGCGCAATGGCGCTTCGTCCCCGGCGGGTACGCAGCGGAACTCGACGACCAACTCGGGCCGCGACACCATCTCGGCGGCGAAGGCCAGGAGTGCTGCGACGCCGTGCTTGCACGGGTCGGCGTCGTCGGGGCAGCTGCAACTGACCATCAGTTCGCCGCCCTCGGGTGTGAGCCAGTTGATCTGAGCGCGCAATAGCTCTGGCGTGCTGAGATCGGGTCGCTCCATGGGGCGAACGGCGACGATCACCTGATACGGCGTGGCGCGACTGCCGATGACGCTGGCGACAAGGCGACCGGTGGAGACTTCGAGCCGAGTGACTGCACCTTCGACGACCAGAGACTTGCCTCGACGGAAGCGCGGCGGATCTGCCATTCCAGCGACGGCAACAGAGAGCAGCGTGCTGGCCAGTTTGCCGACCGGATGGGGATCGCTGCGGAACTGCCCGGGCACCAGGACGATACTCACGATGCACCCCTGATCTTGGAGTGGTCGAGCACAACCAAGTCGCGCAACGCGTCGGTGCTCAGCTCGCTGAGCCATGTCTCGCCAGTCGTGCCGACGACCGCGTTGGCCAGGCTGCGCTTGTCGTTGATGAGTGCGTCGATCTTCTCCTCGACGGTGCCTTCGCTGACCAGCTTGTGTACGAAGACGGTGCGCGACTGACCGATGCGCCAAGCGCGGTCGGTGGCCTGGTCTTCGACGGCCGGGTTCCACCAACGGTCGTAGTGCACCACCTGGCTGGCGGCCGTCAGGTTGAGACCGGTACCGCCGGCCTTCAGCGAGACCAGCAGCAGTGGTGACGTGGCTGTGCCAGCTTGGAACTGCTGCACCATCTTGTGGCGACCGTTCTTGGTGACCCCACCGTGAAGGAATGGAACCGTCTGGTTGAAACGCTCGTGAAGGTGCGTCTGCAACAACAGGCCCATCTCGCGGAACTGTGTGAAGACCAATGCCTGCTCGCCGGTGTCGAGCAGGTCGGTGACCAGTTCGTCGAAACGCGCCAGCTTGCCCGAGCGCCCAGCCAACTTCGAACCGTCGCCCAGCGCGTGTGCCGGGTGGTTGCAGATCTGCTTCAAGCGCGTGAGCGCTGCGAGTACCAGGCCGCGTCGGCGCATGCCGGTGGCCTCCTGCGCGTTGGCCAACAATTGGTCCACCACGGCCTGGTACATGTGCGCCTGCTCGCGGGTGAGCGGTGCCCACGCAACCTGCTCCACCTTGTCGGGCAGGTCTGGCACCAGCGACTTGTCGGCCTTTGTGCGCCGCAGCAGGAACGGGCCGGTGAGTCGACGCAGCTCAGCGGTGGCCACAGGATCGTGCTCGCGCTCGATGGGGTTGGCGAAGTGCTGACGGAACTGGGTGGCGTTGCCCAGCAGGCCAGGAGCGACGATCTGGAAGATGGACCACAGCTCGGCCAACCGGTTCTCCACCGGCGTACCGGTGAGCGCTATTCGCTGTCCGGCCTTCAGTGAACGCATGGCGCGTGCCGTGCGCGTGTCGGGGTTCTTCACGGCCTGCGCTTCGTCGAGCACGGCGGTTGCCCACGGAACCTGCTGGAACGTATCGAGGTCGCGTGCCGCCACCTGATACGTGGTGACCACCAGATCGTGTTGCGCCACCGCGTTGACGAAAGCCTGGTCCGTGAGCCGCCCGGTGCCGTGATGCACCATGACGCGCATGAACGGGGTAAAGCGGGCGGCCTCGGCTTCCCAGTTGCGCACCACCGAGAGCGGGCAGACCACCAGGTGTGGGCCGGGGATTCCGGCGAGGTGGGCAAGCGTGGTGGGTGTCTTGCCCAAACCCATGTCGTCGGCCAGGCAGCCGCCGAGGCCGAGGCGGTGGAGGAACTGCAACCAACCCAGCCCACGCCGCTGATACGGGCGCAGTGTGGCTGTGAACGTGTCGGGCACATCGCCGTCGGCCAGGGCCTCGTCGGGCAACCCGTCGAGTAGCTCGCCCGCCCAACCGGTTGCCTGCAGGAGATCGGTGCCACTGCCCTCGCCATCGGCCGCGCCGCCAGCGGCCTCCAGCTCACGCTGCAGTTCGGCCGCGAGCGTGAGCAGCTGCAGTGCGCTCATCTCGCTGTGGTCGGTGCGGTGCTCTTGCAGGTTGGCCAGTGCTCGGCGTGCTTCGGCGCGATCGATCTGCACCCACCGACCACCGACTTGAATCAGGTTGGCTCCGTCCTCCGCGGCGCGGCGCAGCACATCGTCGGGCACGGGCGTGTTGTCGACGACGACCTGCCAGTCGACCAGCGCAGTTGCTGCAAATCGGCCACTGCCGGCAGCGTCTTTGGGTTGTGCGGTAGCGCGAGTGGACGTGCGACGGCGGGTGAGCTTCTCGGGCGCCAACAGTTCGATGCCGACCACGGCCAGCGCGTCGATGCCCTCCAACGCAGCGGCCGCAGTGTCGAGATCGATGCCGTGAGGAGCGGCGACCATTGCGGTGTCGAGCCACGCCGCCAGCTCGGGGACGGCTGTCGCGATCGCCCCGCCGGCCTCGCGCAAGCGGCGCTGCAGCAAAGGGATGAAGCGAGCGTCGTGGGCGAGCGCGAGCGCGCCGGGCCCGCCGGCCATCACCTGGTCGGCGGCGCACCAGCGGCCGCGGTCGTCGCCGTCGACCAATTCGAGGCCAAGCGGCCACTCGTTGCTCTCACCGCTGTCTGACGTGCTGGGTGTCTCGGCTTCGTCCCACAGCTCGTCGGCGGTCTTCTCACGGGGTAGACCGAGACGCAGGCGCACGCGCACGATGGGCTCGCCTTCGGCGCGGCGCGTGATGAGCGAGAACTCGGTGGCGATGTGGGCGACGGCTTCGCCCAGCTCGGCGGCCACTGTGAACTGGCCGGTCTCGGCGATGAGTGCGCGACTGACGAGGCGCACCGCACGCGGGTTGATGGAGCGCGTCTCGTGCAGGTTCTCGCGCCAGCCGCGGGCCGACAGACTCAGCCGGCACAGACGATCGACCATCGAGCGCAGCACATCGACTGCGTCGACCGGCGCCCCGGCGGCGACCACCGGCGGCATGGCCTTCAGTAGGTCGGCGTCGGCCAACTCGACGTCGCCGGCCAATGGCTGCCACTGCGCCAGCCACCAGATGTCGGTGATGTGTGTGAGCACGGGAAGTACTCGACCACGAGTGACCAGCTCTGCGGCGTAGCGATAGATGGCGCCGAACCAGGCGACCGACGCGCTGAGATCAGTGCCCAAAGCATCGAGCTGGCCGAGGGACGCAAGGGTCGTGGAATCGAGCCGCTGGCACATGACATTCGCCCGCCCGTCAGGCAGGTCGAGCGGCAGCACACGGGTGGAACCGTTATAGGCCATGCTCGGCCGACGAGACACGCGGGCCACCTCGTGGTGCAGGTTGCCGCCGTAGACGCCTCGCCCAGGCTGCCATGCGACGGCCTCACCATCGACCCAGCTCAGCTGTAGGCCGGGAGGTGGGGTGCGAACGGCCATTCTGTCGAGTGTACGAAGGGGGTGCGCGAGAGTTGTGGCTGCGCGAAGACTTCCGCAATGACTGCCGTCACGCGACCATCAGCCCCAGACTTCGCGTACCTTTTCGAACACGCCCTGATCGAAACTGAACTCGACGACGTTGCCGTCGGGGTCTGTCAGGGCGCACACATAGCCGACCGGTGCGGGTAGCTCTTGGGGCTCCCACGACAGGCAACCTGCCTCGCGTCCGCGGGCCGCCGTCTCGTCGACGTCGTCGCGGCTGGGCATCTCGATGCCCAGGTGGGCGAACGGGGTGAGCGTGGGTTGGGGGCCGTTGGGCTGGTCGCGAAAGAAGCTGACCAGCACGATGATGAACGGCTTGTCCACCATGTCGGGCTGGCCCAGCCAGGCGCCGTAGCCGTCCGCGTCTTCGCGCCGGTGCAGCAGCCGCAGCGGTGTGAACTTCTCGTACCACGCGATCGTGGCATCGATGTCGCAACACGGCAGTGCCACGTGGGTGAACCGAGCGATGGTCGGACCTTGGCTCATGTGGTCACCGTATCGCCCGAGCCCGACCGCGCCAGCCGGTACTGGGTGTCACCCGTCCCGAGAAGAGACATCCCGGAAGGCGGGTCTCAGCTTGCCCAGAATCAGTTTTGGGACGGTTTCCGCCCAGAATTTCGTTGCGCGCGCGAATGGGTGGAATCCGTGCCGTGGCTAGAAGGCGAAGGTGAAAGAGGTGACGGGACCGACTTGCCAGGCGTGCGAAGGGTCTTGCCACAGCATCCCCGCTTCGGCGGTGCGATCGACCTGCAGCACGACTCGGGTGGTCTCGCCGTTGCCGTTCGGAAGCTCCAACGGTTGCATGAACCCGCGACTACATCCATCAGCGAGCGCGCCGTATGGGTCGTCGGGATTGCAGTAGGCGGTGTTGATCGGCACCAGGGCGGACACCAAGAGATCATCGGCACTGCTGACCACGACCCACACGCCGTCAGCCGCGAAGTGGGCGGGCACGGCGCACGTTGCTCCAGGTTTGCTGCTGGTCAGCGCGGCGTCGGTGCACAGCGAGGCGCCGCCGGGTGTGGTCCAGGTCGCGCGCAGGTCCCCCGCGTCGTCGTCCACCAGCACGCTGATCGCGTAGTCCGCCGTGCGTGGGCCACGCAGCGTCGTGCCGCGCAGTGCGAGCGTCAGCGGCTCGGGCGACGCCGCGCCGGGGGTGCCCGGCGGCTGGTCGGTTGCAATGAGGCGCACGCAGAACTGGCCCTCCCACCCGCTGGGCATGGTGGGGTCGAGGTACACGTCGCCGTCGACGACCGTGACGTTGCGGGCGCGCCCGGCAACGCTGCGCTCCTCGCTGATCACGGTGAGCAGCGCGCCGCTCGTGCGATCGCGGCCCTGTTGATTGACAGCCCACCCGGTGCAGTCGGCACCTTCGATGAACGCGTGCTCGGCGTAGACGTGCGTGGCTGCGGTGTCGAGGCCCGAGCCCGGGGCAGTAACCGCCTCGGTGAGGAACGCGTAGTGCACATGCACGGTCGGGTAGAGCACGCCGTCGGCGCGGCGTTGCTCGCCACGGTCGGCGACCACCAGGCGTTCAGTGAAGAACGCGTCGTCACCGTCGGTGGGGATGTTGAGTATCACCTGACCACTGATGTCTGCCCGGCCGGTTGCGCTGATGGCAAGGATGTCGGCACGTAGTGCACCAACGCCGGCGCTGGCGTGTGCGCGTACTTCATCGAGCGGCAGGGTCAGGCAGGCGACGATGTTGCGCTGCACCCGGTCCTGGTCCCACGATCGCTTCCACTCGGCATCGTCGGCGGGCGAGGTGACCATCGTGGTCTTTTCGACGGTGGCGCCGTCGGCCCATTCGCCGGTGAGGGCGAGCGTGGAGGGCTGGTTCAGTACGACCACCACTGTCGGTCGCGTGGCGGGGGAGAGAATCGTGTCGGGTACGTCGCCCTCTTGGATCTCGTCGCACTGTGCGGCGTACCCCTCGCCGCTCACAGGTGGCGAGATTTGCAGCGGGTCGAGAACTGCATCAGCGGATGAAGCGTCTGCAGTCACGACAGCGGGCAGTCCGGCGCATGGCGTCGTAGCGGCGAGGCACGGATCGCTGAACGACGGTTGTTCGACGGTGGTTGCTGTGCCGGCTTCGAGTTCTGAGTCAGCGGGCAATGGCAACGTGCTCTCGGGCGTGGCGAGTGACGGCAGCGCAGTGAGAGCGATTGGCACAGCGACAGTGGGGGGTGGCGGGGCCGTGGCAGTTGCTGGCCGATGAGTGATTGCGTCGACAGCGGATGCCGCGCCGCCAGCGCTCAGCGGAAGGTCAACCGCGGCGGTGGATGGCACCTCCAGCGTGCCGACGGGCTGGAAGCCGATGATGCTGGCCGGGTCGATGACGGCCGGGTTCGGTGGCGTGGCGATTCGTTGCTGCGGAGCGAACTGGTCGAGGTCGTCGGGCACCGTCGCGCCGACCACGGTGACCACGGTGACCGCGCCGTCGCCGGTGCTGCCGGTTGCGTCGCGCATGAACCAGCCGGCTCCCGCGCCGATCAACAGCATCACCAAGGGCGCACCGATGACGGCAGACAGAGGAAGTCGAGAGCTTCGCATCGTCAGCACCCAAAGCTTCTGGGGTCGCGCAGCGAGGCGATGACGTGGCCGATGCCAACGTTGCCGGCGCCGTCGGAGGCGGTTGCCGTGAGGGTCAGTGGGGTCTCGCCGCCGGGCGGACCATTGGCGGGGACCTGCAGCGAGAAGCGGTTGCCGCCGACGGGCACCAGGTTCGCCGTCTGCGGACCTGCCGGTGAGTCCCACGTGGCGACGATCGAGCGAATGGCGAGCGGCAGCGTCGGGTCGGCGACCACGATGGTGGCCTCCAGGGTGGTCTCGAGACTGCACGGCGCACGATCGGTGAGCACGTAGAGGTTCGGCCGGTCGGTGGTGACGATGACCAGTGGCGGCTCGCGATCACTTGGAACCGTCGTGCTCGTGGAGGTACTGGTGCTGCTCTCGGTCGTCGTGCTCTCCAACACCACAGTGGAGGCCACGCCCTGCCCGATGGAGGTGGGTGGGCCGCTGTCCCCAGTGGCGAGTGTCGTGGCCGTGACCGCGGCCTGGGTGCACGTCAGCTGTGGCAACGACCCGGGCGACGTGTTGGTCCTGATGAGCGCCAGCGGCAACCAGGCCGCCCGGTCCGGATGGTCGGGATTGCGAATGACGGCCCATCGGTCGTCGGTGGTGCCGATCAGCCACACGATGTCGCCCGCGTGCAGCTGGCCGACGGACACCACGGCTGCCGGGTCGGCGGTGACAGGGCACTCGAAGAAGTCGGTTGCCGCCAGTGCAGTCGCAGTGGCGTCCTCGCTACCAAACTGCCTCGCGCCGAACCACCCAAGCCCGCCAGCAGCAAGGGAGCCGACTACAAGCGCCACGCGTGCCCCAAGCCCGCTCACGTGGTGTCTGCTCCCGAATGCACCCTTTCAGTGAATCACCCCAGCCCCACCCAGGATGACATCACTTGTGCAGTTTCGATTCGTTGCGGAAAGGCCCGACACTGCGCTGGCGTCGCTCTCACCGGTTGCTGGACGCGGGTCACTGTGGAACTCGATGTAGTGAGTCACGTCCAGATCGCGGACACCGGGAGCGCCGTCAGCCTGTCGCCGAATGGCAGCGGGCGTTCGCCGAGGTGAATGACAATGCAATTGACAAAGCGGTCGCCAAGACGATCCCGGAGATACGTAAGCCACTTGAAACCCGCACCACATGAGATTGGGAAATGTCACACCCTCAAGTTGGAATCTGTCGCACTCGACGTTGTATCCCTGGCGCTGACTCTTGCCCGGGAACGCCTGATCCCAGCGCAAACTCCGAGAGCGGAGCTGTCGACGTCCATTGGGGTGTTCGTGACGAGCCATCTACTCTGTCGCCAAGCCGGTTTGGCGAGTACGGTTCGCAGGTCAGGCGAGTTGGTTCTGCGGGTTGAGATGTGCTTCTCGAACGCCTCTCCTGCCACCCATGCTTCGAGAGTCGGTGAGCTGACATGACCAACAACACGTGCCAGAACTGCAATGCGCAGCTGACGCCGGGGCAGTGGATGTGCCCAGAGTGTGGCACCGCCGTGCCGGCGAGTGACGACGACGTCGATCGCACGGTCATGCGTCCGCCGATTCCAGGGTCGGCGACTCTCGCGCCGCCAGTCGCCGGTGGGTTGATCACCAGTATCCCTGGAGCTGGAGGGCCACCACCCACCGGGAAGCCGGGGCTCGCTCCGCCCATCTGGTCGCCGATCGCTGGTACGCAGGTGCCAACATCACAGCCGGTACCACCGACCCTTCCCGCACCTGGGCAGGGCCAGCCCGCCGTCCCAGCGCCCGTGCCCAACGCCGCGCAGAAGTGGCTGCCCCGCGTCGCTGTAGCGCTTGCCGTCGTGGGAATCGGCCTCCTCGTCTGGAAGCTGACAAGCAGCGACGACGGTGGCGCCAACCCGGATACCACAGGTCCGGTGACAACCACAGCCATCGACGAGACCACCGTCGTGGAAACGACGGTGGAGACGACGGTGGAAACGACGGTGGAGACGACAACTGCTACCACCGTCGAGCCGACGACTGTGCCACCAACCGACCCGCCAGTGACCGATCCGCCGCGCCCACCGTGGCCGGCACCGCCGATTCCGGAGCCGCCGGTCTTCGCCGGGCCCGGCATTGCGTGGGCGGTCTCCGATCCGCTCGTCAGCGGCATGAACTCGGACCAGCCGACGCCGTATCTCTTGTTCGCGCAGGATGTCTTCAACAAGATGGCTGCCGACGATTGGGTTGGTGTGCAGCCGACGTTTTTGTTTCAACTACCGGACGGACAGGTCGTGCCCTACACCTTCGACTTGCAGAGTCAGTGGCCTGCCACAGACCGTCTCTCGCTGTTGTTGGTCGACGCAGCTCCCGACGCAACGGGTCTGAGTGGTTACGACCTCACCGTTGCAGTCATTGCCAACTTCGCTGGTTCCACCAGCATGCTGTGCGGCCACCTGTATTCCGACCCCGTGACCTCCGGCCAGGTCATTCAGCGAGGTCAGTTCGAATTGCTTGCCGACGGCGCCCCGTCCTTCATGCCTGAGTCGCTGCTCAACGATCCCGCGCAAATCGCCGACCTTCAGGCCAGGTGCAAGTGATTCCGACTGGAACTCAGCCACCGACGTCGTCGGGACCAGCGGCACTCTTCGGATGTATTGCGGTCGGCACTCTGTAGTCCGGGTTGGTGGTGCCGTCCAGCACCTGCAACATCTTCAGGTCGCTGTAGAAGTCGAGGGCGTAGTCGCCGCCTTCTCTGCCGATGCCGCTGATGCCGCAGCCGCCGAACGGGGCGGTGAGGTCGCGCACCAGGAAGCAGTTGGTCCAGATGGTTCCTGCCCGGATTGCGCGGCCCATTCGCTCGGCACGTTCTTGCGAGCCGGTGTACACAATTGCGCTCAGACCGTAGGCCGTGCTGTTTGCCAATCGAATGGCGTCGGTTTCGTCGGTGAACGTTTGGAACGTCAGCACTGGCCCGAAGATCTCGCGCTGCACGACCTCGCTGTCGTTCGACCGGGGCTCGATCAGTGTCGGCTCGTACCACAGACCGTCGTTGCCGCCGAGGGGCGAACGTTGCCCGCCGCGCAGAATCGTGTCGCCCGCTTCGCGCGCACGCTCCACGAAGCCCTCCACGTTGGCCACGTGCTCGGGGTGGATCATCGGGCTGATCGTGGTGGCCGCGTCGTGCGAATCGCCCAACACGTGCAGGTCGGTGAAGTCGTTGAACATGCGCAGGAACTCGTCGCGCACGCTTGCTTCCACCAACAGACGGGTTCCGGCCAGGCAGACCTGACCGCTGTCGTCGAACTGGCCGGCAGCTTTGCGGGCGGCGGCCTGGAGGTCGCTGTCGGCGAAGACCACTAACGGTCCTTTGCCACCGAGTTCGGCGGTGAACGGCACGATGTTGGTGGCGGCCGCAACGCCGATGCGGCGTGCCGTTGCGGGCGAGCCGGTGAAGCTGATCCGCTTCAGCCGCGGGTCGCTGACCAGGGCGGCGCCGACTTCCTCGCCGATGCCCTGCACCACGTTGAACACGCCCGCAGGCATGCCGGCCTCGTGCGCCAGGTCGGCCAAAAGGCTGCACGACAGCGGGCTCCACTCGGCCGGCTTCAGCACCACGGTGTTGCCCGCTGCCAATGCAGGAGCGCACTTCCATGTGCTGAGCATGAACGGGGCGTTCCACGGCGTGATCACCACGGTCGCGCCGGCAGGCATACGAATGACGCGGTTGGCAGTGCCGTTGGAGGACCACACCCTTTCCTCGTACTCACGTGCGAGGTCCGCGTACACACGGAAGTTTCGAGCCCCGCGTGCAAGCACGCGCAGGCGAAGGCTTTCCTCCAACATCGCCATGTCGAGGCACTCGACTGCGGCC
>Ga0105046_10008943_pt1 | contig 15706 bp, 9 predicted proteins | sample MAT03_FD_78385 | JGI IMG/M metagenome (GOLD analysis project Ga0105046, IMG submission 78385) | Freshwater microbial communities from Lake Fryxell liftoff mats and glacier meltwater in Antarctica - MAT-03 (megahit assembly) | ecosystem: Environmental > Aquatic > Freshwater > Ice > Liftoff...
CAAGCCGGCGAGGGGAGCCGCTTTTTCCGGGCACGTTTTCTAATTTCAAAACGTGCGCTCATGTCGGGCAAGCCGACATGGGGCGAAGGCGAAGAGTGAAGGCGACCGACTAGCCCCCTCCTGGCCTGTCCAGCGGGAGCCAACGCTTTGCAATTGGCACCGCCGCCCCCCAACATCGCCTCCCCGGTCGGCTTGCCCAACCGGACGAAACGTATCACGTAGCGTGCGCCGCGAGTTACCATTTAGGAGTCAACAGCGCCAGCGGAGCCTGTGGGGCGGGACACGGGGCCAATTACCTAAAGTACAATGTCCCCTTTTAATTCCAATGAAACTCTGAGACGGGAATTGCGAAACTCCGTGGACAGAGGACAAAACGGCGGCGCGCCTCTAAGATGCTCGACTTCTGAATTCTGCCCGGTTCGGGATCGGGCGGCGATGTGATCTTACAAGGGTATTGACTGGCCAGGATGCCAGAGCTGCGGGCGATATGAAAACTGACGAACTGCGTGAAAAGTATCTGGCTTTCTTCGAAACCAAGGGCTGCGTACGTCGGCCGAGTGATGTGCTTATTCCCAAAGATGACGCGACGGTTCTGTTCACGCCCGCCGGGATGAACCAGTTCAAGAATCAGTTCCTCGGTATCGGGCCGCTGGAATTTACCAAGGCGACCACCAGCCAGAAGTGTCTGCGAACTGGAGATATCGGCAATGTCGGCATCACGGCGTATCACCACACTTTTTTCGAGATGCTTGGCAACTTTTCCTTTGGCGACTACTTCAAACGCGACGCCATTCACTGGGCGTGGGAGTTTTTGACCACGAAGCAGTGGCTGGGACTGGATCCTGATCGTCTCACCGTCACCGTCTATCTGGACGACGACGAAGCGTTCGATATCTGGCACAAGGAAATCAAACTTCCGGCAGACCGCATCAGCCGTCTGGACGAATCCGAGAACTTCTGGCCGGCATCTGCGCCATCGCAGGGACCGGATGGCGTCTGCGGGCCATGTTCGGAAATCTACTATCTGGCGGTTGGAGCGACAAAACCGGTTGAGATCTGGAATCTTGTGTTCACTCAGTTCAATCGAGTCGGTGATCCGCCGAACAATCTGCAGCCGTTGCCGATGAAAAATATCGACACGGGTATGGGGTTGGAACGTTGTGCTTCGTGTCTGCAGGGCGTGCTGAGCAACTTTGAAATCGATATTCTCAAACCGATGTGCATCGCGGCCGGGGATTCGCTGGGATTGAAGTATTCGTACGACGCAGCATGGGGTCGTGCCTGTCGCCGCATCGCTGATCACATGCGCGCCTGTACTTTTGCCATCCACGAAGGTGCGAATCCCGGCCCGGACAAGTCTGACTACATTGTCCGTCTGTTGCTGCGTCGTGCTGCGATGGAAGGTTATCTGCTTGGTAGAAAATCGCCATTTCTCCACTCGCTGGTGCCCGCGATCGTGCAGGGCATGAAGTCGGCGTACCCCGAGATCGTGGATACACTGCAGTCCGTTTCCAACGTCATCAGGCTGGAAGAAGAACAGTTCCTGGACGTCGTTGATCGTGGCATGCCACGCTTCGAGAAACTCGCGCAGCGTGCGAAATCGACAGGCATTATTTCCGGAGAAGATGCCTTTGATCTGCATCAGACGTATGGCTTCCTGATTGAACTCACCGACACGCTTGCCGCACAGAACAATCTGAAAGTCGATCACGAAGGCTACAACAAGGCCCGCAAGCGTCACGAAGCCACCAGCGGCAGCGGGGCATTTGCGGATTCTGTGATGAGTGCAGGACCGATCGATTCGCTCAAGAGACAGGGCGGGACGAAATTTCTGGGCTACGATTCACTGACGGCGGAATGCCACGTCGCCGGGATTATCTCGAACAAGGAACTCGTCAACGAATTTACTGCCGCCGGGCACGAGACTCCGATAGGTCTCGCGCTGGACCGCTCACCGTTCTATGCAGAATCCGGTGGCCAGACTGGTGACATCGGAACTCTGGCAGGGAATGGCGTGGAATTCGTGGTGGCTGACACTCAGAAGGATGGCGACCTCTGGATCCATGTGGGCCATCTGACAAAGGGGAAACTGACCGTCGGCCAGGCTCTGACTGCAACCGTGGATAACGGTCGCCGTTCCGGAATTCGACGAGCCCACTCGGCGACCCACATTCTCCACCACGCCCTGCACTGCACGGTGGGAAAGAATGCGACTCAACGTGGTTCAAAGGTTGAAAATGACGCCCTCCGATTCGACTTCGCGCACAATCAGGCACTGACGCCCGACGAACTGCGACAGGTCGAAGATATTATCAACGACTGCATCGCAAAAAGTGCGACCATTACAACGGAACTGTTGCCGATCGAAACCGCTCGTAAAAAAGGTGCGATGGCATTGTTTGGTGAGAAATATCCGGACGAAGTGCGCGTCGTCAGCATGGGCGATTTCAGTGTCGAACTGTGCGGAGGAACACATTTGTCCAACACCGGACAAGTCGGCCTGTGCCGCATCACCTCCGAAGAACCCATCGCCAAAGGCGTGCGGCGTATCACAGCCATCACCGGAACCAAAGCCGTTCAAAAAGGGCGCGATACGGACGACCTTGTCGCACAGCTTCAGCGATTACTGAAAGCTCCACAAGCGACAGAACTGCCTGCACGCATCGAGGCGTTGCAGAGTGAAGTCAAGGCGCTGAGCAGGCAGCTTGCCGAATTGACATCCGCCAACGTCGCCGACGCGATTGGTGGGCTGGTGGCTCAGGCAGAATCGATTGACGGCGTGAAAGTCATCGCCACGAAACTCGAAGGCGTTACGCGTGAAGCGTTACGCGACTTCGCTGATCAACTGCGAGACAAGCACAGCCCGATTGCCATGATTCTGGGGGCTGAAATTGACGGCAAAGTTTCGCTGATCGCCGCCGTCAGCAAACCACTCGTCAAGGAAAAGAACCTCCACGCCGGCAACATCGTCAAGGCCGCCGCAACCATCGCCGGCGGCGGCGGCGGCGGCCGGCCTGACATGGCCGAAGCCGGTGCGAAGCTCGTGGACAAAATTGACCAGGCGATCGCGGCAGGAGCGGCAGAACTGAAGAAGCAACTCGGGATGTAGGGGCTTGAAAATGGGGTCAGGGCTTGGAAAAGGGGTCAGGAACCAATAGCCAAATGGCCCAAAGGGTGCTGCGCACTATTGGCTCCTGACCCCTTTTCCAAGCCCACTAGCGAATGAAGGTATTCTGTGACTGCGATTGTGTTCCACGGCGAGTGTTCATGTTCACCTGGAAAAAACTTTCAGCCACGGCCGCACCGATGCCATTGAGTTGAGACTGAAAATCATCCACAAACTGATGCAGTCCGTTGCCAATCACATCCGTCGCCCGGGCGTAGTTCAGCTTGGCGTTCAACTGGGCCACCAGTTGTTCGGCGGGATTGCTGAAAGAATGCATGGGAGTCCCGGAAATTGTTCGGATGTTGCTTTCCGCATCGCGTACACAGAACCGCATCGATCTGGGGAAGCGTGTATTCAGGATCAGGAAATCCACGACCTTTGCCGGTTCAATCCGACCATACTCACGGCGATACATCTGCAACGCGCTGGTGGATTCCAGCAGCGCGGCCCATTGAACGACATCAACCTGAGAACCGACATGCATCGGGTCCGGCAGCAGAATAAAATACTTGACGTCCAGAATGCGTGAAGTCTTGTCGGCACGTTCGAGTTGGTATCCAAGGCTGGAAAAGTGCCATGCTTCGCCGCGAGACCACGTCGCCTGAATCACTCCCAGCACCTGATGCGCCGAGCGTTTGATCTGCTCAAGAACTCCGTGTGGCTGCCTGATGGCGCGATTGGATTCTGCTGCTGCTGTGCGCACGCGAAGGTAAAACCGGTTCACCGCTTCCCACATCGGAGTCGTCAGGTTTTCGCGGATCGACCTCGCATTTTCCCGTGCCCCCGCAAGGCAATTGACGACAGAGTTCAGATTCTTCGGATCGAACAGCAGGTAACGAATCACATTTTCCTGAGTCGGTGCGGAGTATGTTTCCTTGAAAGTCGCCACATCACCACCTGCGTGCAACAGCGACGACCACAGGTCCAGTTCGCTGCCGCGATATCCCAGCGCGATGTTGGATGTGACTTCAATAAATCGAGCCTGGTTCTCAGCGCGTTCCAGATAGCGACTCATCCAGAACAATGATTCAGCAACACGACACAACATGGTAGGAATTCTTAAATAAGTCAGGCGTTCTTAATTCAATTCTTCAGCAACACCCACGTATCTTTGCTGCCACCGCCCTGTGAGGAATTGACGATCATTGAACCTTCTTTCAGCGCGACGCGCGTGAGTCCGCCCGGCAATACCCACACGTCTTCACCATACAGGATAAACGGACGAAGATCGACGTGTCGCGGAGCGAGTGTCTGATTGATGACCGTCGGCACGGTCGAAAGTGTCAGCATGGGTTGAGCGACATAGTTCCGGGGATCTCTGCGAATCGCATCCGCACAATCTTCGCGTTCTTTCTTTGACGCCTGCGGTCCCATCAGGATCCCGTAACCGCCCGATTCGTTGGTCGGTTTGACGACCAGTTCGTGCAGGTGACTCAGGACATAATCGCAGTCAGACTTCACCGCACACAGATACGTTGGAACATTTTTCAGAATGGCGTCTTCGCTCAGATAGTAGCGAATGATGTCCGGCACATACTGGTACACGGCTTTGTCGTCGGCCACGCCGGTTCCGGGAGCGTTCGCCAACGTCACATTTCCGCTGCGGTAAGCTCGCATCAGCCCCTTAACGCCCAGCATGCTGTCAGCGCGAAAGACTTCCGGGTCAATAAAGTCATCATCGATTCGCCGGTAAATGACATCCACGCGTTGCGGTCCGCGTGTGGTCTTCATCCAGACCATGTTCTCGTCATCGACAAACAAATCACTGCCACTCACCAGTTCCACACCCATTTGTTGAGCAAGAAACGAATGTTCGAAATATGCAGAATTGCAGACTCCGGGAGTCAGTACCACAGCCGTGGGCGCGGAAATGTGGGGCGGGGCGGTCTTGAGCAACGTCTCCAGCAATCGCTCAGGATAGTCTTCAATGGACGCAATGATCGAACCGTAGAAAACTTCCGGCAGCACGCGTTTCATAATCTCGCGATTTTCCAGCACGTAGCTGACGCCTGACGGACATCGCAGATTGTCTTCGAGCACGTAAATTGTGCCATCGTGATTTCGCACAAGGTCGGTGCCGACCACATGAGTCCAGACGCCACCGGGAGGGCGAAAGCCCTGACATTCCGGACGATACGTCTTCGCCGTCTTGACAAGTTCTTCCGGGACGACGCCGTCCTTCATGATCTTGCCGTCACCATAGACGTCGTCCAGAAACAGATTGAGCGCACGAATGCGTTGCTTAAGTCCGGATTCGATGATCTGCCATTCGTCCCATGCGATCGGACGTGGCACGACGTCGAAGGGCCAGACTTTTTCGTTGCCGTCATTGTGCCCATAGACGGCGAAGGTAATGCCCTTTTCGAGCAACTCTTCTTCGGCGTGTCGCTGCCGTTCCGCAAGCATCTCGGCCGACAACGACGCAAGTCCGTCCGACAGCGCAGGATGCCGCGGGGTGCCTTGCGACGTCAGAAGTTCATCAAAAGTTCCGGCAGTCTCAGTCACGTCCTCAAGCTCTCCACACGAATCTGTGCGTGGTTGTTACGAATTCAGGCAGTATGTATTCAAAATGCACAGAGTCCAGGCACTGGTGCATCCATTTCACAATACGTGTGAACAGGCCGCAAGATTCATGCCATGCAGGGTGTCTCCCGGAAAAAGGATTTATTCCGCGTTGATCACTCCCGATTTCAGTCCAAAGGCTTTAGATTGCCGGTTTGAAAACACAATCGTGGGTTCCTGGAGCAATGGTGTGGCGGCAAGAAGATTACCACCAAACGATGGCCAACAGGACTTCGGATTTCTCCGTGCGGACGAAAACGCAGAATTGGCCGACGCCGGAGTCACTGGGCCAGGAGTAGAGACATTTGAAACGTTAATTGCCCCGATTGCAACTCCGGAGAGCAATGTGGGGCAGCCTTCTGTGACGAACGCACCGCAGGCCGCTGTCGATGCCCCGATCGCATCTCCGGCGCAAGACACGCATCAGCCAACCAGCACTTCTTCCGCACCAGACATCGCGGAGACACCTGCCCCGTCCACGGATCGTGTCAGTCGCAGATTGCTTATTGGAGTTGCAGGGTACGCGATCGCCTTGACGCTGTTGTTTCTGGGATTGCTGATTACCGGCCGCATGTCGCTCTTTGGAAACAACGCACTTGAGAGCCTGCCGGATCTTCGGCCATTGGCACCGAACGAATTTCGCAAAGTGCCGGATGGCGCTGAATTGCCGGATGACCATGTCTTGCGGCTTGGCGAATCGCGGCGGTTTGGAGACGTCGTGGTGACGCCCGTGAGACTTTCCAGAGAGCCGTTGCAGTTTCAGGGGTTTTTGTCCGGAGCGATTGAAGAGAAGCTCACGACGGTGCCTGTTCTGAAATTGTGGCTGACATTTGAAAATGTTTCCGATGAGGCGTTCGACACACTGGTTTACGACCATGACGGTGTGAAATTGTGGCTGACGTTTGAAAATGTTTCCGATGACTATGCATTCCCTCCGTTCGATGCGGGCCTGATGTCAAATCGCACACCAGTCGATTCGAAAGACGCTGCGACACTTGCCAATACTTTTCTGACGATCGGCATTCCGTCCGGTGATTCTGCCACCACACGCAGGCTCAACTTCCTGCATACCATGGACAACAATTTCGTAATCGTGGGGCAGGAATCTGCAAAGGTTCTGCTGCCTGGCGAATCGCTGACGACATTCATTGCCAGCAGTGACGAAGAAGGTGAATTCAATGCTGAGGACAGTACACCGTTCGTGTGGCGAGTTCAGTTCCGAAAAGGCGTGCATGTGTCGAGCGGCAACGGAGTTACGACACTGATTGATATTGAATTCTCCGGAGCCGACGTCGCTGCCTCCGGTTGAGAAAGGTTTTCTGTAGGATGGACATTCATGTCCGTCGCATGGCCCCGAAACACTGTCGAAGCGAAAGTTATTGTGCCTTGAAAGCCGTTCATGAATGCGATGGTGCCCTTGTTGCGGATGCGGTGAAGAGTGTTCGTGACCTGTTGCCGATGTCCGACGATGCGCGACCCGTCATCGGTGTGATTTTAGGATCGGGACTTGGTTCAGCGGCCGATCGGTTTCTGGCAACGGGCGGCAGATCGCTTGCGTATACCGCCATACCAGGAATGCCGTTGCCACATGTCGTCGGGCATCCTGGACGACTGGTGCTGGGGCAGATTGACGGCATTACGGTGGCAATGCTGCAGGGCCGCGTTCATCTTTATGAAGGCCATTCACTCGCATCTGTCGAATTCGGAACTTGTCTGTTGCATGCGATGGGCGCTCGCACTTTGATTGTGACCAATGCCGCTGGTGGAATCAGAGCGGATTTTCAGCCCGGCAATCTGATGCTCATCACCAGTCATCTGCGGCCATTGGCGACGGGCTGTGTAACGCGCCGTCCAGACTGCTGCGACCGGGAATTGCCTGAATGTTGCCAACTTGTGAATGCCAGATGCTCAGGAGTGCCAAGGATGCACGATCTGATGTGGAACGAGGAACTGAGGCACAAAATCCGCCTCATTAAATCGCCGTTGCAGATCTACGAAGGCGTGTATGCGATGATGATCGGTCCGAATTACGAGACGCCTGCTGAAATCCGCGCGATGCAGCGGCTGGGGGCAGATGCCGTCGGAATGAGCACCGTGCCTGAGGCCCTGGTGGCTGCATCTTTAGGAATGCGTGTGCTGGGTGCTTCCTGTATCACGAATGTCGCTGCGGGGCTTTCCACGGCGCCTCTCAGCCACAACGATGTCACAGCCACAGCCGCCGCCATCGAAGTTCCCTTTGCCGACTGGCTGTGGGACGTAATCCGTGTGATCGGCAGAAAAGACCTGTAGCTGTTCAGCGACTCGACTGTCGGCTCGCCCATCCCGCCAGCAGCTCTCGATTGATTTTTACATTGTGCCGGGAATCAACGGGAAGACTGCGGTGAAACAGAATTCGGCAAATGTTGGCAGTCAGCGGATTCTGAGCCCCGAGGTGCAGCAGTTCATCGCGCAATCGTCGCGCCTCGCGATTCGAAGCCGGAAATTTTCCCGCTTCCGGTTCAGCGACGATCACGGGAGACTGCTGTCCCTTTGCGCCGATTCCGACCAGGGCACAGCGGTAAATGGCCGGATGACCATTAAAGATGGCCTCGCAACAGACGGAATACATCGCGCCCGTCGGTGTGGAAACGATGTGGGCTTTGCGTCCACAGAACCACAGCCGCCCGGCATTGTCAAAATAGCCAACGTCACCCATGCGATGCCAGAACGAATCACCATCATTGATCTTCGCCAGACTCGTCGCATCCGGTCGCCGGAAATACTCCCGTGTTGCCACCGGGCCGCTGACAATGATTTCACCGATCTGACCGTCGGCAAGGAAGACCGTGTTCTCGATCTTCGGCAACACATTTGAACTGGTCTCGATAATACGTACGCGCATGCTGTCGAAGACGTGGCCGACACAAGTGCCCTTTCCGATTGCCGCCAGGGCGGCGGTTTCTTTAAGGATTTCCCGGGCTGAGATGGATGCCACTGGCAGGCATTCGGTGGCTCCATAGGGCGTGAAAAAGTCGGCCGAAGAATTCAGGACGTTCGTCATCCGCTGCAGTACGTGATTGGGCACTGGTGCGCCGGCAGACAGGATTCGTCGCAAAGCAGGCAACGTCAATTTACGATCCTCACAATAGCGACCAACACGGTTCCACAATGCCGGCGATCCATAGGCTTGAGTCACGTTCTGAGACTCAAGTGCTTCCACGATCCGCTCTGGATTCACTGCCGCAGGTCTGGTCGGGTCCATCTCCGGAATCACAGACGTGACCTGCATCGCAAGGTTGAACAACGAGAAGAGCGGAAATCCCGGGAGATCCACTTCTCCAGGCTGGATCTGGTACCGATCCCGAATTAAATCCACCTGGGCGTTGAACATTCCGTGTTCGTAGTGAACTCCCTTGGGTGGCCCGGTGCTGCCGGAGGTAAAAATAATGGCTGCTGAATCCGTCTTCGTGGTGGCTGGCATCGAGATGCAGGATCGTCGGCCTGCAGCGACAAGCTGCAGGTACGATTCACATCCCAGGCGACGTGCGCGCGGACCGACAACAACGTTGAATCGTGCATTGCGGAATCGCCATGGCATCAGATGACGGACAACGTGCACGGGCGTAATCGCCGCGAATCCATCGGGATTGACTGTGTCCAGGCAGCGAAGGACGCTGCGTTTCCCCATCCCTGGATCGATGAGCGTGCAGCAGGCCCCTGCCCGCATAATCCCGAATGTCAACGCAATGAATTCAATGGACGGTCGCACCATGAGCACGATTCGGTGTCCGGGTCGAACACCAAGTCCGATCAGGCCACGTGCAATGGCGTCAACTTCTGCGTCCAGTTGCTGAAAGGTCAGATGCGTCCATGCAACTCGCCCTGCCGCGTCTCGTGTTTCCGGGAAGACCACTGCGCGTTGGTTGGGAACCAATGCGGCGGAGATTCTTAGCCGGTCAGCGATATTGAATTCGTCGTCAGCCATTCGATTCTGTATGTATTGCGAAAACAAGGATGATCAGTCTCATAATGACGAGTCGTCAGGTCGTGCAGGTGCGGCAAGGATGACCAAAGATTCCCGCAAGTCAAACCAGCGAGACTTTTTTGCGTTTGTCGAATTGATCCGGCCGCCCGCGTTCGACCGGCGATAACTGCTGGAAAGCGCGTGTGACGGAGAAACATTTCAGAGAATTTGCGACGATGAATAAATAGCTGCATCTGTTGCTCTATGCGCACTGAAAATCACGGTCGATATCGCTGCCGACAGTATTCCTGTCACACACCGGACAAATGATTTTATCAGGAAACGACGAGCCACAGGTTTCACGGAGTTGGGCTAAACGGAATGGACGCTGCTGAAATTGTTTCAGGAATGATGCTGTAGATGTGCAGTGTGTCGAAGGCCGCACGCATACCTCAGTGTTGACCTGAAATCCCGGATTTGCCTGCCTATGTCCAGAAGAGGTTTCGCCCCGATGCCGCGTATTCGCCACGTTCAATCATCCGGTAAACGTAATTTCCTCGCGATGTGTGCTTCTGTTGTGAGCCTCGGCGCGATTTGTGGCAGCTTTGATCCTGTCCCGGCTGGGGAAGACCTTCAGTTCACTCGAGTGAATTCAGTAGTCACTGCAACAGAAAACACGTCCGACGTCCCGCTTCCTGTGGACCTCCAGGCCAGTCCTTCAGATTCTGTAAGCCCCGTTCAGTCGTTCGGCGGAGTGCAGCCCGTCAGCAGCGGCGACCTGAACGACAACGACGCGATCAAATTTTCACTGTTGTTGCTGAAAGACGGCGGACGCTTCATCGACAACATCGACCACTACCGCGTCATCTTTGAAAAGCGAGAACGCATCAAAGGCGACATCGGTGAACTTGAGACCATGGAACTGAAAGTCCGCCATGCTCCAAACTTCAGTGTCTATATGAAATGGAAAACCGGGGATGCAGGTCGGCAGTTGCTGTACAACGACGAATACGACGACAAGCAGATGGTCGTGAAACTTGGTGGTCTGAAAGGCCGAATCCTGCCTGCTTTGAAACTTGACCCGCTCGGTTCCGAAGCGCAAGCCGGAGCACGCTACCCCGTGACGGAAGTCGGCATCTCCGGCATGATTCGACAGATGATCGTGCATCGCGAGAATGATCTGAACCACGGACACGGCGTTGATTGCAGCCGACTGGCAAATGAGGTGTTTGACGAACGCGAGTGTTACTGCTTCAGATACGAATACAGCAATCAGAAATTCAATACGCTGTACCGCAAAAGCATCGTCCTGATGGACACACGCTACCATGTGCCTCTCAGGGTGGTGAATTACACGTGGAGCGGCAACGCTGAAGGGATGACACCACAACAGCTCGACGAAATGACGATGATCGAGGACTACGCGTTTCGGCAACTGGACATGGGTGCAAAACTCGTCGCCGAAGATTTCAGCCGCGACAATCCTGCGTATCGCATGTAATTCAATCAGTTGCGTGACACAAATTCGTCGGTATTGAACAATGTCCGTGCGACGCTGGCCCACGCGGCGAGTTCAGGGGCAGTCGTTGCGTCTGTCTGCCTCACAAAACTTGCAGCCTCTGCGGGATTCGACGTAAAGCGAGACAGTTCGCGACTGTGAAAGTTCAGCAACAGTTCCAATTCGGCCTGCTCCGGCGAGCGCGTCAGGCACCGACGAAACATTTCGACGCATCGATCGGTGTCCGACGTTGATGCCTCGGACTTCAGAATTCGCTGAGCAAGTCCCTGAGCCAGGTCGGTAAACACCGGATCATTTGCCACCGTGAGCGACTGCAACGGGGTATTCGAACGGACGCGCATCGTGCAGACGGTGCTGAAGTCCGGTGTGTCGAACGTTGACAGCAACGGGTACGGCGCGCTGCGATAAAACATCGTGTACATCGTGCGGCGATAGCGATCGGCACCGGTACTCGTTGGCCAGTCTTTCTTGTTCTGAGTGAAATCATAGATGCCGTCCGGTTGCGGTAGAAAAATTCCAGGACCTCCCGTTTTTTCCGAAAGCAATCCCGCTGCCGAAACGGCCATGTCACGCACGATCTCGGCATCGACGCGAATGCGATTCTGTCTCGACAACAATCGATTACCGGTATCGATCGTTGCAAGTTTCGCGTCCGCAGCCTGATTTTTCTCCGAGCTTTGTCGGTACGCAGCGGACGTCACAATCAGCCGATGCAGGTGCTTCAGAGACCAACCGCTGTCCATAAATTCCGCGGCCAGCCAGTCGAGCAATTCGGGATTGGACGGAGGCGTTCCCTGAAATCCGAAATCATTCTCCGTTTCAACCAGCCCACGACCGAAGTACCGCGCCCAGATACGGTTTACCGTGACGCGCGCGGTGAGCGGATTGTCTCGCGACACCAGCCAGCGCGCCAGATCCAGTCGATTGGAAAACGCTGGTTTTGATTCCGCGATATTCAGTGCTGCCGGAACGCCCAGCGGCAGCGCGCCATGTTCGCGATCCGGATGCAGAAAATCCCCGCGCGTCAGCACGAATGTTTCCGGCGTCTTCTCCAGATCTTTGATGACCATTTGTCGGACCCCGTTTCCCTTGCCAGGCAGCACAGCTTCCAGTTCGCTGATGCGATGTTTGATTTCCGCCAGGCGCACCATCGACTCTCCACCGGGCGTATCCGACACTACGGCGGCTGTGGACAGGTCCAGTGCGAAATGCCCGATGAGATAGTTCATGTTCAGCTCATGCCTGAGCACGACCAACAGGGACTCGGCTGACAACGTTAAAGGCTGAGCCAGTCGAAAGATGGCTTCATGCGGGGCATTCATTTTCGCCCCGAGAGCGACCTGCGCGCCATTGACATTGATCGCCCAGCCGGTGTTTGCTTTGTCGTCAATGGCGTTGTCCACCGGATAGTCCGGCTGACTGTGATCTGCCCACGCCTGCACAAAGCGTGACTCGGCACTCCCCGACTTCAGCGCGATGTCAGTCAGAATAAAGTTGCCGTTTCCCGCCGTGCCGGGACCGTTGGACGGAAGGCTGGGGTGAGTCAGAGTTCGCAGCCGAATGGCAGTGATCGGGCCTGCAGCGTCGGTAGTTTTCGGAAGTTCGACAGTGACAGACAAGCTGTCGTTGGCCGCCGGATCTGACTTCACCAGCAACGAGCTGTCTTCGGCAATTTTCAGGATGGAGCTGCCCGAGGCTCTCACAGCAGTCACTTTCGCCGCTTGCCAGTTCCATGGGAGTTCTGCTAGCAATGGTTGATCGGGCGCGTTCTTCTCAACAGCGGTCTTTTCCTGCTGCAGGTCCTGCAGTTCCTTCAGCTGCTGCTGCTGCGCCTCGCTCCATCCGAACATTTCGTCTTCGCGCACTTCGACAGTTTCGCCCACGTTGTTTGTGTCAGCGGCACCGTTGAAGAAGGCATAGAGCTGGTAGTACTCGTCATGGCTGATCGGATCAAATTTGTGCGAGTGGCACTGCGCACATCCGACGGTCAATCCCAGCCAGACGGATCCCGTCGTGTTGACTCGATCAATCAGTGCTTCGTGACGGAACTGGTCGGGCTTCACACCACCTTCTTCGTTGATCATGGTGTTGCGGTGAAAAGCGGTTGCGACTTTCTGGGATTTCGTAACGTCGGGAAGGAGATCGCCCGCGAGTTGCTCGATTGTAAACTGATCGAACGGCATGTCCGTGTTGAGCGCATTGATGACCCAGTCACGATATGGCCACATCACACGCGGGCTGTCTATCGTGTAGCCGTTGGAATCCGCATACCGCGCCTGATCCAGCCAGTGTCTTCCCCAGCGTTCGCCGTAATGCGGATTGCTCAGCACCCGGTCCACAAGTTTCTCGAAGGCATCCGGTGACAGGTCCTGGAGGAACTGTTCGGTTTCAGCCACAGTCGGCAGCAGACCAAGCAGATCCTGATACAAGCGACGAATCAACACGGCCTTATCGGCCTGCGGGGCTGGATGCAGAGATTCAGAAATTAGTCGCTGCAGTATGAATGTGTCAATTTCGTTTCGGCACCATGCTGAGTCAGGTAACGTCGCATCTGTCAGCGTTGGTGTTTGAGGACGCACGACTTTTTGAAAAGCCCAGTGCTCTGCATAATCCGCGCCTTCGCTGATCCACTGCGTCAGCACGGCGATCTGCTTTTCCGACAGCGGTTTGTTGGCACTCACCGGTGGCATATGTTCGTCAGGGTCGCGTGACGTAATTCGGGCGACGACTAAACTGTCGTCCGCCTGCGCTGGCACAATCGCGCGCATTTCGATTGCCACGCTCCGTACGTCCAGCCGCAGATCTGCCTTACGCGCGTCGGCATCTTCTCCATGACACTGAAAACAGTGATTCGAAAGAATTGGCCGCACATCGCGATTGAAGTCAATCGACGCCAGCACAGCCGCAGTAGTGTCCTGGCCCGGCAATGGCGCAGCATGACTCAGCACGGACATCGCCAGGAGGCTTGTTCGAACAGCGTATTTCATGGGAATCCTGTTCACGGATGCTGACGGGGAGAGAGTGAGTTCGGGGCGAATCAGTTCATCCCGAGTTTCCGCAGATTTTCTGTCATTGTCCGTGATTACCGCCGTCTTTCAACCCACAGTGTCGTGAACAAAAAAACAAAAGGGGACGAAAACAAAAGCTTTGTTCTCTCGACGAACCTGTTACGGGGGCAGGCTATTATTACGGAATCTACAAAGCAACATCGTTCAATCTTTCATCTGTTTTGAAAACTGTGTCGGCGGATGACCTTCGCGCGAGAGGCGTTCGTCCCACAATGAAGCCATCAACCATCATCGAAGACTTCGCAGACGGCTGGCAGAAAGAATGGTTCACTAAGCAGCCCAGTGAGTGGGCTCGAACAACACTCAAGCTGGGCGACGAAACCTGGCAGGCTCCGCCCGGAGCACGGCTTGCACTGGATGTGCGTTCGACAAAGCCCAATATTGTTGTCGTCCTTGCGGACGATATGGGTTCTGGAGATGTCTCCAGCAACAACCTGAACGGTAGAAACCCGAATGGCAGAATTCAAACCCCAAACATCGACCGGCTTGCCAAAGAAGGCGTGCGGTTTACATGGAGATGAGGATGTTGCTACAAGTCCTTCATTGTGTCGCGGTATATTTTTTTTTAGTTGCCGTCCTTGACGATCGATACGCGGTCGCGCAGCAGAAGGCGGTCGATCTGGTCTCCATCGAGACCGGGGACCTGCCGATCATCCTGTCGGCTCCACACGGTGGGCGTAATGCAATTCCCGGCGTGCCGGAGCGGCGCAGTGACCGATGTCGGGCGTCAGGTATTGAGTACAAAAGAACAGCAACTGGCGATCCGTTGCGCGCAAGGACCTTTGCTGGCCCCGGCGAACCGGCCGGACATCGCCGACTATGAAACGATGGCGACGTTCAAGACGGAGATCGCGAAGAACGGCGCACCCGAGGGAGTCATGATCGGAACAACAGCGATTGCCAGGGGACAGTATGGTCGTGGACGTGTCATTTGCTTCAGTCCGCATCCTGAATTCACCAGGGGACTCGAAGTGCTTGTGCAGGATGCGATCGAAGACGTCAAGCGGAAGCGATTGCAGCCAATGAATCCGTGAGACTTCACTCCGTCGCGGACGCAGTTGATCGTGCTTTCATGTCATCAATCGAGCGGTTGCTCGATGGTGAATCGAGTTCAGCATGAATCCGAAGAAAAAGCCATTCGAAAGTGCTTGAAAAAGGGGCAACCGTATGGAAGTGACCTGTTCGTTTCCCGGTCCGCCGTTCGACTCCAGATCGAACACACGCTACGCTCACGCGGAAGGCCTGGCAAGAAATGAACAATCCTCAATCAATGAGCATCGCGGTAGATGTTTTCCGGTGCATGGTGTTTTCCGGTGCATGGTACCTTGTCCCTGTGCTTAGGTCCTTTGTCCCTGTGCTTAGGTACTTTGGCCCTGTGCTGTACTTTGGCCCTGTGCTGTACTTTGGCCCTGTGCTGTACTTTGGCCCTGTGCTGTACTTTGGCCCTG
>Ga0105046_10008945_pt1 | contig 15705 bp, 10 predicted proteins | sample MAT03_FD_78385 | JGI IMG/M metagenome (GOLD analysis project Ga0105046, IMG submission 78385) | Freshwater microbial communities from Lake Fryxell liftoff mats and glacier meltwater in Antarctica - MAT-03 (megahit assembly) | ecosystem: Environmental > Aquatic > Freshwater > Ice > Liftoff...
GCAGCAGGGTGATCACGTCGTGTTCGAGGTCGCCGACGACGGTGGCGGCCTCGACGACGAGCGCATCGCCGCCAAGGCGCTCGCGTCGGGCCTGCTCGACGACCGCCAGGTCGCCGCCCTCGATCGCGCCTCGATCCTCGACCTCATCTTCGCTCCCGGCTTCTCCACGAACGAGGACGTCAGCCTCGTGTCGGGGCGGGGCGTCGGTCTCGATGTCGTGCGCGCCGCGGTCAACCGCTTCGGCGGCGGGATCGAGGTGGACTCGGAACCGGGTTCGGGGACCACGTTCCGCATCCGCCTGCCCCTTTCGCTCGTGGTGGTCGACGCGCTCATCGCCCGGGTCGGCACCGAGCTGTGGGCGCTGCCGCTCAACCGCCTCGTCGAGACCTTCACGGTGCGCGCCGGCGCGATCCGCGAGGCGCCGAGCCCCACCGGCTGGGTCGTCGCCCACCGAACCGGCCTGCTCCCCGTCATCGACGGCGGGACCGCCCTCGCCCTTGGCGCCCCGATCATCGGCCCGTGCCCCGCGCTCGTCATCGAGACGGTCGGTCGTCCCTACGTCCTCACCGTCGACGAACTGGTCGGACACGCCGAGATGGTGGTGCGTCCCGTCCCGATCGCGTCGGGGGTCGATCACCTGGCGGGCGTGGCCACCCTGGCCGACGGGCGCCTGGCGCTCGTCCTCGACGTCGCCGCGTTCGTCGACCCGGCCACGCGCCGGGCGACCGGCGTCGACCCTGTCGGACCCCCCGACGAGGGGCTCGAGACCGAGGCGCCCACCTGGGTCAGCGAGGTGCCCACCGTGGCGCCCGACGACCGGGACCTCGGCCCGGACGCCGTCGACGTCCCCGCGCTCGAGGTGCGGCGGGCAACCGAGCGCGAGCTGTTCGACTCGGCGGTGCGGCGGACCCAGCCCGTCCTCGAGCACTACGTCCGCGCCGCCAGCACGGTGAGCGAGACCGTGTCGCGCGACGCACGCGAGGTGGCCGCTGCCGTCATCGCTCACCCGGAGGTCGTCCCGGTCGCGTTCACCCTCGGCGGCGACATCCACGCCGTGCTCGTCTTCGCCATCGTGGCCGAGACCCAGCTGCTCGCGGCCATGGGAGCCCGAGTCGATCAGCACGCCGCCGCGGTCGACGAGCTCGGGAACATGCTCGGCTCCCAGTTCGTGGCCGGCCTGGCCGACGAGCACGGCCTCTCGGTGACCCTCAGCACCCCCATCCGACCTGAGCGGACCGTCGACGACGTCGTCTACCTGCTGCGCGGCGCGGCGGCGCTCGTCGCCGCCCCGACGGTGTGGCACACCTCGATGTTCGGCGGACCCGAGCCCATCCAGATCCTGCTGGCGATCGATCCCGACTCCGCCGCAGGTCCCGACCGAGACCGGAGGACGGACCCGAGATGACCGACTGGGCAACGGTTGGCACGGTGCGCGACGACGACGGCGTCCGGCGGTGCGCCTGGGGCGCCTCGACGCCCGACTACGCCGCCTACCACGACGACGAGTGGGGACGGCCCGTCGTCGACGACGACCGGTTGTACGAGAAGCTCTGTCTCGAGGGATTCCAGTCCGGCCTCTCCTGGCTCACCATCTTGCGCAAGCGCGAGAACTTCCGTGCCGCCTTCGCCGGCTTCCGCATCGCCGACGTCGCTGCGTTCGGCGATGCCGACGTCGAGCGTCTGCTCGGCGACGCTGGCATCGTGCGCCACCGAGGCAAGATCGAGGCGGCGATCCACAACGCCCGGGCCGCGTTGGCGGTACAGGACGAGATCGGATCGCTGCGCGAGGTCCTCTGGGCGTTCGAACCGCGCCGGCGGGGCCGCCCCGTGCCCACCGTGTTGGGCGATGTGGCCGCCACCACGCCCGAATCGACCGCGCTGGCCAAGCGTCTGCGCTCGCTCGGGTTCCGCTTCATCGGGCCGACCACCGCCTACGCCGCGATGCAGTCTCTCGGGGTCGTCAACGACCACCTGAAGGGGTGCGGGGCGCGGGCGGCGTGCGAGCGGGACCGAACGGCGATCCGGGCGACCTGATCCGGGCGCCCTGATCGCGGTCCCCGGGCTCACCCATCGTGGTCGCCGGGGCATCCCGAGCGGGATGCGGTGCAGCTCGCACAGCGTGCACCGATGACCGACACCGGGGACTAGGGTGCCGGACCTGACGGGTCGTCAGAAGCGCGAGGGGGGCTGCCGAGCGCGGGCGACCGGTCCCCTGTTCCCGTGCCCCAGGAGTCCCGATGACCGTCCCGCTCGATGAGTTCCCGATCCACCAGGTGCCGCTCTCGATCGAGCAGATGGCGTCGAGCGATCGCAACGCCTATGACCGGTGCTACTTCAACGCCGGCAACCGGGCCGGTGACGTCTTCCTGGTGACCGGCCTCGGGTACTACCCCAACCTCGGGGTGATGGACGCCTTCGCCACCGTCCGCCGCGGCGACAAGCAGTTCTCGGTGCGCATGTCCGATGCCATCAGCCAGGACCGGCTGAACCAGAAGGTCGGCCCGTACCGGATCGAGGTCATCGAACCGCTGCACAAGGTCCGACTGGTGCTCGAGGCCGACGATCACGGCATCAGCTTCGACATCACCTGGACCGGCTCGTTCCCCGTGGTCGAGGAACCCCGCCACATCATGCGCCAGGGCGACAAGACGATCCTCGACGCCTGCCGCTTCGCCCAGGTCGGCACCTGGTCGGGCACCATGCGAGTCGACGGCGAGGAGCTCACCCTCACCGACGACGAGTGGTTCGGCAGCCGAGACCGCTCGTGGGGGATCCGTCCCGTCGGCGAGTCCGAGCCGCCCGGACGCGCCGCGGCCGAGGCCGATCCCGAGTTCGGGTTCTGGTGGCTCTACGTGCCGGTGCGCTTCGACGACTACGCCATCGTTCTCATCGTCCAGGAGGACGGCGACGGCCATCGGATCCTCAACGAGGCGGTTCGCGTGCACCCGGCCGAGTCCGGTCGCCGGCCCGAGCAGCTCGGCTGGCCCCGCTCCGACATCCGCTACACACCAGGCACCCGCATCCCCATCGGCGCGACCATCGGCCTCACCGAGCCCGACGGGACGCCGTTCGAGCTCGAGGTCGAGACGTTCGCGTTCGTCGCGCTCAACTGCGGGTCGGGCTACGGCGGCGACCCCGACTGGGGCCACGGCCAGTGGAAGGGCCGCGACTGGATCGAAGCGGGCGTGGTCGACCACACCACCCCCGAGATCCAGGGACGCGTGCCGTTCGGGCTCCTCGACCACATCGCCCGGGTCCGCATCGGCGATGACGTCGGCTACGGCCTCTTCGAGCACGGCACCTTCGGCCGCCACCTCCCCAGCGGCTTCGCCGACTGGGGCTCCGTCGCCGACTAAGGACCCGGGGGGAATCAGCCGGCGGGCAGGATGATGGACTGGTACTCGGTGAAGGGGTCGATGCCCTCGGGGCCGAGCTCGCGGCCGATGCCGGACTTCTTGAAACCACCGAAGGGGCTGTTGAAGTCGAGGATGGTGGACGAGTTGATGGCGACGACGCCCGTGCGGACGCGGGCGGCGACCTGCTCGCCGTGGTGCACGTCGGCCGTCCATACCGAGCCGCAGAGGCCGTACTCGGAGTCGTTGGCGATCGCCACCGCCTGGTCCTCGCCGTCGTAGGGGATGACCGACAGCACCGGTCCGAAGATCTCCTCCTGCGCGATCGTCATCGAGTTGTCGACATCGGCGAACACCGTCGGCTCGATGTACCAGCCCTTGGGCAGATCCGCCGGGCGCCCGCCACCGGTGACCACGCGGGCCCCGGCGGCCTTGCCGGCCTCGAGGTAGCCCTCGACTCGGGTGCGTTGACGCTCGGCCACCAGCGGACCGACCTGGGTGGCGTCGTCGAGCGGGTCGCCTACCACCAACGCAGCGACCGCGGCGCCGAGCTGGTCGACGATCTCGGCGTAGCGGCTCCGAGGGACGAGGATGCGGCTCTGGGCTCCGCAGACCTGCCCGTTGTTCATCATCCCGGACATGACGAGCTCCCCCATGAGCGCGTCGTCGAACTGGACGTCGTCGAGCACGATCGCTGCAGACTTCCCGCCGAGCTCGAGCGTGCAGCGCTTGAGCTGCGCGCCGCAGATCTCGCCGATCTTCATGCCGGCTGCGGTGGAACCCGTGAAGCTCACCTTGTCGATCCCCGGGTGGCGCACGAGGTGCTCCCCGCTCTCGCGACCCGCGGGGACGATGTTGAGCACGCCGGCCGGCAGGCCCGCCTCGATCGCGGCCTCGGCCAAGAGGAAGCTGTCGAGGGGGGTCTCGGGTGCCGGCTTGAGGACGACGGTGCACCCGGCCACCAGGGCGGGTCCGAGCTTCAGCGCGGCGATGAAGAGCGGCACGTTCCACGGGGTGATCGCGGCGACGACACCGACCGGCGCCCGACGGACCCGGGTCGTCCCGCCCATCATCGAGGTACGGGTATCGACCCAGCGGTAGGTCTCGGCGAAGCCGACGTAGCTGTCGAGCACCATGGTCGAGGACAGGACCTGGCCCATGATCGACCACGACTTGGGTGAGCCGTTCTGCGACGAGATCAGGTCGGCGAAGTCCTGCATCCTGGCCTGGATGGCGGCGGAGAAGCGGCCGAGGACGGCCGCACGCTCGACCGGGTTCAGGTGCGGCCACGGACCCTGGTCGAACGCGAGCCGGGCTGCGGCGACAGCCGCGTCGATGTCGGTGGTGGTGCCGTCGGGAACCTGACCGATCACCTCCTCCGATGCCGGCGAGACGACCTCGATGAACCCGTTGCCGGCGGGGGCGACCCACTCGCCGCCGATGTAGAGCTCCTTGTAGGTGTGCATGTCGATTCCCCTTGGTTCACTCGGCCGGACGGCCGACCCACGTGATGACGACGATGACGCGGCAGGCACCGCTCGGCTCCATGTTGCCTGACGCAACGTCAGGTCGCACCGTCAGGATGGCGCCTTGACCGATTCCGTCGGCAGGTTGGCCGGTGCGCCGACTCGCGCCAGATCGCGGAACGGGACTCCCTTGTCGACGCGGGGTTCGCCGGGGAGGCCCAGCACCCGTTCGCCGATGACGTTTCGCTGCACCTGGTCGGTGCCTCCGCCGATGCGGACGTTCCACTGGTTGAGGAACTGGAGGGCCCACTCGCCCTCGAGCATCCCCGATGCGCCGTTGACGGCTTCGACCAGGTCACCGATGTGCGACGCGTGCGCCGACATCAGCAGCTTGATCACCGAGCTCTCGGGACCGGGCGCAATGCCCTTGCTCTGGGCCGTCTGCATCCGGTAGCCGAGGAAGCGAAGGAGCTCCGAGCGGATGTACGCCTGGATCACATCCTGGCGCACCACCAGGTCCTCGGTCCGATCGGAGGAGAGGAAGAGGTCGCGGATCTCGTTCCAGCCGGTGACCCCCTCGCCACCTCCGATGGCACCGCGCTCGCTGGTCAGCGTCGTCATGGTGACCCCCCAACCGCCGTTGACGGGTCCGAGCACGTTGGCCGCCGGGATGCGCACGTCGGTGAAGAAGACCTCGTTGAAGTGCGCGGCACCGGTGATCTGGCGCAGCGGTCGCACATCGATGCCGGGACTCGACATGTCGACGAGGAAGAAGGTGATGCCGCGGTGCTTCGGCGCGTCGAGATCGGTGCGGGCGAGCAAGATGCCCCAGTCGGCCAGGTGGGCGTGCGAGGTCCACACCTTCTGCCCGTTGACCACCCACTCGTCGCCGTCGAGCACCGCGCGGGTGCCGAGGTTGGCGAGGTCCGAGCCTGCGCCGGGCTCCGAGAAGAGCTGACACCAGACCGCATCGCCGCGGAGGATCGGATCGAGGAAGCGATCCTTCTGCTCGTCGGTCCCGTGGGCGATGATCGTCGGCCCCACCATGGTGATGGCCACCATGAACAACCCGGCGGCCACCTCGAAGCGCTGCTGCTCCTGGGCGAAGATCGAGCCCTGGACGACCGTTCCGCCGCGACCCCCGTAGGCCTTGGGCCACATGATGCCGGCCCACTCGGCGTCGTAGAGGGTGCGCTGCCAGGCCCGGGAGGGGCCGACGTAGGACTCGTCGCCGCCCATGACCTTGCGGTGGAGGTCACCCGTGCGGGGACCGGCCTGCGACGCCAGCCAGGTGCGGGCCTCGGCCCGGAACGCCGCCTCCTCGGGTGTGTCGTCGAAATCCACGATGCTCCGCTCGGTCGGTCGCGGGACCCCGTCGGCTCGGTGCTCCGCTGGAGATCAGAATAGAACACGTTTCATTCTTGCCCCGAACCGGGCGTGATCGGCGACGTCGGGCGGACCTCAGCGACCCGGGTTGGCCACCCGGCCGTCGAACCGGCCGGCCGGGCGCACCTCGCGGTACGCCGCCAGCACCGGCTCGAGCTCGGTCGGCGTGGCGCCGTGGAGGATGACCCCGTCAGCTCCGAGGTCGAACTGGCCAACGACCCGGGCGGCGCACTGCTCTGCGGTCCCCGTGGCCGCTGCGGCCAACCACTCGTCGGGCAGCAGCTCGGCGATCGCCTCGAGCTGCTCGGTGGTGGCGATCGCATCGATCGCACCCGGGACCGCCCGGACCCGCTCGTCGGCGCGGAACCGCTCGAGCACCGCCGGGTCCCACCCGTTCACCGACACCATCAGGTCGCCGTAGCCCTGCAGGTACGTAGCCAGCCGTCCGACCAGCTTCTTGAGGCGGAGATCGGTGTCGATGTGGTCGCCGACGGTGGCCAGCACCGACCACACGCGGACCGATCCCGGATCGCGCCCGGCCATCTCGGCGCCGCGGCGCACCGCCGCGACGCTGCGCGCGAGGGCCTCGTCGGTGAAGAAGGTGTGGAGGATCACGCCGTCCATGACCCGGCCCGAGAACTCGAGGGTCTTCTCGCCCAACGCGCACAACATGATCGGGATGTCCTCGTCGAACGACGGGTCCTGCCCCAGGTAGCCGAACGTCCCGGCCGGACCCTCGTGCCCGAAGATCATCTCGCCGTGCCACATCCGGCGCAGCAGGCCCGTGATGTCCTCGAGTTGGGCCATCGTGATGGTGGGCAGCCCCATCACCTGGAAGAGGCCGTCGAACCCGCGACCCAGGCCCAGCGCGAAGCGGCCACCCGTGAGGCGGTGCATCGTCGTGGCGAAGGTGGCGGTCACCATGGGATGGCGGGTGTTGTGGTTGGTGGCGCCGGTCGCGACGCCGAGGGTCGAGGTGACCGCGCCGGCGGCACCCGACAACGTGGCCGCCTCCTTGAAGTTGAAGCGCTCCGAGAGGAACACCGATCCGAGCCCGAGCCGTTCGGCATCGGCGGCTTCGGTGACGAGGTCGCGAGGCGATTCCGAGTGACCGGCCAACCCGTAGAAGCCGAGCTCGCACAGTTGTTCGTCCATCGTTGACCCCCGGAGATGTGGCGGCCCCTCGACACGACCGGACGCGATCGGCGATGGTGTCGGTCCGCACCGACACGGACCATCCGGGGACTTACGCTGGAAGTACCCGACTGTAGGCCACCCGGCGGGGGCGCCCGCTCAGCTCCCACGACGCCCGGCTCCCCTGCTCGCAACCCCATGAACCCCATCTCCGACGGCGGCACCCGAACCAACGACGCGCGCAACGTCGCGCTCGACGGGCTGCGCGGACTCGCGCTCATCGGGATGATGGCATGGCACGCCCAGATCGGTTGGGTGAAGGGCGGGTTCGCCCGCATGACGATCTTCTTCGTCCTGGCCGGCTTCCTGGCGACGCGCTCGTACCTCGGCATCCGCACCCGAGGCGGACCTCGGGCCTTCGCCACGTTCTGGGCCCGGCGGGCGCGCCGGCTCCTACCCGTCACCGTGCTCGGCGTGGCGGTCGCGGTCATGGTCACCATCGCCATCGGCAGCAACCGCGCCCAGCAGTCCCTCGGTGGCGACACCTTCAGCGTCCTCGCCAACGTCTCCAACTGGCGCTTCATGATCGACGACCGTTCCTACGGCGCCATGTTCGAGAACCCGTCGGCCTTCCAGCACTTCTGGTCGCTCTCGGTCGAGGAGCAGTGGTTCCTCGCTATCCCGCTGGTACTCGGCGTCGCGGCCTGGGTCGGCACTCGTCGCGAAGCGTTGGGTCGCCACGTGGTCGCTGCGGCGGCGATCGTCCTCGGCCTGGTGCCGCTCGTCGTGAGCCACACACCCGACCAGGCGTACTTCGGAACCCACGTCCGCGGCGCCGAGTTCCTCGCCGGCGCGTGGCTGGCGCTGTGGTTGGCGCACCGTGACCACGTTGGCTGGTCCGACGGACAACGCCGCACCCTCGCCGGGGCCGGCGTGGCCTCGTTGGTCTTCCTGCTCGCCGTCATGGTGCTGGTCGACCGGAACCAGCCCTGGCTCTACCGGGGCGGCATGGGCCTCTTCGCCATCCCTGCGGCCCTGGTGGTCGCGGCCTGCGTGGTCGGGTCGCCGGCACTCGCACGGGCGCTCGGGATCGCCCCCCTCCGATGGCTCGGCCTGGCCGCGCTCTCGATCTACGCGCTCCACTGGCCGATCTTCCAGGTGGTTGAGCACGCGGCCGGCTCGCTTCCCTACCCCGTGCTGGTGATCGTCCAGCTCGCCCTCGCCATCGGCATCGGCTCGCTCGTCCACATCCTGATCGAGCGCCCTCTGCTACCCGCAGCGCGCGTGCGCTCGTCCCGACGCCCCGCCCTGACCAACCGCATGGTGCTCATACCGGCGGCGGGAGCGATGGTGCTCGTGCTCGCCGTGGTCGTGCTGCGTCCGACCCCGGCACCCACCTACGACTTCGAGGCGGCCCAGCGCCAGGCCACCGCCATCGTCACGCCGGCTGCCGATGGCGCCGACGAAGACCTCGCCGGCGCCCTGGCCGGCTCGTCCGATGCCCTGCACCTCGCCGTGTTCGGTGGCTCGAACGCTCTCGTGCTCGGGCTCGAGGAGACCAACTGGATCGATGCCCGCCCGGATCTGCGACCGGCCAACGGCTACGCCCGGCTCGGTTGTGGTCTGCTCACCGACGGCGCACGGGTCTCGACCGCCGACATCCAGGCCCGGGCCAGCGCCAACGACCTCGATGTGGACATCGATCAGCTCCGCCCCCCGGTCGAGTGCCTGGACTGGCCGGCGGAGTGGTCGAACGCCGTGAGCACCAACGGAGTCGATGTGGCCCTCGTGATGTTCGGCGCCTGGGACACCGCCGACTGGTTGCTCGACGGCGACGACCGGTGGCGGACGATCACCGACGAGGTCGTCGCCCGGGTCGTCGATGAGCGCCTGCGAGAGGGGATCGACCGCCTCACCGGGCACGGTGCCCGGCAGGTGATCCTGGCCACGACGCCGTTGATCGGTCCGGGCGAGGACGGCCGGGTCCGCGAGGAGCGCGGCGTACCCCAGGACCAGCAGGACCGGACGCAGCGCTTCAACGACCTCCTGCGCGCAGTCGCGGCCGAACGGACCGACGTTTCGGTGATCGAGTACGGCGAGGTCATCGACGCGCTGGATCCGGAGGAGTCCGGACGGCTGCTCCCCGACGGCGTGCACCCGACGGCGGAGTCGGCAGGCGAGATCTGGCAACGGCACCTCGGCCCCCTCGTCGACGACGTCATCGTGGGCTGACCGGCGCTGCGCCGGGGCTGCTCTACGATTCTCTCCACATGTCCACCGCAGGTTCGCTCAAGAAGGTCCAGGGGCGGATCGGCCCCCACACCCGCCAGCGCGTCGCCGCCCTCGCCGCCCTCCTCGCCGAGACCGCCGGCATCGTCGGTCTCATCGTGCTGGTCGTGCTGCGCCCGATCTTCGCGATCGTGCTGGTTCTCGCCGTCGTGGCCTTCCTCGGCTGCAGCTTCGCCGCCCTGACGTTCGGCGGTGCCCGGCGCTGGCTGGCGACCGCAGGGTGCATCGTCCTCGGCATCGGTCTGGTCGGGGTCCTGTTCTTCTGGGGGGAGCGTGCCGGGCTGTCGCCGGTCGTCGCTCCGTCCGCCCTGCTCCTGCTCGCCGGCGGCCTGTTCCTCGGCCGCTACGCCATGAAGCGCCCGCCCCCTCGCGTCGTGCTCGACCAGATCCCCGCCGACATCCGGCCCGCTCGCACGTCGGTGCTGATCATCAACCCCCGGTCGGGCGACGGGAAGGCCGAGCAGTTCGACCTCGAGGCAACTGCCGCCGAGCTCGGCGTCGAGACCATCGTCATGCAGGAGGGCGACGACCTCGAGGACCTCGCCCGTCAGGCGGTCGCCAACGGCGCCGACGTGCTCGGCATGGCCGGCGGCGACGGTTCGCAGGCACTGGTGCTGAGCATCGCGGTCGAGCACGACCTGGCCTTCGTGTGCATCCCGTCCGGTACTCGCAACCACTTCGCCCTCGACCTCGGCCTCGACCGCAACGATCCGCGCCACGCCCTCGCCGCCTTCGTCGACGGCGAGGAGCGCCTGGTCGACTACGGGGTCGTCAACGGCCGCACGTTCGTGAACAACGTGGCCCTCGGCGTGTACGCCGCCATCGTCGATCAGGAGGGCTACCGCGACGCCAAGATCTCGACCACCCTCGAGCTGCTCCCCACGCTCATCGAGAAGCAGGGCCCGTGGTTCGACCTCCAGTTCGACGTCCCGGAGCACGGCCACGTCGACGGCACCGTGCTCCTCATGGTCTCGAACAACCCCTACGCCATCGGAACATCGGTGAACCAGCGCGAGTCGCTCGACGGCGGCGAGCTCGGCGTCATCGCGGTGAACCCCGAGCGCCTGAGCGACCTGGTGGCCATCACCGTCCTGGCCGCGGCCGGTCGACCGGAGACCGCCAAGGCCTTCTGGAGCTGGTCGACACCGGAGTTCATCGTCGAGTCCGGCGAAGCGGAGATCATCGCCGGGATCGACGGCGAGAAGGTCGCGCTCACCCCGCCGCTCGAGTTCCGCATCGTCGCCGACACCGCTCGGGTGCTGGTGCCGGCGGGCACGCGGATCGGCCTCGAAGAGCAGTCCGCGGGGTCGTGGAACTACGCCGGGCTGCTGGCGCTGGCGTTCAACCTCAACGTGGCCGATCCGAGCGACGCCGACGACCGTTCTGATCCGGTCGCCACCCCCGAGGGCGACCATGTGACCGGGCCCGAGACCCCAGCGGGCGCCCCCGGTTCGGGTCAGTTGGCGGACGGGTCGGCCGGGTAGTCCGCGAACATCGACATCGTGCCCCGCTGGCGGCGCAGGACCCGCGGCCAGAGCGCCTCGGGATCGTCACAGAGCAGGTCCTCGGCCCAGGCGTCGACGACGAACCAGGCGCCGACGCCGATCTCGCCCTCGAGCTGGCCCTCTTGCCAGCCTGCGTAGCCGGCGAACACGCGGATCTCCTCGAGCCCGGGGCCGATGTCGTCGGGACCCTGGGTGAGGTCGAGCGTGCCGATGCGCCCGACGACCGGGCTCCAGCCCTCGATGGCCACGGTGGCATCGGCCCGAGCCAGGGCGATGGCCCGCTCCTGCTCGACGGGGCCGCCGACGAACACCACGCTCGGGTAGGCGGCGAGGGAGTACCACTGCGGCAGCGGATCGAGCAGATCGAGGTCGGTCGGCTGGTTCAGAACGAGGCCGAACGCCCCTTCGTCGCCGTGCTCGAGGAGCAGCACCACCGACCGTTCGAAGGTGCCGTCGCCGATGACCGGCGTGGCCACCAGCAGCTTGCCCGTCAGCGATCCCCCGGTCACCGTCGCATGTTGCCACGCGAGCGCCCGGCGCGCGGACGAGCCGCCCGCAGGCGGCTCGTCTGGATCCACGTGGTGCGACCGGTTCGCGGCGTACGCCGCCCCGGTCAGTTGCGGTTCAGGAGGGAGAGGAGCCGGAGCACCTCGAGGTAGATCCACACCAGGGTGGTGACGACGCCGAAGGCTGCGTACCACTCCATGTACTTCGGTACGCCGGCGGCGCTCGCCTTCTCGATGAAGGCGAAGTCGATGCCCAGGTTGAGGGAGGCGACGATGATGATCACGACGCTGATCCCGATGCTGAGCGGGGACGGCGTGTTCAGGAACGTCAGTTCGGCGCCGAACAGGGACATGACGAACGCCAGGGCGTACATCACGAAGATGCCCATCGTGGCGGCCGTCACGACCATCACGTACTTGTTGGTGACCTTGATGATGCGGGTCACGTACAGGAAGAGCATCGTCGCGAAGATCGCCAGGGTGGCGAAGACGGCCTGGGTGACGATGCCGTCGTACCAGCCGTTGTAGACCGCGGAGATGGCGCCGATGGCCACGCCGTAGGCGAGGGCGTAGAGCGGCGCTGTGATGCGGGCCAGCTTGGGCTTGAAGGCGGTGAGCAGGCCGAGGCCGATACCGAGCAGCAGCGGGACGATGACCCAACCAGGGAGTCCGGGACCGTTCACGACCTCACCGGTGGTCGGGCTGAGGATCGGCTCGACCTGGACCACCTGGGTCCAGCCGAAGGCCGCCGAGCCGAGCAGGAGGACCAGGAGCACGAGCGTGGCGGTGACACTGCCACCCACGGTCATCACGGCGAAGCTGCCCGCGGGTTGCGGTCCCCCTGCGAGGGCGGGGTCGTACTGGCGGCCGAACGATCCAGCGCCGCCCGCGTCACCGGTGCGGGCCTCGTTGGTCTGTTCCTGGAACTTCTGGTCGGTGAGGACGGGACTACCGCGCATGAAAGCCATGTCTTCAGGATAGGGCGATCGCGCCCCGCCGCATCGGCACCCGCCCAGGATCCTGAGCGAGGGTTGGCGGGGGTCAGGTCCGTTCGAGCACGTCCGCGAGCGCGGCCCGGTCGTTCACGCCGAGCTTGGTGAAGACCCGAGCCAAGTTGTTGTCGATCGTGCGCGGCGAGAGGAACAGTCGTTCGGCGATGGCCCTGCTCGTCAGGCCGGACGAGGCCAGCAGTGCGATGTCGCGCTCGCGGGTGGTGAGCGGTACGGGGCCTTGGGTCCGAACGAGCGCCGGGGTCATCGCGCCGTCGCACGACTCAGCCAGCTCGCGACTCCGCCGCGCCCAGGCCGTCGCCTCGCGCTGGCTGCCGGCGCGAGCGTGCGCGATCGACGACCGGTTGGCGCTCTCGGCGGCGAGCAGCGTCGCTCCCAGCTTCGCCAGGGTGTCCGAGGACCGAGCGAGCGCCGCGGGATCGCCGCCCGTGATCGCCGCAGCGTCTGCGGCGAGCGCTCCGAGCCACTCGCCCTGCGTCCCGGCCGCGAGCTCGGCCAACCGGGACGACCCGTGGGGGGAGACGCCGAGGCGGCACTGATCGTGGATGACGACGGCTTCCAACGCGAGGAGGCCGGAGCGTCGGCAGATCTCGGCCACCTGATCGAGCCGGGCCCCGGCCTCGTCGGTGTGGCCCTCGACGGCGGCCAGCCACGCCTGCGCTCGCCACCCGTCAGCCACGAGCATGGTGGCGGCGTGGCCGTCGAGGGCCTCGAAGCCATCGAGCGCTTCTCGCGCCGCCCTGCCCTCGCCTCGCAGCGCCGAGGCGAGGGCCAAGGTGCCGAGCGCCCAGCGGCGCGGCCCGGTGTGACCCAGCTCGCCGAAGAGGCCAGCGGCCTCCCGCGACCAACGCTGGGCGCCGACCAACCGACCCTGCGCCAGGAGCACGCGGCCGAGGACCAACGAGCAGAAGGCCCGACCGGCGCCGTCGTCGGCCTGTGAGGATGCATCGATCGCCCGGAGCGCGGTCGTCCGCGCCTCCTCGAAGCGACCGAGCTCGGCCAGCGCCGAGCACTCGGCGGCGACGAGCAGGCTCACCTGGAACATCGTGACCAGGTCACCGAGCGATTCGAACGCCTGGCGGGTCGGTTCGATCACACCAAGAGCGTCGGACGAACGACCGACGTGCGGCAACGCCAGCGCCGAGGCGAGCGCCGCCACGAGTCCGGCCCGGCCGTCGACTCCACCCAGCTCGCCGATCCGCTCGAGCGCCAGTGCCGGCTCGCCGGCGTTCACGTCGAACGTGGCCCGTTGGGCGACCAGCTCAGCGCTCCACGAGGGTGACCTCGACGCCGCAACGGCGGCGGCAAGGATGCGATCGGAGCGCGCCCGGTCGCCCGCCTGCCAGAAGTCCGTTGCCGACCGGTTCAACGCATGGAGCGCCCGCTGCTCGTCGGTGAGGGCGAGGAGGGATCGCTCGTCCTCGACCGGTGCCTCGTCACCGCGGCCCCGCCGGTAGAGCACCTGCCCGAGGAGGTGACGACCTTCGAAGGTCGACTCGGTGTCGATCGCCGCCCGCGCCAAGCGCTCGGCCACAGACAGGTCGTTGGCGAAGTACGCCTGGTGGGCGGCGGCGAGGAGCAGCTCGGCTCCAGCCGAGCCACCGCCGTCGAGGTGCAGGGTCGCGACTCGCAGGATGTCTTCGCGACGATGTGCCCCCGTGGCCTCGATCGCCTGGGCCAGCTCGCGACGGAGACGACGACCGCGCAACGTCGGCAGTTCGGCGCGAATCACGTCGACGTGGACGGGATGCGAGGAGCCCACCTCGACGCGCCGTCGGCTTTCGGTGACCGCCACCAGACCCTGCTCCTCGAGCCCCTCGAGGGAGCTCGCACCCACCGACGCGACGATGTCGACGCCGAGCGGCTCGGCCAGTGACAGCAGCTCGAGCGCCAGGCGCTCCTCGTCGTCGAGGCGCCCGAGCCGGGTCAGAACGAGGTCACGCAGCTGGAGCGAGGCCGTCAGGGGCGCCACCAGCCGCCAGGTCCCCTCGTCCTCGAGGAGCGAACCCGCCTCGAACGAACCCCGGACCAGCTCGCGCAGGAAGAGCGCGTTGCCGCCGCTCGCCGTGGCCAGCGCGGCCACCGTGCGATCGTCGACGCTCCCGTCGAGCACGACCTCCAGGAGGTGACGACAGGCGGCCACATCGAACGGATCCACCTCGACCCGAGCGATGCGATCGCTCCGCATGAGCTCGGTGATGGGATCGGGGGCCGGTTCGCCCGACCGGACCGAGAGCATGACGAACACCGACTGTGATGCTGCGAGCTGGTGCACGAGGAGCGCGGACGCCTCGTCGAGGAAGGGGGCGTCGTCGACAGCCAGCACGAGGGGACGTTCCGACGCCAGCGCGGCCAGCGCCACCCGTGCGTGGTGGAGCAGGGGCGCCCCGCTGGCGACCATGGCATCACCTGGGGGCAGGAGCGGGGCCACCGCTCCGAACGGGATCGAGCTGCTGCTGCGGTGGGCCGAGATCCGACCTACGGCGAAACCGGCGCGCTCGGCGCGCTCCACGCACGCGTCGAGCAGCCGCGTCTTGCCGACGCCCGGACCGCCGACGAGCGCGAAGCCGTCCACTCCGGGTCGGCCGAGGACCTCGCCACAGCGCTCGAGCGCATCGTTCCTGCCGACGAGCGGCCACTCGGCCATCATGGGAGCCGGAGTTTCGCACGGAACGTCCGGATCCGGAAACGAGGAGCCTGTCGTGGCCCATCCCGACGAGCCGCTGCTGTACGACGAGATCGGCGGAGCTGACGGCATCGAAGACATCGTGGCCGGGCTGTATCAGCGCACCATGGCCGATGCGCAGCTCGCACCGTTCTTCGCCGGCAGCTCGATGGAAGCGATCGTGGCCCACCAACACGAGCTGATCGCTGGCGCGCTCGGCGGCCCGTCGAACTACGCCGGACGTTCGCTCCGCGACGCTCATGCCGGCATGGCGATCGAGCCAGCGCACGTCCGGGCGCTCACCGCCCACCTTGTCGCGGCGATGGAGGCATCCGGCGTGGCACCGAGGGCGACGAATCGCTTGGCCGCGGTCATCGCCCGCCTGTGGCAA
>Ga0105046_10008946_pt1 | contig 15704 bp, 15 predicted proteins | sample MAT03_FD_78385 | JGI IMG/M metagenome (GOLD analysis project Ga0105046, IMG submission 78385) | Freshwater microbial communities from Lake Fryxell liftoff mats and glacier meltwater in Antarctica - MAT-03 (megahit assembly) | ecosystem: Environmental > Aquatic > Freshwater > Ice > Liftoff...
GCCTTGACTGCGTTGGGGATGGCTATGTTGATCTGCGGGGGTGAGCGTGCCCGTTTGCTCCTTCGTCGCGTCACTTCCCGCCGACGTCACCGTTGTGAGCTTAGCTTGATTGCGGCCGTGTTGACTTTGCTTCAATGTGACAAGTCTCTCTTTGACGCTCTTTCTGTCAACACTCCCTTTCGCTTGGATGCCTCGTTAGCAAATGTGTCCTGACATCAGCTTCCAAGCATTACTCAGCCTGGTTTCATTCAAATCGGTCCCTTCGCGAGAGGTCCATTAGGTCATGGTCAGGATCTCAATGTTAGAGCGCTGATTACATCCACGTTAAGTTTCCCGATCTATCAAATGACCCTTCGTGTCACAGCATATGATCCTGGGAGCAGACCTTACGCCATTGTGACCACAACGACCTTTCTGCCGGTTCTCTATCCGGATCAGCCTGATGGATTTCGAGTCATTCTTAAGGACGTCTGGCTGAACACAACGGAAGTCACAGCCGAAGTGATTAGTTGGACGACAGCCACCACGCAAACCTATCTCACGCCTTCATTTACATTCACACCTGGAATCAGCAATATTTACGGCACTTATGTCGCAGGGACGATCTTTAATGATACGGGTATTACATTGACCCAAATTTCCATCGCGGCTTGGTCTCTCTACGACACATCACCGTACAACGACGTGTCGACTGTGGCGATGTTGAAACCAAATCAAACCATTACCTTTTCGCATATTTTTGGTGACGATATGCCACTCAGTTCGATCCACGTCGGCGTCCAAGGGATTGCCACGCCTTAGAAGAACGAACCTGACCAAGCGTTAGATAGCAACTTGCTCAAGTGAGGTCGTTTGCAGGTGGCTATGGGCCTATTGGGCCTATTGAGGTTGATCTCACTCGAAGCGGAAGCGGGCGACACCGATGACGAAGAACACGGCGGCGAAGCCGAGCAATACGGCGATATTGGGCAGGACGGCCGGCAACTCTGCGCCGAGTTGCAGCACGTTGGACAAGCCTTGCATCGCCCAGGTGGTCGGCAGCACTTGCACAACCGTGCGCACCGGTGCCGGGAAAAGCTCCAGCGGATACCAACAGCCGCCCAGCAGCGCCATGACCTGACCGAGCAAAATGCTGAGGCCATTGGCCTGGCCTTCGCTGCGCACAAACGTGCCGAGCATGGTGCCGAGCGAAACGCCAGCCAAGGCAAAGCTGCTAAGTAACACGATCAGGGCCAGCGGCGACTGTCCCCAGTTCAGCCGCATCACGACGGCCCCAAATCCAATCAGCAACCCCATTTGCACCAGCGCAGTGACGAACTGGCCAAAGATGGTGCCCAGCAACAGTTGGGCGCGCGAGGCCGGTGTGGTGAGCACGCGGCGCAAGGTGCCGTTGCGGCGCTCATACGCAAACATGGCGCTGATGCCGAGCAGGGGAATGAACACCCACGTGATGAGTTGGCCGGCCGAGGCTTGCGCGGCCGGGTTGAAATCCGGCGCGATTTGCGAGGGCTTGGTGACATTCAATCGCGAAGGTGCTTGTGCCAGCAATTGCGTTGTGTGTTTCAGCGCCGCATCGAAATAGGCCTGCCGCTCTGCCGGGCTGGTGAAGGGGCGAATTCGCTCGGCCTCGGCCACGGCGGTCTGGGCGGCCGCAATGGCGCTGGTGATTTGACTGGCCGTGGTGTTAAGCGTGCGCTCGATGAGGACGGCATCGAGGTTGTTGGGTTGCTGCTTCAATTGCAACTGCGCCGTGCCCGAGATCATGGCGGTGGAATTGAAGCCAGCAGGAATGATGAGCAGTGCCGGCGCATCATCGGCATCGAATGTGGCATTGGCCTCGGCCCATGGCATGGGCTCGATACTGAGCGCGGTCGATTGCCCCAGCAGGTCGATGAGTTGCTGTGATGAGGCTGTGCCGGCCTGATCCACAACGAGCAACTTTGCGCGCGTATCCTGGCTGGCGGTTGCGCCACCAAAGCCACCGCCAATGATGAAGGTGAACACGACCGGCAACACAAAGAAAAACAGCAATGACGATGGGCTGGCGAAGTTGATGAGCGCGTCTTTCCAGGCGATGGCAATGATTTTGCGCATGATTATTTTTTGATCAGGTTGCCGCGGCGGAATAACAAGCTGGCCATGCCAAATGTGACCATGGCGATGATGCACAAGGCCAGTAGGTTGGGCATAATCTGTGTCACGTTGCCGCCGTTGCCCAGCGCCGTAAATCCCTGGATGCCCCAGGCATTGGGCGTGATTTTGCTGAGCGTATCCAGGAAGCCTGTGATCGGCACGTTGGTGCCAAAGCTGCCGCCCAGAATGCCAAACAGCAGCATGACCGCGGCCCCGATGCTGCCGGCCTGTTGCGGTGTTTTGACAAATGAGGCGATGAGAAAGCCCCAACCTGTTGCGGCCGCAGCAACCGCAGGCAACAACAAAATCAGTCCGCGCCAGTCCCCCCAATGCAAATTAAAGAGCAGGGTGCTGACGACGATCAGGATGACGACTTGGGCCAGCGCGGTGAGAAAAATGCCGGCGACTTTGCCGCCGAGAATCTGGGCGCTGGAGGCCGGACTGATGAGCATGCGGCCCAGTGTGCCGGCGTCGCGCTCGGCCAATAGCTGTGCGCCGCCGCGCGTGACCGTATACATCAGAAACAACAAGGCCATGCCCGGAGCCAGCAATGCCAGCACATCGAATGGGGCCGGCGGCGCATCGTTGTTGGTCATGTGTTCGATTGTGATGGTCGTGCTGGCTGACGCGTTTGCACCGGCATCCATGCGTGTGCCGAAGTCCCGTGCCAGCGCCGGGATATCGGCAGGGCGCACCAATTTTTGAGTCAGCAATTGTTCGAAGGTGACCTGGCCGCCGACCTGGTTGGTCTCGACGCGGGCGAGAAATTCGAGAATGATGCTGCGCACCACCTCGGCACTCGTGGCGCGAGTGGGGTTGGTTTGCAGCTCGATGCTGATGACGGTGGGTGTCTGGAAAGACGTGGCCGTGAGCGCGGTCTCAGGAATGATGGAGGCGGTGAAGCCGGCTGGGATGATGACGGCAGCAGTCGCTGTGTTGTCGCTGACTTGCTGACGCGCGGTTTCGACAACGGTTGTGGTGATGGGTGCAATGAGGTCGACAAGATCGGGTGAGTAAAACACATCGACCAGCGCTTGCCCCAGTTGACCCTCATCCTGATTGACGATGACGATGGGGATGTCGCTGATGCCGGCGCCGCTACCTGAGCTTGAGAAGCGGCCGCTGATCACACCCATGCCGATAATCAGGGCCATTGGCGCAAGCAACATGAGGATGAGGCCGGCCCGATCTCGAAAGGCCACCTTCAAATCTTTCAGAGCAATCGACAATAACTTTTGCATGGTGCGGTTTCAGCTCACGAAACTAATCTCTGAAGTCAATCTCGCAACGCACGGCCGGTGAGGTGCAAAAACACCGCTTCGAGATTGGGCTCCTGCACATCGAGCGAGCGGATTTTCAGGCCTGCTTCGGTGGCCTGGGTGACGATGGGCGCGATAGCTTCGGCGGCGTGTGGCACCATGACGCTGACCTCGTCGCCGGTTGAGGTGGCGCGTGTAATGCCGGCTGTGCCCTGCAACAATGCGGTGAATTGAGCTGCAGCACCTGCATCGGCGACCTGAAATCGCAGCGTCTCCGTCTCTCCCACCTGACGCGTCAGTTCCTTGACGGTGCCGATGGCGATCATTTGGCCATGATCCATGATGCCGACGCGGTGCGAGAGTTCCTGCGCCTCCTCCATGTAGTGAGTGGTGTAGAGCACGGCCATGCCCTGCCGGTTCAGCTCCAGCACCATGTCGAGGATGGCGCGCCGGCTCTGCGGATCAATGCCGACTGTAGGCTCATCCATGAACAGCAATTGAGGGCGATGCAACAGGCCCACGCCGATGTTGACCCGCCGCTTCATGCCGCCGGAATAGGTTTTGATGCGGCCACTGGCTTTGTCCAGCAAACCGATTTGAGTGAGAATTTCCTCGACACGGCTTTTGAGCGCGCCCCCACTCAGGCCATACAGCGTGCCCCAGAAATTCAGGTTCTCCCGAGCGGTCAGCTCCTCATACAGCGCGATCTCTTGCGGGACGATGCCGATGAGTCGCCGCACGGCCAATGCATCGGTGATGACGGAATGGCCGTCCACGAACGCGTCGCCGCTGGTCGGTGGGAACAGGGTGGACAGGATGGAGATGGTGGTGGTTTTACCCGCACCGTTGGGGCCGAGCAGGCTGAAGATTTCGCCGGCTTGAATCTCGAACGACACGCCGTTGACGGCGGTAAAACTGCCGTAGTGCTTCACCAGTTGTCGGACTTCCAAAATGTTTGGCATGTTTGAGCTGCCGTCGTAAATTTTTCTGACCGATTTGGCTGAAAAAATAACTGACTTGTAAAGATGATCGGTGGCCGATTGTCTATCCGGATGACTGATGATGTCACGAGTTTGTGCCGGCGTAAATGACAGCGCACTGGGGTTTACGGGTTGCAGGTGGACGGCGGTGGCTCTGCTCGTAATCGAGCCGCCATCCAGGCCAGCCCATCGGGTTGTGCCGGCGTGGAAATGTTGAGGTGTTGGACGCCGGGATACATCTTGAGCTGAACTACATTACCCAGGCTGGCACTGTGGCCGGGTTGGTTTTGAAGTAGGCATCGGGCGGCTCAATCAAATAGTCGATGATTTCTGCGAAGAGACATTTGTTGTAGGCCGCCGACAGATCGCGTTTGCCTTTGGCGGTGAGCACGTGAATGGACGGGGCGCAGGATTGCGTAATACCCGAGGTGCCGTGGGTCATGACGACGACGGGGAAGCCAGTCAGCTTTACACATTTAACACGTGCAATAGATTTTTTGTCTGGGTTCGGCCGGGGTGGAGTCATCATTTCGATTTCTGATTTGTGTCACTCACGTGACGCGTGGGTCTGAGTAGTAACCTTCTGACTAACTGATGTTACGCATTAAGTTAGTCGTCAAAAGAACTTGAGAGCCAAGCGAAACTGGAGCTTTGAGCTTTCAGAACAGCCCAAAGCTCCTCACCCCCACCGCAACAACGGGTTAAAAACTTTTGACGACTAACTTATTAGATATCCCGCAAAGACTCAAAAGCGCAAAGTCTATTTTCCTGGCGTCTTAGCGCCTTTGCGTGAGACTTCTGCGTAACATCAGTGACTAATATTTCCGCACCACGCTGCGGTAGCTCAACGGCTGGCGGGTCTGGAAAATCTGGGTCTCTTCGCGCACGCGCTTGCTGTCGTCCAGATTCAACTTGGCGATGATGTAGCCCTCGGTGGTCTCATCCAAATCGACAATGACCTGTCCGCGCGGCCCCACGATCATGCTCTCGCCCGAATAGGTGGTGGCCGGCTCCTCGCCGATGCGATTGGCCGCGCACACAAAGCAGGCATTCTCCGCGGCGCGGGCCGAAATAAAGGTGCGCCACTCATCGGCATACTTGTTGTCCCACGCCGCCGAAACCAGGATCAGCTCGGCGCCGTCCAGACACAGGCTGCGCGTGCCTTCGGGGTAGGCCACATCCCAGCCAATTTGCAGGCCGACGATGCCCAGTGGTGTTTCAATGGGCTCCAGTCGAAAGCCAGGCCGGAACAGCATTTGCTCTTCGCCGCGCAGATGAATCTTGCGATAGTTCATCATCACATCGCCTTCGGGGCCGACCAGCACGGCCGAGTTGAAATAGATGCTCTCGACGCGTTCTTTGCTGGGCATGCCAAACACGATGTGTACGCCGGTTTCTTGGGCGCGCTGAGCCAGCACATTGGCATTGGGGCCAGGCACGCGCTGGGTCAGTTGGGTGAACTTCACCCCACACTCAGAGCCGGTGGTGGCAAGCTCGGGGAAGACGATGATGTCGACTTTTTGGGCGCTGGTAATTTTGCGCACAAAGTCGGACATTTTGGCCAGATTGGGGTCAGTTTCGCCCAGCGACGTGTTCATCTGCACGACGGCGACGGTGAGTTCTCTCATGCTGTTCTCCTCAGTGTAATCCCGCGTAGTTGTGGCCGATGCCGGTACGCAGCGGGGCAGTCATAGCTATTCGGATAGGCTCTATTCGGATAGGCGAATTCTATCATAGGGTAGAACAAGTGTGCTACGCCGGAATTGCTTTCGTTGGGTGATAAAGAAAGGAGGAGAGCGGCTGGCTATTGGCAGCTAGCTGCCAATAGCCAGCCGCTCTCCTCCTTTCCTGCCGACGCTAACAACATTACTCTGTAGCCGGTCTTGAATTTGTCATTTATAACCGACGCAAGCTGTCAGTTGCTCTGTATCATTCCCCTTGTAAAATAGCGGCAATATGGACCACCCAGTCTCCGCTGCACATGGCGACGGCACCAAATCAAGTGCCGACATCGCGCTGGAGCACAGCGATACCAACCGCAAGTTCGGGTTTTGGATCTTCGTGAGCTCCGAACTGCTGATCTTTCTCGGTTTAATTTTCGCATTCGCAATGACGCGGCTCTTTGCTTTTCGCAGAGGGCAGGAATACGTTGAGAGCATTCACTGGCCGGAGTCTACGCTGCTGAGCGTGACGCTGGTCAGCATCAACACGTTCATCCTTTTATTCAGCTCATTGGCCGTGGTGATGGCGATTGAGCATGTGCGCGCCAACAACACCAAAGGTGTGGTTCGTTGGCTCGTGTTGGTTTCGATTCTGGGCACCATCTTTCTGGGTGCCCAGGCTTTCGAGTACAACCTGCTCATCAACACCGATGGTCAAAATCTCACGACGCCGTTCGGCGGGCCGTTCTTCATCCTCACCGGCTTGCACGGCTTGCACGTGTTGGTCGGCGTCATCTGGTGTGTCATCACCGCCATTCGCGCGGCTCAGGGCACCTACTCAGCTCGCAACAATATGAGCGTCGAAATCTTCGGCTTGTATTGGCACTTTGTGGACCTGGTGTGGGTGATCATCTTCACCGTCGTGTATCTCATTTCAGATAAGGCCTGGTAAGTCTGGTGGCTTTAAAAGTTTAGTAATTTCGTTGGTTTGATAGCTTAGATCATGGAACAGTCTTCACATGCTCCCGCTGCACACAAAAAGCACACCAGTCCCTGGTTGGTGTTTGGCGTGCTGGCCGTATTGACGTTGATCGAGGTCGGAGTGTCGTTCATTCCTGGCTGGGTCAAGAATCCGCTGTTGCTGGCCATCTCGTTGTCCAAAGCGGCTCTGGTCGCGCTCTACTACATGCACCTCCGTTACGACAAGCCCATCTACAGCATCATCTTCATCGCGCCGGCTCTGTTTGGGGTTTTGCTGGCCGTATTTCTGCTGGGCTCGGGTTAGTGCCTATTTGGCTGCGCTGCTTTTAGCGGCCTTCAATCTGGGTCGATCAGATCAGTTTGATCAGCCAGATCAAGCTCTTGATCAGCCAGATCAACTTTCCCGGATTGAAGGCCGCTTTGTTTTTCCATCACCACAAACGGCATTTTGTTGTGCTCGGCTTTGAAATGCTGGGTGATGTGAAAGCCAGATCTGGCAAACGCGCGCTGGGAGCGTTCGTTGAACGCGGCAATGCTGGCGCGAAAATGGGTTTCACCCCATTTGGCCCTGGCAAATGCCATCATGGCTTCGATCACTTCAGGCCCGATGCCATGGCTGGTCAGGTCGGGTCGCAGGCCGATGCCCAGATCCAGCGCAGGGGTGGAGTAGTCGGCCCCAGGCACGCGCGCATCGGCCCCAAATGAGCAGCCGCCGATCAATTCTGTGGATGGGAGTGTAGTCTCGTCCAGCTCAGTCTGCTCGCGGCGCACAATGCAGTGCATTTGCGTCACCGGGTTCAGGAAGTAGCGCAGATCTTCGTCCAGATGGCGTGAATCTGGATTGTAGAGGTCGTACGGTGGATCGTAGCGCCACGCCAGCATCTGGCGCGCCTGTGCTTCCGAAATCGGCGCGATCACAAATTGAACCGGGCGCATAAGTAAAGCGAGGGCGGATGAGAGTCGAACTCACCGCAGCTTGCCAAGCAACCTGCCACTGGTTTTGAAGACCAGGCCACCCACCGGGGCAGATCCACCCTCAAATTAGCCTCTGGCAGTTGGCCACTAGCCACCAACTGCCGTGACATTGTATAGTGCGGCCATGCCAAAAAAGCAATCGGCTGCTGAGGTTGGAGCCGCCACGGATGCAAACCCTGACGCGCTCACCTTCGAGCAGGCTTACGATGAACTTCAACAGATTGTGATCCAACTGGAACGGGGTGATTTGCCGCTGGAGCAGTCGATGACGCTGCACGCGCGCGGCCAAACCCTGGTGTCTTTTTGCAACACCCTGCTCGACGCCGCAGACCTGCGCGTGCGCCAGATCGACACGGCTGGATGAGTTATTAGTGGTTAGTAGTTAGTCATAAGCCTGTAGCTCACTCAATCTTTCTGAAACTAATCACTAACCACTAATCACTAACAACTTCCCTCACTCGTTGCGCCGGCCCTTGAACATCAGCTTGATCGGCGTGCCCATGAAGCCGTACTCCTCGCGGATTCGATTTTCCAAAAAGCGTTGGTACGAAAAGTGCACCATGGCCGGGTCATTGACGAAGAACACAAAGGTGGGCGGGTTAATGCCGACCTGTGAGCCGTAGTAGAACTTGAGGAAGCGGCCACCCTTGCCGGGAGGTGCGTGCTTTTCCAGTGACTCGCGCAAGACCCGGTTCACATCACTCGTAGGAATACGCATGGCGCGCGCCTCGAAGGCTCGCAACGCCGCCGGCAGAATTTGCTCGGTGCGAAATCCCATTTTGGCCGAGACGAACAGTGTCGGCACAAACGGCATGAAGTTCAGCCGATCCTGCACAATGCTTAAAAACTCGCGCATCTTCTCGGTGAGCAAGCCGAAGCCGGCCACATTCTTGGCCGCCCGATCAATTTTGTCGGGGCTTTCGATGGCGTCCCACTTGTTCACGCACACGATCACGCTCTTGTTTTCATCGAGAATATAACCAGCAATGTGCTCATCCTGCTGAGTAATACCGTCTACCGCATCGACCATCAGCAGCACCACATCGGCGCGCTCCATGGCCTTGAAAGCCCGCAACACGCTGTATTTCTCGACGCCGGGCTCAATCGTGCCGCGCTTGCGAATGCCGGCGGTGTCAATCAGGGTGATCAATTGGGTGGATGAGTGTTGTTTCTGAGTCTCAACATCCCAATCTTTATCCTGAGCCACATCGGTGATCACGCCATCTTCATTGCCAGTCACGATGGTGCCGTCGTCACCTTCCTGGATGTACTCGATGACGGTGTCGATGGCATCGCGCGTGGTGCCGGCCACCGCGCTCACAATCACGCGCTCCTCGCCGATCAGCCGGTTGAACATGGACGATTTGCCCACGTTGGGCCGGCCCACAATTGCAATTCGCACCGTCTCGTCCGGGTCCTCGGGCGGCGTGGGCGGGATGGCGGCCACCACTGCGTCCAACAGGTCGCCAACGCCATCGCCGTGCACGCCGCTAACCGGGAACACATCACCCAACCCCAGCGCATAGAACTCCACGGCACCGGTTTTGAGGGTGTTGTTGTCGGCCTTGCTCACGGCCACCAAAACCGGTGGCACCGACTTGCCATTTGCCTGCCGCCGGCCAATCAGCCGGCGCAAAATCTCCACCACGGCTTCATCCACACTGGTCAGGCCCACCTGGCCGTCGCAGGTGAAGATCAACACGTCGGCCTCGGCAATGGCCATTTCGGCCTGCTCGCGAATCTCGTAGATGAAATCTTTTGAACCCGCCGCCAGGGCCAGTTTTTCGCTGTCGCGCAGCGGCTCCAGCGGCTCGATGCCGCCCGTGTCCACCATCGTAAACTCCACGCCGCGCCATTCCACCGGTGCCTGAATGCGGTCTCGCGTGGTGCCGGCCTTGTCATCGACCACGGACAACCGCTCGCCGATGATGCGGTTAAATAATGTGCTTTTGCCCACGTTGGGGCGGCCGACCAGTGCTACCAATGCCTTCGCCATAACCTAATACCCTATCCCCGTAACCAAACAAAACTGGGGCGAAGCATTGCTTCGCCCCAGCAAAATGACATGTCCAGCCGGGTTTGTGTCGGCTGGTTGTATTGCTAGACCCCCGATTATCGCCGACTTCCCTTAGAGCGAGGCGTTTCCATGCGCGGCGCAGTGCTGGCCTGCGTGCGCGGCAACTCTGCATTGCTGACTGGCGCGGGCACATTCAGCACATAGCGGTGGATCACCGCGGCAATCGCGCCGCCCAACAGGGTGCCGATGAGATAGGCCGGCACCTGGCTCAGTGCCGTGCTCAGGCCACCCATTGAGGCCACGATGGCCGGGCCAAGGGTGCGGGCGGGGTTGAGCGATGCGCCGGTGATGGCGCCGCCGCCCAGAATGCTCAAGGTCAGGGTCAGACCAATCGCCAGACCGGCGAACTGCCCCGCCTTGCCCGCCACTGCACCCTGCAAGACAGCCGTGCACAGGAAGAAGGTCAGGATCATTTCCATCAACACCGCGCCTGCAAAGGTGGTGTTGGTGCCGAAGCTAAAGCCGCCAAAGTTGGCCGCCTGGTTCGGGATGATGAACGACAACGCGAGCGCGGCCACAAGGCCGGCCAGAATCTGGGTGATCCAGTAGCCAACGGCTTTGGGCCAGCTGATGGCCCCGTAGATGGCACAAGACAATGTGACCGCAGGGTTCAGATGCGCGCCGCTGATATGGCCGAGCGAGTAGGCTGCGAACACGATGGCTAAACCATGGCCAAATGCTGGCACAATGGGGCCGGCGGCGTAGCCCGGGGTCGTGGTCACCCACACCGTGGCGCAGCCGATAAATACCAATGTAAAGGTTCCGATAAATTCTGCTAGATATGCTTTTCCGTTGCCATTCATGAAATGTGTCTCCTGTTGCGTGCAAGTTTAGACGAAAAAGGATGATTTCGGTACAGCTACTTTGTAGTAAAGCACGCCTAAACTAAAGGTTAATTGCCTGTAAGCACATGGATCGCGCGCACGGCCCGTTTGGCGTCGGCGCTCTTCACGACCAGGCTGATGCCGCACTCGGACGAGCCCTGCGCAATCGCCACCACGTTGATGTTCTCGGCCCCCAACGCCCCAAACACCTTGCCGCTGACGCCGGGCGTGCTGGACATGCTGGAGCCGACGGTGGTGATGATGGCGACGTCGTTCATCAGGTCAATGTCATCAATCTCGTGGTTGGTGATCTCGCGCATCATCTCCTGCTCCAATTCGCGTTTCACTTTCTCGGCACTTGTGCGTGGGATCACCAGACAGATATTCTGCTCGGACGAGGCCTGGGCAAACATGAGTACGCTGGTGCCGGTGCGCGCCACGGCCATAAATGTGCGACCTGCGATCCCGGCCACGCCCTTCATGCCGCGCCCCAATACCGTCACCACGCTCACATCATTGATCGCGGTCACGGCCTTGATGGGAACGCTGCCGGGCTCGGCCTCTTTGATGATGAGTGTGCCGGGATGATGAGGATTGAATGTGTTCTTGGCCCGCAGCGGAATGCCTTTGTCCACCAGCGGCGCCACTGTCATCGGGTGCAACACCTGCGCGCCGAAGTACGACATCTCCGACATTTCCTGAAACGTCAAGGTTGGAATCGTGTGCGCTTCGGGCACGATGCGCGGGTCGGCACTGAGCACGCCGTTGACATCCTTGTAGTTCAGCACCTCGTCGGCATCGAGACAGGCGGCGATGATGCTGGCGCTGTAGTCGGTGCCGTTGCGGCCCAGGGTGGTGAACACGCCCTTGAGCGTGCTGCCGACAAAGCCCGTGATTACAGGCACGATGCCGGCCTGGATCAACGGCAACAACTTGTCGCGGGTGCGCTCGGTGGTCACGTCCATCAACGGCACGGCCAGCAAATAGTTGTCGTTGGTGATGATGATCTCGGTCGCGTCGATGGGGGCGGCTTTGAGGCCGACTGCACGAATCGCGCCGGCCACAATGGGCGCGGCCATCCGCTCGCCAATTCCGCCGATAGCATCGAGCGCGCGGGGCGTGGCCTCGCCCAGCACGCGCACGCTGGTACACAGCATCTCGAAGCCGGCCAGTAATTGGTTGATCTCGGCGCTGATGAGGTCGCGCTCTTCTGTGCTGGCAATGACGGCGTTGATGGCAGTGTGGTGCTTTTCGGCCAGCTCGCGGCGCACCCGCTGATAAGTGTCGCTGTCGCCGTCGGCCGCGGTGCGAGCCGAGTTGAGCAACGAGTCGGTGACTTTGACGGACGAGATGCGATCGGCGGGGTTGCTGGGCACACCCATGGCCGATGTCACCACGACCACCTGGTCCCCGTGTTGTGTGGCGTCGCGAACAATCGCCGCGACCTGCTGCATGGCAGCGGCATCGCCCACCGACGTGCCGCCAAATTTCATGATGATGAGTGACATGGCGGCGCGATTATATGCGGGCTGATGGGGTAATTGTGAGTGTGGGTGAGAATCGTCGACGTAGTCGTATGCGTAAACGATTACGTAAACGTAGTCGTTCACGATCACGTCTACGTTGACGTAACCGATCGCATCTACTCAACCACAATCTTGCTCACATCTTCCTTGGACTCGGGGTAGGTCATCTTCAACCCCTCCAGCGCATCCACAATGGTGCTGGCGATGACGAGGTTGCGGTACCACTTTTTGTTGGACGGCACGATGTACCAGGGCGCATAGGCCGTGCTGGTTTTGCTGATGGCGTCCTGGTAAGCCGCTTGATACTCGTTCCACAATTTACGCTCGTCCAGATCGCCAGGGTTGAACTTCCAATGTTTGTTGGGGTCGGCCAGCCGCGCTTGCAGCCGTTCCTTCTGTTCATCCTTGTCGATGTGCAAATAGAACTTGAGGATGGTGGTGCCTTCCTCGGCCAGCAGCTTCTCGAAGTTGGCGATGTGGGCGTAGCGCTGCCGCCACGTTTTCTCCGGCACGATGTTGTGCACGCGCACCACCAACACATCCTCGTAATGGCTGCGATTGAAGATTTTGATCTCGCCGGTGCGCGGCGTTTGCCGGTGAATGCGCCACAAGAAATCATGCGACAACTCCTCCGGCGTCGGCACCTTAAACCCGGTGACATTCACACCTTGTGGGTTTATACCCGAGAACACATCTCGAATGGCGCCGTCTTTGCCGCCAGTGTCGGTGGCTTGCAACACCACCAGTAATTTGTGTTTTTGTTGGGCGTACATCACTTCTTGAAGGGCATCGAGCCGGGCCAACAACTTCTTAAGCGCGCCTTTTGACTTGTCTTTGTCGCCGTTGAATTCGCTGGTGTCGGCCGGATCGATCTTGCTCAGATCCAGTTTTTGCCCGGGTTTGACTCGATATGTGTCCATGCCGGTGCATTATCTATGTCATTCAGACTGTGGGCAACACGAAAGCCGCAGACGCGATGTGCGCTGCGGCTTTCGTTCGGACTGTGGCGTGCCCGATGGGCTAGCCTTTACTGGATGGTAATGCTATCGACATACCAACTGCTTTGCATGGACTCGTCGGTGGTGACCTGGAATTTGAGCACGAGTGTTTTACCGGCGTAGGTGCTGATGTTGATGTCTTTCTTGACCCAGGCGGCGGTGATGGTATCGCTGCACAAATCCACGCTGTAGATTCTGGCATCGCCAAAATCAATATGCCCCTCGTCGAAACCACAGATATCGCTGGAGCCAATGCGGTACCAGAAGGTCAGGGTGGTGGCGCCGGCTGGTACGACCACGTTCTGGCTCACCGAGGCGGTCTCATCATCCAGCCCACCCAGCCAGGCCAGATACTGGCCGTCATGCGGCACAATCGTGTTCGACTCGGACTGCAATTCAGCGAGGGAGTAGATGATGTGTGCGCCGGTGTAGGCCGATAGTTCGGTCCAGGCGGTCCGGCCTGAATCAAAATTGCCATTGGTCAATGGGTTACCCGGAACGGTGTTGGCGACTTCGGGAACCTGCAAACTGGGCATGAACGTGCGCGTGATTTGAAACGCTGTGGCCGCATTCACTGCTTTGAGGGCGTCCAAAACACCAGTGCCGCAGCCCTTCGAACTGCAATCGCTCGCCGCTGGGAATGGATTCACCGAGGTCTGCAAAATTTGCAGGACCTGGGCCGGCTGCAACAAGGGTTGAACCGAGAGCATGAGCGAAATCACGCCGGCCACGTTGGGCGTGGCCATGCTGGTGCCCTGATAGTAGGCATAAATAGGGCCGACCGGCGAAGTGTCTCCAGAGTCAATGGTCGAGAGGATGCCACCTTCGTCGCTGGGGCTGGTGCTGCCACCCGGCGCGCTAATATCGACCTCGGGCCCGAAGTTGCTATACGGCGCGCGGGTGCCGTTCTTGCGTGTGGAGCCGACGGTGATGACGTTGTTGCAATTTCCAGGCTGACTGGTGCTGGCATTGGTGTTCTCATTGCCGGCGGCAACCACCACGACCACGCCTCGTGAAACAACTTCGTTGACGGCGGCCTGGTAGGTGGCCGAGCACGCTGAAGGCCCACCCAGGCTCAGGTTCAAGACACGGGCAGGATTGGGGTTGTTGGGCACGCCATCCACAGGAATGCCGGCCGCCCAGCGCATGCCCGCCACAATATCGGCCAGTGACCCACCACACTTGCCCAGGGCACGAATCGGCAAAATCTTCGAGCGCCAGTTGACACCAGAGACGCCAACGCCGTTGTCGCTGGATGCGCCGATGGTGCCGGCCACATGCGAGCCGTGCCAGGAACTGTCGGAGGCCCCACATCCTTTTAAGGGCCCACTTGCGTTCTCGGCCGACGTAACCCAATCTCCAGGGTCACTCGCATTGGCGTCACGGGCATCGCCATCGTTGGCATTGGCCACCCGCGAGATGAAATCGTAGCCGGGCACGGTCCGGCCCGCTAAGTCAGGGTGATTAAACAGGATGCCAGTGTCGATGACGGCAATGACCAGGCTGGCCGATCCAGTGACCACATCCCACACCGCCGGCAGGTTCATGCCGTAATTGGTGGTGGTGGACGTCTGATAGTGCCATTGATCTGCATAGCGTGGATCGTTTGGCGTAAACGTCGGGAACAGGCGATAGTCGGGTTCAATCGACTCGATGCCGAGCGCATTGGCCTTGCTCATCAGCGTGCTGGCAATCGCCTCGGCCTCACTGGCCGGCACTATGTCTGGCAACCAGAAGAGATGGCTGTCGGCCGACACATCATGTGCGTATTCAAGAGTCACACCCGTTGCCGCGCTCAGCGCATTGGCCTGTTGGCGGCGCAAGCTGGCTTTGGCGGCCAGGGATTTGGTTTCGGCACCGATCGACTTGCTGGCGGTGTAGCGAATGATGAGGCCGTCGGCCAGAGCGGGTGGGCCATCAGGATCATTGGCCGCAGTTTGAGACTGCTGAATCTGTTGGGGGGCTTGGGTTGCAGCCTGGGTTTGTGCAACACTGGGCAAGGAGGTCGTTGCAGCGATCAAGACCGTAACAATGGCCGCAACACTCATCCTTGAAAAAGTTATAGTCATATTAAACGTCATTTTATCAATACAAATTTATATTTTCGCAACTTCCTAGTAGTCTGTCAAAGGAAAGACTTGGGGGCGTTCCAAGGGCGAACCTGAGTCTGAGTGTAAACAATTTCACAAGGCCGTCATTCCCGCGGAGGCGGGAATCTAGGCGTAACCCCAACTCAGTAGGGGATGGAAGGTCTGGATTCCCGCCTCCGCGGGAATGACGTTGTAACGTA
>Ga0105046_10008947_pt1 | contig 15703 bp, 9 predicted proteins | sample MAT03_FD_78385 | JGI IMG/M metagenome (GOLD analysis project Ga0105046, IMG submission 78385) | Freshwater microbial communities from Lake Fryxell liftoff mats and glacier meltwater in Antarctica - MAT-03 (megahit assembly) | ecosystem: Environmental > Aquatic > Freshwater > Ice > Liftoff...
GCACCTACTCCCGCTGCTGTCCCCGCTGCTGTCTCCGGAGGGGGTGTCAGCGTCTTGATCATCACCAAAAACGAAGAGGGCAACCTCCCCGGCTGTCTCGCCTCGGTCGCGTGGAGCGACGATATCCATGTTCTGGATTCGGGTTCCACGGATCGGACTCGGGAAATAGCGGAAGCCGCAGGGGCCCATGTCGCGATCCGGCCCTTCGATGACTATTCGACGCAACAGAACTTTGCTTTGCAGAATCTGCCTTTTCGTCACCAATGGGTTTTTAGTATCGACGCCGATGAACGGGCCACGCCGGAATTGGCCGCCGCGATCCAAAAGGTTCCTGCGACCGCCGGGGCGGTAGTGTGCTTCCGGGTGACCCGCCGCGATTTCTTTCAGGGCACCTGGCTCAAGCACGTGCAAGCGACCAGTTCGTATCAACGGGTCTTCATCAAGAATAAGATGCGCTATGAACGTCTGGTGCACTCGATCCAGATTGCGGACGGCCCCGTTGCCGAACTGAAAGGATACCTGGATCACGAGCCCTTTTCCAAAGGGATCTCGCAGTGGGTCGAGCGGCATAATCAGTACAGCACGTTTGAAGCTCGGATGCGGCACGACGATCAGGGCAAGCCGGAGCGTGTCAGCCTGCGCACCGCCTTGTTCGCCCGCGATCTTGGCGTCCGCCGTACCCATCAGAAAGAGATCTACTACCGCATGCCGTTGCGCCCGGCGGTGAAGTTCCTGTGGATGTATGTGTGGAAATGGGGCTTTCTGGATGGTCGCGCCGGCATGGCCTATTCGCTGCTGATCGCATTTTATGAATATCTGATCATTTTGAAGGAGCGTGAACTCGCGCGCGGGGGGCGCTCGTGAGCAGTTGGCACGCTCCGGCCAGCGCAGACCCGCATGGGTCGAAAGGAAAAGCGATTTCGCCGCTACGCATCGCCGTCATCAGTCTGTATTACGCGCCCGAGCAGACCGGCGTGTCGTACTACAATCCCGGCATGTGCGGCTGGCTCGCCGCCCGCGGTTGGCAGGTGCAGATGCACACCGGGACTCCGCATTATCCGTGGTGGCGGGTTCCAGAGCCGTACTCGCAGGATGCGTGGTGGCGCGGAGGCGGCGTAGAACAGATGGATGGGGTCGTGGTTAACCGGGTCCGCCACGCCGTGCCCGCCCCGCCGCTGAGCGGACTCAAACGCATGAAACTCGATTTTGCCTATCTGTGGGGCACCATGCTGACCCTCTTTGCGGTCCGCCGCCGACCCCACGTTGTGGTGGCGGTGGCACCGCCATTTCTGACCGGTCTGGTCGCTGGGTTTCATGCCTGGCGCTGGCGGGTGCCGGTGAATTATCACATTCAGGATCTGCAGGTCGATGCGGCCCGCGAACTGAAAATGCTGCCGAATATCCTGTGCTCCGTGCTGGAATTTCTGGAACGGATCATTTTGCGCAGGATGCGCCTGGTATCGACGATCAGCACCGGCATGCGTCGCCGCATCCAGCAGAAATCAGTGGTGCGCAATGATATTGCTATTTTTCCGAATTGGGCGGCAACCGGCACCATGCGGCCCCACACGGGGGTGAATGCTTATCGTCGCGAATGGGGGCTCGATGAGCGCCAAGTCGTGATCGCCTACAGCGGCAATCTTGGCAAGAAGCAAGGTTTGGATCTCCTTCTAGCAGCTTTTGCGCGATTGGACGCAGAGAGTCATCTGCATTTTGTCATCGCCGGCGAAGGGGCGGATCGGGGTGAATTGGAAGCAGAAGTGCAACGCCTGGGGGTGCAGCGGCTGCGGCTTTTGCCATTGGCCCCTGCCGCGCGCCTGGCTGAATTCCTCTCGGCGGCGGATCTGCATTGTGTGCCGCAGCGTCGAGACGCTGCCGACACGGTCATGCCCTCGAAGTTATTGAACCTCATGGCGACGGCCCGTCCGGTGATCACCACCGCGGACGCGGGAACCTCTCTGCATGAGGCGGTGACCCGCTCGGGCTGTGGCTTGGTGGTCGAGCCTGATAATGTCGCTGCGCTGGCGGACGGCATCCTCCGGCTCGCAAGCGACGCCGCCTTGCGTGAACGTTGCGGCACTTCAGGCCGCGCCTACGTCACCCATCATCTGGATATCGATCGTTTGATGGGCAGGCATGCTGCCCATTTGCAGATTCTGGCAAGATGCCATCAACGCTATTCAAGGAGACCTGGCCATGACCGGCGGTGAGGTAAAACCAGTCGATGTCGATTCGGATTCGGATTCTTATGAACCGATCCACCTGCCGGGCATTCCGGACCAGAGCGCACGCGTGCGCCACGTGCCGACCGGCCCGTTCAGTCGGCGTGCCTACCTCACCCGATCCAATTTGAACCCGCGCAATTTCTATCGCCCCATCGGGTCTGGGGCGACGCTGCTCGCTGCCGAGATGCTCACTATGGGTCTGGCTTTTTTCCTGGTGCAATTGCTGACGGAGTGGGTTGTCTCACCCGAGGATATGGTGGGCAGAAACCGCCAGATGTTGATCGGTTTGGCAATCGCCCTCGGTTTGCCGCTCGCTAACCTGCTGGTCGGCCTGACACCCGGCTACGGTCTGGGGGCGGTGAAGCGACTGCGCATGCGCACTTTGACGGCAACGGTCTACCTGGGCTTTCTAGTGACCGTGGAGGTGGCTATCCAGCAATCCATGTTCATCGCGGCGATGGTGTTCATCGCCACGATCACCGGGGTTTTGGCCATGCCATTCACCGAGAGTATTGCCCGGCGCATGCTGATCCGATTGAATTGGTGGGGCGCGCCGGTGCTGGTGATGGGCCACGGTGAAGCCGTGCCGCGCATCGTACAGACTTTGAAAGACACTCCGATCTTGGGCTGGCGTCCGGTCGCTATCCTGGACGACATGCGGTCGGGGACCGGGACGGTGGCGATCAGTAATGTGCCGGTGGTTGGCGGGATCGAAAAAGCGAGGGACTTTACCTATATCGTCGATACCGTGCTGGTCGTATTTCCAGCCGATCAGACCGCCCATCTGGTGGAAATGTCCGAGCGTCTGCCGTTCTCCCGTGTTATCCTGGTGCCTGAGCTGGCGGGGATGCAAACGCTGTGGGTTTCCGGGGTTGATCTGGGTGGTACGCTTGGCCTGCAGGTCCGTAAAGAATTGCTGCTGCGCAGCAATCGGGCGTTGAAACTCATGCTCGACTATGCGATCGCGGTGCCGGCGGCCCTCGCCGCTTGCCTCATCGTTGGATTGAGTGCGATCTGGATCAAGCTGGTGGACCGCGGCCCGGCATTTTACGCGCAGGAACGAGAGGGCCATTACGGAAAGAAGATCCGGATCTGGAAATTGCGCACGATGTATGTCAATAATCAAGTGATCCTCGACAAGCATCTGGCCGATAATCCCGAAGCGAAGTCCGAATGGGAACGGTTCTTCAAGCTCCGCAACGATCCGCGGGTGCTGCCAGGCGTCGGGCGCTTTCTGCGTCGCACCAGCATGGACGAATTGCCGCAGCTGTGGAATGTCCTGGTCGGGGACATTAGTCTGGTCGGGCCTCGCCCTTTCCCCTATTATCATCTCGATAAATTCAATAAGGGCTTCCGCTCTTTGCGTCGCAGTGTCCGACCGGGACTGACCGGGCTGTGGCAGGTATCAAGCCGCAGTGAAGGAGACCTGCGCGTGCAAGAACTGCAAGACACCTATTATATTCGCAACTGGTCGCTCTGGCTCGATCTCCACATCCTTATCCGCACTATCGGCGTTGTCCTACGCAGTAGTGGCGCCTACTGAAATCGCGTGGGATCCACCATGTCCGCTCGTGATGGTTATGTACATCCATCCTGCACACGCAGGTTGGGCAGGGAATCTGGTGGGCAAATTTCCGGCCAGCACGCGCGCGTCTGCATTTCGTCCAGGTGGCACGTGTGAGCGGGCCGTGTCTGGACCTCGTCCTGTGTATGGCGGGAATCTATCGGCGCTTCCGTGAGGCGGGATATCAGCAGCCGAAATTTCTCCTGCCCTGGGGTGGGCGCACCATTCTTGATCATGTGCTGGACGGCCTGTTGGACGGAGGTGCCTTCGCGCAGGTGGTGCTGGTGGCCAATGAACGGGATGTTGCCTACCGTCCCGATCTGGAGCTAGCGTTGGCACGGATCGGCCGTGATCCGCGCGGGCTAGTGTTTATCGGCGATACGCGCGGACAGGCGGAAACCGCATTGATCGGATTGGCGCATCGCGAGAGAGCTTTTGGTACTCTCAGTAGTAGCAGCACGAGCGACCAGAGCGCACATGATGGCCCGGTGGCCTTCCACAATATCGATACGATCCTGACCGGGCGTGATTGGAATGCCGTGGCGCAGCAGATGGTCGATCTGGATGGCTGGATCGATATATTCACGGCGGACAGTCCGGCCTATAGTTATGTCGCCCTCAATGAGCAGGGTTTGGTGGTAGATATTGTCGAAAAGCGGGTGATTTCCAGGCATGCGACCAGTGGATTTTATGCTTTTTCGTCGGCTTCGTGCTACCGCGAAGCTGCGACCCTGGCGGCGACCTCGTTGGGGGAATTCTACATCAGTGATGTGTACCGCGCTCTGCTGCGGAGCAGCGGGCGGATCGGCGCCGGCGGCGCTGAAAAGACCAGTGACACCTGTATTCTCGGTACGCCGGCAGAATACGAGGCGGCGTGCCAGGAAAATCACCCATGAGCGGTCTGGAGATCAGCGTCTCTGGAGCCTCGCCTATGGCGCGAATGCCGCGGCGTCTGCGCGTTGGCTGGTTATTCATGGGCGTGCTCACCCTGCTCGGGACTGGGCTCGCAATGGGGTATCTTGTTTGGCGGTTGTCTGATGCCCGTCCGCTGGTTATGGGCGTGGTGGTCGGCGCTGGGCTGGCCTACCTCGGGGCGCATGTGCTGCGCGCGATCCGGCTCTTCCTGCTGCTCAATGACGGTCAATTACGCCTTGGTCGCGTTGCGGTGGCGCATCTCCATGCCGCCGGAGTCAGCAGTCTGATTCCGTTCAAGCTCGGAGAGCTGTACCGCATCGCCATTATCGGCAGTGCCTGCGGTGATCCCCTGCGGGCAGTGGTCGCGGTGTGGATTGAACGGGTCTATGATATCGCCGCGGTCATCCTCCTCTTTTCGGTGATCTCATTCGCGACCGGGGCGATCCTGCCCGGCCTGGGGTTATTTCTTGCCCTCGCCGCCGCGTTTTTGCTGCTCTCTTTCCTGATTTTTCTGGTGCTGCCAGAAAACCTCGGCTTGCTCAAGCGCTACTTGGTGCTCCGGCATAATAAGCCCTGGGTGGTCAGGGTGCTGGCAATGATCGACTGCGGACATCGCCTCTTGCGCACGGCCTCTGCGGTGTGGCATCATCGCATTGCGACGATCATTTGGTTGGGCATGGCGATCTGGATCTTGGATATGACCGCCATTTTGATGGTGGTGGGGGGACTTGATGCTGCCGCCATCGGGTTGCAGCTGCATGGCGCCGTCGTCACCCCTGCCATCTGGACTGTCCCGGAGGATGCCGCTACACCGCTGCGTCTGGCAACGGTCGACCTGTTGGTGATCCTGGCCTGCCTCAACGCCCCGGCCTTGCTCCTCACCTTTTGGCGGCGTTTCCGCCAGTCCGCACGAGCCTCATGAAAACCATCGCATTCTACGACGACCGTCTGCGCCCAGACGAAGATACGCGCTCTTTCCTGGGCGTCGATCGGTTCAGCGCCATCCGCTTCCGTAAACGGACCCTCCTTGAACATGCGCGTGACCTGTTGGCAGCGGCAGGGGTCGACGGATTTGTGGTCGTTTCCGATGCCGATGATGCCGCCACGGCCATCCGCGATCTCCTGGGCGAAGGAGGCCTGTCCGTGCGGGTGGTGATTATGCCGTCAGCGATTGTCTTCGCGGACGACGCGGCAGCGCGCACGGTGGTGGCAAAGATGGCCTTTGTCGACGAACCCTTTCAAGTGAGGCCTCCGCGGTTGGACGGACCGACTCTGCAATTCTTGGATGTGCCGCAGGCGCGTTTGGCATTGCTGCATCCGGTCTGGCTGCGCAGCGATCATGCTCCGCTGGCAGGCTTGCATACGTTGCCGGATCAGGTGGGGCTGATCGATCTCACCGACCGGGATCGGCTGATCGATCTGCTCAACGGCACTTTTGACGCCCGCCATTTCAATCAGATCCGCCAGGATGGTTTGCTGGTAACCAAGCGTTCGGTAGACGTGGCGAAGATGCGGCGCGAGCACAGTTTTCATCAGCACCTATCCGCAGTTGCTGGTCCGTTGCGGATGTATTTCCTGGAATCTCTGGCCTTTCGCACCGGACCCGGTTGGGCCGAGTATGACACCGAACGGATCGGGGCTCCTGACGCGGCGATTCAGTGGATTCATGGCTCGCTGGACGGCCCGCGATTTTCGCGCTTTCTGGCCAAGCTGGGTGAATTTTTCCGGCGTCGGCCGATTCGTCCGTCTGCCGGGGGGTGGACCGGCGCCGAAGCGCTATACCTGGGCAAAGTCGCTGATCGTCAGCAGCAGTTGCGCAGCCTGCCCAGTTGGACGGCCATTGAATCGATCCTGGCACGTGCCTTGCCAGCAGGGGGTCTCTCTGCTTTGACCGCCCGTTTCGAGCGGCAGTGGCGTCGGCTGGCCGCCCGCCAAGGGAATTGCCGCGAAGCGGTGACCCATGGTGACCTCTGCCTGTCGAATATCTTGTACTGTCGTCAGAGCCGGTTGATGAAATTCATCGACCCGCGCGGGGCGGAGCAGGATCAAGATATTTGGATGGAGCGTCACTACGACCTCGCCAAACTTTCCCATTCGATTCTGGGTGGGTATGATTTCATCAATCATGATCTCTGTGATCTGGAATTGGGTAGTGATCTGGCGATCCATCTGGTCGTGCATGCTCATGCCTATCCTGCGGAGCAGGCGGAGTTTCGCGCCTTGCTGGAGAGTACCGGTCATGACCAGCGTTTTGTGCGCGCCTGCGAGGCCAGTCTTTTCTTGAGTATGCTGCCGCTCCATGCTGATGTACCGAAGAAGGTGGTGGCATTCGTGCTGGTCGCCGCGGCCATCGTGACGGAACTTGAAGATTCGTGACCGCGCCCAGCCCTGTCATTTCCAAGATTCCCCGGATTGCGGCGCTCGATGTGGCCCGCGGTGTAGCGGTAATCGGAGCATTGCTGATTCATGTGCTCATCGCCTGTGATGTATGGGTGTGGGTACCGCAGAATGTAGGTAAGGGGGTGGCGAATACAGTCTTTCGGAGTTTTACGCCTACCTTCTTTATCCTTTTTGGAGTGATGCTGGAGCTGGTCTATGTGCAGCGCTTGGAGAGGGATCGCAAACCTCCGGGAAATCTCGCCGCTAAGCCGTTGTTGACAGCAGGAGTTCGTGCGCACAGGGACATGGCCAAACGGCTGGTCTCACGAGCCGGGTGGTGCTGGCTTGGCTTTACCGCTGGGGCGGCGGCGGCAGCATGCGCAGGAAATATATCCCTAACCAAGTTTTTCAACGCCGCCGTGCTCCTCGGCGATGCACCGTGGTCGTCAGTTTTGCGTTTCTATGTGTTGGCGCTGCTCCTCGCGATTCCGCTGGTGCATGCCAGATGTCGCATCGGTTGGTATTTCCCTTGGCTTCTCATTCTTGGTATTTGGGTGATGGATCCACTGCTGACCCTGATTTCATGGCCCTTGTCCGGTGAGGGTCAGTTGCTGCGTTTCTTTTGGGGCAGCCTGACCGGTTATCCACCAGTGTGGATTGGCGGCTCGGTATGGCATAACCTGACTCTGGTTGCCCTCGGCATGGGACTGGGTTTTCATCTGCGTCGCCGCGCGCAACGCGGCCTGAGTCCATTCCCCTGGCGCTGCGCGGCAGTGGTTGCGGGGCTGTGTCTGGCCGTTCTTGCGCTCAGCGTCATTCAACTTGGCTGGCGTGAGCTGCTCACCGGCTACGCCGGCGACAGCATGGCCCTGCGGTCAAGACACCATCCGGCGTATTTTGCCGGGGGAGCACTTTCCGCGCTGGCCTTGATCGCCGGCATCTTCTGCGTGGTTCGCGGGGACGGCGGCCTCTTGGCAGTGGTTGGTCGCAGGTCCTTGTTCGCTTTTTCTCTGGGCGGGGTCCTGGTCAATTTGGTTCCACGGCAGTATGCATTCGGTTGGGCCGCTGGGCTGGCCATGGTGGTGGCGCAGTTGGCAGCGACCCTGCTGTTGGTGGCTTTGTGCGAAATCCATGCCCAGCGGTGTAAAAAAACATGATCACGGCCGCCCCCAGTCGGGTCATGGCATGCATGGTCGCTCTGCTCGCCGCTTGTCCCGTCCTGGTGAATATCGTCGCGACCTATATCAGCGATGGCGCATCATTCATGATCACCACCGGAAGTTCAATTCTGGTGGTGCTCGGGATGATTTCCGTCGTCGTGATGCGCGGGGTTACCCTTCGGCTCAATGGTCCCTTCGGGGTATTCGCCATCGTGGCGGCAATCTTCTGGATTCAGTTTTTTATACTTGCGCTGAGTTTCCCGTCCCAGAACAGCGAAAGTCTCATGCAGATGCTGCCGGCCTACGCCGTGTTATGGATCGTGGTGCCATTGACGTGCGTCATGCTTACCAGGCACGTATTCGACACCCGGCAGGTCTTCTCTGCTGCTTTGGTGCTGATGGCGCTCTACGTTTTCCTGACTGCCCTGCGCTTCGCCCTGGGGTTGGGGAAATATCATGCTGGCCGGTGGGCTCCCGGGGAATCCTTGGAGGCCATTCGCGCTGGGCGCTATACCGCGACGGCAGTTTTTGTCTTTGTCGTCACCTTGGCGATGCCCGAGGCCGTGCGCTGGCAGCGGATTCTGGCAACGTTGAGCCTGGGGCCGGCCTGCTTTCTGCTGATCAGTGCTAATGCCCGCGGGCCGTGGTTGGCTTTGTGCTGCGGATTTCTGCTCACCGCGCCCGGCATCATCAAGATGCTCGTGCACAGGATCAACCAAGATGTGCGGATCGGGGTGATGGCGGTGCTTTTCGGAGTCGCAATCTTGATCGGTATCGGCTCGATGCTGGGTTCGGTGGAATCGAACTTCGCCCGTCTTTTCGATACAAGTCAGGATGGTGGCAGCGCCGCTGGGCGCAGCGCTCTCCTGTATGATTATCTCGCGCTTTTTACTTTTCAGCCCAGTGGCTGGTTGACGGGATTCGGTTACGGTCATGAACTATTTTATCCTCACAATCTGTTCGTCGAGATCGTCAGCGTTGGAGGCCTGCCGATGCTCTGCCTCTTTCTTTTCCTGATCGGCTTGGTCTTCTCTCGCGGCCTGGGACCAGCCTGGGGCGGAGATGGCCTGAGTGTGGTTTTTTTCGGTTTGCTGATCATAGGTCTGGGTGGAGCGCAGTTCTCAGGGTCTTTGGCCAACGAATTGATGCCGTGGCTGACGGCACCACTGGTCTTGATGCGCGTTGAAGAACTCACGCTGATTCAGGTGGATGAGGATTCTACCAAGGAGGGAGCGTCATGAGTAAGCGCTGTGCGGTGGTCTATCATTTCTTCCCGCATTACCGCCGCCCGGTGATGGAAAGGTTACTCGCGTCCGCAGCCCAGACCTGGGTGCTGTTTGGAGATACCAGTGGCGAGCAAGTCGAGGGCACGATCGCTGCCTGGACCCCGGCGGATCCGGATCGATTCGTGCGGACGCGCCTCCGCCGCCTGCCCGGAGGCCTGCTCTGGCAGTCCGGACTGATCGGATTAGCGCTGTCTCCGCGTTATTCTACCATCGTCTATCTTGCCGATCCCCATTTCCCCGCCACGTGGCTCTCGGCGATCCTGGCGCGACTGAGCGGTAAACGGGTTTTATTCTGGACCCACGGCTGGCTCCGCCGTGAAGGTTTTGCCAAACGGTGTTTGCGCTCGACCTTTCATCGTCTGGCGCATGGGTTGCTGCTCTATGGGCGTCGCGCACGGGTGCTGGGGATCGAGGCGGGCTTTGCCGCTGAACGCTTGCATGTGATCTACAACAGTCTGGACGACGAGGCGCAGCTCCGCGCTTTGGGAACCATCGATGATGCGGAGCGCCGCCGGATCCGCGCCGAACTCTTCACTGGCGACGTACAGACCCCCGTGGTGGTCTGTACAACCCGCCTGACCCAGGTGCGCAGGCTGGATCGTCTGCTCGATGCGGTGGCAGAATTGGCCCATCGCGGTCGGCGGGTGAATGTGCTTTTGGTTGGCGACGGACCCGAACGCACTGCTTTGGAGAACCAAGCAACACGATTGGGATTGACCGTTCATTTTGCGGGGGCGTGCTATGACGAATCCCGGCTGGCCCGCTATATTTCCTGCGCCAATTGTACGGTCGCCCCGGGTAAGGTGGGTTTGACGGCGATGCATAGCATGGCCTTTGGGGTGCCGGTTCTCACCCATGCCGACGCGGATGATCAGATGCCAGAATGGGAGTCGATCGTGCCGGGGCTGACCGGTGATCTCTTCGCTCCGGGCGAGGTGACGGCCATCGCTGCGGCCATCGAGCGCTGGACGGTGACCGCGTTTCCCAGCGAGTCCGTGCGCCAGGCCTGTCTCACCGTCATTTCGCGTTTTTATAATCCCAGCAATCAGGTCCGCCTTATCGAGGCTGCCGTCGTTGGACAGCTGGCTGAACCGACCAGCGGTGAGCGTCTGCAGGCGGAAGAAGTGCACCTCCGGCATGCGACCTCGGTACCCGAGCGGCCTTAAGCCTGAAGCAGGTCGTGAGTCAGGGCCAGGGTTCAAGCAAATACGGTTTCACCCCAGTGCCGGTAATTTGGCCGAGCCGCGAGTTGATGCTCCTCGTACATTATTCTCAAATTCTTCATATTGGCGATGGTTTTTTGCAGGCGCAAGCCCCAATTCACTTGCGTGTCACGCAGAGCGTGCTATCCCGTGACCCAGCGAGATCCCCCTCGTTGCCCCGTTTCGTTCGATCATCCTTTCAAGGCTCGGATCCACATGCGTATTGCTCTCTTTGTGGGTGTTATCCTCGGATTTTGCCTCGCGCCGATCCAAGCTGTCGACTCGGTGATCACGGCCTATCAGCCGTTGCCCTTCTATGACAATCCGGGGGTGATCGATGGGACTATTCAGACCATACCAATAGTCGATGGCCAGCCGAATCAGGCCCCGTATGGTTATGTGGTCTATCTGCCGCCCGGCTATGGCGCGGACACCACGACCACCTGGCCGGTGGTCTTCTGTCTGCAAGGCACCGGTGAGTTCGGCACGGGCAAGAATGCGAGCCACATCTATTCGCGGATGACCACCTCGGGGCCGCTCAGGCAGATCCTTGGGAGCAAATGGGATTTCCCCGCTATTTGCATCACCCCGCAGGCGTTTAGTTTTGGCATGTCGGCTTCTTCGTACCCGCCCGGCGCTTCCGGCGGCTGGGGCAGCAGCAATTACCTCAAGGGAATGGTCGAATTCGTCAAAACGAATTATAAGGCCGATGCCTACCGCATCTACATGACCGGGTTGTGCGAAGGGGGGCAGGGCACGCTGAATTATGCGACGAATTATCGTGCGGATCTGGCCGCGATCATTCCGATCCAGGTGATCTCGCGTCCGGGCGGCAATCCGGGCAATGGCCAGCCTGGTCCCACGGACGCTCAGCGGTCGGCAGTGGTCTCCACAATCCTCGATCTCCCGATCTGGTTCGTGCATACCTGGGGTGATCGGTCGTATAAAAAGGAAAACCATCTTATGTGGGCGGACGATGTGGTGCGTACGCTTACCGGCCAAACCGGATCGATCATGGATACCTATCCCTACCTGTATGGTCAGAATACCCCAGGCTACGACCGCTTTGCCGCCGATATCGACCCAGCGACCGGGTGGCCGTATTTCACCGGTGGCCTGACCGAAGGCAGCGGCGGCGCTGAGTCCATCACCTACTCGAATTGCACCGTTACCCCTGGTTCGAATGAAATCCTGCGGACGGGAAAATTCCCGTCCTGGGGCAGCATTTCCTGGACCGGCGATCAGCTCGGCCTGAATCCTGGTGCCCTCCTGGAAATCGGCAGCGGTTCGCAGCCCAAAGTTACCATTCCGATCTATTACTCGAATACCTCGAAAATCACCCTGACCCAGCCCTACAACGGTACCCTGTCCGGTAGCAATATTACGGTCAAAGTGATAACCCCGAACGGCTATCCGGTCACGTCGCACTACGGTGCCGCTGGCTGGACCTGGGAACGCGGCTTCCAAGCCCCGCTTGAGCGGCCTGCCGTGGAACGGATTTTCACTTTATACCCGGTCAACAGCCACGTGTGGGGCTGGCGCTGGGTGTGGAACAACTCATCTGCGTGGAACTGGTTGTTCCGCCAAGCCAAACCTGGCGCGCCGACCGTTAATGCGTTGCCGACGATCACCATTGCCGTGCCGGCCACGATCAGTGAGGGCCAGTCCTTGGCGGTCACGGCGAATGCTGCCGACAGCAATTTCGATCCGCTCACAGTGACGTGGGATCTGGATGGCGATGCCGCCTTTGACGATGGCACTGGTACCGATCTGACATTTGCGTGGTCGACTCTGGTTGCCAATGGAAATGCCCAGGGTTCATTTGTGATTGCAGCCAAGGTTGACGATGGTCGGGGGGGCACCGCCCTTGCCCAAGCCACCGTCACCGTCCTGAATCTCGCGCCTATCGTGCAGATCAGCGGACCGCTGGTTTCGAATGAAGGCCAAGGGGTCACCCTGACTGCAGTGGTTGCCGATCCCGGTGGTGACATCGTCACCGTGGCCTGGGATCTCGACAATGACGGCCAACCTGACGATGCCGCCGGCACCAGCGTTGGACTGACCTGGGCTCAGGTCGTGACGTACGGTTTGGCCGTGGGTACGCACCCACTCGCCGTGGTCGCGACCGATGCTGACGGCGCGGTAGCTAGCGCCTCGACGACTCTGACCATCGTCAATCTGGCCCCGGTGGTGACTGCGGGCGGTCCCTACGCCGTGGTCGAAGGCTCGAATGTGCTGCTTGCGGGTGCGGCCAGTGATCCGGGAGGCGACACGATGAGCCTGGGATGGGATCTGAACGCGGATGGAGTCTTCACGGACGTACTGGGCGCGACGCCGACGGTGTCGTGGTCGGCCTTGGCCCCCTTGGGCTTGGGCAGCCATGCGCTCAGCTTGGTTGCGGTCGATGCTGAAGGTGCCTCTACAATCGCGACCACCACGGTGACCATCAGCTCGATTCCTCCCACCGCTACTGCCGGGGGTCCCTATGCTATTCTTGAAGGCCAGACCTTGAACCTGATTGGCAGCGGAAATTCGGTAGGCGGTCGCGCTCTGACCTACGCCTGGGATCTGGATGCTGACGGACAATTCGATGATGCCGTCGGCTCATCACCTAGCGCGCCGTGGGCCAGCCTGAACGGTCTCGGCCTGGGCGTTGGTGCCCATACGGTCAGCCTGCGCGTGACCGACGATCTCTCGGCTATTGCCGATGCATCAGCGCAGGTAGTTATCGCCGATGTGGCGACGATTATTTCTGCTGGTGGGCCGTATGCGATCAACGAAGGCTCAGCTTTGCTCCTCGCTGCGCTCGCGACCGATCCTGGCATCGTGACCTTCGTCTACGCCTGGGATCTGAATGCTGATGGCATCTTCACCGATGCGTCTGGATCGAATCCTGCGGTGCCGTGGCAAACCTTGGTGAGTCTGGGTCTGACCAATGGTACCTATCCGCTGGCCGTCAGCGTGGGCTCCGCCTCGGCCTCGGCGCAATTCGCCGTGGCGAACCTGCCGCCGGTAGCCTCGATTGGCGGGCCGTATGCCGCTGCGACCGACACGGTCATTACCGTGACTGCGACCGCGACCGATCCGGGTGCCGACGCCCTGACTTTTGCCTGGGACCTCGATAACGATGGCAGCTTCAGCGATGCCACGGGCGCGACCCCGACGCTGTCGTCGGCGCAGTTGGCCGCTCTGGGTGCCGGTGACCACACCATCAGCGTGCGGGTGACGGATAGCGAGGGGGCCTCGGCCACTGCCGTGGGCATCCTCGCCCTGAGTAGCCCGACCGGCACCCCCGCTGGTTACTTCGATAATCCCGGCGTTGTGGATGGAACGCTCACGACCGTGCCGGTCGTGATTGGTGCTACCGATGCCGCTCCGTACGGTTTCGTGATCTATCTGCCGCCCGGCTATGATCCGATTGCCTATCCGAATGTGACGTGGCCGCTGGTGGTTTCTCTGCATGGCCGCAATAATTGGGGCACGGGGGCCAGTGCGGCCGATCTCCTCGCCAAGACCACCAATGAAGGTCCGCTGGCGCAGGTCAATTCGGCCCAATGGGATCTCCCCGCAATCATCGTAGCTCCGCAGGCCTTCCGGGCCGGTATGAATGCTGCCGCTTATCCGGCGGGAGCGGTATTCGGCTGGGACAGCGCCTATCTCCAGACCTTTGTCCATTGGGTTGGCGCTCGCTATGCGGCGGATCCTTTGCGCATCTCTATGACCGGTAATCTGGAAGGCGGCGACGAGGCCTTCGACTATGCCCGGCAATTTCCTGGTGATGTCGCCGCGATCGTACCGATCCAGACCATCTATGGTCCCAGCGGCAATTCGAGCACGCCCAGCGAAGCGGCCCGTTCCGCTATCGTGGCACCTCTGGTGACCATCCCGATGTGGGGGGTTCACGCCTGGGGCGATCGCTTCTTCCGCAAGGAAAGCCATCTGATGTGGTTCGATGATGTGGCGCGGGTGGCTTCCACCACTCCCTCCACGATGATCGGATCCTATCCTTTCCTCTATGGTCGTGCCTCGGCTGGCTACCGGCAGTTTGCCGCCGTGGTTGATCCGGGTACCGGCATGCCGTCATTCACCGCGGCGCCCAGTGAGGGGAGCGCTGGGGCCGAGTCCCTGCCCTATACGGTCACCTTGACGAATGGCAGTCAGACCGTCACCGGCTCTTTCCCGTCTTGGGCCGGCAATTCCTGGACTGGCAACATTTCGGGCACCCAACCGGGGGCTATGCTGCGGGTTGGCGGTACGCTCTTGCCGATCTATTTCGCAAACACCTCCAGGATCACCCTGGCTTCGCCCTACACGGGTGCCTCGGGCAGCCAAGCGGTGCAAGTGGTGACGCCGGACGGCTATCCGGTGACGGGATCATTCGGCAGCATGGGCTGGACTTGGAATGCCGGGGTTGCTCAGCCAGCCGACCGCCCGGCGGTGGAGCGCGTCTTCACCCTGTATCCGTCGAATGGTCGTTCATTGGCACCCACCTGGGCCTATCGCAACATCGAATTGTGGAACTGGCTGCTCCGCCAGCGGAAGGCGCCGGTCGCAGGCGAAGGTTGACGGTACCGACGTGATGCCGGCTGGTTCTGGGTCCCGGGTGGTGTTGGAATGCCCGGAATCGGCACTGATGCCGGCGACCCTTTCTCAATCCCCGGTTTCCCAGCCGGCGGTTCAGCGCTCCCGACTGGTCGATGTCGATGCCGTGCGTGGGGTCTGTCTGATCGCGATTTTTGTCTATCATTGCCTGATAGCCCATAATCGCCTGTATCAGCTGACGCATCCGTTTTTGTTCGATGCGGCTTTGGTCTTCATATCCGTATCCGGCTTTATGGCCGCGTATGTGTACGGGTCCCGAGCGAGCCAGCCCCGTCGCATGTTGGGGAGTCTCTATCGACGGGTTCTGACCATTGCATTGGTGCATGTGGGACTGCTCCTGGCACTGGCGCTCACGCTGTTTTTGGATGAC
>Ga0105046_10008948_pt1 | contig 15702 bp, 8 predicted proteins | sample MAT03_FD_78385 | JGI IMG/M metagenome (GOLD analysis project Ga0105046, IMG submission 78385) | Freshwater microbial communities from Lake Fryxell liftoff mats and glacier meltwater in Antarctica - MAT-03 (megahit assembly) | ecosystem: Environmental > Aquatic > Freshwater > Ice > Liftoff...
AGTCCGTGGTTGAGATATCATCGATGAAGACGCGGCCTCCACGAACGCTGTTTCGATATCCGGCACCTGCGATGTCTTTGATGATTAATGCATCGATCGTATCGTGACCGAACGCATACCAAGTACCAGCCTGATTCCCGCCTTCGTTCCCTAGCACGAAGCTATCGATCTGGACGGCGTCACGCTGGCCATCGACCACACTGAACAGGGCTGCATCCGTTCCAAACAGTGGGGCTCGTACTAGGATCGTCGAATAAAGGGCTGCTACTCGCTGAACAGCCCCGCCGATCTTGAGGGTCTGTTCGACATGATAAACGCCCGACTCAAATTGGCCTGTCGTTCGATTGGTAACTCGCCCAGGATTCGGGAAATAGATTGTCTTTGCTCCGCTATCAAGAGCTCGTTGAATGGCTTCGGTATCATCGCGATCATCATAAGGGTTGGCTCCAAAGCTAACGACTGAAACCCAGTTGACAGCGGGATCGTTCGGCAGCACTGGCATTTGTTCGATGGGAAGGTCGAGCGTTCTAATTGGGGAACCAGGGACTAACGATAACGGTGCAAAGGTAATGTGTTCAGTAACCAGTGGCCCGGTTAGTTTTTGGTTACTTACTTGATCATCGACCGCGCCGAGGTATCCACTGACCGCAATGTTTCGAAGAGTCAGGTTCCCCGCTGCACCTTGACCGTTCGAGTTCGAAGCTTCGTTGATTATCGCGTAATTACTAGGACTTCCACCCGAAAGATTTGCATTAGTAATGACTGTATTGCCCCAGCCAAAGCTGCTAATGCTAACGTACGCGGGAACGCTGTTAATACTTGTAAAATTGTTGATGGAAACAGGTAGTCGGTAGTTACCAAATCCGAATTCGCGTTGATTGGTAAGCGTCAGTCCATCGAAAACTGCGGAGTACGTTTGTGGACCAGCCAGAACTCCTTGATTGAATCCATCGACCGATAAATTTGTCAGGAGCATAGGACCTGGTTCTGCAAAGATAATATCCAATCCACGAGCTCCGACTTTCTGTGGATCCAGTGATCGAATGGTCACATCGCCTAGAGATCCATAGTTGTTCGTTTGGTACTGGATACCAACCGCCCCGGGGTTCCCCGCACCTATCTCGACCGTAAAGTCATGAAGGTAGTTCCCGAACGCGTTCCCGTTGTTCCCGTTGTATGTATCTAACGCGACAACATTGATAACGTTCCCGGATGTATCGACTTGGTTGAAGACCGGAAGGTTATTACCCCATCGAAAAACAGTTCCAGATTTAGACTCCCCCTGAATCCACAGTCCCTTCTCGCTTCGTCCCGCGGGGCTATAATCGAGTGGTGCAGAAAAATTATAAACGCCATTTCGAAAATATAAGATAGCATTTCTACCGACATAGTCGTTGATAGCTTGTTGAGCTGATACGGTGTCGTCAATACCATCATTGGGAATTGCCCCATAAACTGCAGCAACATCGACGACGTTCGAATCTGCCGGAAAGGAACCGTCAAATACCGTTCGCGATTCCAGGGACTCCAGAAGCAATCTACGCCGTGTAACGATGTGATGTCGTTTCGAACGGGAGCTCTTTTTCATCAGAAATACCTAGTCGCTGAAGGTCATTAGAAAAGTGTAATTCAAAACCAAAGGATTACTACTTATAATGCCCTGTCGGCAGCAGTTGGCGGTTGAATAATCAGGAGCGGATTTCGAAAGAAGGAGGACTTAACTCGTACTTTTAAAACGCAAAGAGGCCTAAATAGTGCAACTGCTAAAGGCGTTCCCATCAGGAAGCCTGATGAAACCTGAGCCGATGGCGCTATCCAGGCGTGTCGCACGGCGATTTTCTTGATTGGACGTTTAACGGGGGAACCCGGAGCTAGCGCTCAATGGCTCAGGAAAAATCGCATTTCCCTCAGACCACTCTCGGGGATAGCATTTACTGATTTAAGCGAAGCGTTCTTGCAGGGAAAGAACCGTCATCGATTCGGTTCGCATGGCTTCCATAGCTTGGACAGCAGCTTCTGCAGCGGCAACGGTTGTGATGCAAGGTACTCCAAACTGGACTGCTGCAGCTCGAATACGACCTTCGTCTGTCCTCGCGCCCTTGCCGCTAGGGGTGTTAATGATCAACGAGACGTTGTCGTTTTTTAGATAGTCAATCAAGTTCGGATTGCCTTCCGCGAGCTTTTTGACTCGCGTTACTGGGAGGCCAGCTTTAATGATTTCATTCGCGGTACCGCTTGTTGCGAGTAGTGTGTATCCCATTCTGTGAAGGTGGCCTGCGATCTGAGGAATCGGACCACGATGACGGCTAGAAACGCTTAAGAAAACATTCCCTGTTTCGGGCAGGAATACGCCGGCTGCAATCTGGCTCTTAGCAAAAGCGATTGGAAACGTTTCACTGATTCCCATGACTTCACCTGTCGATCGCATCTCGGGACCAAGCACGATATCAACACCAGCGAATTTACGGAACGGGAAGACACTTTCCTTTACCGAGATGTGTTTAGGAATCGGCTCGGATGTGATCCCAAGCTCTTTCAGAGTCATCCCCGCCATCACTTTGGCAGCGATCTTCGCAACGGCAACACCAGTTGCTTTGGCGACAAACGGAACGGTTCGGCTAGCCCGCGGGTTAACCTCCAAGACATAGACGACTTGATTCGGACCTTCTTCTTTTACAGCGAACTGGACGTTCATTAACCCGACTACTTTAAGGCGTTTTGCCATCGCTTTTGTCGATTGTCGAATTTCTTCAATCACTGACTGAGGTAATTGAAATGGTGGAATTGCACAAGCCGAATCACCCGAATGAACGCCGGCTTCTTCGATATGTTCCATGATTCCCATAATGACGACATCGGTACCGTCAGATATCGCGTCAACATCGACTTCCGTTGCATCTTCCAAGAAGCGATCGATGAGAACTGGTTGGCCTTGAGAGACCACGAAGGCCTCGGTGACGTAACGCTCGAACTGCGAGTTGTCGTAGCAAATTTCCATTGCGCGACCGCCAAGAACAAAGCTCGGTCGCACGATCGCTGGATAGCCGATCTTTTGAACTTCTGCGCGAGCCTGCGACATGGTTCGAGCGATTCCGTTTGCCGGTTGTCGTAAACCAAGCTCGATCAATAGCTTCTGGAACTTTTCGCGATCTTCGGCGGCTTCGATTGTTTCGACACTCGTGCCAATGATCGGTACGCCAGCCGTATCTAGAGCTCTGGCAAGGTTTAAGGGGGTTTGACCACCAAACTGCACAATGACTCCGTGCGGTTGAATCTTATCGCAGATGTTCAATACGTCTTCAGTTGTCAGTGGCTCGAAGAACAGGACGTCGCTCGTGTCGTAGTCAGTGCTAACCGTTTCCGGATTGCTGTTAACCATGATCGACTGGATACCCATTTCACGTAACGCGTAACTAGCGTGACAGCAGCAATAGTCGAACTCGATTCCCTGTCCAATTCGATTGGGTCCACCACCCAGTATCATGACACGGCGCTGCCCAGCAACTGGCAGCGGTAGCTCGTCTTCGTATTCGTATGTGCTGTAAAAATAAGGTGTGAAAGCTTCAAACTCGGCTGCGCAGGTATCCACGGCTTTATAAACCGCGATAACACCCATCGATTTCCGAAGAGCTCTCACTTCCATCTCGTGACCAGATAGCAAGTTAGCGATTTGCCTGTCGGAAAATCCGAACTGTTTCGCTTGACGCATTGTTCCTGCATCAAGATTTGCGAGCGAACCAATCGCTGCGAGATGGTCTTCCATTTCAGTAATTTCGAGTAGTTGATCAAGGAACCAAATATCGATTCCTGTTAGTTGATGAATTTCATCAATGGTCATTCCAGCTTTGATCGCATATCGCAGATACCATACACGTTCTGCGTTTGGGCGAGAGAGCTTACTACGAATCTCTTCGTCATCAGGCCGTCGATCCGTGTCCCAAAGATCCTTACTATCACATCCGAAGCCGAATGCGCCGACTTCTAGTCCTCGAAGTGCCTTTTGGAAAGACTCTTTAAAGGTCCTACCAATAGCCATCGTCTCGCCAACACTCTTCATCTGAGTTGTCAGCGTCGGATCGGCTTCCGGAAATTTTTCAAATGCGAATCGCGGGATCTTTGTAACAACATAATCAATTGTCGGTTCAAAGCAGGCTTGAGTCTTTTGCGTAATGTCGTTTTGAAGTTCCCAAAGTCGATAGCCGACAGCGAGCTTGGCCGCGATCTTAGCGATAGGAAATCCGGTTGCCTTGCTTGCGAGAGCGCTGGAGCGGCTGACCCGAGGATTCATCTCGATAACAATCATCCGACCATTTTCGGGATTCACAGCAAACTGAATATTCGATCCGCCAGTTTCAACACCAATTTCGCGAATAATTGCGAGGCTCGCATCGCGCATGCGTTGGTATTCTTTGTCGGTCAAAGTCTGAGCCGGTGCAACTGTGATCGAGTCCCCGGTATGAACTCCCATCGGGTCAAAATTCTCGATAGAGCAAACAATGACGACGTTGTCATCCTTGTCGCGCATCACTTCCATCTCGTATTCTTTCCAGCCGATAATCGATTCTTCGATCAAGACTTCCGTAACGGGCGATTGTGTTAGTCCGTTTTCGACGAGACCTTCAAAGTCATCCCGGTTATAAGCGATTGCGGAGCCGCTCCCACCCATTGTAAAGCTAGGACGAACCACGCAGGGAAGCCCAACGTCAGCTAGAACTCGACGCGCATCTTGAATCGTTTGAACAGTCTCTCCGCGGCAAACCTCTTGGCCAATCTTTTCCATCGCCTCCTTGAATTCGCGGCGTCCTTCAGCCTTCTGAATCACGTCAGGTCGAGCCCCAATCATTTCAACGTTGTATTTTTTAAGGACACCAAACTTGTCCAGGTCCATTGCGATGTTGAGAGCGGTTTGCCCGCCAAGGGTTGGCAAAAGGGCATCGGGACGTTCCCGTTCAATAACTTTTTCAACAAATTGCCACGTAAGCGGCTCAATGTAGGTTCGGTCAGCCGTACCCGGATCCGTCATGATAGTCGCCGGATTGCTATTCACCAAAACGACTTGATAACCCTCTTCACGAAGGGCTTTGCAAGCTTGGGTGCCAGAATAATCAAACTCGCACGCTTGACCTATAACGATCGGGCCGGAACCAATCAAGAGGATCTTATGGATATCGGTACGACGCGGCACGAAGAAACCTTTTTTCTTTGGAGTAAGTTTGCAAGAACGCTACTGGGCTAACTCTGGGAAGTCGCGAAAAACCTAGTGTTTTTGGACTTTCCCAAAAGCTGCTAGCGAGTCCACTAAAAGCCCAAAACTTACCACATACAGGGGCGTCTATTCTAGGGGGCTAAAGAACTGCGGAGCTTAAGAACTGCGGAGCTAGATGAACAGCATGGCGCACCAAAGCACGCCCGCTACGATCAGCATGAAAACCGTAAACCATACTGTTTGCGAGATTGCCTGCTTGATTATCAAGTCAGTGCGTTCGTGACGCGTAGCAGCTAAAACCAACGCCACGCTAACCATTAGCGGCAAGTAATAGAGTAAATACTCGGGTGACATTGGGACTGACATCTTAGACTTCCGTTCTCAAAACTGCGGCACCCGTGTTCCGTAGTGCGTCCGTCAGATCTACTGGTGGACTATCAGCCCACAAACCTTCGAGGTCATAAAAAGCACGAGTTTCCTCATCAAACAAATGAACTATCAAGCCACCGTAATCTAAAACAATCCAACGACTTTCATCGTATCCCGAGGTACTCATTCGCTTCTCGCCTAACGCCTCCAAGGCATGATCAATCTCATCACTGATGGCATGCAACTGGCGCCGGCTGGTTCCGGTTCCAATAAGAAAAAAATCAAAAATGGATGTTTGACGAGAAATATCCAATAGAATCAAATCCTGAGCCTTATTCTCTGCAGCCGCACGTGCCGCGGCCTTCGCCAAGATCAGAGTTGCCGCAAGCTGCGATTCCGAAGCTGTAGCGTTGATGATGGGAATGTCTTCTAAAAGGTTCGACGAACTAGGTTTCTTACTCATTGACAGTAAACTGGCTCCGGAAAATATTTGGATTCGCGATCTGCGATTCGTCTAGTCTAACCCTTTTGCGGCAAAATGTCACCTTAAACTATGACGACACTTAAGGCTTGACGCACAATAAAAATGAAGAGCCCAAAAGGAAGAGGCAAGTTCACGAAAAATCATTATCGCAAAACTTGAATCAGCCCCGTTTTCAATACAATTCACCACAATTAACAGGTAACAAAAGGACGACTCAAATGGCAGAATGGCTGGAACCCGGTACAAAAGCCCCCGCATTTACGCTTAAATCAGATTCATGCGAAAAAGTGAAGTTATCGCAATTTAAAGGAAAAACAGTCGTTTTGTACTTTTACCCCAAGGATGACACGCCAGGTTGCACCAAGGAAGCGTGTGCATTTCGAGATGCAGAAAGTGAAATGACTAAATTGGGAGCAGTAGTTCTTGGCGTTAGCCCAGACACAGTCGAATCCCATGCAAAATTTCGGGACAAGTTCACGCTCAATTTCCCTCTTCTATCTGACCCTGATCACGGCATTGCCGAGCTCTACGGTGCCTGGCGCGAAAAGAACATGTACGGAAAGAAATCGATGGGAGTACAACGCAGCACGTACATAATCGATGGCCAAGGTAAGGTCGCAAAACTATGGAAAAAAGTCAGTGTCGATGGTCACGATGCGGACGTTCTGGCCGCATTAAAGCCTGAGTAGAAAAGCAACAAGGCCATTAAACGCAGCGCAAGTTATTTAATCTTGACGATTGATATTACGCGTTCTTCGATTCGAAAAAACCGCTGGCTTTAAAGAGCGTCCCGCTTTGAAACTCGTGCTCGTGCTCAGTCCGGAGGACGGTGCTCGTAATCGATGATATCGTGACGATTCGATTACGAGCACCGTTTCATTGAGCACGAGCACGAAAAAGGCCAAAAAATTGTCGGTAAATATGAGGGCGTTGACCCTGGCTATGTTGATAAAAGGCCGTTGGCCTTAAGTAAAAATAGCGCAACTTAAAAACTGCGCGCCGGGATTGATTATTCGTCAGTCCACCCCCATGGTCCGAACTTAGCGGAGCGCATTGGTATTGGGAAAGTCTATTCATCAAACGTCCCTAAGCGTTGTCGCGATAGCGGAGATACCAAAGTAGGGCGACGAGCGTTTTCGCATCCTCGATCTTTCCATCGCGAAGTAAAAGATCAACTTCACTCCAAGAATATATTCGGTTGGCGATCTGTTCGCCGACCTCTCGCATCGGGGCGCCCGCAGTAAGTTTGGAAGCGACATAGAAGTGCATCCGCTCGTCCAGAATTCCCGGCGACATATTGAAGGAATGAACATGCTTTACCGTCTCGGCATGAAAACCAGTCTCTTCGGTTAATTCCCGTGCGGCTGTTACTATCGGTGGTTCATTCGGCTCCAGTGTCCCAGCTGGTAGCTCCAAAATCCATCGGTCAATTGCGACACGATAGGTGTAGATCAAGCATACATGATCCTCATCGACGATTGGTAAAATTACGACCGCCCCAGGATGTCTGACAACTTGACGATGATGCTCGCTACCATCGTCGAGCTTCTGGTAGACGTCTTCAACTGCGAATCGCAGAGCTTGAAAGACCTTTTTGATTTTTGGCATGTTCCTGATTCTTTCTTTGAGTGTAATTAAAGGCGAGCGGCAGGCAAAATTTTACTAATCACATAGGCTCGCTGAGCTATGAGCACTAATGCTTTCGATACCCCGTAAAAATGCCATCGAGATTATCGCCGCACGTCACCCGTGGCTAGCGCCATCGGCTCAGTGAACTAAAAATTGTTTGCCGTAAATTACGATCGCATTGATTAGATGGAAACAGGTTCGAAGTCTTCGGCTGGTTGCGTACTTGATTCGATGTCTAGCTTTCGAGAAACAGGTGGCAGCGTTAGATTCTTCGTCGACTCCGTTTTAGAAGGAGGCGATACTCGGAACAATAGTACATACAACGCGGGCAAATTTATCAAAGTAAGAAAAGTGGCAATCGAAAGGCCACCCATGATGGCAATTGCCATCGGCCCCCAAAAAACACTTCTTGTAAGTGGAAACATCGCAAGAATCGCAGTCGCAGCGGTAAGGATTACAGGCCTCGCGCGACGAACTGCTGATTCGATTACAGCCTCCCATTCGGTCAATCCGTTTTGCATATCTTGTTCAATCTGGTCGATCAAAATCACCGAGTTCCTCATATCCATTCCGGCCAATGCGATGACTCCAAGTAGTGCGACGAATCCGAAGGGAGCATTGAATAGCAACAGAAAAGCTACCGCTCCGATCAGCCCAAGAGGTGCGATTCCAAAGACCAATGCAGCCTTCTTGAAGCTCTGAACTTGTAACATCAAAAGGGTCAACATGATTAGGATCATGACTGGAAAAACGTTGAAAAGTGCAACGTTTGCTTTTTCACTCTCCTCCACAGCACCTCCTTTTTCGATTCGATACCCAAGTGGTAACTCCATGGCTGCCAGTTTGGGGTAGATCTTGTTAGTAACGTCAGGCGCCTGAACACCGTCTATGATATCAGCTCTTACGTTTAACATCGTTTCCTGGTTTCGTCGCCAAAGAATAGGGGGTTCCAAGTCATAAGAAGCTTTTGCGACCTGACTGAGAGGAATTGCTTTGCCGTCATTATTGAAAAGAGAGAGGTTTTGAAGGGATTCTAAATCCAATCGTTCTTCTGGAACGGCCCTCGCAACAACCTCAACGGTTTCCGTCCCCTCGCGGAATTGAGCGATCGGAGCTCCTGAAAGTAATGTCTGTAAGGTAGAAGAAATCTCTTGGGTATTCAGCCCCATCGCTCTCGCTCGATCTTGATTGACAGTAAATCGAACAACCTTTGCAGCTTCTTCCCATTCAAAATTAACATCAACACAGTTCTTTTCTTGCCGCATGACTTCACGAACTTGGTTTGCAATCTGTAGAACGCCTTCACGAGTTGGCCCCATGACTCGAAACTGGACCGGAAATCCAACCGGCGGGCCAAAATCAAGTCTTAGAACTCGAAGCCTCGGATCGGCGAATCTGGGATCCTTATCGAACGCCTCGATCAGCTCTGAACGCAATTTTTCGCGAGCCGGAACGCCAGTCGTTTGAATCACTATCTTGGCGAAACTTGCGTTTGGCAGGTCCGGATTCAATGCCAAAAAGAACCGAGCCGCACCAGCTCCCGTGTACGACGTAAAGTGGTGAACGTCCCAGTCGAATTTAGGAGCTGTATGTCCAAGCAAGTCTAGGATTGAAAAGTGCGGTTCAACATGAGCGTGCTGGGTTTCCATAGATGGAAGCTTGTCAATCAATAACGATTCGACATTCTTTACCATTGCGGCCGTCGCAAGAAACGACGAGCCTTCAGGCATTTTAATATCGACCATCAACTCAGGTCGCGACGATTGTGGAAAGAACTGCTGTTGAAGCTTCGTAAATCCATACATTGATAGGGCAAAGGCTACCAAGGTGATGGAGATGACCTTCAACGGATTGCGGACGCAAATTGTGATCGCCGATCGCAAGGCTCGATACATTCCCGTATCGTAGTCATGGTGCTCCTTCGCAGAAGCTTTCTTCTCGGGCAAAAGTAATACACCAAGATAAGGTGTAAAGACAACGGCCGTGAACCAAGAGGTCATCAATGCGATGCCAACAACCCAAAAAATACCTCCGGCATATTCGCCAGCTGCCGACTTCGCAAATCCAACTGGCACAAAACCAGCGGCTGTGATCATCGTTCCGGACAGCATTGGAAACGCCGTTGATGACCAAGCGAACGTTGCGGCATCGACTCGGCTCCAACCTTGCTCCAGTTTTACGGCCATCATCTCCACCGCAATGATCGCGTCATCCACCAATAATCCGAGCGCCAGGATTAAAGCACCAAGACTTATACGATCCAAATCCATCCCGATCGCGTTCATGATAACCAGCGAAATTGCAAGGACAGTCGGTACGCTTAACGCGACAACAACTCCTGTTCGAAATCCAAGACTCAAAAAGCTGACACACAAAACAATAATCAGTGCTTCAATGAATGAACGGAGAAATTCGGTAACGGATTCCTCGACGACGGAGGGCTGAAAAGCAATTGTGCCAATCTCCACGCCTACAGGCACTTCCGATTGAATCCATTTCATTTCTTGCTCAACGGCGTTCCCTAACGCCAGAACGTTTCCTCCCTTTCGCATAACTACCCCAAGAGCCACGCTTTGTTTACCGTCAAATCGAACGGTGAACTCGGATGGATCTTCATATCCGCGTTTAATATCCGCTATATCACCGAGTTTCAGTGTTCGATTCTCGCCACTTATGGGAACATTCGAAATCGACTCAACCGCATCAAACGCACCATCGACTCGGACAAAGACTCGATCTTGTTGCGTTTCAATCTTTCCCGACGGGACGACCGCATTTTGAGCGGCGACGCTATCAAATATCTTCTGTGGTTTGATACCGAGTGTCGCGAGCTTGCGATGCGACAACTCAATATAAACTTTTTGTGCCTGATCGCCGATGATGTCTATTTTCTCGACATCATTGACTCGTAGTAGTCGCTTACGCGCTGATTCTACAATCCGTTTCAATTCGGCTGGAGTATAGTCCTCGCCATGAAATGCATATATCGCGGAGTAGACATCGCCGTACTCGTCGTTCACGCTGGGGCCTAAAACCCCTTGTGGAAGCGAGCTACGAATATCATTCAGCTTCTTACGAACTTGGTACCAAGTCTCTGGAACTTGCTTCTTCGGAATCGTATCCTTCAACTGAACTAAGACCAGCATCCGCTCTGGTAAACAATATGTACGAAGGAAATCAATGTAGGGGGTTTCTCGCAGTTTATCTTCGACGCGTTCAGCAACCTGACGCTGCACTTCTTCTGCAGTCGCTCCAGGCCAAGAAGCAGACACAATAGCGGTCTTGATTAAAAAGGACGGGTCCTCAGCTCGCCCCATCTGCAGGTATGCCTGTAACCCCGCAAGTAAGGAGGCTCCGATCAAGAATAGAATGAACGACGGATGCGTGACGGCCCATCGTGAAAGGTTAAAGCCTGGGACGTTCTTCACTTTTCTAGCTCCCAAATACTCACTTTCATGGCTTCATCAAGTTTCTGAACTCCTGCGGAAACAATTAGTTGCCCCTGAGAGAGTCCACTTGTAACCTCGATCATCTTGTCTCCATAGTTATTCACCTGAATCATCCGAGGGCGGATATGAAAGACGCTCGGGTTCGATGCCTCGGGGGTTGCCAGCCAAACGGCCGATCTCCCTTCGTACTGGATAATTGCTGAAGCCGGAATTTTAGTTGCAATACTGCGTGATTCACTCGATAATCCTCCCATGTTCGCCGGACGTTGCTCCTCCCAAGTGACCGTAGCTGTCATTCCCAAGTGGATCGCAGTAGGCGGCTTCTCGATCGAGAATCGGGCTCTGAATGTTCGGGTAATCGTATCGGCAACGGGTGAGAGTGCTCGAAGTCTTGCCGACACTATTTCGTTTGGTAAAGACCAAAACTGAACTGAAGCAGGAAGACCTTGAGCTAACGAACTTCGGTTTTCTGGAATATCCACTACGGCCTCGAGCTGGTCCACTTGTGCAAGTATGCAGACCGGCATACCTGCAGTAACGACTTGTCCAGTCTCCGCTTGAACGCTTATCACTACTCCCGACGTATCAGCCAATAAGCGACAGTAGGCAAGTTGATTTTTGGCTAACTCGAGCTGCCTTTGCGTACTCGATTCACGCCCCAAGGCTACGTCACGAGCAGATAAGCCGAGGTCATACTCCGATTGGCTGATAGCGTTGCTGCGGCGTAGTTCCCCCAATCGCCGCTCTTCGGCTGTGCTTTGTTTTACGGATGCAGTTGCGACAAGCAGATTTGCCTCAGCGCTCCGTTGCTGGAGAACATAGTCTTCGGAGTCTAATTCAAAGAGGACATCACCTTGGTTAACTGTCTGCCCAACCTCAATTCTCCTTTTCAAGATCTTTCCGGCCACTCGAAATGCAAGCGGCGTTTCGTAACGGGCTCGTACCGTTCCAGTGAATATGTTCTGACTACCTGCCGAGTGACCGCTTCCAACCTCAAACATTCGAACACGGACAACTGGCAAAGCCGAAAGAACATTCGATGCTTTCCGTAGAGTATCATCTTGTGGTTCGATCGAGGTCACTTTCAAAATTTGTGAATAGTACCATCCAGTTGCAGCCGCAATTGAAGCGAGTGAGATGATTACGGCTGACGTAAGCAAAAAAATTCGTTTTCGAACAAACGTGGGCATTGGAGTCTAGCTTCTCTAGTTTCGTTTGGATGCCGCGTCATCGAATGACGTTGCGTCAAATTTTGAGTAAAAAAATTTAGTTTGCTAGCGCTATCGAGTGGCTTACGGAACCATCGGCTAAGTTGAAGTGGTCGCGAATTTTCTGATGGAAGTCGTCCATGGTTTGAAATTGTAGGTCGATGTCTAGCAGCGGCGCCCATTCAAACCCGTTCATCAAGATGTAACAGTGGTGACGAATCGCTTTCGGTGCGTCCGCGATTCCCAGTTGCGGAAGTGATGGACTGGTCGCCGCGAGAACTTGGCTCCCATAGTTCAGCGACCAGAAGCCAAAAATCATCTCTTCGGGAGGCAGTCCCTCTGGCAAGGACAAGTCGCCTGCAATCAACGCGTCGCGAACGATACCAGTAACGATGGCCATGCATCGACTCTCACACTGACGGATCAGATCTTGGCGTCGCGAGCTTGATTTGTCCCAAATTGTACTATTTCGAATCCACTCTTCGATTGCAAAGTGTTCTCGACATGCTTGAGTGTAAACTTCGCAAGCGGCCCCGATTCCCATCAAGCGTAGTCTAGACTGCTGACTAAGGTTCGCTCCAAACTCGAACAACCTAAAGCGAAGCTCCATCGATTCGATCGCCAAAGCGATCACGATCTCTTCTTTATTAGGAAAGTGATTATAAAGAGTCCCTTTAGCGTACTCCATTAGAGCCGCCAAACGGTCCATGCTAAGAGCTTGATAGCCCTCGCGAAGGAGAATTGGACGAGCAAGCCTCAAGATCTGGGCTTCACGCTCCGCAATTTCTCTTTGTTTCCTACTTAAAATGACCATGATGTCAATTATTGACTCTTCGTCATAAAAGTCAAGAGAATTTAGCGATATCTGAGAATACAATAGATTGCATTCCACAAATCTCGGAGACCAATCTTCTTGCCTTCGCGCCAAGAGCGAGCACGGTAACCCACGGGGACTTCGGGAATTTGAATTCCCAGCCGAGAAATCTTGGCCGTGATTTCGGGCTCAAAACCGAACCGCTGCTGTTGGATAGTGATTTGCTGTAACACTTCACGTCGAAATGCTTTGTAGCAAGTTTCCATGTCCGTTAGACGCTGCCCGGTGACCCAATTGCTAAGCCCAGTCAAACTCGCATTCCCCATCCGGTGTAACCAGGAGCTGTTTACGTGGGAGTCAGTCAAATATCGTGAGCCGTAAACGACAGTCGCTTTGCCATCAAGGATCGGTTGTACCACCTTCATAATATCGGAAGGATCGTACTCTAGATCTGCGTCCTGAATGATGACTATGTTTCCCTCGGCTAGTCGAAATCCAGTCTTCAGGGCAGCCCCTTTGCCTTGATTTACCAAATGAAAAAAGAGTTCAACGCATCCATCTTGGGGAATCGAAAGGAGTGATTCTTGCGTTCCGTCTGTACTGCCGTCGTCAACAATAACAATTTGCTTCGTTATGGGTAGTTTCTTAACAGCTTCGACGATCTTTACGACCGATTCACGCTCATTAAATACTGGAATGATAACGGAGAGCATCGGACGTGCGATGCTGAGTCGATCTATCGAACCGTATTCGGATGCACTTCCAGCCAAATGCCCATCGACCGCGGCCTGAACGCTCAACAATCGGTCTAGAACTCTAGATCCGAGTAACGTCGTATTCGTCCCAGATTGCATGACCTCGTTGCAACCAACCTCAGACTGGAAATTATCGGTTGCCGACGTTTCTTTGGCCATGTGGATCCAGTTAGCTTTGATGAGCGTCAAATTCGGAGTACGCGACACTTACGAATCAACGAAGGATTCAGACTAAATAAAATATCGGCAAGCCTAGGCCATAACTCTTGACAGAAGCCGATTTAGTCCGATTCAAAACGAATTCTACGGATAACACATTCAATCATAGCGGTTGTGTCGACTCCAGACGTAGAGAACACGCCCGCTAGAAATTGCGTCGATGGAACACGAACCACTCGGCGACCAGGAGGACAAAACCAAAGAACAAAAGCCAACGCCAATACTCGGTACGATTGGCGGATTTACTTGTCACTCCTACGATGTCCTCGCCTCCGATCAATAATTGTGGAAGGGCGGCAATACTGCTTTCGCGAGACGAAAACAGATTGGCTGTGAAGATTTCCACAAGTTTGTTACCGCTGTCATTGGAAGCTGTATCCTTTTCCTTTCCAGAACTGGTGGTCGCATGAACGAGATAAGTTCCTGGGATTTCAGTATCTGTGTAGACGTATTGGCCCGATGGGGTTTGATTCAGTGTTGAAACGCTTCCTTGGGGATTAACGATTTCGAACTGCGAATAACGAGTAGAAAGGGAAAGTGCTACCGGTTGTCCAGGCTGCGTACTAGTCGCGGCCTGTTGCGTCGTCCCACCTGACAAGAATTCAATACAGGCATACGTAAAAAGTGGAAAGCTCCTCTTTATTCCCCAATCTGTATTTAACTCGATTCCTTTTTCCGTCTTACGGACAATATCAAAACCGAGAACGGCGTCTTGGTAAGGGCCACGCGGCCCGATTGCAAAAACAGGTCCGATGTCCCCTCGAATCAGCACCTTACCACCTTCAGGAGGCGTGACTGCATGACCATCAACGATTCTAATCGTATTCAACTCTAAAAACTCCATCATCGGATGCGTTCTATCTAAGTCAATCAGATTGATTGGCCCAGTTTTGTCACTGAAATTCCATCCACTCTCAGGCGGCATCCCACCGATAAACAGCGTGTTGGAGGCGGGCATTTGAAGCGGAACGCACTGGTCGAAAATCACCAAATCAAAATCCCCTTGTTGAAGCATTCTCTGCGATTCATCAGCGTCGGTAAAAATTGAGGGTTCGACGATTTCTACATTTGCGATTGCTTGGATCGAGGAAGTTTCTAAGGCAGTCACGAGAGGCTTATTTCCAGGAGTGACCAACAAGACATTGCTTGGCTTACTAGGACGAGTCGCGGCATAAGCCGTGTTATCGATCATCAGATTATCGTCACGATCAATCACCATACGGAAGACACCTAGCGATAGATTGACGCTTTCCAAGTCAAATGTTACCCCAGACTCCTTGCCGGGCGCGACTTGGATTTGAACTGCATCGACCAAAGCATCGTCCAAGTAGAGCGACGCTCCGACTTCTACAGGTTCCGTACAATACGAAGCAACTCTCGCATAGGCTTCGATTTCGTCTGGTCGCTCCTCATTTCTCAGGATAGAGAAAGCTTCAATGCCGATATTGTTAACTTCATTGGTGCCGATCGGCGTATAGTGAACCGAGAGATTCCCAAGGTTGAACTCGGCAAGGCTGGTAAACCCACCATCAGAAAACAGAGCCACTGTTGCTGGCAAAGCTTCGGCGA
>Ga0105046_10008952_pt1 | contig 15697 bp, 13 predicted proteins | sample MAT03_FD_78385 | JGI IMG/M metagenome (GOLD analysis project Ga0105046, IMG submission 78385) | Freshwater microbial communities from Lake Fryxell liftoff mats and glacier meltwater in Antarctica - MAT-03 (megahit assembly) | ecosystem: Environmental > Aquatic > Freshwater > Ice > Liftoff...
GGGCAGCAACTGGGTCGGTTCGGCGGCTCCAGCGCGTGTGCCGACGCAGGGCGCGTACCAGGGGGGTGGGGCTTCCGCACGCTGCGGCGCGCCGGTGCCTGGCGCAGGTCGGGCCAGGTCGCAACGCCTGTGCCGAGTCGAGGCCGCGCCCGGTCATGCCTCGTGGCCGCCGGTGCGCTCAGGCCTGGCGTGCAGGAGGTCGCTGCAGCGGTTCACCCGGGGGGGTGTCCGGGCGCCCCGCCACAGTTTGGCGTGGGATCTCCTATATATCGGGGGTTTTTGCAGATCGCCAATAGCGTAACGTAAACGATGACGTGTGAATCGGAGTGTATGCCCTTGTGGAAAAGCTGCTGCGAAAGGCGCTGACGGAATGTGTCAAGAGCTTTGGCTCTTCCGCAAGTCGATATTGGTGGCGAATCCTGCGTGAGCACCCTTCGCTCGAATCGCCCGTACTGCCTCACCGGGGAGCCGCGAAATGGTGCGGAGCATCGCTGTGGCGGCTTCGCCAGTTGGCTTATGGCACACGGAAGCGTTTTCGAGACCAAAGACGACCCGAAAAGCGCAGTGTGGCTCCTGTAGGAGGTTCGCCACCAGCATCAAAAGTGGCCAAGAGCCATTCCTACGCTGTAGTTTATACGGGGCGTTGGTTCGTTGTCAGACCTTGACAAGGTTTCGCCCTGCGGCGATGTACTAGACCGTTTGCCAGATGGCCCTCACCCCCTGGCCCCCTCTCCCGCGCGCGGGAGAGGGGGAAACCGCGCCAGCGGTGGGGGTGAGGGCAGCACGGGAAGTGTAATGCACATCTGAACCTTGTCTTCGTGGTGAAGGGTGCTGGTGGCAAGGCTCTCGTCTCCGTCCCCTGGCGGGGCGTTGGTTCGTTGTCAGGTGAACCTTGCGTCCGCCTGTAAAAGGGCGGACAGGAGTCTCCGTCCCCTGGCGGGGCGTTGGTTCGTTGTCAGCACTGGGTGACAACGAATCCGTCGCAGACCTCTCCTAGGCCTCCGTCCCCTGGCGGGGCGTTGGTTCGTTGTCAGTATTCAAGCCGCTGTTTGAGTCGGCATGGACTCGATGTCTCCGTCCCCTGGCGGGGCGTTGGTTCGTTGTCAGACGTAAACCTCTATAATGGGGACACGGGTGCTCTCATGTCTCCGTCCCCTGGCGGGGCGTTGGTTCGTTGTCAGACAAGTACAAGCTGGTGTTCTGGACGGGCGACCCTTGTCTCCGTCCCCTGGCGGGGCGTTGGTTCGTTGTCAGTTTGTCTCGGTGACCGCATCGGTCACATTCCCCCCAGGTCTCCGTCCCCTGGCGGGGCGTTGGTTCGTTGTCAGGAATGGCACTTTCACCCTGTACCTCTGGGATTACGGGTCTCCGTCCCCTGGCGGGGCGTTGGTTCGTTGTCAGGGCGACCCAATGGAGTATACCGCCGCGGCCGCGGCGTCTCCGTCCCCTGGCGGGGCGTTGGTTCGTTGTCAGCAACCGACTACAACTGGAGTAACCTCCAGCTCCGTGGTCTCCGTCCCCTGGCGGGGCGTTGGTTCGTTGTCAGTGCAAAACAGCGCGGCTAGAGAGATCGATGTCGGAAGTCTCCGTCCCCTGGCGGGGCGTTGGTTCGTTGTCAGCTGGTGGTGGTGGCAACAGCCACCCCGGTGGTGATGAGTCTCCGTCCCCTGGCGGGGCGTTGGTTCGTTGTCAGCAGACCTGTACGACCCTGACAGCATCATCCCGTACTAGTCTCCGTCCCCTGGCGGGGCGTTGGTTCGTTGTCAGATCGGGTTTGAGTTCGTCTACGTCGGCGCGATTGCGTGTCTCCGTCCCCTGGCGGGGCGTTGGTTCGTTGTCAGCGGCAGGAACGGTTGCCACGCTCAACAGCTACCTTGGTCTCCGTCCCCTGGCGGGGCGTTGGTTCGTTGTCAGCAGGTTCGACGAGATCTTCCCTAAGTTCGACGGTGTCGTCTCCGTCCCCTGGCGGGGCGTTGGTTCGTTGTCAGGGCCTCGCATCACGGCGCTGGGCTGCGAGGCCGTCCTGATGCGCAGGAGCAGGGCACACCAGTGACCCCTTACTTGTCGCTGAGCGAGGGATCTGGCCACCTTGCGCGCCAGGATCGCACTATGGGGTTGTTAAGGGGGTCACTGGTGCCGCCACTACGCGGGCGCCAGCGGCACGATCGGCACCTCGACCAACGCGAAGTCGCCGGTGTCGGCACCGTCGAGAAACATCAGCTCGGCGAGCCGCGCGTGGGAGCCGACCGCCGACCGCTCGTAGGCTCGCATCACCTCCGCCTCTCTGGTCGGGCTGGGGATGGTGGTGTGATAGACGCGTCTCAGCCCGTCGGCCTGGGCCACGGCCAGGGCAAGGGCCGCCATGCCTTTGCGCCCCCCCGACAGCAGTAGCGCCGGCTCGGCCCCTGGCCGCTCCGCCCGCGCTTCCGCCACTGCCGCCCGCAGCCCCGCCACGAAGGGCGGCACATCCGCCGGCCCGCTTAAGTCCGCGATCTCCACCTGGGTGAGCGCGAGAGGCACGCCCCGCAGCCGGCAGACTGTTACCAGCCGCCGCGCCCCGGCCTCGATCGCCCCGTTGCGCCGTGGGTAGACTGCCCGGATGCCCGCCACCGGCACGCCCCTGGCCACCAACAGCGCGTGCGCCTGCGTGACCACCATCGGCGCGTCGCCCAGTGTGGCGATGAGCTCCAGCGGGCGACCGCCATCCACGTCCGCCTCCGCTCCCTGCGACCGCTGATCGCCGAAGAGCTCAGCGTAGAAGCTGCGTGCACGCGGCGAGATCACCACCGGCGGCGGGCGCTCCCCCTGCTCCGCCCCGGCAAGCCAGCGCCGTAGGGCCGGCCCGTCCGAGAGTCGCCCATACGGCAGATCGATCAGCGTGAAGCGCTCGGCCGGCGGGCGGAACGCGCGCTCACGCTGTAGATCGCCCAGCGCAAAGAGCTGGTGGGCGGACAGCTGGCTGCCCGCCAGCTGCTCGTCGCGATCGTGCAGGTGGACCAGCGCCGCCACGCAGCGGTAGAACAGCGCCGGCACCGCCATGAGCGCCGAGGTATGCTTGCGCCCCCCAGAGATACCGAGGATCACCTCGGCCCCCGCCCGCTCGTGACGCTCCAGCCGCGCGCAGAGCGCGCGCAGATAGGCCAGGCAGTCTGCCTGCGTGGCGGCGTCGGCGAAGGGCAGCTTTTCACCGTCTACCGGCTGGGGCAGGCGTCGGTCAAGGTGGGCGGCCAGCATACGGAAGCCCTCGCCGATCCAGCGCTCGCCGCTCACCCCTGGGTAGAGCACCTCCACCCGCTCGACGGGGCTGCCGCGCGCGGCCAGGGCATCAGCCAGGGCCGCTATAACGACGGGCGACTCGCCCAGATTGGCGATCAGCACGCGTGCCATACTGCTCCTACGGGGTGGCGCGGATCGGCGCCTGGGGATGATCGTCGAACCACTCCTCGCCAGGGTACTGCAGGTCGTAGGTCGCCGGCCACGCCCAGATGCGGCGCAGATCGCCCAGCGTCAGCGACTGCCGGTCGCCGGTGTAGCGGGCGATCCGACGGGCAATGAACCCATCGAGTCCCGCACCCTCGTAGCGCGTCATCCCGCCGCCGCCGGCGCGGTAGCGCGCGAGCCGGTCCACGGTCTCCACCCAGTGCAGCTTCACCTCAATGCTGCCAAGCCCGGCGGGTTTGCCGTAGCCGAACTTGTGGCGCAGCTCCGGCTCGAGGACGAGCGCGTAGAGCAGCAGGTTGAAGTCGTCGTCGGCCACGTTGTCGAAGTGGGCTCGAAACACAAAGCGGCTCCCCGTGTCCAGCGGCTCGATGTGCGCGCTCAGGTCGCGCCTAGCCCCTGCCCGCGCCTTGAGCGGCCCGTTGCGAGAATGGAAGTAGAACTTACGCCCGGCCACCATGCGGCCCTCGGGGTCGAGGTACCAGGCGGAGTGGGTCGGCTTTGGGTTCATGAGGGCCACGGTGACAAACGGCGCGTGCCGGTGCGCCTCGACGCAGACCGCATCCTCGAAGCCGACGTGTCCAGCCAGCACCGGGGCGCTCTCGTAGCCGCCCTTCCTGCCCATGAAGCCGAACATCCGGCACGCTGCGTCGAGCCTGTCCACATTGGCCGGCTGGCGAAAGGCGGCGGGCAGCGTCTCCGCCCATTTGTCGATAAACCACCACGCCCCGCCGTCGACGGTCTCCACCAGGCTGCGAAACAGACCCTTCAGCGAGGTGCCGGGGATGACGTGGGCCTGGCGGGCCGCGCTGTACATGAACCTGCGCGGCTGCTGTTCGTTGTGCTCGGGCAGGAAGAGCGGGCTCAGCGCGGTGATGCTCGCCTCCAGCCGTCCGCTCAGGCCCTGAAAGCGGTCGTGGGACGGCCCGGCGCGCTTCGCCCCCGGTTGCTCCCAGACCACGCGCACAAAGTCGTAGGGGTTCATCGCTGCTCCTCCATCACCCCGGCCCAGCGGGCGTAGCACATTCTTCCGTCTGCCCCCAGCAGCTCACGCACCTGCACTCGCACGCGGCGCACGTTCGCCGGCGCGGGGTAGCGCAGCACGCGCGGGATGCGCAGGTCGATGAACGCGGACTCGCCGCGCCCCAGCCCCAGGGCGGCCCGATCCCCCGGCCGCACCTGCTGGCCCCACAGAACGTAGGCGGGCTCGCGCACGTCCGCCACATCCAGCGGCAGCTCTGTCAGACCGGCGGGCGGGGCGACACCACAGTAGACCGCATGAAACTCGCCGCCGACGAGCTCCCAGCGCAGCTCCTGGTCAGCGTCAAAGGCCCGCCCACGCTCCCAGTTGTCGAAGAGCGCCCCAGCGTCGAGCCGTTCAAAGCGCAGGGCGCCCCGCACGGCTGGTGAGTCAAGGAAGAGCTGTGGCACCCGCTCCAGGTACATCCAGGCCGAGGCGGCCCAGCGCACTGCGGCCACAACCGGCGTAACGCTGCTGACAAGCGCCCAGGCGGCGCGCTCGTGCTCGCTCATGCCGCCCTCCCTGGGCGGGGCTGCTTGTAGGCCGGGAAGGTCTCCATCCGGCGCACAAACTCGGCCACCGCTGTCTGCTTCAGCCCGGCGAGGCTCTCGCCGCGCCAGGCCTGCACGGCCCGCACGCCGCGCTGCGTGGCCTCAGGGCCCGGCTGCGACGTCATACTGTCATCGGGCCAGGTGCCGTACGAGCGGTCGGCGCCCATATATCTGCCGAGCCCCCAGATCGCATCGGCGGCCCGGCCCGGAGTCGGGCCGAGGTGGTGCGTCCGGATCGTGTCCACGGCCCCACGCACGGAGCCAAGGCCCCGCGATGCGCCCGAGCCGATCCGCAGCAGCTCATCCTCCAGATCCTGCACCACGAGCAGCACCGCCCCCAGCTGCCAGCACTCGAAATTGCGCAGCAGCACGTCGGTGCGGAAGATCGTGCCGGCGGCGACCACCTCTAGCTCGAACTTGGCGCGCGGGTAGGCCCCGCCGGTCAGGCGGTCGATGCCGACGCCGTCGCGCTGCTCGGTCGGGCGCGGGCCGGGCGACTCAGGGGTCAGGTAGGCGTCGCCGATGCTGACCCGGCCACTGTAGAAGGTCGAGCCGAAGAGCCGGGCCGCCGGGTCGGAGTCCGCATAGGCGGTGGCGTTGTCCAGCTCGCGATTCTGCTTCTTCAGCGCGTTCTTGCGCTCCTGAAGCCAGTAGCTCACCGACTGGTCCGGCCCGTTGCGCTTGAACGGGTCGGCCACGACGATCTCGTTTGGGCGCAGGGTGCGCACCACTTTCTCCATATGGCTGCGCACAACGCCCTTGAGCGAGGAGCCGGGGATGAAGACCTCGGCGCGCCCGCCACGGTAGGTGAGCACCGGGGTCATGTCGGGGCCGGTGAGCGTGGCGTAGCCAGATTTGACAAGCAGCGGCCCGGTGGTCGTGATGGTCAGGGTGAACAGGGCCTCGTTGACCAGGCGCTTGAGCATCAGGCCACCTCCTTCAGCAGAGCGGCGATCCCATCGTCCAGAAAGCGGTCGACGTCGGGGATCACGTCGAACTTCTGCTCGGGTGTGCGACCACGCAGGTAGCGGGCAAGCCGCTCCGCACGCCGTCGGGCCTCCCGGTCGGTGAGGTCGAGCGCGTAGGCCTGCGGCGACTCGAGCAGGCAGCGGCCCAGGCCGCTTGAGCGCTTGCCGCCAAGAGTGAAGTAGCCGGAGCGCAGCTCGCTCAGGCCCAGGCAGGTGAGCCCGAGATCGACCGGGCCGGGGTTCTCCAGCAGCAGCTCGAAGCTGAAGCGCACCGTGGGCGGCACCACCTCGTAGTCGTACTTGAGACGATCCATCGCGCGCTCGGAGTCGCGGTCGATCGCCACCCCGTCCCGGCGCTGCACGATGCTCTCGGCCTCGTCGCGCAGGTAGGCGTCGCTGAAGCTGAGCTTGCTCGCGGTGTACTGGGTGCCGAAAAGGTGGGCCGTCGGCGGCCATTCGGCGGCAACCTGAGCCACGGTCTGCTCCTCGCTCCACGGGTCGCCCACCGGCTCGCCGTCAGGCCCCTCGCCGCGTCGGCTGCGGTTAAACGCCTTGACCCAGTCGCTGGTCAGGTCGAGGGCGTCGCGATCCATGTGCGGCAGGCCAAGCGTTGCCGCCAGCTTCTCCACCGTGCTGCGAAAGGCGCCCTTGATCGACGAGCCTGGAATGAATGGCTGTCCGTCCGGGCGGCGAACGACCGGGCTGTCGGTGCTACCGAGGGTGGCGTCGCCGCCGCCGAGATGCATGGCGGTGCGGAGCACCAGATCGCCGGTGAACAGGTAGCGGCGCTCCAGGCGCCGGAACAGATCCAGATCCATCAGCTTCTCCTCTCCTGGGCTTGGTAGAGCGCGGCGGCCACCAGGTGCTGCACGAACTCGCGCGCTAGCGCCCCCGCCCACAGATCGTGGGCCTCGCGCTCCTGCTTCGCGGTCAGCCCCCCAGGGAGGAGCCCGAGCTCAGCCTTGACCCGTGGACGCAGCCCTGTCTTCGAGTCGTCGAGGTAGCGCCGCAGCTGGGTATAGAACTGCTGATACTCCGCTTTATTGCCCCAGTCCCGGCTCTCCTGGTGCTTCACAAAGGTCAGCAGCTCTGCCCAGCTGCGGCTAAAGGTTAGCAGGCCGATCAGCTGCTGGGTCGACGGCAAGGCGTAGTCGGCCAGGAATCGGCTGAGGAACGCCGACGCCTCCGGGTAGAGCTTGGTATCGCTCAGCACCGCCAGCCGACGCTCGTCAACGGCTGTCACGCTCATCGGCGCCGCTCCTTCCATGCTGCATGCTGGCAAACTCGTACTGAGCGGCGAGCTGGGCGACAAAGCCGCGGATCAGCCGCAGGTAGATGTCCTGGCGCATGTAGTCGTCTACAGCCGCGCCGTCGGCCAATGACGTTAGCTCGTTACAAATGCCGTCACGCCGCGTGCGCAGATCCTGCTCCATGGCCTCCAGCAGCGCGGCGCCAATCTCGTTCACGCGCCACTCTTTGTGGCGGGCCGTGCGTAGCTTGATGTAATCGAGTACGTCGCTCACCTTGCGCGTGCCGTTCGCCACGCTCTCCAGGCCGCTGATCTGGGCGCGCCGCAGGCCCACAGACTGGCTTCCCAGCGCCTTCGCCCGGTCGTAGACAGGGTCCTGGTCCAGCTCCTTCGCCACTGCGCGGGCGATCTGTAGACTGACATTCATGCCATCACCCCCCCGGCAAGCTCAAGATGGAACGGGTCAGCGAGACTGATCTGCCCGTAGCCTTCGGCCCGGCGCAGCCCAACACCACGCTCCTGGAAGCGTAGCAGCGCGTCCCAGCCGGCAAAGCCCGCCGGCAGGCGGAAGAGAAAGACCGCGCCCATACCGATCGCCCAGGTATCGGCGCGGGGCAAGCCAAGGAGCATGCTCCAGCCCCGCACCCGGCGGGCAGCGGCGGTGTGAAAGACCAGCTCGGCGCCCGCAACCCCGGCCACCGCCAGGTCATCGGGATGCAGCTGGAGCCGTGGGCGCAGCAGTGCGTCGTGGAACAGCGCGTCGCTCACGAGACTCACCGGCAGGTAGATGCCGGCTGGGATGTCAAGGCCCGCTGCGGCAGCGGCGGTGTCCAGCAGCGCCGTGAATGTGGCGACACGCTCGGCAAGGGCTATAGAGGTGTCGCTGTCGTCGTCGTCGAGGCGGGCCGTCACACGGCCGAACCCGCGCGTGCGATTGTTGCCGAGGCGAAACATGCCCGCCTCCGCCAGCTCGTCTACAAGCTGCTCCAGGCTGGTGCGGAGCGCGGCGTCGTCGTCGGGAATGCTCCAGCTGCCCCAGAAGCTGGTGCCCTCGGGCAGCACCTGGGTGCTGTAGAGAATCGCCTGCTGCACTGTGCCGGTGCGGTAGTTGATGCCCGTGCGTGTGCGCAGATCAAAGTCGACCTGCGCACGCCCGATCTCGCCCGGCTCACTCCCCCTGCGATAGAAACCGCCGATGCGGTCGAGCTCGATCGCGTCGTCGCCCACGCCGTAGGTGCGCACGCTCTCCAGCAGGTCGGAGCGCGCCTCGCCGCTGAGGGCAAAGAGCGCCAGCGGGATCAGGGCGTCTGTCACCCCAACGTAGCGCTCCACCTTGTCAGGGTCGTCGTAGCGAAAGCCGACGAAGCGCTTGCCGGAGCGGGCGGAGAGCGGCACCGGACGCACCGGCAGGTAGTCGGTCCGCGTGAGCTTCTCGGTGGCGAAGGCGGTCGGGTAGGCGTTGCCGAAGCGAACCTGCTCCTGAAGAAACAGACGCGCAAACATAGCCGGGTCGGCGCGCAGGCGGGCATGGGCCTCGGCCAGGGCGCCAAGGATGGCGCTGCCTGGGATGTAGCGGTTCAGCTCGGGGCTCGCCAGATCCACGCCATCGCGGAAGGAGAGCGGCGTCTCAGCGGTGAGCAGCGCGCGGAGTTGCATCAACTGGCCTCCCCCTCATCTCCGTAGCTCAGCTGGTAGAGCTCCATGTCGGCCAGCCCGCCCAGCGCACTGTCGACCGCCTCCTCGCTCAGCTCGCCGCCATTTACACTCAGGGCTTCGATCACACATGTCACCTGCCCCGCCCCCGCCGAGCTGTTGCCGCCGATCCGCGCCAGGCTCTTGAGCGCTGCCAGCAGCAGCGTCAGCTCGTAGCTGCGCGTGGGGTCGCTCAGTAGCGGGACGCCGCGCAGCACGCCGACAATGCGCCCATCGAAGCGCAGCCCGCCAAGCCCGTACTCACTGGTGAACAGCAGGCCGCGCCGGGCCGTGCCAAGCCGCCGCGACATGCTCACCTGGGTGCGGGTCTCTGTGGGCGAGAGGACGAGGCGCTCCCGCCCGTCATCGCCGATGCGTAGCAGCGCCTCGTCCTCTGCGCAGAGCAGCGCGTCATCAAAGCTGATCGTCCCAGCTAGCACGCGGGACCCGAAGATCCCGGCGACGACATCGCCGTCCTTGGCGAACTCGCCCACATCCTCCTCGCCGAGGGCGTGTGGCGGGCGGGCGGCGGCGCCAAGCAGGTGCGCGATCTGCGTGGCCTGGTCGCGCAGCACGCCCTTGAGCGTCGAGCCCGGCACAAAAGGCATACCATCGCGGCGCCGCGCGATGGCGCGGTGGACAAGGCCGGCCCGCAGGCCGGTTCCAAAGTGGAATGCGCTGCGGAAGTGCAAGCGGTAGCGTAGATCGATGCGCTCACTCAGCATCGCTCGTCCTCCCTCCCGGCAGAAAGTCCCAGACCTCCGCGAGGTCGGCCAACGGCGTTACGTACGTCTCGCGCTCGCCACCGCTCACCGGGTCGGGCTCGCGCCGCAGCGCAAAGGGAAACGAGAGGTCGTGGCTGTCCGGCTTCAACCCGGTCAGCGTGGCGACAAACTCCACCACAGCCTTCCGGCTCTGCTCGCCGTGCCAGTGGACCAGGATCTTCAGGGCGTCGAGCATGGCCTGGCGTGACGATGGCTGAAACACCGCGCGGTTGAGCGCCTCGAGCTTGCTGCGGGGCACACCGGCCAGCAGCTCGGCGCGCGCGTGCATCAGCGTGCGCAGGTCGGCGGGGCTGTACGGGCGCATGGTGCGCACGATGCGCCGCGTCGCTGACTCCTTCGTGGTGAGCACCGCCCGGTGATAGGCGCCGAACTCCAGATGGTTGGCGCTGGAGACGACCAGGAAATTGATTAGCCCGCCGGGCAGCTCGCGTCGTTCGGCCTCGCGCTTGGCAAAGCGCAGGGCGCCCTCAGCCAGCTCGCGCCAGACGGCGAAGGGGTAGCGCATGTGCGCCCAGACCACAGCGACCGAGAGGGTCTTCGACTGGCCGAGCGTGGTGGGGCTGCGGCGAGCGAACTCCTCGACGAGGCGCAGAGCCACTGGGAGCCCGTGCTGGGCGGGGACGGCCAGCACAATATCGTCGCCGCCCAAGATAAAGTAGTCGCGCTGTAGCGAGCTGATCCCGCGCGTCGCCGCCTCGACCGTCTCGCCCAGTAGCTGGGAGAGGGCGCGGGCCGTTTTCCCGATCGCCGGCAGGGTTGGACAGCTTTCCATCAGGCGCCCCATGCGGTCGCCGTCGGCGACGACCAAGGCGAAGTAGCCTGCGGGCCGCGACCAATCGGCGATCTTCTCGAACGTCTCGGGGAGGGGGGCGCCTGCGTCGGCGGCCATGTCGCGGATCGCCTTGCTGCGGGTGCGCTTCAGCTGGCTCGCCAGGCTGATAAAGCCATCGACGGGGTCATGCTGCGCGGCGTACTGCGCGTCGTCCACGGCGTCGTAGCGGATCAGCGGGTGGCTTGCGGTGGCGAGGAACGGGGGCGTGCGGGCCTTGGCGGCGGCCAGCCTGTCGCTCAGCAGGCGCCAGAAGGGGCGAATATCGCCCGCCTGGAGGTCGAAGTCGTCTGGCAGGGGCAGCGCGACCCCGGTGATCGTGGCGGCCCCGCCGCTCGCGTCGGCGTAGGCTCGGCGCACGCGCTCGATAGCGCCTGCCGCCTCTGCGCTGGGCACGACGACGAGAGCGGAGCCACCAGCAGCGAAGATCGGCGCCGCCCCGACGAGATCAGGCAGCAGCTCGCGGTTGAGCTGGTCGAGAATGCTGCTGGCGCCGCGAATGTCGCGCAGGGCATCGCCGGCGAAAACATACTCCTTGATGCGGTCGGTGTCAAAAGCGACCAGGGAGAGGCTCATACTCCAGCTCCGTACACAGGCAGCCGGTCGGCCACAGAGGCCGCCGGCGCCGCCTTGAAGACTCGGCTCCTTGCTATGCTAGCGGGGAAGCCGCGCGGGCGGATTCGACTCGAATCGCATCGAGGGTTCGAGTCGAGTCGAGTCGCTGGTCGGGCCGGGGCGGCTACACTAGTGCTACGGGGCAGAGACTACAGCGCCTCGGGGGCGATGCCGAAGCAGGGGGCGAAGGTCTCGCGGAGCCAGCGGGCGTCGGCCCGGGCCTCTGGCGGCAGCGCCCAGGCGATGGCGCACTCCTCGAAGATATGCTTCTTGTGGGCGTGGACGGTGCTGAGCACAATGCAGAGCCGCTCGCCAATCTCCTGGATGGTAAGCCCCTCGACCAGCGCCGACAGCACCTCGCGCTGGCGCTCGGTGAGCCGGGACAACACCTGGGTGCAGCGGACCTGGTCGTGGGCGTCGCGCTCGCGGCGGCGCTGCGCGACTGTGGCGACGAAGCCGGTCTCTTTTGGCCCACGGAGCAGCGGGAAGAGGTGCCCCCACGGCTCGACGGGCACGCGCACCAGCTGGGTGTCGGCCTCGGGCGGCAGGTGCATCACCGCGCCCTCGATGGTATGGCGGCGGACCTCGTCGGAGGAGGAAAGATGCCAGACCGTATCGGAGCGGTCAAAGTAGAGCATTGCGGCCGAGAGGGCCAGCATGCCGAGCAAGCGCCGCCCGCCCGAGACGCATAGATGGATCTGGGCGTCGGCCTCTTTAAGCTGGCGGATCAGCACCTGGAAGGCGTCGAGGGCGCTGCCGACCGCGCGCTCGCCCCGCAGATCTTCGACATCGAGCGCCCCGGCGCGAACCGCGAGCGGCCGGTAGCGGATATGGCGCCCGGCGTAGTGCTCGTCCGCAAAGGCGTCGGCCACGCAGCGCAGGGCCTGGCGATAGCGCGGGTCGGCGAGCGAAAGGTGAACCACGATCGCCTCGTCGATCGGCTCGCCCCGTGCGAGGAGCCGGTCGAGGGCGAGCGTCACAACCTGGGGCTGTCCGCCGAGCGTGGCAATGAAGACGCAGCGCTGAGACATAATCATCGTCAGGGACCTCCGCGCATTGGAGGAAGAGGAAGCCGATGGCGCCTTTATTTCCGGCCGTGCTGATCGGCGGCCCGCCGCACGCCGGCAAGAGCACGCTGGTCTACCGGCTGAGCCAGGCCCTGCGGGAGCGGGGCAGCGCGCACTACGCGCTGCGGGCCACCCCTGATGGCGAGGGGGGCTGGAGCTACGAGGCCCCGCCCGCCCGCGCCGCCGATCTGCGGCGGCGCGCCCAGGGCGCGTGGACGCCAGAGCTCGCCCGTTCCCTGGCCCGCGATATCGCGGCGCGGCACCTGCCGCTGCTTGTCGATGCCGGGGGCATGGTCTCGCCGGAGACCGAGGCGATCGCCGCGAGCTGCACACACGCGGTGCTGTTGGCCCCGCAGCCGGAGGCCCTCGCTCCCTGGCGGCTTCTGGTTGAGCGCCATGGGCTCGTGCTCCTCGCCGATCTCATTTCGAGTCTCGCTGGTGTATCAACCAGTATAAACGCTGGGGCAACGCTGCGGGGCACTATTGCCGGGCTCGCTACAGAATTGTCATCCGACGGCCCCTGCTTCGACGCGCTGGTGGAGCGCGTTGCTGCCCTCTTCGCATACAGCCCCGACGAGCTCTACCGCGCGCATCTGGCCTTGACCGAGATCGACGTAGTGCTCCACCTGGAGCGGTCGATCTATCCGCTTCAGTCGCGGGCGGGCGCCAGCTGGCAGCCCGCCGACCTCGCCCCACTGCTGGCGAGCCTGCCGACAGATGAGCCGCTGGCGGCGTACGGGGTCGGGCCGGCGTGGGTCTATGCGGCGCTGGCCGCCTTCTGCGCCCCGCGGCGCTTCGCGCTCTTCGACGTGCGCCATGGCTGGGTCAGCCCGCCTCGGCTGGAGCTTACCACCGATAGCGCCTCCGGCCTGCTGCGCTGTGCTCAGCGCATGGATACGGGCGGGGTGGCGCAGCTCGCCTTCAGCCTGCCCGCCGGCTACCTGGAGCGGGCAGCAGCGGAAGGCCTGGCCATCCCGGCCCCACAACCAGGGATGGGGGTAGTGTTAGATGGAAAGCTGCCTAACTGGCTCTGGGCGGGGCTGGCCCGCGCCTACAGGGGGGCCGCGTGGGTGGGCGTCTACCGACCGCAGGCGGGCGATGCCGTCGTGGTGCGGACGGGCGAGGGTGGCCCGCCGGTTGGCGACCTGGTGAGTCTGAATAGCCCGTAACGGAAGCGGAGAGGACCCAGACCATGCCACTTGCGCTTGTCTACACCCTGCGGCCCCGGCGAGCGGCGAATGTGCCGACCGGGCTTGGCCGAGCGGCCCACGCGCTCGTGCTCGACATGATCGCGGCCGAATCCCCGGCCCTCGCGGAGCGGCTGCACGCGGCCAACAAGCTGCGCCCGCTGACGGTGAGCAACCCGCTGGGGCTGCCGGGGGCCGGGGCCGAGGTGGGGGTGCGCCCCGAGCGGGCGTACCGGCTACGGGTGACGGCGCTGACGGACGAGCTGGAGCGCCTGGCCCGTGGGTGGGCCGAGACACCGCCGGCCGAGGTCAGCATGGGCGGAGTTGCGTGGGCGGTGGAGCGAGTGACGGCGCGGGCGGCGGACGACGGGTGGGCGGGGCGTGAGGGCTACGGGCAGCTCGTCGAGGAGGGGCTGCGGCGCGCGGGGGACGGGCCGGGGCGCTGGACGCTGGAGTTCAGCTCGCCGGTGAGCTTCCGTCAGCGGGGCATGTGCCAGCCGCTGCCGCTGCCAGAGCTGGTCTTTGGGAGCCTGCTGGACCGCTGGAACGCCCTGGCGCCGGTGCCGCTGCCGGGGGAGGTGCGGCGCTACGCGGCGGAGTGCCTGATCGCGAGCCGCTTCGACCTGCGGACCGAGGCGGTGCTGAGCAAGGGCGGGGTGCCGCAGGTCGGGTCGGTGGGGCGCTGCAGCTACATCGCGCTGGAGAACGACGCGGTGATGGGCGGGTGCATCGAGGCGCTGACGCGCTTCGCCTTCTACAGCGGCATCGGCGCCGGCACAGCGCGGGGGCTGGGGCAGGCGCGGGCGATCGGGAGCGGCACCCGGGCGCCTGCGCGCAGGCGGGGCGTGTCGGCGCTGGCGTAGCAGCGATGAGAGCGCGGCAACGGCGCCGCGACACGGGCGAGGCGGCCCTGGCGGGAGCACCTTACCAACCTGTTGGAGCACGATGACCAGTGACCGCCAAAACTGGTTAGAGTCTGCCCATGGGAGCGGTTTTGGCCACATTGCGCAGATCGCGATCGTTTAGCCGGTCATTGGTCAGTGGCTTTGTATGGCGTCCGCATAAGCCCCAGCGCATCGCCCGTGATGCGAGGCCCTCAGAGACGACCCACGCCCCGCCAGGGGACGGAGACGCGTCCTGGTAGCGCGTCTCGGCGGCCAGCTGCGCCTCGTGCTCAGAGACGACCCACGCCCCGCCAGGGGACGGAGACATCCCGATGGCCCGGTTGTCGATGCGCGTGATGTCCAGCTCAGAGACGACCCACGCCCCGCCAGGGGACGGAGACTCGCTCCCGTGAACATACCGATCGGTGCCTGACGGAGCTCAGAGACGACCCACGCCCCGCCAGGGGACGGAGACTTGCTGACCGCCGTCGAGGGAGTAGGCCTCCCAGACGCTCAGAGACGACCCACGCCCCGCCAGGGGACGGAGACATGGTGAAGCTGTTGGCCGGGAGTCCACCGGTGCGCCTCAGAGACGACCCACGCCCCGCCAGGGGACGGAGACGAAGCCTAGAGCGATCATGGCGCACAGGCCGATTAGCCTCAGAGACGACCCACGCCCCGCCAGGGGACGGAGACATCACTAGGAGTACCATCTGAAAAATCCCCACAGACTCAGAGACGACCCACGCCCCGCCAGGGGACGGAGACCCTACAAACTACTTGGTAGTCAATTTCTTGACAATGGCTCAGAGACGACCCACGCCCCGCCAGGGGACGGAGACTACGCTCCTCTCTGGGTCAGGCGGGGCTACCTACAAACCTCAGAGACGACCCACGCCCCGCCAGGGGACGGAGACGCGATCACGTTGTCAGTGACGGCGAGGCCGTCCACCGCTCAGAGACGACCCACGCCCCGCCAGGGGACGGAGACTGCGCGCAGGCCACCTGAACGCCTCCAGGACGGTCCTCAGAGACGACCCACGCCCCGCCAGGGGACGGAGACACATAGGCTTTAAGCTCCTCCATGCTGTGCAATACAGCTCAGAGACGACCCACGCCCCGCCAGGGGACGGAGACGTGGTCTTGGACAAGGTGGCTGCGCTGCTGGTAGAGTGCCCTCAGAGACGACCCACGCCCCGCCAGGGGACGGAGACTCCGTGATCTGTCGCCCGCTTGCGCTTCCGTACTTTTGGCTCAGAGACGACCCACGCCCCGCCAGGGGACGGAGACCCGCTCATGTCGCGCTCGATAACACAGCGGTGGTGCAGCTCAGAGACGACCCACGCCCCGCCAGGGGACGGAGACAAGCAGGATAATGCCGACGACCACCACCACCGAGCACCTCAGAGAC
>Ga0105046_10008953_pt1 | contig 15696 bp, 8 predicted proteins | sample MAT03_FD_78385 | JGI IMG/M metagenome (GOLD analysis project Ga0105046, IMG submission 78385) | Freshwater microbial communities from Lake Fryxell liftoff mats and glacier meltwater in Antarctica - MAT-03 (megahit assembly) | ecosystem: Environmental > Aquatic > Freshwater > Ice > Liftoff...
AACATGACCAACGGCTGCGAGTGCATGGGTGGCTCGGGCGTGGACATCCCCGACACGGCCTTCATCGACAGCAACTGCGACGGCATCGATGGCGACGTGAGCATCGGTGTCTTCGTCGCCACCACCGGCAACGATGCCAACCCCGGCACCCGCGCGATGCCCGTCGCCACGATCACCCGCGGCATTGCCATCGCCGCGAGCCGCACCCGCAAGGAGATCTACGTCTCGTCGGGCATCTACACCGGGAGCGTCTCGCTGGTGAGCGGCGTGAGCATCTACGGCGGCTACGACGCGACCTCGGGCTGGCGCCGCACCGCGACCAACCTGAGCGTGATCGCCGGAAGCACGACGGCCGTGTACGGCAACGGCATCAGCCAGGCGTTGGAGATCCAGCTCATGGTGATCCAGGCCGCGGGCGCCTCGAGCGGCGCGGAGTCCTCCTACGGCGTGCGGCTCTACAACAACACCGCCGAGGTCGCGCTCATCAGCAACACGATCAGCACCGGCAACGGAGGTGTCGGCAGCGTCGGCGGCAACGGCAGCAACGGCGCCAGTGGCACCGCGGGCACCGACGGAACGGCAGGCGGATCGAACACCAGCGCCGGCGGTGGTTTCGGCGCGGGCGCTGGTGGCGGCTGCGCGGCCGGAGGTCGCGGGGGCACGGGTGGCTACAACAACGGTAGCGGCGGACCCGGCATCATTGGCACAGCGGGCAGCCCAGTCGGAGCCGGCGGCGCGCCGGGCGCAGGCGGCGGCAGCGGCGGCTGCGGCAGCGGCAGCTCGACCCCTGGCGGGCCTGGCATCGAGGGCTCGCCCGGCGAGGCCGGAACGAATGGCGGCGCAGGCAGCACCGTGATCGGCGGCGCGCCGACTGGTCTCTACACGCCCGCGGCGGGCGTCGCAGGCACGGCAGGTAGCGCTGGCGGAGGCGGAGGCGGAGGCGGAGGCGGCGGCGGCGGCGGAACGATCGGGCCGATTTGCAACGCCGACCGCGGCGGAGGCGGAGGCGGTGGTGGCTCCGGCGGCTGCGCCGGAACAGCTGGTGGCGCGGGCCGAGGCGGAGGGGGTTCGTTCGGGATCTTCGCGGTCAACGCCCGCATCCGCGTCGATGGCAACACCATCAACGTGGGCCGCGGCGGCGACGGCGGACGCGGTGGCACGGGCGGCGCTCGCGGCACGGGTGGCGGGATCAGCACCGGCGGCACGTCGGGCGACGACGGAGCGATCGGCGGCACGGGCGGGCGCGGCGGCGTTGGCGGACACGGCGGCAGCGGTGGCGGCGGCCCTGGCGGTCCCGCCTACGGCGTGTTCGCGCTGAGCTCGCCGGCCACGGTCGGCGTCAACGTGGTGAGCATCATGGGCGGCGGAAGCGGCGGCGCTGGCGGTTCGGGGGCAGGCGGCTCAGGAGCCAACGGCCCCCCCGGCAGCTCGGGCAACACGTACTCGATGTGACCTGGTGGACTTGGTAGGTCCGACCGACTTGCCGATCGAGCCTCGTTGAACGACCCTCTCGGCCGATCGTGGCCAAGCGGAAAAAATCGCAGAGCGAGCAAGAGCCCAAGCCCAAGGCCCCGCCGAAGGTGGGGGTGTCGCTCGGCGCGATGTTGGCGGGCGTGAAGCTCGGCTCTCCCAAGCCGAAGAAGCCTCCGACTCCGCAGCTCGCGAAAGCCTCGAGCGCCAAGACGCCACCCAAGCCGGCGAGCAAACCTCAGCCAGACCAGGCTGCGCCGAGCAGCAACGTCACGCGCCCCAGCGACACCTTGCGCGGCGGCGATCGGACCGTGTTCTACGAGGCCATGAGCGGCGTCTCGCGGATGGGCGAGGCACGTAAGGAGCGCGCCGGGCGCGTCGTGGTGTCGCCTCCGCCCAACCACGATCCGGTGGTGCGTCACGGCGACGACGAGGCCCGGGCTCGCCTGCGCGCGCTGGTCGGAGGCGGCGCGCGCTTCGATGTGCGCGAAGACGACGACTACGTGGAGGCCAGCGCCGAGGGCACCCCCGAGAGTGTGATGCGCCAGCTGCTCCGCGCGACGCCAGGTCCCGCGCTTCTCTCGCTCGATCTGCACGGCGCCAAGGAACACGAGGTCGAAGCGCGAGTCTCTCGCTTCGTGCGCGGCGCAGACAAGAAAGCGGTCAAGCGGGTGCTCATCATCCACGGCAAGGGCCTGCACAGCGCGCCGGGTGCCAGCGTGCAGGGCCGATCCATCCTGGGTCGCGCGACCGTCCAAGCGCTCACCAAGGGCGGCGCGGCGCCGCTCATTCGCGCATTCGTCAGCGCGCCGACCGCGCTGGGCGGGACCGGCGCGTTGCTAGTGGAGCTGCGGTGAGCAGCGGAACCAAAAAACCAGTGGAGCTGCGGTGAGCGGCGCGCCGGCGAGCAGTACGATCAGCGCTGCCGACGACGCGGCATTGGTCGCGCAGCTTCGAGGCCAGGAGCGCGGCGCGTTCGATCGGCTCTACGCGCTTCACCACGCTCGCATCTGGCGCTTCTTGCTGCGTCTCTCTGGGAGGCGCGACGAGGCCGAGGATCTCTTTCAGGAGACGTGGGTACAGGCCGCGCGTCACGCGCATCGACTGGAATTGGGCTCGCGCCTCTTGCCCTGGCTCTTCACCATCGCGCGCAACCAGCACCGCAGCGCCCGGCGCTTTCTGCTCTTCGACTTTCGCAAGCGCGAGAACCTCGCGGTCGAGCCAATCTCGGGCCCCAGCGATCCCGAGGCGCTCCTCTTGGACCTAGAGGAGATGCGCGCGCTCGAAGAGGCCCTCGCTTCACTCGGGGATGCGCACCGCGAGGTGCTGCTGCTCGCGCACGTCGAGGGCATGGCCTCGCCAGACATCGCGGCAGTCCTCTCGCTCAGCGACGAGGCCGTACGCAAGCGCCTCTCGCGTGCCCGCACGGAGCTACGCGAGCGCATCGAAGCCCAGGCCAAGCGTCGCCCCGTCGCGGCCGCGCCCGATGAACGGGTTGCCGGAGTCGCCAAATTGCGTGACCCTGCCTGATCATGTCGTCCCCCGAGCCCCTCGCCGATCACGCGCTCAGCCAGAGCTTGGCTGGGTTGCCGGCGCCGGCGATCGACGGAGCGTTCTCCGCGCGGGTCCTGCGCAAAGCCCGAGGCGAGCTCAGGCAGCCCGGTGAGGGCACGCTCTCGATCCGTGGTCTCTTGTTCTCGTGGGAGACCGCGCTCGCGCCCGCCGTCGTGCTGCTCGCGGGCGCGGCCTACACGGTCGGCGCGATCATCCAGCTCGCTGCCATCTACGGCTGAGCCGCGCGGGCTGAGCCGCGCCTGGGTTGAGGAGACCGGCCGCGCGAGAAGGCCTGGCTGCGACCGTAGCCGACGGCCACGTCGCAAGCCCTAGTCCTAGTACGCCACCTCCCCACGCGGGGTGCTTTGATCAGGAAGCCGTCTCGACGATCGGCCACGGACCACTTCCCGTTCCACGACGAGGTCTATCCCATGCTGATCGTGAAGATCGGCACGGACACCCGACCTCGCAGTCCGACCACGCGCCGCTCGGAGTCACTCACTGGGACGCTCGCAGAGCGCCGTGCCCCCCACGAGAACAGAACGCTCGCCATCGACGTAGGCGAATCGAGTCAGCGAGGTTCCCGGCGCGCTGTAGAGCGTCGGGCGCGCGTCCGATGCCGACGCGCTGATCGCGTAGGGCGCAGCGTCGATGGGCAGACCGTCGAGCTCGAGCACGCGGATCGCCCGAATCCCCTGGTCGGTCGCGTACGACACCAGCCAGCCGCCGCGCCGACCATCGACGAGCATTCCGCCGCGCTCGAATCCTTCGATCACGAAGCCGTCCGCGACGTACACGACGCTCGGATCTCGCCCCGCTCCTAGGGCGACCGCCTCATCGAAGGTCACTGTGCCCGCCTCCGGTGACACGACCGCGCGTCGGAAGGCGACGCTGCCGTCGCAGCTGTCGTACACCAGGCCCATCGTGTAGCTGCCGCCCGCAAAGGAACCGATCGCCATGCGGATGCGATCGCCTTGGAACGTCTGCGCCAGCGCCTCCGACACCTCGAATTCGGGCATCGTCCGCGGGGTGTCGGCTTCCGCTTCCAACCTCGGAGCCAGCGGGAAGGTGCCGATCATCGGCGCGACGAAATGCACCTGAACGCCAGTGAGCCCCGCGTACGCCACCAGCCAGCCGTCGGCAACGCCGTCGTGCTGGAGTACGGCGATCGAAAGCGAGGCCCCGCCCGTGCTCGCGCCCAGCACGGTAGGGACCCCGTCGCCCGCACCGGTGACCCACATGGTCGCGCCAGGAGGGCCCGTCTCGAGCAGCACCGCGAGGACCTCGACGTCGACAGGCGGCTGCCCGCACACCGCGCCACGCGCCCCCGAGTCGGCGAGCCAGCCGACCAGCGCCTGCGGATTTGGGGACGTCATCAGGCCTGCGATCGCTGGCCGCGCTGCCCCGAGGCGATCGACTTCCGTCCCCGGGCGGCTCTCGCCGGTGCACGCGCTCGCCCGACCATCGCCGACATCGACGCCGAGCCAGGTATTCGAGCGTCCGACGGGACCTCGAAGGAGGATGCGCGGATCGACCTCGCTCACCAGCGGACCGATGAGGACTCGACCGCGACCGCAGCCTGTGGTGCTCACGCTCGCGGTGATCCAGCTCCCGCCCAGCCAATCGATCGCCGCGTCCGTCGTGTTGCACGCGACCCGGTCGATGAAGTCGCCCGAGCGGACCGGACACGAGTTGCCAGCGGCGAGCGTCGCATCGTTGATTCGCCCGCTCGTGCACGGCGGATCGAAGCACGGAGGTGGAGGCTGGGCCGCATGCGCGACACCGAGCGCGCCACTCGATCTGCCGTCGTGCACCGCCACGAACTCGGTCGTGCCGTTGCCCGCGAGGACACCCAGGTCGCCCGACGCGGAGCCCGAGTAGCCAACTCGATCGGTGGACATGAGACTTGCGAGATCGGACGCCGGCGGCGGCGCGAGCATGGCCTCGTCGACGACGAGGTCACAGTCGTTGTCGACCCCGTCGCACACCTCCGAGAGCGCCCCGGAGCGCAGCCGATCGAGGTCATCGCAGTCCCTCCCCATGGGATCGCACGCCGGATCAGGATCGTGGTCGCCGTCGAGATCTCTCGCGGCGATCACGCAGCGCGAGTTGAGGTCGCAAGTCCAACGCTGGCAGGCGGACGGCAGTATCCCGTCCTCCTCGTTGAGCACCTCGCACTCGGCGGCCTCTTCGCAGGTCCCGATGGGGATCTTCCATAGGCCAATGAGAGTGCAGCCCGGATTGACGAGCAGCGCACCGATCAGTCCGACAGCGATAACCCGCCCCCTCACCACGCACCTCCAACGGACACGCCGAGCGATGTGGTGCTGATGGTGGGAAGCACGTAGGCAGTCGCGGTACTGTCGGAGGCAGGCTCGCCTCCCCAATCCGTCAGGAACGCTAGGACCACTGCGGTGGTCGCGAACAGCGCGGCACTTCCCAGGGCAATGTCGGCGCCGATCGAGAGCCGCTGGATGTGATCCAGGTCGCTCTGTAGCCTTCGGTCCTCATCCATCGCTTCGACGCGATCGTTCTCCAGCTCTGCGAGCCCTCCCAAAATTGCGAACACTGCCCCCGCCGCGAGCGCGACACCGGTGCTGCTCCAAAAGAGCCACGAGTCGACACCGCGATAGGTCGAGACAACCTGGAGTTCGAGAGCGACATCGGTGCTCTGACGCGCGGCGATCTGGATCTCCGTGGTGGCGGGGACGTAGCCATCGGCCCGCACCTCGAGCTCGTGGCGCCCGCCGGGGACACGGACCTCGCCGGGCGCGGTCCCGATTCGTCGACCATCGAGCCATATCTCGGCCTCAGGCACGTTCACGGTCACCCGCACCGTGGCGAGCAGACCCTCGAGCGCTCGCATCGTCGCCTCGACCGTCGCTCGATCCTCCGCCTCGGGCCCGCCCTCCTCGAGATACCGACGGTAGTACTCGAGCGCGAGGTCGTACCGAAAGAGCCGCTCGTGGCACTGCCCGATGTTCCAGAGGAGCACATAGCGATACGGGTCCCCCTCGGTCCCGCCGTAGACCGCCTCGAACTCCGCGAGCGCAGCGTCGTAGTTGGCTGCCTCGAATAGGGCTTCACCGCCGGCGATACGCTGTTCGGTAGTCTGCGCGGCTGCAGGAGCCGCCAGAGCGCAGAGAAGCACCGTGAAGAAGGTGGTGAGGACGAGTCGCATCCATCGACTCCGATGTGAAGAGTGAATGGACATTCTATAGTCCCCGAACCCGCACCGGTGTGACGCGGTCGTCCATCGTGCCGTCGCCGAGCTGACCGTAGTTGTTTGCGCCCCAGCACAGGACGTCGCCGTCGCCAATCCGTGCGCATCCGTAGCCGCCGCCCGCGCTCAGCTCGACGAGGCCGACGAGGCCGGAGACGGGCGTCGGGCTCAGGTAGTTGACCGCCGTGCCGTCGCCGAACTGCCCCGCGTTGTAGCCCCAGCACTCCAACGTGCCGTCGCGCAGTCTCGCGCAGCTGTGCAGGGCACCCGTCTCGAGGGCCTCCACGCCGGCGGAGGTTGCGATCGTCGTCGGGACCAATCGCGCGATCGTCGTGCCGTCCCCCACCTGACCGTAGTCGTTGCGACCCCAGCAGCGGGTACTCCCGTCGGTGCGCCGTGCACAGGTGTGGTCGCCGCCCGCACTGAGCTCGACGACGCTGCTCAGACCGGGCACCGTCATCGGGCTCGGGCGATCCGTCGTCGTGCCATCGCCGAGCTGCCCGAAGGCATTGCTGCCCCAGCAACGCACGGTCCCGTCGTTCAATCGCGCGCAGGTATGGGAGGGACCAACACTCAGCTCCGCGACGCTCGTGAGTCCGACCACCGTGCTCGGAGAAGACACACCATTTCCCCAGCAGCGGACGCTTCCACCGCTCAGGCGCGCGCAGCTGTGAGCGCCCGCGGTGCCCAGCTCCACCACGCCGCTGAGACCGCTCACGGGCACGGGGGTCTCTCGCAGGAAAACACTCGTCCCGTCGCCTAGCTCCCCGCTATCGTTCCAGCCCCAGCACCGCACCGTGCCGTCGCCCAGTCGCGCGCAGCTGTGGTCGATCCCCAGGCCCAGCTCCATCACGTTGACGAGACCTGTCACTGCGGTCGGATTCATCGCAGGCACATCAGCTGAGCGTCCCAGCAGCGTCCCCCAGCAGCGCACTGTGCCGTCGTCCAGTCGCGCGCAAGCGTGGGTCTCGCCAGCGCTGATCTCCGCGACTCCGCTCACGCCGGGCAAGGTCATCGGGGTGGTGCGCTGGGTGGTCGTCCCGTCCCCGAGCTGACCGCTCCCGTTCGCGCCCCAGCATCGCACACGGCCATCGGAGAGCCTCGCGCAGGTGTGGGCTCCCCCAGCACTGAGCTCCACCACCCCGGTCAATCCCGGCACCACGGTCGGGCTCACGCGCGGAGTCGTCGTTCCATCGCCAAGCTGACCGCTTCCGTTCTCGCCCCAGCAGCGTGCGGTCCCGTCGCTCAGCCGGGCGCAGCCGTGCAACCCGCCGGTGCTCAGCTCGCGTACGCCGCTCAGCGCAGCGACCGCCATCTCAAAAGCACGATTGAAACCAAACACGCGGACCGTCCCGTCGTCGAGCCGTGCGAGCGATTGAAGGCCGCCTAGGCTGATCTCCATCGCGCCGCTGAAGTACGCCGTCGGCACCAGGCGCGGATCGGGTCCGCTGTCCTCGGGCCAGGCGGTCCCGTCCCCACCCCAGCAAAGAACGGTCCCGACCGCTAGCCGCGCGCAGGTGTGCACACCCGCGCTGAGTTCCACAACGCTGGTCAGGCCTGGCACGGGCGTTGGACTCGGCCGGGGCGCCGAGGGCCCGTTGCCGAGTTGACTCAAGTCGTTTCGACCCCAGCACCGCACGGTGCCGTCGCTCAGCCGTGCGCATGTGTGGTCGTCTCCCGCGCTGAGCTCCACGACGCCGACCAGCGCCGAGACCACCACGGGGCTCGTGCTTTGCACGAAGGTTCCGTCCCCGAGCTGTCCGTACGTATTGAGCCCCCAGCACCGCACGGTTCCGTCCCCACGGCGCGCACATGTGTGGCTGAGACCCGCGCTGATCTCCACGACGCCGGTGAGGCCCACGATCGGCGTCGCGCCGGCGCGGTCCGTCGTCGTGCCGTCGCCGAGCTGGCCGTTTCCGTTCTCGCCCCAGCAGCGGACGGTCAGGTCGCTGAACCGCGCGCAGGTGTGTGAACCACCAGCGCTGAGCTCGACGAGCTGCGGCCTCGCCCCGCACACTCCGCCGGGACTGCAGTAACCGCCCGTGCAAGCCACACCGATCTCCGTGGTGAGCGCGTCACAGTCGTTGTCGAGGCCGTCACACGACAGGATGTCGTCCGAAGCGCTGCGGCCCCTATAGACGGTAGGCTGCGTGTCGTCGCAGTCGTCTTCGCGGTAGTTTCCGCCTGCCGACATCGGCTCACCGAAACCGATGCAGGCCGCACCGATCGGTGCATGCCCATCACGGTCGGCATCCTCGTCCAGCGCGACACCACCGCCGCTCGAGCAGTCGCGGTCTTGCCCGTCGCAATGCTCGGGTGCCCCAGGGTACGACGCGACGACCGTGTCGGCACAGTCGGTACGGGGAAACGCCGTCGCTGGCGCGCCGGCCCCTCCGAAGCCCAGACATGCCGCACCGATCGGAGCATACCCATCGCCGTCGATGTCCTCCTCGCCAGCCGCGCCGCCACCGCTCGAGCAGTCGTCGTCACGTCGATTGCAGATCTCCAGATGACCCGGATGTACTTCGGGGTCGACGTCGTCACAGTCGCGCTCGGAGAGGGTGCAACCGGACGCCGCAACGCGCCCCGTCGGAATCACGCAGGTCATGATCGTCGTAATCGGACCCACCCCGTGGCCGTCGCCATCCATGTCCGTACATACGTCCTGGCTCGGGTTGTCGATGATCGAGTCACAGTCCTCGTCGACACCGTTGAAGCAGTTCTCGTCCGCGCCCGGATGGATGGTCGGCACCGCGTCATTGCAGTCGTTGCGAGGATAGATCGCTCCGAACGGCGAAGGCGGCTCGCCCAGACCGATGCACGCGGTGCCAGGCGGCGAATGCCGATCGCCATCCATGTCCTCCCCGATCTCGGCCCCGCCCGCGCTCGTACCTGGCAGCGAGCAGTCGTTGTCGAGTCCGTCGCAGACCTCGCGGGCGCCCACGTACGTCTGTTGGCGCGTGTCGTCGCAATCGTCGGGGTTGAAGACCCACCCCGGCACGCAAGGACCCACCATCGAGACTGCTGGATCGCCGCGGCCGTCGCCGTCGACATCGCGGAAGAGCACGCCGCCCTCGTCCACGGTCGCGTCGCAGTCCTGGTTGATCATGTCCCCGCAAATGTCGGGCAGGTCAGGGTGCACACCGGCATTGCCATCGTCGCAGTCGTCGCCACAGAGCATCGCGTCGCCATCGGCGTTGCAGCAGACCGCACTCGCGTAGCCGTCGCCATCGGCGTCGATCGAGACGAGCGTGCCGACGCGCTGCACCCCGTGATCGCTGGGATCGCAGTTCTCGTCCCGGGTCACCGACGACAAGTCGGACGCGCTGCACACCTCGACCGCGCCCGAGAAGACCTCAGGGTCATCGTCCTCACAGTCCGCGCCGCCGCAGGCGACCGAGTCCTGACCATCGTCGTCCTCATCACACGACGACGACGATGCGTCGCGGCCCCCATCCAAGCCCCCATCCAGCCCGCCGCCGTCCGCCATGGCTCCCGCGCATCGACCTCGCGCGGTGTCGCACGTGCCGAGCCCGACGCGCTCGCAGTCGAGGTCGGCCTCGCACTGGGTGCGGCAGCTCGCCTCATCACAGAACGAACCGGCCGCGCAGTCGGAGTCAGTCGCACACTCAGGTGGTGTCGGCTCGCCGCACGACGCCAGCATCGTCACCAAACAGCAAGCAGAGGAAAGTCGCTTCATGCTCGAAGTCTCCGGTAGACACAGCCCCGTGCGTGCGAGGCTCTCACGGCCGGCAACGCAATGGTATGGGGAGAACCCTCAGGCGCATGTCCCCCCTGGGGTGCAGAAGCCGCCGCTCGGGCACGCGACGCCGATCTCGGTGGTCAGAGGGTCACAGTCGTTATCGAGGCCATCGCAGGTGCTGGTGTCGGCGCTCGCGGGCAAGCCTCCGTGGGCCGCCGCGTGGGCGTCGTCGCAGTCATCCCTGGCGAAGCTCGAACCAGGCGCGCCGGGCTCACCGCGACCGATGCACATGGCGCCGATCGGTGAGTGGCCATCGCCGTCGCCATCCTCGTCCAACGCGACTCCGCCGCCAGTCGAGCAGTCGCGGTCCTGGCCGTCGCAGTAGTCCGTAGCGCCCGGATGAGTCGCCGCGTCGTCGTCCGCGCAGTCGTCGCGCGGGAACGCCGTGGGCGGAGCGAGCGCGTCGCCACGACCGAGGCACGTAGCGCCGACGGCAGCGTGTCCGTCGCCATCGACATCCTCGTCAATGGCCACCGGCGTAGCGGGCGTCGAGCAGTCGTTGTCGATACGGTCGCAGACCTCGAGCGCGCCGACATAACGCGTCGCGCGCCCATCGTCGCAGTCGTCGCTCGCGCGCGACCAGCCGGCCGGGACGGCGCAGCTCATGATCACCATGGACGCCCCGGGGGTGCCGTGACCGTCGCCGTCGGCGTCGCGATACACCGTGGCCGTCGGGTCGTCGGCCACGCCGTTGCAGTTCTCGTCGACGCTATTGGTACAGATCTCGTCAGCACCCGGGTGGCTCGTGGCGTCTGCGTCGTCGCAGTCGTCCTTCTCGTACTCGCTCCCGCGCGCGCCAGTCCCGAGTTCGCTTCGGCTCAGACACGTCGCCGATAGTGGGGAGTGGCCATCACCGTCGACATCCTCTGCGGAGTCCGCGCCACCTGCCATCGCTCCCGGCAACGAACAGTCGTTGTCGCGCCCATCGCAGCGCTCACGCGCACCGAGGTATGTAGTCTGCGAGTTGTCGTCGCAGTCCTCGTCGTTGGAGACCCACCCAGGTGTTGGGGTGCAGGAACTCCCCATCGGGACCGCGGGATCGCCGCGGCCGTCATTGTCGACGTCGCGGAAGAGCGCACCGTCCTCATCCACGCGTCCGTCGCAGTCCTGATCGATCGCGTCGCCGCATGTGTCTGGCAGACCAGGACGGACACGAGCATCGGTGTCGTCGCAGTCCTCGCCGCCGCAGGCGATCGAATCCTCACCGTCGTTGTCCTCATCGCAGGACGAGGATGGTGCGTCAGGCCGCCCGCCATCCAAGCCGCCGTCCCGCCCCCCACCGTCGGCCGAGGATCCACCGCACCGACCTCGCTCCGCATCGCACGTCCCGAGCCCCGCGCTCTCGCAGTCGAGGTCGGCCTCACACTGCGTGCGACAGCTCGAGTCATCACAGAACGACCCCGAGACGCACTGGGCGTCCGTCGTGCACGAAGTAGGCGGCGTCGGTCCGCCGCACGACGCGAGCATCCACACCAAGCAACACAAGGATGCACGAGTCATCGTCGCGACCTCCGGTTTCGATTCAGCAATTCGGTCTCCGCCCGGAGCTAGAATCTCACGCGGAGGTCCGCACGCGTCGCGAGCCGATGTTCCAAGTCCAACGATGCGACTCCGCGCTGCGGACGTGCTGGCCATTTCTAGAGATCCCAGACAAAGGTCGGGGTGAGCCGGTTGACCGTCGTCCAGTCGCCGAGTTCGCCGCGGCTGTTCGAGCCCCAGCAGCGCACGGTCGCGTCCCCCAGCCGCGCGCAGCTGTGGGTTTCGTCCGCGCTGAGCTCCACGACGCCAGTCAGGAGCAGCACCGCGGTCGGGCGCCACCGGTTCGTGGTGGTCCCGTCGCCGAGCTGGCCGGAGGAGTTGGAGCCCCAGCAGTGCACGGTCCCGTCTCCGACCCGCGCGCACGTGTGCGCCCCGCCAGCGCTCAGCTCCACCACGCCGGCCAGGCCAAGCACCGCGGTCGGGCTCGCGCGGTTCGTCGTGGTCCCGTCGCCGAGCTGCCCGCGGTAGTTTGCGCCCCAGCAGCGCACGGTCCCGTCTCCAAGCCGCGCGCAGGTGTGGCCGCCAGCGCTCAGCTCCACCACACCGGCCAGGCCAAGCACCGCGGTCGGGCTCGCGCGGTTCGTCGTGGTCCCGTCGCCGAGCCGGCCGTCGCTGTTGCCGCCCCAGCAGCGCACGGTCCCGTCTCCAAGCCGCGCGCAGGTGTGGCCCACGCCCACGCTCAGCTCCACGACGCCGCTCAGGCCCGGGACTGGGGTGGGGGTCGTGCGGCGCGTCGTGGTCCCGTCACCGAGTTGGCCGACGTCGTTGCCACCCCAGCACCGCACGGTGCCGTCTCCAAGCCGCGCGCAGGTGTGTTCTTCGCCCGCGCCAAGCTCCACGACGCCGGTCAGGCCGGGCACCGAAGTCGGGCTCGGTCGGTCCATGGTGGTACCGTCGCCGAGCTGTCCGCTGTAGTTGTTGGCCCAGCAGCGCACGGTCCCGTCTGCCATTCGCGCGCACGCGTGCGCGGTGCCGGTACTCAGCTCGACAACACCGCTCAGCCCCAGGACCGCGGTCGGGCTGGTGCGGTTCGTCGTGGTCCCGTCGCCGAGTTGACGATACTGGTTGTAGCCCCAGCACCGCACGGTTCCGTCGCCAAGCCGCGCGCAGGTGTAGGCGTAGCCCGCGCTCAGCTCGACGAGTGGGCTCAGGCCGAGGACCGCGGTCGGGCTCGCGCGGTCCGTCATCGTCCCGTCGCCGACCTGGCCCTCAACGTTGAAGCCCCAGCAGCGAACAGTTCCTTCGCCAAGCCGCGCGCAGGTGTGCGTAGTCGCCGCGGTCAGCTCCACCACACCGCTCAACCCCGACACTGTGGTTGGGGCCGTGCGAAGCGTCGTCGTCCCGTCGCCGAGCTGGCCGTACATGTTGTAGCCCCAGCACCGCACGGTCTCATCTGCCAGTCGCGCGCACGTGTGGGCGCCGCTACCGCTCAGCTCGACGACGGTGCTCAGCCCCAGTACTGCGGTGGGACGCGTGCGGTTCGTCGTGGTCCCGTCGCCGAGCTGGCCCTCCAGGTTGCGGCCCCAGCAACGAACGGTCCCGTCTCCGAGTCGCGCGCAGGTGTGCTCGCCCGCGCTCAGTTCCACCACGCCGACCAACCCGGGCACTGGGGTCGCGGTCATGCGGCTCGCCGTGGTCCCGTCGCCGAGCTGGCCTTCGATGTTCCGGCCCCAACAGCGAACGGTCCCGTCGCCAAGCCGCGCGCAGGTGTGCTCCCGGCCTGCGCTCAGCTCCACGACGCCGTTCAGGCCCAGCACCGTCGTCGGACTCGTACGGTCGCTCGTGGTCCCGTCGCCGAGCTGGCCCAGGTTGTTGGCGCCCCAGCAACGCACAGTTCCGTCTCTCAACCGCGCGCACGTGTGTTCGGCGCCCGCTCCGCCGCCGGCGGTAAGCTCCACGACGCCGGTCAGGGCTGGCACAGCGGTTGGGTTGGGCCGGTTCGTTCTGGTTCCGTCGCCGAGTTGGCCGTTGTTGTTGTAGCCCCAGCACCGCACGGTCTCATCTGCGAGCCGCGCACATGTGTGCTCCCCGCCCGCGCTCAGCTCCACGACCACACTCAATCCATTAACCCTGGTCAAGCTCGTGCGGTCGATTGTGCTCCCGTCGCCGAGTTGCCCGTTGTCGTTGCGCCCCCAACACTGCACTGTCCCGTCTCCAAGCCGTACGCAGGTGTGCCTCCCGCCCGAGGTCAGCTCCACGACTTGCGGCCTCCGTCCGCACGCCGCGCCTGGATTGCAGTAGCCGCCGCTCGCGCAGACGCCGCCGATCTCCGTTGTCAGAGGGTCGCAGTCGTTGTCGAGACCGTCGCACGTGTCGGTGTCGGCGATGGCCGGCCGGCCTCCATAGGCTGTTACCTGGGCGTCGTCGCAGTCGTCCATGGGATACGCAAGCCCCGGCGCGCCGGGCTCGCCCCGACCGATGCACATGGCCCCAATCGGTGAGTGGGCGTCGCCGTCCGCGTCCTCATTCAACGCCACACCACCCCGGCTCGAGCAGTCGCGATCTTGGCCATCGCAGAATTCGATCGCACCCGGCCGTGTCGTCGCGTCGTCGTCGGCGCAATCGGTGCGCGGCAGCGCACCCGCGGGAGCCATCGCGTCGCCAGCGCCAATGCACGTGGCGCCGATCGGCGCGAAGCCGTCACCGTCCACGTCCTCGTCGACGGCCGCCAGCGTAGTCGGCGTCGAGCAGTCGTTGTCGATCCGATCGCAGACCTCGAGCGCGCCGAGATAGCGGTTCGCTCGGCCATCGTCGCAGTCGTCGGCGACGCCGTCGGGCCCGGCGCGGACCCAGCCCGCGGGAACGATGCACGTCATGATCGCCATGGTCACCCCGGGATTGCCGTGACCATCGCCGTCGGCGTCGCGGTACACGGTACCGCTCGGATCGTCGGGGGTGCCGTTGCAGTTCTCGTCGATGCCGTTGAAACATATCTCGACAGCGCCCGCATAGATGGTGGGGACTGCGTCGTTGCAGTCGTTCTCCTCGTACTCACTCCCGAGCGCACCGGTCATGAGCTCGCTCCGGCTCAGGCAGCTGGCTCCGAGGGGCGAGTGGCCATCGCCATCCATATCTTCAGCGAGGTCTGGTCCCCCCGCCAGATCTCCCGGCAACGAGCAGTCGTTGTCGCGGCCATCGCAGCGCTCGCGCGCGCCAGTGAACGTGGTCTGCGAATTGTCGTCGCAGTCGTCGGCGTTGAAGACCCAACCTGGCGCGCACACACCCACCATCGAGATGTCCGGATTGCCGCGTCCGTCGATGTCCTCATCGCGAAAGAGCAGGCCGCCTTCGTCGACGTTCGCGTCGCAGTCCTGATTGATCAGATCGCCGCACAGGTCCGGCAGGTCAGGGTGCACACCCGCGTCGTTGTCGTTGCAGTCGTCGCCGCAGAGCATCGTCTCGCCATCCGCATTGCAGCAGACCGCGCTCGCGTAGCCGTCGCCATCCGCATCGATCGACACGAGCGAACCGACGCGCTGCACGCCGCGATCGCTGGGGTCGCAGTTCTCGTCGCGGGTCACCGACGCCAGATCAGACGCGCTGCACACCTCGACTGCGCCTGAGAAAACATCGGGGTCATCGTCGTCGCAGTCCGCGCCGCCGCACGCGATCGAGTCCTGACCATCTTCGTCGTGATCACACGACGACGACGCATCACGCCCACCATCGAACCCGCTTCCACCATCGAGCCCGCCGCCATCCACCGAGGATCCCGTGCACCGACCTCGCGCCGTGTCGCACGTCCCGAGCCCCGCGATCTCGCAGTCGCGGTCGGCCTCACACTCCGTGCGACAGCTCGCGTCATCGCAGAACGACCCCGCGGCGCACTGCGCGTCCGTTGTGCATGAACCAGGTGGTGTCGGGCCGCCGCACGACGCGAGCATCCACACGAGGCAACCAGCGGACGCGAGCACGACTTCAAGGCGCATCGATTTTCCCTCACTCGAAGCCGCGACTGTGCGCGGGTTAGCGGCGAACTGGCATGGTCATTTCTTTCGTTCACGGAGGCTCCCAATCAGGGCCCTCAGCTCGCGTCTGGAGTCGATTCCTAGCTTCTCGTCGGCACTGCGCGGCTGGGTGGCGATGGTGCGGCGGGCGGTGCCGCGGGCGTTCGCTATCTGCTCGTCCGATTCGCCGGCGGCGGCTC